>Ga0326597_10003735_pt1 | contig 21734 bp, 17 predicted proteins | sample RVTome_12_FD_203789 | JGI IMG/M metagenome (GOLD analysis project Ga0326597, IMG submission 203789) | Soil microbial communities from uranium-contaminated site in the Upper Colorado River Basin, Wyoming, United States - RVT100D185 | ecosystem: Environmental > Terrestrial > Soil > Contaminated >...
CATCGAAGTGTTTCCACGCCTGGGTCTCCAGTTCGAGACGGTCCACAAGAAAGAGGACACGCGCCGCGTTGCCCGATTTAAGGAAGAGCTTGATGACGGCGGCGGCGGTTAGCGTCTTGCCCGTGCCCGTGGCCATCTCAAACAGGAACCGATCTTTGCCCGACTTGATCGCCGCCTGCAAAACGTGGATCGCCTTCTTCTGATAGGGACGCAGAAAGCGCAGCTTGTTCGCTTCGATATGTCCGGGACGCTCCGCTTCATTCCGCCACGCGGCTTCGGACTGATATCCCGGTCGCTGCGTCAGAACGATGTAGTCGTCGTCCACATGGTCTGCGATCAGCCGTGCGGGATCGGGCGTCGTCTTTTGATAGCCAGCGACCGAGCCAGGCGTGGGGAACGATGTGATGATGTAGGGATTCCCGCGTTCCAAATCCCAGAAGTAATGGAGATTGCCATTGGACAGAATGACGAAGCGGCAGTTCGGCGACTTGGCGTATTTTCGGGCTTGCTCCTTTCCGACCAAAGGATTCTTGCCTTCGGACTTGGCCTCCAACACGTTGAAAGGAAATCTCTTCTCGTTGAGCAGTAGGAAGTCGATGAAGCCCTTGGTGGTCTTTTCAAAGTTCTCGCCGAGCGCATTCAGATCGCTCTCTTTGAGGGTGACGCTTGGCTCCAGCCGAATGTTGGCGGGACCAGCCGCATCGTTAAAGAACCGCCACCCCGCCGCTTCGAGGAGCCGATTGATCTTGATGCGTGCGGTGGCTTCTTTCATGGGTTCGCTCACAAATCACGATGTGGCATTGCAATGCTTGGCCATCTTCGGACAAACAGTGTACTTCGCCATTTCACCCAGCATAGCTGGCTCGTTCATGTCGCGAAATGCATGACGTGATCGCCGGGAACTCCAGGATGTTTCGGACGGTCGCGCCCCGAAAGCGATACAGGCTTTGGTCCTCGTCGCCGACGACGCAGATGTTTTTGGATTGCGATGCGAGCCGCAGAAGAAGCTGCTCCTGGATGATCTCAGCGAAGTTGTCAAAGATGAAAAGCAGTTGAGTCAGTTCGTCCAGCGCTCGAAGTTGTTCCCCAAGATCGTGCGGTGGCGATGAACGGCCAGCAGCCGATGACACAGCGAGTGAATCGTCGAGACTCGAAGTTCCGTCAGGTCTCCCGAATAACCGACCTTGCGTGCCGCTGCCGAGATACGATCGCGCAACTCGAATGCCGCTTTCTCGGTAAACGTACAAATCACGAGGTCTCGCGGTTCGGCCTTCTTGAGTAACAGAAGATTCAGCGTCCGCAGAACCAAGCGGAAGGTCTTGCCCGAACCGGGGCCGGCAATGACCAGCAGCGGACCCTCAGTGTTCGCGACGATGGCTCGCTGCGACTTATTCATCGCACCGAACTTGCTGAGAACTGGGCGTGCGATCTTCACGAGAGCCCCGTTTGCAAGGCAATCATGCGGTCGAGTCCTTTTCAGGTGAGAACATCAGATCAGATCCCTGTCTGTGTCAAATGATCGCTCATCTTCCTTCGCCATACCAGCAGGCTGGCACTGAGGTTTCGAGGGGGAACCGGTGGTGCGGCGCGGGCACACTTGGCGGCAACGCTAGCAGGATCGCTGGCAAATCTATCTAGGACCGATCTTGGTTTCTCCCTAGAATCTCGCGCCCAGTTTTCTCTAGATCTATCGATACCGGCAACCACCGGTCGGCGAGGTTTATCATGCCCGAACGAAGTTTCATCGCGCCCCAGCGAAGATCGCAACGAAAACCGAATCGGCGCAGTTCCAGGTCTCGCAAACCATACATCCTGATACTGGGCCTGGGGCTAGGAGCGCTCTTGTGGTTCGCTCCCGCCATCGTCGTCAACAGCCCCTTAAAAAATCGAATTCTAGCCTCCGCGACCGGCGACTTTCAAGGAAAGATTTCGATCGAGTCGATTTCGGCGGGCTGGTTGTCCAAGCTGAGTGCAAGGAACATTGTCGCGTTCGACGCCCAAGGCGAGCGGCTCGTGGAAGCGACATCGATCCAGCTGGACAAGAACTTGATCGCCCTGCTGCGCAACCGTTCGGACTTAGGGACGATCCGAGTGCAGCATCCGATCGTGAATCTCGTCCTGCGGCCGGATGGCAGCAACATCGAGGATGCGATCGCGACGTGGCTTGTTCCGTCCGATCAGCCATCGACTATCGGGTGCGAAGTTGAAATCGATGACGGCATACTCCAAGTCACCGATACGGCCACGGGATCGCAATGGACCGCGACGAAGTTAAATGTTGGTGTCAGTATGCCGAATGACTCCGCTAAACCTTTGACGCTGCACGTCGATTCGCAACTGAATCCTCCGACAGGTGCGATCGGCACGATGCTGGCCGACATGCTGTGGCAACGCGACGAAACGTCTACCGGCAAGGGCAACCTGTCCGTCCAAGTAACGGCCGTTCCAATTGAACTGGCGAGTTCAGGCTTACAGAGAGTCTTGCCAGGAGCGACGGCGTCGGGACTGCTCGACGGAAACATTTCTCTCGATTGGGGCCAGGCAAGCAGTTCGGCTCGCATCTCTCAGTTGACTGCGCAGAACCTGCGCGTTGTCGCCCCACAATGGCTTGGTTCGGATCGAATCGAGCTGGAATCTCTCAACGCGAGTGGCGAAGTGACTGAACGAGGCGGCGCATGGCAAGTCCAAGAGCTAACACTCAACTCGGATATCGGGCAATTGACGGCCAATGGCACGGCTTCGGTCGCGGTGTCCGACCAGAAGAGCTTGGCCGCGACGATGATCGAGGCATTGCGATATGGTAGTTTTCGAGTCGACGGCCAGCTCGACGTGGCTCGCCTGGCCAGGATGCTACCGACAACGCTCAAGATCCGCCAAGGGACTCACGTCGCGACAGGCGAAGTCACGCTGGCGCTGGGAAGCGAGATTGACACCAGCGGGCAACGCTGGGACGGACGCATTGAGGCGAGAAATCTTGCGGCCATGTACGAAGGCCGGCACCTGACGTGGGATCAACCGATCGTCTTGACGGGAGCGGCTCGCGATCGCGACGGCATCATTACGTTTGACAAGCTGGCGTGCGAGTCGAGCTTTCTCACAGTCGCCGCGTCCGGCACTTCCGAACAAGGTGCCGCGACGCTGAGCGGCGACTTCGCCCGATTTGCGGCTGAATTGAACCAGTTTGTCGATCTTGGCGGCTTGCGTGTCGCCGGTCGGTTGGACGGCAGAGTCGACTGGCAAACAGCCAATGATCGACGGCTTCGGCTCTCGGCTTCTGCAACCGCCGAGCAGTTCGAATTGGTCTCGGCCACGCGTCCCGCATGGCGCGAAGATCGGCTCACGCTCCAGCTGACCGGTGTTGGGATGATCGCCGACAAAGCGGCTCGCACGGTCGATGAAGGTGAGCTGCGGATCCAGTCCGGCCAAGATCAACTCAGTATTACGTTGTTGCCAACACCTGCCGGGACCGTGCGCGAAACCGCTTTGCCTGTCGAATTGCGACTGACGGGAGAGCTTCGCAATTGGGTGGCACGATTGCAACCAGTCTTCGTGTTACCCGGATGGGACATCGACGGGACGATTGATCTCAATGCCGCCGCGAAGATCGCTACGAACCATGTTCAGATCGATGGAGCGCACGCCCAGCTTGGTAATTTTCGGGCGTCGAATGGCAGTCTCTTTATTAACGAGCCGGTTCTCAAGATCGATACCAAGGGAACGTTGGACCGATCGACCACGGCGTTTAGATCGCCAGATACGACGGTCGCCAGTTCCTCGATTGCCTTACGCGCGACAAATGTCGAAGTCCGGACCGGCGCGGCAGGAACGCAGATCGCCGGTGACGTTGATTACCGAGGAGATGTGGGGAGGCTCGCGAATGTGATTGACGATCCGCAACAGCCAGCCGCGAGAAAAATTAACGGGCAGGCGACCGGCCATGCGAGATTGCGACATGACGGCCAAGTCACGTCGTGCGAATGGTCCGCCGACATTAGCGACTTTGCCTATGCCGTCCCCTCTGCGCAAAATGGAGGGCAGGTCGTCACCGCTTCGCGAGCTAGTTCGAGCCGCTGGAATACCCTTTGGCAAGAACCAAAACTGAAGATCGCGGCGACGGCTGCGTATGATGGCGTGAACCGCCTTGTTGACGTCTCGCGCGTCGAGGCAGCTGGTGATACGATTAGCTTCGCGGCTCGCGGCAAGTTTTCCGAACTGTCGACTCGTTGTACGACCGAACTCGACGGACAAGTGGCTTACGACCTCCAGAAGCTCGCCTCGCGGTTCCGCCAACAGCTCGGTGACGACTTTCAGATCGCAGGGCGTGACACGCGACCGTTCAGTTTTCGAGGACCACTTTTCGGCAACAGGATGGGGCCAAACGTCGGCCTGCATCCCGTTTCGACTGGCGGAGCAGCAACCGGCAACGTCGCATCGTTCGAGTCTGCTTTTGCCCAGATGATTGCACAAGCGAGCCTTGGTTGGAGTTCCGCTTCCGTGCAGGGCGTCACGATTGGAGCTGGTGAAGTCGATGCCAAGCTATCCAACGGACAACTCGTGATTGCGCCGATGGATCTGTCGGTCAGTGAAGGGAGTCTTCATCTCGCGCCAACCGTGCTGCTGGATCGTTCGCCGATGGTCGTCACTCTGCCCGCTGGTCCCGTCGCCGAACGTATTCGAATTTCACCGCAAATGTGTACGAGCTGGCTGAAATATCTCGCCCCGTTAGTGGCGGATGCGACGGCGGCACAAGGAAACTTCTCGGTGTCGCTCGACCAAGCCGTCATCCCGCTCGACGTGCCCACGGCGGGACAGGTCGAAGGCGTTCTCGAAATCCATACCGCTCAAATCGGTCCCGGACCGCTCTCGCAACAATTGCTTTTGCTCGCCGCCCAGATCAAGGCAATTGCAGATGGAAACCTGCTCGGAGCACCGACTGCCCCGACCGAGCGCTGGCTCGATCTGCCTCCGCAACGCGTTGCATTCCGGATGGCCGAGAAACGCGTCTACCATCAAGGGATGCAAATCGTAGTCAAAGATGTCGTGATTCGAACAAGTGGGTCGGTCGGCACCGACCAAACGATCTCCCTCGTCGCGGAAGTTCCGATTCGCGACGAGTGGTTAACGCGAAGTCATTATCTGGCGGCACTTCGCGGCCAAACCATTCAGGTTCCCATCCATGGTACGCTGAAGAACCCGAAGCTCGATCAGAGTGCGTTGACTCAAATCACGCAGCAGACCGTCACCGGCGCCGCCAACCGCTACTTGCAAGGCGGGGCCGAAAAGCTGGATGGCGAATTGAACAAGCAGCTCAATCGCGGACTGGAGAAGCTGTTCGGAACGCCCCGTTAGTCGGACAGCGCCACTTTGGCGTATTGCCGATCACCGAAGTCGTTACTGTCTCATCGTTTAACCGCAAGCCGGAGGCGTGCGCTTTTTCGTGGAAGCGCACGCCTCCGGCTTGCGGTTAAACGAGTCAGTGTACAAACGTTGCTTCAGACGCGCTACACCTACAGACCACGCTTGTATCGCTTCGGTCGGCGCTTCAGTACCGAGGCAGGGGGTGGCGGAGCCTTCTCCTTTGCTTCGGCAGCTTCTTCGATGACCGGTGCGGAGCCTTTGAAGCCCTCGATTTCGTCTCGTTTCAGCAGCAAGTTGATGCGTTCTTCGATCCGAGTGAGCTGGGGCCCTTCATCCGAGCAAACGAAGCTGAAGGCGACGCCTTCGCGTCCCATTCGCCCTGTACGCCCGACGCGATGGACATAGTCGTCGCAAAACGCGGGCAAGTCGAAGTTGATAATGTGCGAGATTGTCGTGACATCGATGCCGCGCCCGACGACATCGGTCGCGACGAGAATTCGCAATTTCCCTCCGCGAAACTGTTGCATCACGCGGTCCCGTGCGCTCTGAGCCAAGTCGCCGTGGATGCAACCAACTTCCTTGTCGTTCTTGGAAAGCCTCCGCATCAGCCGGTCGACACCGCGCTTGGTCCGGCAAAAAATGATCGCCTGCTGTGGATTCTCCCGCTCCAGCAAGCGAACCAGCAAATCGAACTTCCGATCGTGATCGACCGTGAAATAGAACTGCTCGATCGTCTCGACGGCGATGTCGCCCACGGAGAAGTCCAGCGAGACCGGATCGCGCATGTAACGCTGCGCCAACCGCAAAATGGGCGGCGGCACGGTCGCACTCAGCAGCAACGTCTGGCGATCTTGCGGGCACTTGCGAAGGATTCGTTCGATGTCGGGCCGAAACCCGATATCCAACATGCGATCCGCTTCGTCGAGAACGACGCACCAGACATCACCCAGCTTGAGAGTTCCACGGCCAATGTGATCGAGCACTCGCCCCGGCGTTCCAACGACCACCTGAGCCCCTTCCTTCAGCTTCTCGATCTGCCCGCGAATCGGTTTGCCGCCATACAGGGCAACGCAATGGATGCGTCTCGCCGATGACAGCTTAACTACTTCGTCGCGAACCTGGACCGCGAGTTCGCGCGTCGGGACGAGGATCAGCGCCTGGGTGTCCGCTGCCTCGCGTTTGGGGAGGAGATCTTCGAGAATCGGGATGACGAAAGACGCCGTCTTGCCGGTGCCAGTTCGGGCTTGGCCGATCACATCAACGCCGTCGAGGGCGACCGGGATCACACCCGCTTGGACCGGAGTGGGAGCCTCATAGTTCGCTTGCAGCAGCGCCTTGAGCATCTGCTTCGACAAGTCCATGTCTTCGAAACGTTTTGGCGGTTCGACAGCCTTTTCGGGCATATGCGTTCAGTGGTGGGTGGGGACAGGTGGGAACAATTGTGCCGTAACCTTAGCCGCAGACGTGAGTTTCGTCAACGCCTCCACCGTCGTGCGTGTCCCCCGTCATGCATGGCTCGGCAGCGCATGAAATAGGCCGACGCAGCCATCTTGAGCGGTTACGCCGGCCCTACTTCTCGTTGTCGGCAATCCGACCTGACGACCCTACGTGGTCTTCTTACCTGCCCTCGTCTTGGCGGCAGGTTTCGTAGCGGTTGCCTTCGCTTTTGGCGATCGCTTTGGCTTCGCCTTTGTCGTCTTCGGCTTAGCAGCAGGCTTCGCCTTTGCTGTCGCGCCAGTCTTCTTCGGCGACTGCTTCGCAGTCGTCTTTGTCACAGTCGTCTTCGCGGCGGTCTTCTTTGGGGCGGCCTTCTTGGTCGCTGCTTGCTTTGTTGCCATCTTAGTGGCTCCTGTGTTGTCGGGCGTCAAGTTCCGTGATTCGCCGCTCCCTGGCACCCGACAAGGAGCAACTCCGTAAATTTCGTGAAGTAGCTCGCCACTTCACGTCCGTTAGTGCGGGTGAATCAACAGGACACAACGGTCTGAACTACTTGTCTTACCGCTGTCGGCCACCTGCTTCGATTCACCCAAGTTCGCGCATTGAACACATTTACCCGAAATCCGTCAAGGTGAATTGCTGTCTTGCCTGTCATCGATGGCAGTGCTTGCGATAGGCGAACTCGTTCCCAGGCTCCCGCCTGGGAACGCGATGTCTTCGAGGCTCTGCCTCGCGATCATCCGTGAGAGCAGGCGGGAGCCTGTGGTGCAGCCGGTTCCCAGGCAGGAGCCTGAGAACCAGAACTACGGAGTCACATCTTTCAACCAGACGATATTCGCGTCCATCGACTCGGTATTTAAGATCACGATCGATGGGTTCCCGTAAGTCCACCCACTTGTCTCACCGGGATTGATCCACAGGCGGCCGGCTTCGTCACGGTAGGTTCGCGGCTTGTGCGTGTGGGCATAGACGATGATGTCCAAGCCATCGACCGGCTCGCGAATCAGCTCGCGTTGATGCGTGAGCAACACGCGCTTTCCATCACGCAGCCGAAAACAAAATGGCGGATCCCCGATCTCGCCGATGATCTGCATGCCGCCTCGGATGCCAACTTTATTGCCCTCGTTGTCGCCAAAGCTGGCGATCATCGGACAATTCAGCCTGCGAAGCGGTGGAATCGCAAAGGTCGAAACCAAGTCACCGGCGAACAGCACGACTTCACATTCACGACGGTTGAACTCAGCCACCGCCAAACGAATGTTGTCGAGATGGTCGTGGGTATCGGCGAAGATTCCGACGCGCATGGGCAGGAGTCAGAGGTCAGAAGTCAGAGGTCAGTTACTGAATGCTCGATACGGTTATTCGCTTAGCGTTCCCTTGGTGCTTGGGACTCCTGGCATCCGAGGATCTGGCTCGGCGGCCATTCGCAAGGCGCGGGCCGCGCTTTTGAAGATGGCTTCGCTGATGTGATGACTGTTGCGTCCGTGGTGCAAGACAACGTGCAGATTCGCTAACGCATTGGCTGCGGTGGCTTGCCAGAAGTCCTCGACTAGCTCGCTATCAAAGTCACCGATCTTCTGCGACGGAAAGTCGGCCTTGAAGACCATGAAATACCGTCCGCTCAAATCGATCGCGGTCGTGACGAGCGTCTCTTCCATCGGCAGCGTGAAGTGACCGTAGCGGTGAATTCCTGCCTTGTCGCCGAGTGCCTGCTTAATGGCTTGTCCGAAACAGATGCCGACATCCTCGACCGTATGGTGTTGATCGACCTGCAGATCTCCTTGGGCCGTGACACTCAAATCGATGACCGCATGGCGCGTCAGCAACTCGAGCATGTGATCGAAGAAGCCGACGCCAGTCTGAATCTGCGCTGTGCCGCTGCCGTCGAGGTTCAGCTCCAGAGAGATCTCGGTTTCGTTCGTCTTGCGGTCAATCTTCGCGGTACGCGACATGGTCCAACTGCTTTCGGTTCGAGCGTTCAGCGTGTGGCTGGGGTCGAGTCTTCGAGCTCCCAGCGGCGTTATGGTTCTGGGGGCTCGAAGACTCGACCCTAGCCACCCTGAACGCTCATTTAGATAATGCTATCTTCAGTAACTCCGTGCAGGCATCGACTTGTTCATCCGTCCCGACACTAATGCGCAATCCATCCGCCCAGCCCGGATAGTTCATGTATCGGACCAGAACGCGGTTGTTTTTCAACTCTTCGTAGAGAGGTTGTACCGGTCGTGTGGGGTGCGTACACCAGACGAAGTTGGCTTGGGAGGGGATCACCGAAAATCCGAGTTGCTCTAGCGCCAACGTCATCCGCCGGCGCGTGGCGATCACTTTTGCCCGATTCGCAACGAACCAGGCTTGGTCATCAATGGCGGCTGTCGCACCCGCAATCGACAGCGCGTCGCAATTGTACGAGTCCTTGACCTTCATCAACTCCTCGATGACCCGCGGCTGAGCGATCAAGAAGCCAAAGCGCAGTCCCGCCAAGCCATACGACTTGCTCAGCGTCCGCGACACCATCACCTTCTCGCTGTGCCGCACGAGATCGATGCAGTTCTGTTCGGCGAAGTCTCCGTACGCTTCGTCAACCAACAGCGGGCAGGGGAGTGCTTCGGCAATCCGCAATATCTCGCTGGGAGCGATGACGGTCCCGGTCGGACTGTTTGGGTTCGGCAAGAACGTGAGCTTCAAACGATCCGTCGCGGCTTGGAATGTCTCCGGCAGCGACCAATCGTCGTTAAAGTGAACTTCCTCGTGGTTGGCGCCTTGAATCTCGGCCAAGGTGCGATAGAGGATGTAGCTCGGGTAAGGCAACCGTAGCAAATCACCTTCGCCAACGTAGGCTCGCGTCAAGATCGTTAGGACATCGTCGCTTCCGTTCCCACACAAAATCCAATCAGGGTTGACACCAAGGACTTCCGCCGCGCGACGTCGAAACGAATTGGCAACGGGGTCGGGGTACTTCGCCAATCCTTGTTCCAGTACCGCCTGAATCGCTTGCGTCACTTTCGGCGAAGGTGGATACGGATTCTCGTTCGTGTTCAGCTTGATGAACTTACCGGCCTGCGGTTGTTCACCCGGCGTGTAGCCTGACATGGCGGCGATGTTGGGGCGGACGGGCATGGGGAGATCGAGGTCAGGGGTCAGACGTCAGGTTATGCAAGTCGGATGTCGACACTGGCTCGATGGGCGGTGAGGCCTTCTTTGTCGGCCATGGTTTGGATGGCGGGCGAGATCTCTTTCAAGGCAGCCTCGCTGTAGGAGATGATGCTGCCAGTGCGGAGGAAATCGTTCGCAGTCAGTCCGGATGCCCAGCGGGCGGTACCGCTGGTTGGCAAGACGTGCGACGGACCGGCGGCGTAGTCGCCCAACGCCACGGGCGAGTAGTTGCCGAGGAACGTGGCTCCCGCGTTGCGAATCTTCTTGATCAGCTGTTCCGCGTTATCGGTCGCGATGTGCAAGTGTTCGGGCGCGATGGCATCGGTGATCTCGCAAGCCTCGTCTTCGTCGCGAACGAGAATCAGGCAGCCGAACGACTGCAAGCTTTGAATCGTCAGTTCACAGCGCGAGAGCTTTGCCACTTGTTTCACGAGTTCCGCGGCCGTTGCCTCGAGAACCGCTTCGCTCCACGTCACGAGAATGCTCGCTCCCGGTGCATGTTCGGCTTGGGCCAGCATATCCGCGGCCGTGAAATCCGGCCGCGTCGATCCGTCGGCGATCACAACGACTTCGCTCGGCCCGGCGATCGAATCGATATCCACTTCGCCGTAGACATGCTTCTTGGCCAACGCGACGAACAAGTTGCCAGGCCCCACGATCTTATCGACCTTCGGCAGCCCTTCAACGCCATAAGCCATCGCTGCAACGGCCTGCGCCCCGCCGACTCGATAGACTTCACTGACACCGATCTCGTGGCAAGTTGCCAGTACATCCGGATTGTTCGCGCCAAAGGCGGTGGGCGGAGCAACGACGACGATCTGCTCGACACCAGCTGTTTTGGCAGGAACGGCTGTCATAAGTACGGTCGACGGATAAGCCGCAGCGCCGCCTGGCACACAGATGCCGATCCGTTGCAGCGGCCGATAACGCTGTCGCAGGGACACGCCGCTGGGGCGAGTCACCTCGACGTCCTTGTGCAGAATCGCCGCTTGGAACTCGATGATGTTGTCACGAATGCGACGAATCGCCGCGAGAAACTCGGGATTGGCCGCCGCGTGCGCCTTGGCAATTTCGTCGGGACTCACTCGTATCGTGTCCGCGGTCAAAGTCGCTCCATCGAGCTTCTCGGTGTACCGTAGCAACGCGGCGAGTCTCTCGACGCGCACTTCTCTTGTGATCCGCTCGACGACTTGCCGTGGCGAAAGCGGCTCGCCAAAAACGGCGGTGGTCCGCCGCCGGCCTGCTTCGCTGACGATGTCGCCTCGCGGGCTGAGCTTCTCACGCAATTGGCCGAGTGCCGCTTGAATGTCATCGCGACGCGTGTCGATTCGTTGGATCTCGAGCCGTGAGGCGGGTTGGGACATGGATTTCTCGGCAGTTCAGTCGCAAAGCGGCATGCGGCGTGTCATTCGGACGCGGGAACCCACTATTTTGTTCGCCAAGCCCCAAGATGGAAAGGGCTGGTGGCTTCATGTAAGTACCTCGTTTAACCCCTAGCCGGAGGCACAGGCGTAGAGGTAGGCGCAGGCGACGAACGCATCCATTGCCGAACCGCCTGCGCCTCCGGCTGCGGGTTAAACGAGGAAGGTTTACACGACACCATACGCCAACATCGCATTCGCAACCTTCACGAAGCCCGCGATATTCGCGCCTCGTACATAATTTACATAGCCATCGCCATTCTCGCCGTGCGATCTGCATTTCTCGTGGATATCTTGCATGATCGTGCGCAGACGCTGATCGACCTCCTCGCGGCTCCAGGAGAGTCGCAGCGCATTTTGACTCTGTTCAAGACCCGAGACCGCGACGCCGCCCGCGTTTGCCGCCTTGGCCGGCCCGAACAAGACCTTTCCATCTAGCAAGGCATGAACCGCGTCGAGTTCCGTGGGCATGTTCGCTCCCTCGCAAACCGCTTGAACGCCATTGGCGAGCAATGTTTCCGCGTCCTGCAAACTGATTTCGTTCTGTGTCGCACACGGGAAAGCAATGTCGCTGGGAACGCTCCACGGGCGTTGATCCTCAAAGAAACTTGCTGCCGGGAACTTGGTTGTGTACTCGGCGACTCGGCCGCGGCGGACTTCCTTGAGGTCTTTGATAAAGGCGAGTTTGTCGGCATCGATGCCGTCCGGATCGTGGATGAAGCCCGATGAATCGGACATCGTCACTACTTTGGCGCCCAGCTGCGTCGCCTTCTCGACCGTGTAGATGGCGACGTTCCCAGAACCAGACACAAGACACGTCTTGTCCTTGAGGCTATCGCCCCGGTGCTTCAACATGTTCTCGCAGAAATAAACGCACCCGTAGCCAGTTGCTTCGGTGCGAACCAGGCTACCGCCGAATGCCAGCCCCTTGCCGGTGAGAATGCCCGTGAAACGGTTCTCCAATCGTTTGTAGAATCCGAACAGATAGCTGATCTCGCGCGCTCCAACGCCGATATCTCCAGCGGGAACGTCGGTATCCTCGCCGATGTGTCGATGTAGCTCGACCATCAACGACTGACAGAATCGCATCACCTCGCGATCGCTCTTTCCCTTTGGATTGAAATTCGATCCACCCTTCGCGCCTCCCATCGGCAACCCGGTCAAACTGTTTTTGAAGACTTGCTCGAAGCCAAGAAACTTCAGCACACTCTGCGTGACCGACGGATGAAACCGCAGCCCGCCTTTGTAGGGCCCGATCGAGTTGTTGAATTGAACTCGCCACGCACGGTTCGCTCGAATGTTCCCTTGGTCGTCTTCCCAGGTGACGCGAAAGATGATGATCCGATCCGGCTCGGTCATTCGTTCGAGGATCTGTGCATCTTTGTACTGACGATGCTCGTTGACATAAGGCATCAACGACTCGACCACTTCACGGACTGCCTGATGAAACTCCTCCTCGCCGGGATTGCGTTTGATGAGCCCTCGCATAAAAACGTCGACTTCGTTTCTGATGTCGTGAGACATGAGATATGCTTCCTAGGAAATGCTGTAGTTCACTCGATCGGGTCTTTCGTTGTACTCTGGCGAGACACGCGTTGCATTAGTTTTCGGACCGCCAAGGGAAAGATTCCGAGCAGGAAAAACGCGACGACTATCTGCGTAAGCTGGCGTGGCGAGAGAACTGCTCCGATTCCTTCGTCGGCGAACGTTTTGAGGTTTGGTAACGACGAGCCGGCATAGACGTAAACAATCGTCGCGGGAAGCATCCCGAGTTGGCTGACCCACCCAAAGGTCCAAGTTCGGATCGGGGTCAGCCCCATGACGAGGTTGATCATCCAGAACGGAGCGGCTGGAATCAGCCGGAGCGTGAACAGGTAGAAGGCTCCTTCGCGCTCGAGTGCCTGGTTGAATCCAGCCAGTCGTTCGCCGAAGCGGTTTTGAACCGTCTCACGCAAGAGGTAGCGGCTCAGCAGAAAAGCGACCGTGGCACCCGCCGTCGATGCGAAGCTGACCAGTGGCACTCCGCGCCAGAATCCGAAGTACCAACCGTAGATCAACGACATACCGGCCGCGCCCGGCAACGAGAATCCCGTTACCACCACATAGGCGATGAATGCGAGGCCATACACCAGCAGCGGATGCTCGGCTTGATACTGCCGAAGTTCCGACTCGCGTTCCGCGAGCTTAGCCGGCGAAAAGGTGTCGCCAAACTTGAAATAGGCAACGCCGATAACCAGTCCGACGACAACCAGTACGGCGAGTTTTCCCCATGCGATGCCGCCGGGTTTGCCTGGTGGATCATGAGTGTCGTGAGTTGTTACCACAAGTCATCTCGGGGGCTGTAGAGATCCGGAAGTTGTACGATTGGTCGGAGTTGCCTGATTGGTCGGAATTGGCAGATGTTCGGAGTCGCGAAGCGATGGTATCCGATAGCCTGGGACGCGAGTCCCAGGTGTTCGACGCCCAACATCTCACAGTCGCGAAGCGACGGCAGGAACGTCATCACGCCAACACTTCCTCATCGAATACATGCCGTTCGTCAAATTCAATCTCGGGCAACCGTAGCATCTGCATATACTCTTCCGTGAACGATTGTCGGCGATGATGCTCGCGCTGGTTCGCGATGTAATTCTCCACCGTTTCCGCCATTGACTGGCTCACTGAGAACGCTCCGTACCCTCGTTGCCATTGGAAAGATTTCGTTGCCTTGCGCTGCTCGTTGATCCAACGGGACGAATTCGCCTTCAAGAGCTGGACGGTTGACGAGATTGCGAATTGAGGATGCAGCTTGAGCAAAAGGTGGATGTGGTCTTCAATCCCACCAGCTTTCAACAAGACCGCCTTGTGATCCTTGACGGTGCCGCCGATGTACCCAAATAGGTCGTCGCGCCATGAATCGCGGATGAGGGGCGAGCGGTGTTTTGTGGAGAATACGATATGAAGAAGGATACCGTGGTGGGTTGACATAGGAACCTCCTGTCGTCGCTTCGCGACTCTGTGGATTGACGTGGCTGGTCACCTGGGACTCGCGTCCCAGGCTATCACATGGCATCGCTTCGCGACTCTGTGGACCGTTCAAATGATCGCACGTGATTCTACTCGTTAGCAAAAAGAAACTCATCCGCCCTGCTGGAAGCTTGCATCGGCGGCTTCCAGCGGCAATAGTGGGAGGCGGCTCGACTGCACCACATCGACATTTCCAACGAGACCGGAGACACAACGATGCAACAGGATTCGACTCGCAACTTCGATTTTCCACTCCCCAAGCTAGGACGCCGAGCTTTCATGACAGCCGCGGCAGCGGCGACCGCCGCGACAGTGCTGGGTCGCGATTACGGACCGGAGGCGGCTCCAGTCCGATATCCCGAACCCGATGTCGCCGTGCTCGACGAACGCTTTGCGAAATACAAACTTGGCAACAGCCCGATCCAACGTCTGTATCACAGCAAGCAGATGCTGTGGGCCGAAGGGCCGGCGTGGAACGGTGTCGGTCGGTATCTGGTGTGGAGCGACATCCCGAACAACGTGCAGATGCGATGGCTTGAGGAAGACGGGCATGTCAGCGTCTTCCGCAACCCGTCCGGCAACAGCAATGGCAACACCTTTGACTATCAAGGCCGCCAGATCTCGTGCCAGCACGGACCGCGCAAGGTCGTGCGATATGAACACGACGGGTCGATTACTGTCTTGGCCGAGAGTTACGGCGGCAAGTCCTTAAACGCGCCGAACGATGCCGTCGTGCATCCCAACGGTGACATTTGGTTCACCGATCCCGGCTATGGCGGGCTGATGGATTACGAAGGATCCCGAGTCAACACCGGTTCGGTTCAGCCTTTCCAAAAAGAAGCGATCTATCGCATCGACAACAAGTCCGGCAAGCTGCATCAAGTTGCCGATCAGATCTTCAAGCCGAACGGTCTCTGCTTCTCGCCGGATTACAAGAAGCTGTACGTTGCCGATACCGGTGCGTCGCACTACGGCGCAAAGGCGCCGAAGAACATCAAGGTTTGGGATGTCGTCGGCGAAGCGACGCTGGCGAACGATCGCGAGTTCGCGTCGATGGAGCTTGAACTCAACGGCGAGAAGGTGGCGGGATTCGCGGACGGCATTCGCTGCGATGCCGATGGCAACATTTGGGCCAGCGCGGGTTGGGTCGGCGATGGCTACGACGGCGTTCATATCTTTGCCCCCGATGGAACTCGCATTGGACAGATCTACTTGCCTGAGATCTGCGGCAATTTATGTTTCGGCGGCGCCAAACGGAATCGGCTGTTCATGGCTGGCAGCCAATCGCTGTACGCCGTGTATGTTGAAATCACCGGGGCTCATATTACTTAGTTTTGACCTGTCGGTGACCGCTCGTGTCAGCTATTCTGGTAACAGTTGCCAATCAATCGTTTGACCGCAAGCCGGAGGCGTGCGCTCCGGGCGCAGATAGCGCACGCCTCCGGCTTGCGGTTAAACGGAGTCTTCATAGAAAGCTACTCGGCGAGGAGAATCACACATGTCAGAACATGAACATAACCAGTCGGTCTGGAAAGCGAGCTTCAGCGAAAAGGTCCGCGGCGAACAATTGGAAGACGACTCGGCCGCTTGGAACGCCGTGACCGGGTTGCTGATGACGATTATCAGCATCGGTTTGAGCCTGGCTCTATTTACCGTCTGGGTCTGCTCCTCGCATTGATTGCATTGGCGCGTCATACGAATTCAACGATTTCGGACAGAGCTTCGGGCCGCAAACACCGCCGCCCAAAAAGTCTTCCAAGACACCGATCATTCTCGCGGTCGTTGGTGGTATCGGATTAGTGTGCCTCCTTGTTTGCCGCGGTGGCGGGATATTGCTCGTTCGATTTGGGATGAGTGTCGTCAGCGCGGATAGGCACTGCGTGGAAGTATGTCGGTTCCCGAGCAGGTTGCGAGCAAAGCGAAAGACGGGTTGCTGATACCGCTCGACAATCCGGCGGTACTCACTCGCCTTTCCACTCACAACCTGAGCCACGATGTCGCGATCTTCCATCGCCAACGATTTTTCTTCAATGAAAGCCAGTGCTCTGGGTTATACAGCGGTGCCGCCAGAAAGTTCCCGTAATTCGTCAAGACATTCACGATCTTCGCATTAGCCAGCGATTAGCAAGACAGAGATTTGTAAAAGCCGCGTCGTTCAGCTATCTTTTCTCTCGTCGATTCAACCACAAACCCTAGGAGATTCCGTGATGAACCAGCTTCGGAGCACTCGCCGCGGATTCCTGGGATACCTTGGGATGTCAGCCGTCGCGGCCAGCGTTGTAGGGTCGACCACTGGCAGCGAACTCCCGCCTGTCGCGAATCCGCGTGCGACCGATGGCGATGAGCGATTCGAGCCAAACTGGGCCGCACGCTTGACGGTCACCGTCGGTCAGAAGGACGCGGATCTGGTGGGACGTGACGATCGCGTGTTGCAGGCGGCGGTCGACTATGTCGCGAGGCTTGGCGGCGGAACCGTGCATGTCCTTCCCGGCACCTACACGTTGCGCAACGCAGTCTCTCTGCCTTCCAAGATTCGGCTCCTCGGAAGCGGCACCGAATCGATCATTACCAAGATTTCTTCCGAGACGGTTGACCTCGCCGCGGACTCCGACTGGTACGACCAGGAAGTGACGCTTCAAAACGCGAAAGACTTCCGAGTTGGTGACGGCATCGTGCTGCGATCCAAGAATCCAGACCACGGCAGCCAGACCGTCATCAAACGAACGCTTGTCGCTCGCTCGGGCGATCGTTTCAAGTTGAACGACGGTCTTCGCGAGAATCTTTGGCTGACCGGCAAGCCGACCTGCTCGTCACTTTTTCCGTTGTTGACGAGTGAGTACACTTCGGACGTCTTGATCGAGAACATCACACTCGACGGCAATCGCGAGAACAACGAGAACTTCAACGGTAACTATGGCGGTTGTATCTTCTTGCAAGACTGTAACCGCTACGCGATCCGTGACGTGACCGCGAGGAACTACAACGGCGACGGGATCAGCTTCCAGATCTGTCACGACGTGATCGTCGAGAACTGCCACAGCCACGACAACGCGGATCTCGGCGTACATCCCGGATCGGGCTCGCAGCGTCCGTTGATCCGAAACAACAAGCTGGAGCGCAATAACCTTGGCTTGTTTTGGTGTTGGGGCGTGAAGTACGGCTTGGCGGAAGGCAATTTCATGGATGGAAATCGCAGCTACGGGATCTCGATCGGTCACTGCGACACCGATAACGTGATGCGGAACAACGAGATCCGTAACAGCGGCAAGATCGGTATCCTGTTTCGAGACGATTCCCGCGGTCAGGACTTTTGGGCCAATCGCAACCTCGTCGAAGGGAACAAAATCTTCGACAGCGGCGGCGACGATGGCATCGCGCTCGACATTACCGGCAAGACGAAAGACGTCCGCATCGTGAACAACGAGATTCGCGAAACTCGTAAGCCAATGCAGCGAACAGGCGTTCGTATCGGTGAGGACGCTGGCAAAGTCGAGTTGACCGACAATCGCATTGAGGGGTTTGCGTCGAACATCGTCGACCAGCGAACTAGTGCGAGCCGCACGGACGGCTAGCGTTCACGGCGCGCATTCGCCAACGAGATATTGACGAATCGACGCTACATTAATGCGAAGACCGCTCTAATTCTTCGTAATCGTCTCGTCCAAGTTGAGCAGGATGTTGGCGAGATAGAACCAGGCGGCGATCTCTTTCGCGTCAGCTCTCGAAGTCGTCTGCTTGCCGACCAGCGATTTGGCGTCGGCAGGTGATGACTCGAACTGTTCGCGTTGCTGGCGATAGACTTCGGCGAGATGTTTTACCTCATCTTCGGTCGCTGAGCGGGCGACGCACAGCTTCACTGCATAGGCGACTCGGTCGTCTATGCTCATTGATTCGCCAGCGGTCGCGATTCGTTCGGCCAAGGCGATTGCCATCTCGACATAGACCGGATCGTTCAAGAGCGTTAACGCTTGCAGTGGCGTGTTCGTCCTTGCGCGATTTACCACACACGAGGCGCGGTCGGGAGCATCAAAATTGATGAAACTGGGGTAGGGAGCGCTGCGCCGCCAGATCACATAGATGCCGCGTCGGAAGCGGTCGTTGCCCTCGGACGTGTTGTACTTCGGTTCGTTTCGTCCGACATGCCGCCAGATGTTAGGCGGTTGAGGCGGGAAGATCGGCGGACCGGCCATCTTGTAGGAGAGCAAGCCTGAAATGGCCAACGCGTTGTCCCGAACCGTTTCGGCTGGCAAGCGGAAACGGGGCGCGCGAGCATAGAGTTTGTTGTAGGGATCTCGTTTCAAGAGGTCCGGCGTCACGCGCGACGACTGCTGGTAGGTCGCGGATAAAACGATCTGGCGATGCACGTGCTTCATCGACCAGCCGCTATCCATCAACTCGATCGCCAGCCAATCCAATAATTGTGGATGCGTCGGACGATCCCCTTGCGTGCCGAAGTCTTCGAGCGTTGCGACGATGCCGCGGCCAAAGATCTCGGCCCACCAACGATTGACCGCGACACGCGCCGTTAGCGGATTGTCGCGACTGGCCAACCACTTTGCCAACTCGCGGCGATCTTGCGACTCGACGTTCGTAAGCTCCGGCAGCGAGTCCGGCGTGTTCATGCTGACCGGCTCGCCTCGATCCAGGAAGCTGCCTCGTTTGAATACCGTCGTCATCCGAGGCTTTTCTTCTTCAATCATGACGAGCGTCGTGATCGGCTTGATGGCATCGATCCTTTCCTGCAAGCCGGCGATCTGTTCGCGGAGTCGCTTGATCGGTGAATCGAGTTCGATAAAGTAATCCTCGAGCTGCTTCTTTTGTTTGGCGTTTCGTTTGCCGACCGGGCGAGCAGCAATCGCGGCGATCGCCTGGGGAAGAGCGGCCGGTTTCGGCGCGCCGGCCACTGACGGCCCGTCAGATTCCGCAGAGTCGATTTGCTCAGACGCGATCTGCTGCTCCCACTCGCCGAGTCCTTTCAATCTCTCCGTGACGAGCGGTTCGAGCCGCGCGGCCAGTTCGCCTTTCTGAGCTGCTAGCTTTTCACGTTCCGCCCGCTGTTCAGCAGCGAGCGGAAGTTTCATCTCCGGGCCGACGAATTCGTAAGTGACGCCATTCCCTTCCACTTCCAGCGGCGTGTTGTTGAAATACGCAAACAGTTGGTAATAGTCTCGCTGTGTGAAGGGATCGTACTTGTGGTTGTGGCACTGGGCACACTCGATACTCGAGCCGAGCCAGACGGTTCCGGTCGTGTTGACACGATCGATGATCTGATTGACGCGGTTCTCTTCGGGATCGACCCCAGCCTCGACGTTGCACGTCGTCAGTCGGCTGAAACCTGTCGCGATCTTTTGATCGATTGTCGCGTCGGGCAGCAAATCGCCCGCGAGTTGTTCGAGCGTGAATTGATCGAAGGGCATGTCCGCATTTATCGCGTTGATGACCCAGTCTCGGTACGGCCACACACTGCGATATTGATCGGCCTGATAACCATTGCTGTCCGCGTAGCGAGCCGCGTCCAGCCACGGCCGCGACCACTTGGCTCCGTATTGGGGTGAGGTCAGCAAGCTTTCGACAACTCGCTCGAATTTGTCGGGATCACGACCAGCCACAAACGCGTCGACTTCTTCGACGGACGGCGGGAGCCCAATTAAATCGAGATAGACTCGTCGCAGTAGCTTCGCGTCTTCGGCTCGTGGCGACGGAACAAGATTCTTTGCGTCCAATCGCTGCAGGATGAACGCATCGATGGGCGTCCTGACCCAGCGCGGGTCGCTAACGGTCGGCAGAGATGATGTTGCTGGCGGAATGTAAGCCCAGTGAGTGTCGAGTGAAACGTCGACTCCAACTCCATCCGGCCATGCCGCTCCCCCGTCGATCCAACGCACGATCGTGGCGATCTCTTCATTCGAAATTGGTTCGTCGTCTAACGGCATCCGCTCGACATCACCGATTCCAGCAATGGATTTGTAGAGCAGGCTATCCCTCCCTCTGCCCTTCTCGAAAAGCGGGCCCGACACACCACCTTTGAGGACGATGGCTCTGGCGTCAAGCCGCAATTGCCCTTCCTGTTCGTCCGGCCCATGACAGGAATAGCACTTCGCAGCGAAGATCGGCTGGACATCGCGAACGAAGTCGATTCGTTCGGGCGGCGTGTCAGGTTCATCGGCAAATGCTGAAGCTACCGCTGCGACGACGACAAGCAAGAGGGCAAGCGAATGTGATAGGATTTGGAACTGTGGCATATTGAGTAAACCTTGGACGCGTCGGTTTTATTGTACGTCAGCCTTTCCAGGCTGACAGGTCAGGACGTACTTTTCCGCCGTGAACGTCGGCCGCGTTGCAACCACGACACGAGACCACTCTACTTATTAAACCAGAAGGATGTTGCGAATGCCACGGCGACGTTCCTGGATAGCAAGGCACCGACCAAAGAGGATGCGGGATGATGGCATTCACACGACGACAATTCGGACGTACGCTCGCCGGCAGCCTGGCTTTTGGCGTCGTCGGAAGCTCGGCATGCAAGGCCCTTCTAGCCGCATCGCCGAGCGACCTTGCCCGGGAAGTCGGGGTAACGACCTCGTCGTTCTCCGGGCATCTCGTCGCCAAGCCCGCCGGCGGCCAGTTTTCGTTGCTCGAACTTCCGCGAGTCATGCGAGACGAATTGGATATGCGCGTCATCGACTTGAACACCAGCTCGCTGGCTTCGATGGACGACGCGTATTTGGACCAATGCCGTGAGGCGGCGGAGAAGGCCGGCTGCGTGTTTACCAACATGAAAATGAACCAACGCAATGTCGACATGAGTAGCGCCGACGAGGCCACTCGCCGGAGTGCCATCGCGATCTACAAGGCATCGATCGACGCGGCCTCGCGGCTGGACTGTCGCTGGGCGCGCCCGCTCCCTTTGCCGGAACTTCCCGACGTGAAGATCTACGTGGCAAGCTATCAAGAGCTGGCCGATTACGGTGCCGAGCGTAACGTCGCGATGCTGGTCGAGAACTACGGCTGGATGCAAGGCGACCCGAACTCGGTCGTGAAGTTAGTCGAAGCCATCGGGCGCAGCGTGGCACCGTGCCCGGACACGGGCAATTGGAACGACAACGAAACTCGCTACGCCGGACTTGCCGAGACATTCCCGACGGCGGTCACGTGTGACTTCAAAGCAAAGACGCTCGGCCCCAACGGCGAACACACCGCCTACGATCTTCGCCGCTGTTTCGATATCGGTTGGGAGGCGGGCTTCGGCGGTCCCTGGTGCTTGGAACATGCCAATCGCGATCGAGCGACGTTGTTTCGCGAACTGGCAATGCTGCGTGATAGGTTGCGGGAGTGGATGAAGGCGGCAAGTTGACAGCT
>Ga0326597_10003736_pt1 | contig 21730 bp, 18 predicted proteins | sample RVTome_12_FD_203789 | JGI IMG/M metagenome (GOLD analysis project Ga0326597, IMG submission 203789) | Soil microbial communities from uranium-contaminated site in the Upper Colorado River Basin, Wyoming, United States - RVT100D185 | ecosystem: Environmental > Terrestrial > Soil > Contaminated >...
AACGCCGAGGCGGCGAACCTGATGCGCTTCAAGGCCGCCGCGCTGTACGATTCCGGTAAGCCGTGCGGTGCCGAGGCGAACATGGCCAAGCTGCTCGCCGCTGACGCATCGTGGGAAGCGGCCAACGTGTGTCTCCAGACGCATGGCGGCTTCGGATTTGCCGCCGAATACGACATCGAGCGCAAGTTTCGCGAAACCAGGCTGCACTCGGTGGCCCCGGTTTCGCCGAACATGATCCTGTCGTACATCGGTACGCGCGTGCTGGGCATGCCGAGATCGTTTTGAGTCGCCCGGCGGGCGCCGCCGGACGAGGAGCGTCTCAGGCCTACAGGAGTACGAAGGTGGCTTCCAATCGGATCGTAACCATTGCGGCCGCGGGTGACGTTGGCACAGGGCGCGAACCGCCCTCCAGTTCTTTTGCGCAGGTAAACGACGCGCTGCGGTCGGCGGACATCCGGTTTGCCCAGGTGGAGCGGCTCTATTCCGGGCGCGGCAGCTATCAGGGGCAGGGCGGTGGCCTGCATACGCGGCAAAAGCCGGAGATGGCGGACGCGTTCAAGAGCGTTCCGTTCAGCGTGCTGTCGATCGGGTCGAACCACACCGGAGACTGGGGCCCCGACGCGGTGATCGATACGGTCGAGACATTTCGGCGACTGGAGATTCCCACGATCGGGGCGGGTCGCGACATCCAGGAGGCGCGTCGCCCGGCGATCATCAACTGCAATGGCATGCGCGTCGCGTTTCTTGGCTACGTGTCGGTCATGCTGCCGCAGTACTGGGCGACGGGGAGCCGCGCCGGAAGCGCGCCGATGCGCGCGCATACGTTCTACCAGCCTTACGAGTATCAGCCGGGCGCCCCCGCGCGCATCGTGACGGTGGCAGACGAGGAAGACCTGGCAGCGCTGGCCGGCGACGTCCGCGATGCCAAGCGGCACGCCGACTTCGTTTTTGTTTCGCTGCATTGGGGGGTGCATTATGTGCCGGCACCCTCGGACTACCAGCCGGTCGTCGCGCGGGCTGCCATTGACGCGGGCGCAACGGGGATACTCGGGCATCATCCACACCAGCAACAGGGGGTGGAGATCTACAATGGCGGCGTCATTTTTTACAGCCTGGGCAACTTTTCCTTTCACCGGCGCGGCGGACCTCCGGCCTCGTGCATGCCCGATGGGCGCTACCTTCACAAGGAGGTCTACTCGATGTCAGATCGCTTGCTTACCTGAACTGGACGGGCAAATTCATTCGTGGCGGCGTGACCGACATGCGGGCAAGCGGCGACCGCTACCTGATTTACGAGCGGGCGGGCTGACCGACGCGCACGAGGTCCGCGCTCATTGAAGCGAGGTGTCGACCACCACTTCGTTTCCCTCGACCCGGAACTTGTGCGGGTGCTGGTCCGAGACCCACTCGGTGAACTCGAGTATTTCCTGGAACTTGCTGTCCTCGGGCCCCACGACGTAGGGCTGCGCCTGGGGGTTGATGAACGCGGGCAGGAAGGACACGCGCTCGATCCCCTTCCTGGTAATCACCACTTTCGCGACCATCGTCTTGCGGCAGTGGGACGGGAATTGGTAGCAGCCGTGTGGCGGCAGGCATTCCTTGTCGATTGGAAACCAGATGAGATTCCAGTCGAACGTGTTCGCCGTTCTCTTGTTTGACCCGGTCGTCATGAAATTGCCGATGCTGTAGAAGCAGACCTTTCCCTTGTAGACCTCGATCGCCTTGATCGAGTGCGCGTGATGTCCCAGTATCAGGTCGCAGCCCGCGTCGATGGCGGCATGGGCGACCGGCGGCTGGTAGGTGCAGATGGTTTTCGGCACGTGGCGCAGGCCCCAGTGTATGGACATGATCACGACGTCCGCCAGCCGTTTTGCCCTGCGAATGTCTTCCTGCAGGGCGAGCAGGTCCTCTTCGTAGGGTTCGGTAATAATCCTGGGAGGCGTCCCCGGCTGGAACTCTTCCGGCGCGTAATAGGTGTGGGCCCGCATCGGGGCGATCCCCGCTTTCCCGGGTGCTGCGGCCTGGCCGTCGCGCAGAACCGAGCAATACCCGAGAAACGCGATCTTTACGCCTTTGCGTTCCACGATCGCGGGTTTGCGGGCTTCATCGGCGTCCCTGCCGGCGCCGATCACGTGCCTGCCCCTGCCGCGAAACAGCTCGATCGTGTCGATCACGGGCTCCGGACCCCAGTCCATCGCGTGGTTGCTGGCGAGCGAAATGACATCCATGCTCGTGGCTTCCCACACGCCAGCCATGCTCGGGTCCAGCCGCGTCAGATTCCCGCCGGGCCCGTTGGCGAACTGGGGCTCCCACCCGCGGGTCGAGTACGTCCTTTCGCACTGGCCGAATCGCAGGTCAGCCTGGTCGAGCACCGGCCGGATGAGCTCGGCGAATCTCTCGGTCGGCTTGATGATCGGGCCGATATCTCCGCCGGCCATCAACGTGACCGCGCTACCCTCTGTTGCCATGGTTGCCTCCCGGATCGAGTCGACGTAATGCCACGATTCCGCTGCACGGTCGCCACGAGCGCCGCTCGACACGCGTGCCCGTCAAGGCTTGCGGATGCCGGCGGCCCGGAGGATCCTGCCTATCGTTTCGCGCTCCGACTTCATGATGGCCGTCAGCTCATCCGGGGAACAGGTCGTGGCTTCCACTCCGCCCTTGACGAATATTCCTCTTGCCTCCGGCGTCTGAAATAGCCGCACCACCTCCTGGTTCAGCCTGGCGACGATTGCCGCCGGCGTGCCCGCGGGTGCGAACAGGGCGTGCTTGGCATCGGATTCGTAGCCCGGCACGCCCGATGCGGCAATTGTCGGTACGCCCGGCAGGAACGCCGACGGCTGGGCGCTTCTTATCGCAAGTGCGCGCAGGCGGCGCGATTTCACCTGAGGCGCGACGGCCCCGACGCCGGGGAACATCAGGTGCACCTCTCCGCTCATGACGGCGGTCATCGCGGGGCCGCTGCCCTTGTAGGGGCGCGCATGATATTCACGCGCGCGAGGTGGTTGAACAGAATCGCCCCAAGGTGATTCGAGCCGCCGGCGCCTCCGGAAGAATAGTTGAGATCCCCGGGCCTGGCCTTGGCGAGCTGGACCAGGGCCCGGACGGACGTGACCGGCATCGATGGATGCACGACGAGGACGACCGGCGCGCGGTCCAGCATCGAAATCGGCGCGAAATCGGCGATGGGGTGGTACGATGCCTTCTCGATGAGCGGTCCTATCCAGTGCGGGCTGCCGCTGACCAGCAGCGTGTAGCCGTCGGGCGGCGCCTTGGCCACGATCTCGCCGATCAGGACCGTTGGCCGGTTGTCCACGATCACCTGCTGGCCCAGGGGGCCGGAGAGGCCGCGCGCGACGACCCGCGCCGGGAAATCATTGCCTCCACCGGCAGGGGAGGTGACGATGCGTATCGGCTTGCTCGGATAGTCTTGCGCCGGAACGGGCATCACGAACGCGCCGCATGAAAGCGCCAGCAAAACGCGCGTCACGATCCGCAGTTGAATTCTTGTCATGTTTTCCTCCTCCGAATGATCGAACCAGGGTGCTACATGCCTTTGCCGCCGGTACACAGGACCCGGTCGCCTGTCACGTACGACGACTGGTCCGAGGCCAGATACACGGCGACATTCGCCACCTCTTCGGGTCTGCCGGTGCGTTGCAGGGCGCAACCCGCCATCTCGCGCGCCGTATGCTCGCCGGCGCCTTTCTCCGGATACCACTCCGGGTTGACGCGGACGTTCTCGATCAGCGACAGCGCAATCAGGTTCGCCCTGATGTTGTAGGGGCCGAGCTCGAGCGCAAGCGACTTGATCAGTCCATAGAGCCCCGTCTTGGATGCCGTCACGTGCGCACGCTGCGGCATGGACGTGAGCGACGCGAGTCCGCCGAGCGCAATGATGCTTCCACCCTTGCCGCGCTTGATCATCGACGGCGCGAGCGCCTTCGCAAGGTAGAACGTGGAATGCAGGTTGACTTCGAAAACACGGTGCCACTCCTCGTAGCTGATGTCCCAGAAGTCCTGGTGAGGGCGCCTGCCCGCGACGTTGACCAGTACATCGACCTGGCCGAAATGATCGAGGCCCTGGCGGACCATGCGGTTGACCTGCTCGTGATCGCTGACATCGGCGAGCAGCGGGATCGTTTTCGCCCCGAGCTTTCGGCACTCGCTTGACACCCGCTCGAGGTCGTCCCCTTTTTCGCGCGCGACCAGGATCACATCGGCGCCTTCGCGCGCGAAGGCGATCGCGATCGCCCTGCCATTGTTGCGGCCGGCGCCCGCGATCAGCGCCGTCTTGCCTTCGAGATGCGGCATGAATCCCCTCCCTCCGCTTCGGAACCGGTTAGCACCAGCGTACCATAAAACTGCCCCCGCTTTCGATAATCAGAATAGGTTCCACCAAACGGAACGCGGCGGACTGTGCATTGCCGCGGGACGCCGGCGCTATAATCGGTCGCTACTGTAAAGCCGCGTCGATCCGGGGGGCGTCCTATGAACGGGCTGCATGCACTGCACAAGATTCTCATCGAGCATGCGCATCCGAGGCCCGACAGCGTCGCGCCGGGAGAGTTTCTCGAGATCGAGCCGGACGTGTTCGCGGTCCAGGTGGCGACCAACGCCGAGGAGGTCGCTCGCCTGGAGGCGGATCTCGCGGAGCTGGGCGTTGGCGAGCTGCCGCTCAGAGACAGGATTTTTCCGTTTATCGACCATGGCGCGCCGGCGCCAACGGCCGGTATCGCGGCTGGACAGAAGCGCTGGCGCGACTTCTACCGCGCCCGCGGCATCGCGGTGGCAGACTCCGGTGCCGGCATCTCGCACCTCATCATGACGGAGCAGGGCATCGTGCTTCCCGGATCGGTCGTCGCGCTGCGCGATTCGCATACGCCCACGATGGGCGCGGTGGGCGCATTCGCAGCATCGCTGGCGGGCGGCACGCTTTCACTTTTCGCCCTCGGGCGTTACTGGCTGGACGTGCCGCGCGTCAAGCTGGTGCGAATCGAGGGGCGATTGCGGAAAGGCGTGTTCGGGCGCGACGTCGCTCTCCATATCAATGGAGCGTTGGGTCTGCGCGGCGCGCTGGGCAGCGCGGTCGAGTTCGCAGGCTCGTTCGTGCGCGCCCTCGGCATGGACCTGCGCTTCACGCTGTGCAACATGGGCACGGAGATCGGTGCTATGGCGTCGTACGTGCAGCCGGACGATGTCACGCTGCGCTGGGTCAAGGACCGTGCAAAGCGGGCGTTTCGCGTATTCGATACCGACTCCGGTTTCGAGTACGACGGCGTGCATGAATTCGACGCATCGACGCTCGATCCGCAGGTGGCGGCGCCGCACGCGCCCGACAACGTGAAACCCCTCGCGGAAGTGGAAGGGCGCCACATCGATCAGGCTTACCTCGGCTCGTGCGCGAGCGGTCGACTGGAGGACATTGCCGCCGCGGCGGCGGTGCTCAAGGGGCGCAAGGTTCACTCCGAGGTGCGCTTCATCGTGACGCCGGGCTCACGCGAGGTGCTGAAGGCGGCGACGCGGCTCGGCTATATCGACGTGCTGCACGAGGCAAACGCGATCGTCACCAGCGCGAACTGCGGCGCCTGTCCGGGCCTGCACGGCGGCATACTGGCGCCGGGGGAGGTCGCGATCGCGTGCAATACCCGCAATTTTCCCGGCCGCATGGGGCCGAATGCGGAAATCTATCTTGCCTCGCCGGCGAGCGTGGCCGCCTCCGCCATCGAAGGCCGGATCGCGAGTCCACTCAAGTATCTGCAGTAAGCAAGGGGCAGGGAATGAAAGTGACCGGCACCGTCTGGACGTTTCCGCAGGATGACATCGACACCGACCAAATTCGCCGGGCCGTCTATTCTCACCTGCCCGTGAGCGAGCAGGCCAAGCATTGCCTGGAAAGCCTCGATGCCGGGTTTGCGGCGAGTGCCCAGCCGGGCGATATCATCGTCGGCGGCTGCAATTCGGCTGCGGATCGTCGCGTCCGGCGCACGCCGCCGTCAAGGCCTTGGGCATCGGCGCCGTTCTGGCCGAGTCGTTCGGCCGGCTGTTCTTCCGCAACAGCATCAGCGGCGGGCTGCTCGTGGTTCCCTGCCCGGGCATCGTCGCATTTGCCGGCAGGGGCGATCGGCTCGAAGTCGATACGGCGGCGGGCGAATTGCGCAATGTCGCAAGCGGGGCAAGCCTGCGGTTTCCCCCGCTCGCGGCCTTCCTGAACGACATGGTCGAGCTCGGAGGGGAAAAGTCTTATCTCAAGGCGCGGCTTGCCCGTGACCGCGAGCTTCAGCGGAGATAGCCGATCGCCTTCCACCACGCGTAATCGAGCGGCACCGGCAGGAGCAGGCTCAGCGCGCCGCCCATTTGCTGCGCCAGGCCCGTCTCCGACAGCGTTGCGCCGAGCCCCAGCACGGTAGCGATATAGAAAACCGGGCCGACCCGGATATCCCATGACCGGGAACTGCACCACCAGGTATTCGGCGTAGCTGATGGGCGACTGGTACAGGCTTTCGGCCGCGCCGGTGAGCATGAGCGATTTCCTGGTCATTTTTCCTGCCAACAGTTGGAGTGCCCGCAGCGATACGCGCTATTACGCGCCCGGCCCTGCGAGCGGGGCGCAGCGTCGCTTCGGTTGGAATTGAGCGCCGGCGATGCGCCGGCGCCTGGACTACGGCGTCATCGGGGTCGAGCGCATGAGGGCCGCCAGCGGCTGCATGTCCCGCATCGCGTCGATGCCATTCACCAGCTCGATTATTCTTTCGACAGAGGGTCCGGGCAGCGCGACCATCGCGAGGCCCCTGAACTTGCGGACGATGTCCTCGCGCGAGAGCGGAAAGCGGGTGCTGCCCCGGCGCTGCTCGACGTTCACCGTTTTCACCGTGCCGTCATTGAGCTCGGCTTCGACGCGGACCGCATGGCGGGTCGCGGCGCCGCCGGCGTCGAAGGCGGGCTCGTGCGCGATCCGTATGCGCTCGATCAGGGCCATGACGCGTGGATCGGCAAGCCGAGATTCCGCGAACTGGTCGACGAAGACCTCGTCGTCAAGCAGCTTCACGGCAGAGGTGTAATAGCAGTTCATCTGCGCGGCTACGACCCCCGCAGGGACGTACTTCCAGCCGACGTTGCTGACGGCTTTTTTCGACATATGGATGCGAAGCTCCTTGAGATCGCGCGCCGTGATGCCCTGTTTCATCAGCGCATCGATCGCATCCACGGTCGTGTGTGTACTGCCGCAGGAAGCGTAGGCCTTGAATCCGACTTCCCGGATTTCCCACCGCTCGCCAAGTTCGGCGTACGTCGCCGGCACGTCGACCGCATCGCAAAGCGTGCTGAAGAAACCGCCGAACGGCTGCTCGAGTGCGGTGCGGCTGCCGGTGAAACCGCGCTTCGCGAGCGCGGCGGCGAGGACGCCGCTTTGCGCGGCGCGACCGGCATGAAAGCGCTTGCTCATCGCGCCCATGCGCGCGCCGTGGAGCCCGGCAGCCTGGGTTGCCGCGATCCCGAGCGCGTCGGCCGTCGCATCGGCGCTGAGGCCGAGCAGATTGGCGGCGGCGGCCGCCGCCGCCAGGGTGCCGACCGTACCGGTCGTGTGATGACCGCGCAAGCCATGACCCAGGCCGACGGCGATTCCGATGCGTAAACCAATCTCGTATCCGGCGACGACCGCCGTCAGGAATTCCGCCAGCGACTTCCCATAGGCTTCGGCCAGCGCAAACGCCGCGGGTATCGTGACCGCGCCGGGGTGCATGCTCGCGCGCAGATGAATGTCGTCGAGTTCAAAACCGTGCGTCGCGGTGCCGTTTGCCATGGCCGCGGCATCGACCCCGCAACGGGCGTCGCGGCCCCAAAGCGACGCCCGGCCGGCGGGGTTCAGATCCTGGGCGGCATCGGCGCTGATGCGGCCCCATGGCTGGCGGGAACCGAACAGACCGCACCCTAGCGCGTCCAGAAGGCACAGTTTCGCGTGCGCCCATGCGTTATCCGGTATGTCGGTTCGCCTCAGGCCCGAAATCCATTCCGCGAGCCGCGCGGTGACGGCCACCTGGACTGCGGCGGCGGATGAGGAGGTTGGAGTTGGGACGGTTGCGGTGGTCATGAATTTCTCCACGCCGTGCGATGATCAAAACGTATAGCGTCTCAGGCCGCCGTCCACCGGTATCACGGTGCCGCTGATATACCCGGCGATCGGCGAGGCGAGGAACACGGCTAGGCACGCCAGTTCCTCTGGCTCGCCGAATCGGCCGACGGGTATGTGCTGCGCGGCAAATTCCCGCCGTACCGGCTCTGGATTGTTGCGCAGGATCTGTTCGCTGATGATGCGACCCGGCGGAATGCTGTTCACGGTAATGCCGAACTTGCCGACTTCCTTCGACAGGCCCTTGGCCCAGGCGTGCACCCCGGCCTTCGCGGAGTACGCCGCGTTCAGCCTCACCTGTTCCTGTTTGCCGGTGATGTTGATGATGCGGCCCCATTTCCGCTCGATCATCTGGGGCAGCAGCGCATGGGTGACCTGGCGCACGCGCGTGAAATTGAGGGTCATCGCCTCGTGCCACCTCTCGTCCGGCGCATCGATGGGCAGCGGCCGGCTGCCGCCGGCGCAATTGACCAGAATGTCGATGTGGCCCAGTCCCGCGACCGCGTCGCGGGCCAACCGCTGCGGCGCGTCGTTCTCCATGATGTCAACAACCGAAATGTGCGGCCGGGCCCCGCCGCCGGCGACGATCTCGGAGGCAAGCTCGTCAAGCAGGGGACGGCGGCGCGCCGTGATGCAGATCGTGACGCCTTCCGCGCCGAGCGCCTTGGCGATTGCCCGGCCGATGCCCGCGCTGGCACCCGTTACAAGGGCTGTTTTTCCGTGCAGGTGAAGTTCCATGTTGCGCTGCGCGCGCGAGCCTGGCGTCGCGCGCCTCGATCGGGTTTTACCCTTCGCGAATGGGTGTTGTCAACGCGCTGTTTCGGTGAACAGTGTTGGTTCCGTTGCACGGAACCGGGGTTTTCGGCCGGTTTGCGGTGCTATCATCCATGCGACCGTCAACGTGACACCCGTCGGAGGACAGATCATGAACGATGCCGCCCCCGCTGCCGTGACCAGCCGGTCCAGCCGCATGGTCGAGTTTCTGCTGTCGCTGCGTCTGGACCAGCTGCCCCAAGACGTGATCCGGGAGGCCCGGATCCGGCTGCTCGACGGCCTGGGTTGCGGCCTGTACGGCGCGGTCATGCCATGGGGCAAGATCATCGCCGACGTGGTCTACGACGAAGGATCGAGTGGGGCGGCAACGATCTATGCCCATGCTAAGCCGGTCGCGCCGGCCCGGGCGGCGCTGGTGAACGGCACGGCGACGCACGGGATCGAGCTCGACGACATTGCCCCTGGCGCGCATGTGCATCCCGGCGCGGTCGTCATTCCCGCTGCGCTTGCGACGGCGGAGCAGCACAACGTGTCCGGCGAGAGGCTGCTCCTGGGCCTCATCGCCGGTTACGAGGCGATGGCGCGGGTCGGGCGCGCCATCGGGGAAGCAGGCTGGGGCTTTCATATTACCGGGGTGGCGGGCCCGATCGGCGCAGCCGTCGCGAGCGGGGTGACGCAGGGACTGCCGTTCGACCAGGTGATGCGTGCCGTCGGGATCACCTGCTCGAATGCCGCCGGAATTAAGAGCTTCACGCAGGGCAGCGGCGGCATGATCAAGCGTATGCATGCCGGGCGGGCGGCCGAATCCGGTGTGCTCGCTTGCGCGCTTGCGCGCAAGGGCTTTACGGCGCCGCTCGCGGCGCTGGATGGCCGCTTCGGGTTGCTCGAGGTGTTTGGCGGCGACCAGGCACGCCCCGAGGCGCTGGACCGGGACCTCGGGAAGGAATACGTGGTGAGCCGTGTTTGGACCAAGGTTTTCCCGTGTTGCGGCGTGCTACACACGACCGCCCAGGCGCTGGATGCCCTGCGGGTCGAGCACAAGTTCCAGCCGGCCGATATCAAGAGCGTGCGGGTCGGCACCAACAAGCGCGCGATCGCGCTCAACGGCGCCGTCGCGCCGAAGGAAACCATGGCCGCGCAGTACAGCATGCCGTTCACGGCCGCCGTGGCGCTCACGCGCGATCCGCGAGATCCCAGGCACTACGCGCCGGAAGCGCTGGACGATGGTGTTGTCTGCGATCTCGCGCGGCGGGTCGAGCTCTATCCGGACCCCGAAATGGAAGCGCTTTATCCACGTTATGCCACGAAGGCCGAGGTGAGGCTCAACGATGGCCGCACCGTCGAGACGAAGCTGCTCGATGCGCATGGGACGCCCGCGGACCCGTGCACCGAGGACGAGGCGAAGGAGAAGTTCCGGTGCTTGGCGGAAGCCGCCGTCCGTCCGGATGCGATTGCCGAGATCCTGTCGATCGTCGAGCGCATCGACAAGCTGGATTCCGTGCGGAAGCTGTCGCAGGCGCTGCGCGCCGGCGCGCGGACGTAGCGGACACAAACCGCAGGCTCGTTCCGTCTCCAACCCGCTCCGGGAGTCGCCGCCATGTGCGCCGCGATGACGATGTTCGACAAGATCTGGGACATGCACGTCGTGGGCGAGCGCGAGGACGGCGAGCAGCTCATGTACGTCGACTACAACGTCGTCAGCGAGGGCCCGTTCTACGCGTTCAACGGCTTGCGGCAGGAAGGCCGGGGCGTGCGCTATCCCGACAAGACGCTCGCCATGGCCGACCACTACGCGCCGACGACCGGCCGCGACCGCGGCATCGACAGCGTGGCTGATCCCGAGGCCCGGGTCATGATCGAGCAGCTTGCGGTCAACACGGCGTGGGCCGGCATCACGCGGCACTACGGATTGACGCACCCGCAACAGGGGATCATGCACGTCGTGCCGGCCGAGCTGGGCATGCCGCAGCCGGGCATGATCATCACCGGCGCGGATTCCCACACTTCGACCAACGGCGCCTTCGGCGCCTGCGGCTTCGGTCTCGGCGCCTCGCAGGTGAAGCACGTGCTCGCGACGCAGACCATCTGGCTGCGCAAGCCCAAGCCGATGCGCGTGTGGGTGGACGGGACGCTGGGCGGGGGCGTATCCGCCAAGGATGTGATCCTGGCGATCATCGCCAGGATCGGAGTGGGCGGGGGCGTGGGGTTCGCGCTGGAGTACGCCGGCAGCGCGATCCGGGGCCTGTCCATGGAAGGCCGCATGACCCTGTGCAACATGTCGATCGAGGCGGGCGCGCGCATGGGGATGGTGGCACCGGATGGGAAGACGTTCGAACACCTTCGCGGCCGCGAGCTCGCGCCCCAGGCGGATGAATGGGCGCAGGCGGAAAAGTTCTGGCGCTCGCTGCTGACCGACGAGGGCGCCCAGTTTCCGCGGGAGGCGAGGTTGCAGGGGGACGCCATCGAGCCGATGGCAACCTGGGGCACGAGCCTCGACGAGGCGAGTCCGGTGGGCGGGCGCATTCCCGACCCGGGGTCGTTCGCCGATCCGGGGCGCCGCGGCCGCGCGGAAAAGGCGCTCGCCTACATGGGACTCACGCCGGGCATGCCGATCGCGGATATTCAGGTCGATCGCGTGTTCATCGGATCATGCACGAACGCGCGCCTGGAGGACCTGCGCGCGGCGGCGAAAGTCGCGCGCGGCCGCAAGGCGCGGGTGCCGGCGATGGTGGTTCCGGGCTCGATGACCGTGAAGCGGCACGCCGAGGAGGAGGGGCTGCACGAGGTGTTCCTGAGAGCGGGATTCGAGTGGCGGGATCCGGGTTGCTCGATGTGCGTCAGCGCGAACGGCGACCGCCTGGCGCCCGGCGAGCGGTCGGCGTCGACCTCGAATCGCAACTTCGAGGGCCGGCAGGGAAGAGGTTCGCGCACCCACATCGTGAGCCCGGCGATGGCCGCCGCCGCCGCCGTCAGCGGCCGCCTGGCCGACGTTCGGGATTTCCTGTAGGCGCCGCCATGGAGCCTTTCGTTTCGCTGACGGCGGTTGTGGCGCCCTATTACTTCGCCGACGTCGATACCGACCGCATCATTCCGCACCGTTTTCTGCGCAAGCCGCTTTCCGCCGGCTACCGGAACTTCCTGTTCCACGACGAGCGGCTCGACGCGGAAGGCCGGGAACGGCCGGATTTCGTGTTGAACCGGCCGCCATACCGCAGTGCCCGCATCCTCGTCGGCGGACGCAACTTCGGCTGCGGCTCGGCCCGCGAGGGCGCCGTCTACGCGCTGCAGGACCGGGGTTTTCGCGCGGTGATCGCGCCGAGCTATGCGGATTTCTTCCGGGAGAACTGCATGCAGAACGGCGTGCTTCCCGTCGTGCTCGACGAGAGCATCGTCGCCGCCATTGCCGGGCAGATACAAGCCAGTCCCGGGTCGACGGTTGCCATCGACCTGCCCGGGCAGGTCGTGCGCGCCCCCGACGGGATCCGTCACCGCTTCGAGATCGACCCCTCGCGCAAGGAGCAGCTGCTGCGCGGCCTCGATGACATTGGGTTGACCCTGCAGCGCACCGCGGCGATCGGCGCGTTCGAGAACGCCTATTACCGGCGCGTGCCCTGGCTCAGGCCTGTGGCCCTGCGTCAATAGGAGCCCCGCCCCCGGCAGCCGCGCGGGTACCGGGCGCCGCATGGTCGGGCGTTACCGGCAGCGCGATGCTTATTTCAGCTTGAGCCCCGCCGACTTCACGAGGTTTATCCATTTCTGCCCTTCTTCCTCGACCAGCGCTCGAAACTGATCGGGCGTGCTGTGGCGCATATCCGCGCCGTCGGCTGCCATCTTCTTCTTCACGGCCGCATCCTTCAACACTTCGCCGATTTCCCGGTTGAGCTTCTGGATGATCGCTTGCGGTGTGCCCGTTGGCGCTGCGATGCCGTACCAGCCGGTCACGTCGAACCCGGGCAGTCCGCCCTCGGCGACGGTGGGGACGTCCGGCAGCTGCGGCGAGCGCTCGCCGCTGCTCTGGGCGACCAGCCTCAGGCGGCCGGCGTGCACGTGTGGCATGGAAGAGGTCGCGCTGGCGAACAGAAACTGGATCTGGCCGCGCAGGAGATCGAGCAGGCCGGGGCTCGCTCCCTTGTAGGGCACGTGGACCATCTTGACCTTCGCAATGTGCTCGAAAAGTGCCGACGCGAGATGCGCCATCGATCCCACGCCCGTCGAGCCGTAGTTCATCTTGCCTGGATTGGCTTTGGCGTAGCTGATGATCTCCTTGATGTTCTTCGCCGGAAAGTTGGGATGATTGGTCAGCAGATACGGCTGGGAGGTCAGCCGGCTGATCCCGGCAAACGTCTTGCGCATGTCGATGGGCTCCTTGTAGACGAGCACCGCGCCGGCGGTCTGGCTGCCGGAGAGCATCAGCAGCGTGTAGCCGTCCGGGTTCGTTTCCGCGGCCAGCCTGCGCGCGAGCACGCCGCCCGCGGATGGCCGATTGTCCACGATGACCGACTGATTGAGCCGTTTCGACAGCGCGTCCCCCACGACACGCGCCGTGATGTCGGTGCCTCCGCCGGGGGCGAAGCCCACGATGAAGCGCAGCGGCTTGGTCGGATACTCGGCGGACTGGGCGCCGGCGGCTGGTGCCAGCGTGAACAGGGCGGTACAGGCCAAGGCGATGGCGCGGATCTGACGATGACGGCTACGATTCATTGATGTCTCCTCGGTTTGTAAGCCGACGACCGCAGCGGTGTCGGGTTTGGGGCAAGTATAGCCCTGCCCGGAGCGATAGGATTGGCACTGCGGACGCAGGCCTGTGTGACGTCGCAAGGCTCACTCTACATAAATTCGGTGCGGGTCGTCAATTTTTTGGACTTCGTTCCGGCAAGTGGAACCCGCTGCCGCCGATCGGCACGGGGGTATGATTTTACCCGCGATGCATCCGGCTCCGCCCGGTTGGCCCAAGAGAACGCCCGCGTCGCCAGATCCCAGGAGGGCGCATGCGCACGGAGCGACTTGCAGGATTCGTCATCGATACGCCCGCGGCATCGATTCCGCACGAATTGCTGTCCTGCGCGGCCGACGCCTTTCTCGATACCGTCGGCGTAGCGCTCGCGGGGACGCGCGAACCGGCGAGCCAGCTCGCCGTGCGCTGGGTGCAGGGAATCGGCGGGAAAGGCGTCGCCAGCGTTTGGGGGACGGCGATGCGGGCGCCCGCGGCCGAAGCCGCTTTTGCGAACGGCATCGCGGCCCATGCCCTCGACTTCGACGATTCGCTGCCGAGCCTGCGCAGCCATCCGAGCGCCACGATGGTGCCGACCGCGCTGGCGGTGGGCGAGGCGACTGGGGCGTCCGGGCGAGACGTGGCGGGCGCGTACGTCCTGGGGTTGGAAGTGGCGGGCAAGCTCGGCAAGGCGCTGGGAAACGCGCACTTCCAGCGCGGCTGGCACACGACCGCCACGATAGGCATCTTCGCCTGCACGGCCGTGGCCGGGAGACTGCTGGGACTCGATACGCGCGGTCTGCAAACCGCATGGGGCATCGCCGCCTCGCAGATGAGCGGACTCACCCGGAATTTCGGCACGATGACCAAACCGCTGCACGCAGGACACGCGGCGCGCTGCGCGGTGGTGTCGGCCTCGCTGGCGCACAGCGGTTTTACGGCCGACACGGCGATTTTCGACGGCGACCGCAGCGTGGTGGCGACCTATGGCAGCGAGAACGGGACCGACCTGGCGGGCGCGCTGGATCAGCTTGGGGCGCCGTGGGAGATTGTGAACCCGGGCATCTACGTGAAGCGATGGGCGTGCTGCTACTGCAACCATCGTCCGCTCGGCGGGCTGTTCCAGCTGCTGAGCGAGCATCAGATCGCAACCGAGGAAGTCGAATCCGTCTCGATAGGCTTTCTGCCGGGGTCCGATACGGCGCTGCTGAGCTCGAATCCGTCGACGGGCCTCGAGGGCAAGTTCAGCATCGAGTACGTCGTCGCTGCGGCGCTTCTCGATCGGCGCATCACGCTCGAAACGTTCACCGACGACATGGTGAGGCGGCCGCGCATCCGGGAGCTGATCGGCAGGGTACGGCGCTACCGCATCGAGGACGATGGCGTCTATTCCGGGCTCGTCGGCTATACCGACGTCGAGATCGCCACCCGCCACGTGCTCGCGCTTGGGCGGGAGCTCACGCAAGCGCCCGATGTGGCCACCTTCGCGCGAGCGACGCAAGGCCGCGCGGCTGAAGAGCGGACGCGGGCGCCGGCGTACGCGCGATCTGCGGGATGATTGCCGGACCGGCCGGGGTCAATGCGCCAGCGCGCCGGACAGGCGTTTCAGGCGGGTCACCACCAGCGCGCGGAGCTTGCCCAGCAGGCGTGCTCCGGTTGGCTTACGCCTTGACGAGCAGCTTCGCGAGCTTCGACGCGTCGTCCAGTTTCTCGAGCCCCAGAACGGCGTCGCGTATCGCCGCCACCTGCTGGCCGGGAAAGACGTGCTTGACGAGCTTCTCGAACTTCTCGACGACCTGCGCCTCTGTCGCGAACTTCGATTCGCTTCCGCGCTGCGCCTCGACCGTCTCTTCCATGCGGGTCCCGTCCTTCAGGAAAATCTCGACCCGGACGTAGTAGCGCTGCCCCATCTTGGTGATCTCGGGCTCGGCGATAAACTCCACTTTGCGCGAGTGGGCGATGCGCTGCGGGTCGGCCATCTTGTCTTCGGTGCACTGATCGACGAAGAAGTCCCCCTCGATGAGCAGGGTGGCGACGACATAAGGCATGCAGAACTGCATGTTGGTCGAGCCGGAGGGCTCGTATTTCCAGAAGACATGGTCCTTGGTGACCTGCGAGCCGTGAACGACCACCTTCTCGACCTCGTCTGCGGTGAAAGGCTTGCGATCGCGCATGATGCGGATCGCGTCCAGCGTGGTGTGATTGCTCGCGGCGGCCGAGTAGAACTTGAGCGAATCGTACATGGTTTCCCAGTGTTCCCCGAGTCCCTTCGTGAGTTCCTCCCACTTGATCCATTCGCGCTGGCGGGAGAACGTCGTGCAGAAACCGCCGTATTCGCTCTCGAAGACGTTCTTGATCCCGGTGTAGCCGACGCTCGCCAGCATGCCGGCGTAAAGCCCGTTTTGCGCGGAGCGGCCATGATTCATCCTCTTCACCATGGCGCCGTACTGTACCGCCATGATGCCGGAAGTCAGGGTGCCGGCGATGCCCAGCGCGTCGATGGTGCGTTCCTCCGACAAGCCGAGCGCTGCGGCCGTCGAGGCGGCGCCAGCGAACGCGCCCACGGTCGCGCCGGAGTGCCAGCCCTGGCCCAGGTGATTGGGACCCATGCACATTCCGACGCGAGGCCCGATCTCATAGCCCGCAACCGCCGCTGTCAGGAAGCGCTTTCCCGCCATTCCGCCGCGCATCTCGGCCAGCGCCACGATGGCGGGAAGGGTGGTCGATCCGACGTGCATCGCGCCCTTGCGGTGGATGTCATCGAGTTCGAAACCCTGAACGAGGGTGCCATTGAGCAGCGCCGCATGGGGTGCCGACACGCGCTGGTTGGTGCCCCAGATGCCGCAGTGGCTGCTGTTGTCCATCGTGGCGATGCCCTTGATGGCCAGCTTGCTGTGCTCCTTGACGGAACCATAAATGCCGCATCCGAGCGAATCGAGTATCAGCAGCTTGACGCGCTGGCGAACGTCAGCGGGTATCTTCTCGTAGCTGAGTCCTGATACGAATTGCGCGATTCTGCGCGTGTAGCGGTTTTCCGCCTGAAGCGTCTGATAGTCGCCGTGCTTTTCGGCCGTCGCTGCTTGTGCCATGACTGTGGTCTCCTAACGTAATTGGATGAAAATATCGCTGTGCGCTGAGGCTAGCGGAGTGGTGTCCCGTTATTTCAGTTGGCTTTGGCCAGGGCGGCCGCATTACGCCCGGCGATGCGTCCGAATACCGTGCCACAGGTCAGCCCGCTGCTGCCGGGATAATTGAAGTAGAACACGCCCGCCGCCATTTCGCCCGCCGCATACAGCCCGCGGATCGGGCGGTCGGCCATGTCGAGGACCTGCGCCTCCGGATTGATCTTCACGCCGCCGAACGTGAAGGTGATGCCGCAGGTGACGCCGTATGCCTCGAACGGCCCATCCTCGATGGTGTTGGCCCAGTTGGACTTCGGGACCGCCAGGCCGTCGGTCCCGCGCCCGTCGAGCACGTTTGGGTCGAATGGAATCTGCTTTTTCACCGCCGCGTTGTATTCGCATATCGTTTGCAGCGCCTGCCTTCCGTCGACACCCTCCATCCGTGCGACGAGCTCCTCGAGCGTGGCCGCCTTCAGCTTCGTCGCACCCTTGATGTGGTACTCCTCGCGCAGCAGGTGAGCCACCTTGGAATCGAAAATCTGCCACGCGACCTGGCCCGGCTGGCTCAGTATGATCCGGCCGTACTTCGCGTAGGTGTAGTTCCGGAAGTCCGCGCCCTCGTCCACGAAGCGCCGGCCCTCGTTGTTCACCATCACGCTGAACTGGTAGCTGTGCTTCTGGAACCGATCGCCCACCGTGCGGTCGCCGTAGTCCGGCGCATGCATGTCCCATTCCGTCGCATGACAGCCCGACCAGTTGCCGTAGGACTGGGCGCCGACCTCGAGCGCCATGCGAATGCCGCCGCCGGTGTTGAAGCGCGTCCCCCGCACCTTGGCGAGATCCCAGCCGGGACCGAGATAGCGTGTGCGCCACTCCGCGTTCGCCTGAAAGCCCCCGCTCGCCAGCACGACCGCGCCGGCGCGTAAAGTGGTCGTTTTCCCGGCGACATCGGCCTCGACGCCCCGCACCACGCGGTCGCTTTGCAGCAGCCGGCGCGCCTCGGCCTCGTAAAAAACCGCTATGCCCGCGCGCGCCGCGGCCGCGTGCAGGGAATCGACCAATCCGATTCCGCCGCCCACCGCGCCGACCGTCACGCCGCCCCAGAATTTTCGCTTGGCGCCGACCTTGAAGGACTGCGCACCGTAGACCGGTATGAAGCGCACACCCTGACGGCGCAGCCAGTGCAGGGCCTCGTTGCTGCGCGTGACGAGTACTTCGCACAAGTCCGGGTTGGTGCGGTACCCCGTGATCCGGGCCATGTCGTCGAAGAACTGGTCGGCGGTGTAGCTCGAGAAGTCGGTTTCCGCGATTTCCGCCTCGCTCAGGTCGGGGACGAGCTGGCGGATATCCTCGAGGCCGGAGTAGACGGCCCGCATGGTGCCCGCGGTGAACGCGCTGTTGCCCCCGCGTTCCTCCTCCGGCGAGCGTTCCAGTACCGCAACCCGGGCGGCGTGCTCGCGCGCAGACAGGGCGGCGCAGAGGCCGGCATTGCCGCCGCCGACGACGATCACGTCGTATTCTGGACTGTCCATGAATGGGGCTGACTATCCTCCGGGAAATGCAGTTGGTTGAGCTTGACTTGCGGCGGCGAACACTCTACGCAAAAAAGCCGCGCCGGGCAATGGCTTTGGACCCGGTTCCCAGGGTGAATTTGCCCAACTCGGAAACCTTTGGTGGGTGGGAGGGTTAGACCAATAACTGGACAACCCGCCGCGCATCCGGTATAAAGAGGCCCATCGAGGGCTTTGCGAGCGCGGTGTTGATGCTCAAAGATATTCATGTGCGCCCGGTCGAGAGGGCCGAAGAGGCACTCTTCCAGCAGTTGATGCAGTCGCACCATTATCTGGGCGCACTGCCCAAGATCAGCGAGACGCTCTGGTATGTGGCCACCTGGGGCGAGCACTGGGTGGCGCTGTTGAGCTTCTCTGCGGCCGCCTGGAAGTGCGCGGTGCGCGATCGCTGGATCGGCTGGCATTATCGCCACCAGTATGATCGGCTCAAACTGATCGCCAACAACAGCCGTTTCCTGATTCTGCCGGATTGGCATCGCCCCAATCTCGCCTCGCGCACGCTGAGCCTATGCCTGAAGCGGCTGGACCGGGATTGGCTGGCGCGCTTTGGCCATCAGCTGCTGCTGGTGGAAACCTTCGTCGATCCGCGCCGTTTCCGAGGCACGCTCTACCAGGCGGCGAATTGGACCTGCGTGGGCGAGAGCCGAGGCTTCCGGCGCACCCGCGAGGGCTACAGCGAGGCGGGGCGAGCGCCCAAGAAAGTGTTCGTGCGCGCCTTGCACCCCAATACCCGAGCGCTGTTAGGCGCGCCCGTGCTCGATCCTGCCTACCGTATGGGAGAACCTAAAATGATGCTGACCGCCGCCCAGATGCGATCCCTGCCGGAGTTCTTCGCCGACATTGCCGACCCGCGCCGTGCCCAGGGGCGCCGCCACCGGCTGGTGACGATCCTGTCGCTGGCCGCGGCCGCCGTGCTGTGCGGCATGCGCGGCTACAAGGCGATCGCCGACTGGGTGCAAAGCTTGAGCCCTGCGGCGCGCGAGCGCTTCGGCTGCCGCTTGGACCAGGGCCAGCGCCTCGTGCCCAGCGAATACGTCATTCGCGATGCCCTCATCCGCGTCGATCCCGCAGAGCTTGACCGCGCGCTCGCGCGCTGGAACACCACCTATGGCGAGCACGATGCGAGCCTCGCCATCGACGGCAAAACCATGTGCAACGCCATCGATGACCAAGGTGCCCGCACCCACATCATGAGTGTCGTCGGCCATCAGAGCCAGGCCTGCTACACCCAAAAAAAGTCGGCACCCTGCCCGTAGAAGGCGATATCGAAGTCCTTAAACAGACCAACGAAATCGGCATGGCCATCCCGTTGCTGGAAGCCCTTGCGATTGAGGGCAAAGACATCACCGCCGATGCCCTGCTCACCCAACGCAAGCTCGCCCGCTACCTGGTCGAGCAGCGCCACGCCCATTACCACTTCACGGTCAAAACCAACCAGCCCACGCTCCACCAGGACATCGCCTTATACTTCCACCATCGGCAAGCCCCGGATTTCGTCGACCCCCCCGCCTGCGAGCACGGCAGAATCGAAACACGGCGCATCTGGACCAGCCGCGCTCTGAACGCCTACCTCGACTTCCCCCACGTCGCTCAGGCTTACCTCATCGAACGCGAGACGCTCCACAAAAAAACCGGCAAACACTCCCGCGAACTCGCCTATGGCATCACCAGTCGTCCCCCGGAGCAGGCCAGCGCCCAACGCCTGCTCCAGATCAACCGCGGGCACTGGAGCATCGAAAGCGTTCATTACATCATCGACTGGAACTACGATGAGGATCGCAGCCGCATCCGTACCGGCTTCGGCCCGGAAAACATCACCCGCCTGCGCCGCTTCGCTATCAGTGTCATCAAATCCAAGCCCGGGCGCAGCGTCGCCCAGACCATGCGACAACTCAACCGCAGCATGCGCTTGGTCTTCGACTACCTGCGAATGACGAAAAATTCTTGCAGCCCTGCCTGCGCTTGAATGTGGAGAACAAATTTACCGTGACCCGGTTCCAATGAATAGAACCCGTGCTGTCACCGCACGCGACCGAGTATCATGTGCGCCCATAGGGTTTGTTTTCGGACTTCACGCGGGCAAGGACCAGGGACTATGCGCCAAATCAAGATTCCGGCGGCCTTCATCCGCGGCGGCACCAGTAACGCGGTCGTGTTCGATCAGCGGCACCTGCCGGCAGATCGATCGGTGTGGGACGACGTTTTCCGCGCGGCGATTGGGAGCCCGGATCCTTACGGGCGCCAGCTGGACGGCATGGGGGGCGGGCTTTCGTCGCTGTCGAAGGTTTGCGTGGTGGGGCCGTCGACCCGCCCGGATGCGGATGTCGACTATACGTTCGCGCAGGTGTTGATCAAGGACGCAAGGGTCGATTACACGACAATGTGCGGAAACATGTCATCCGCAATCGGACCGTTCGCGGTGGATGAGGGCATGGTCAAGGTGGCAGGCAACGAGGCCTTGGTCCGTATCTACAGCACTAATACCGGCAAGCGCATCCACGCCCGGTTCCCGATCGAGGATGGCGTGGCGGCAGTCGACGGCGATCTCGCCATTCCTGGCGTCGCGGGAACCGGGGCGCCCGTGAAGCTCGAGTTTCGCGAGCCGGGCGGCGCGACTACGGGCAGGCTGCTTCCTGCGGGAGACGTCATCAATACGCTCGATGTGCCGGGGGTCGGCCGCGTCCGCTGTTCGATGATCGACGCCGCGAACGCATGCGTGTTCGTGAACGCGGCCGATGTGGGGCTCACGGGCACGGAGATGCCGGAAGAGCTCGAGCAAAACGCCAGCGCGATGAGCAGGCTTGGCGCGATACGCCTGGCCGCGTCCGTGGCGATGGGGATTGCGGCGAACGAGAACGAGGCTGCGATGAAGCCGAGCGTACCGTTTGTGGGCTTCGTGTCGGCGGCGCAGGACTCGCGGTCGCTGTCGGGCGACGCGACCCGGGCGGCGCAGGTGGATCTCACGGCCCGCATGCTGTCCAACGGTCAGCCGCATCGCGCGCTGCCGCTCACGTGCACGGTGTGCCTGGCTGTGGCAGCGCGAATCCAGGGCAGCGTGGTCCACGCGGTTACCCGAGGCACGTCGGATCCCGACTGCGACTTGAGAATCGCGATGCCGTCCGGAGTCCTGACCGTCGGCTCAACCGTGCGCCAGGTGAACGGGCAATGGCACGCGGAACAGGGCGCCGTGTATCGCACGCAACGGCGCATGTTCGAGGGGTCCGTGCTGGTGCGTGCCTCCAGGCTTCCTGGATGGCGGATGGCCGACGGATGGGCATTTTAAACGCCCTTTTTCAGCAACCGGCACTCTATCGCCCGTCCGGCGAACCGTCAAACCGCGTGAAAATTCACGCCCCCCCGCTGTTTTCTCTTGAATCTTGCTCTTCGCAGCCTCCGCTTTCCCTCAATCCGCACGCTGGCACGA
>Ga0326597_10003737_pt1 | contig 21728 bp, 16 predicted proteins | sample RVTome_12_FD_203789 | JGI IMG/M metagenome (GOLD analysis project Ga0326597, IMG submission 203789) | Soil microbial communities from uranium-contaminated site in the Upper Colorado River Basin, Wyoming, United States - RVT100D185 | ecosystem: Environmental > Terrestrial > Soil > Contaminated >...
GGGCGGGCGGCAACCCGTTCCATCATCATCAGGATTTGAATCGCCTGCTGCGCGCCTGGCGCAGCAAACCCGAAACCATCATCGTCAACGAGCAATACTGGAATCCCAACGCCAAGTTCGCCGATATTGTGTTGCCTGCGACGACCATGCTGGAGCGCGACGACATCGGCTCGACCAGCCGCGACCGTCACCTCATCGCCATGAAGCGCGCAATTGATCCGGTGGCCGAAGCGCGCAACGACTATGATATTTTTACCGCACTGTCCGAGCGCCTCGGCGTCAAGGACAAGTTCACCGAAGGCCGCAACGCAAGCGCGTGGTTGCGCCATTTGTATGACGAGTCGCGCGAGCGCGCGCGCAAGTTTGATATCGAGTTGCCATCATTCGAAGCATTCTGGTCGGAAGGCCTGTTCGAAGTTCCGCCACCGCAAGAGCCGCCCGTGATGATGCGCAAATTCCGCGAAGACCCGGTGGCCAACAAGCTGCCTACGCCGTCGGGCAAGATTGAAATCACTTCTCCAACCATTGCGTCGTTCAACTATGAAGATTGCCCCGGACATCCCGCATGGTTCGAGCCGGCCGAGTGGCTGGGCAGCCCGCTCGCAACTGAATTTCCACTGCATTTGATGTCGCATCAGCCCTCAACGCGGCTGCACAGCCAATACGATCACGGCAGCGTGAGCCTTGCGGCCAAGATACAAGGACGCGAAGCCATCACGCTGCATCCTCAGGACGCAGCCGTGCGCGGCATCAAGACCGGCGACGTGGTGCGCGTTTATAACAATCGCGGCGCCTGCCTTGCGGGGGCAAGAATAGACGACGGTGTGCGCCCCGGCGTGGTGGTGCTGCCGACCGGCGCGTGGTTTGACCCGCTTGATCCGTCGCAAGACGATACGCTCGAAAAACACGGCAACCCAAACGTGCTCACGCTGGACAAAGGCACCTCGAAATTTGCGCAGGGTTGCAGCGCACACACCACGTTGGTGGAAGTTGAGCTGTTCAAGGGCACGCTGCCGCGAATCACCGCGTTTGATCCGCCGCAATTCGCCACGCGAAAACAATAATGGCGCTTTGCCGGCAGAGCTGCGCGCCAGCGCGACGGCATCTGAAAAATGCTAGTACCCTGAATCGTTCAAACCGACCGGGGATAGTCTTACCGCTCGGTGCCGGGACTTGCGATGGGAGATCGGGCAAGACCCGATCTACGGATACTACCCGTTCTTCGCCTTGTTCTCCAAAGCCTCCGTCAGACGCTGCGGATCGACTTTGATCTCGATGCCTGCGCGCTCCGTCTGCAACAACATGATGGCGCGCGCGTCCCGCTCGCCCCAGCCGCGGTTCAGGCCCTCAGTGAGATCCGCCAGAGCCAGGTTCGCCATCCGCATCGGCACATCGAGTTCCCGCCCCAACTCCGTCGCCAGGAAAACGTCCTTGTGCCCCAGCCGCAACGCAAAGGCCGGCGGCTCATACTTGTTCGGCAGAAACTGACGGGTGAGCGCGTCGAAAGCGCCGCGCCGGCCGACCGCGCCCTGACGAACCGCTTCCCACAGCGCCAGTGGCTCGATACCGGCTTTCACGCCCATGCTGAACACCTCGGCCGCCGCCGCGACCTCGATGTAGTGGTAGCAATTGTGCACGAGCTTCGCGACAGAGCCGGCGCCGATCGGACCAATATACTTCGCCTGGTCGCCCATTGTGTCGAGCACCGGCTTCCACTTGCGGAACACGTTTGCGTCGCCGCCACACCAAATCGCGAGTTTGCCGGACGCCGCGCCGCTCGGGGCGCCGCTGACGGGGGCGTCGAATAAGTATGCGCCCTTCTTCTTATACTCATCGTACGCCTTGCGCACCGTGCTGGGCGCATTCGTCGTCAGGTCGAAATACGCGGCACCGGACTTGATACCGGCCAGCAGGCCGTTCAAACCAAACGATACCGCGTCAAATTCCACCGGGCCGGGCAGTGAGGAAAAGATGATATCGCACTCGGCCGCCAGCGCCGCCGGGCTGTCCGCCCAGGTTGCACCGTTCTTGATGTGTGGTGCGGCGAATTCCTTGCGGATGTCATGCACAATAACCGAATGGCCGCCTTTCTGAATGCCCTTCTGCAGATTGGCGGCCATGCTCGCACCCATGGTGCCGAGGCCGATGAATCCCGCCTTCATTGTGTGCCTGCCTGAGGATAGGAAATCCAACGCCTCGTTGCAAGTATCGTCGATGCCCGCCGCAGTGGTCAACCCTGATCTGAGTGTCATGAACCAACGGCACAGTTGCTGTTCCAGCGCATGGTGCCGATTGCACACCGCAGTCTGTGCCATTTGCCTAATCAGCGCCTGCGTGTAGCGCAGCGCCAGATGCTGCAAATGACCGCCCATCCCAGCGGCATCGGCAGGAGTTCCAGGTCGGGCGCGGGGCGCGCATTCTCGAGCCGCGGCAACGGCGTGCGAAGCATGCAATATTACAAGACACGATAGATTTCCCAGCGGCTCGTCCCGGAAACCACGTGGGGCTCCAGATCCTTGCTCCATTGCTTATGCGCCGCAATCGCACCCAGTTTTTCCCAAGCGTGATTAAGCTCGCTGAGGTCCTTGACAAGATGTTCCGTCTGAACGGTTGCCTCTAGCGCGCCGATCGAGCCGGTCAGCAACCGCGTCTTGTCGGCATTGAAACCAACCTGCGGCGCAATCTCTCGCAACCAACGCTGCATAAGGTCTATCACGTTCTGCTTGTATCCGAACTTCGCATCAATGCTCCAGCGGGCGATCATCATGGTTGATCTCCTCAAGTATTATGGAAAATGACGTGACCAGCACTTCTCGTAACTCCTTCGCACCGCGTAACCCCCAACGCCCAAGCTTAGCCGCCAGCCCGTCGTAGCGAAGCCGAGGCAAGGCGGCCGGCTGGAGTGCATTGTTGGGCGGCACTACTCTGCGGTAGTCGGGTCAATAACCGACGTAACCTCGCTGTGACCGCTCGTGGCCGACTGCGGTCCGCAGCAATAGGGAACTCGACCCGCTCATTTGGGCCGAGTCCTGGGAAGCCCCGTTATACCAGCGAGTCTTTGTCAGCCTTGGCATTCAGCACGAAAGCATTTTCACCCGTTTGGTGGTAGGTCGCGCCAAAGCCTTTAAGGATTTCTTTAGATCCTGCGTTCGGATTTCCCCAGCACTGGCATGTAATCTTGTCACACGCCTCGATGAGTGCACCCAATGGCTGCTTGCCCTTTTCGTTGGCTAGGTGCGCCGCGAAGGCGTCATCAGTCGCATAAATTTCCACCCATTGGCTAACACCTTTGGACGGGTAATCCACGTGGTAGCAGATTACGCCGGGATGCTCAAGCATCACCTTGCACAGCTTCTCTTGGTTGGCTTTAAAGTCAGCCTCCTTGCCGCTCTTGATGTCCCATTGGATCTTCAGCATAAAAGCCATGGCGTTATTCTCCTCTCAGTGGGGCGAGTATTCGGTATAACCAACAATTACTGAACTTACCGCAATTTGAGAATATCTCAGCAGCACGGCATAATCAACCGTGTCGGTGGTATGGTCTAACAACCGTGTGTGAGTTAGGGGTTAAGCGCCCATCCGCCGGTCAGCGATTCATTTACTCGATCGAATGCCGCGGATAGAACCGCCGCTTGAGTGACTCCTTTTGGCCGTAACTCGCCAGTTCGCCGAGGTTCAGAAATTTCCGCATTCCAGTCATTCAATTACCTTGTTGGCGCTAGGCGCGGGCACGCCGAACTCACGGCGGCAGACCTCGGCAAGCGCTGCGACGCCTTGGTGGATTTCCTCGTGGCTCGGGCTCGCGAAGCACAACCGCATGCGGCTGCGGCTGTGGCCCTTGTTCACCGACCACTCGGGCCCCGGATTGATCGCGACGCCCGCCGCGAGCGCCGGTTGGTAGAGCTTTACCGTGTCGACCCCGTCAGGGAGCTTGACCCAGAGGAAGATTCCGCCCTGGGGATCGTCGAACTCCGCCGCCGTCCCGAAGTGCTCGTTGAGCGATTCCATCAGCGTCTCGAGCTTGGCGCGCAGGCTGCGCCGCAACGCGGGAACGTGCTTGGAAAAATGCGCCGCGCAATACTCCGCCAGCACCATCTGCTCGAGCGCGCCGGAACCGGCGTCGGTCTTGAGCGCGAGCATACGCGACATCACGTCCCAGGACGCCACTATGTAGCCGACCCGCAGCGCCGGCGCGATCGACTTCGAGAACGAGCCGATGTGGATTACGCCGCCGCGCTCGCTCATGGCGTAGAGTGCGGGCGGGCGCTCCCCCGACCAGATCAGGTCGCAATAGCAGTCGTCCTCGAAGATCGGCACGCCATGTGCCGCTGACAGCCGCAGCATCTCCTGGCGCCGTTCCACGGGCAGGATGGTGCCGGTCGGGTTCTGCACGGTCGGAATGGTGTAGATGTATTTCGGCCGAATGCTCTTGCGCTTGAGATCGTCGAGCGCCGTCGACAGCGCGTCGACCCTCATTCCTTTGCGGTCGAGCGGAATGCCAACCGGGGTGACGCCGAGCCGGATCAGCCGGTTGATCGAGCCTTGGTAGCAGTCCTGCTCGATGACGACGGTATCGCCACGCGCGAGCAGCGTGCCGTTAACGAGGTCGATCGCCTGCAGCGAGCCCGACGTGATCAGGATGTCGTCGGTCGTGCAGGCAATGCCCGCATCGGCCTTGAGCTTGGCGACGAGGAACTCGCGCAGCGCCCGGTAGCCCTGCGGGCCGCTGTTTAGCCCATAGGTCGAGAGCGTGCGTCCCTCGCGTCTGAGCACGGCATCGGCCGCCCCAATCAGCCCGTCGAGCGGCAGTCTGTCGGGGTCATTGTTGCCGCCGGTGAAATCATACTTGACGCGCCCGGTCCAGCGCGCCGCCGCCGGCGGCAGCCCTGCGGGCAAAAGCGGCACGAAATCGAACGATGCGGAACTCATAGCCTCGGGGCTCTCCTCTTCGGGCTTTTTCGACACAGAGATTTCATGGCGATGCTTGCAGGGACCATCTCCGGATTGCTGGAGCCGCGTTCCTGTGCCGCACCCGTCTGACATTGAACACCGCCGCCAGTGTATTATGCGCGCTTACGCCAAGGATAGGAGGTTGGCGATTATGAGCACTGTGCCGGTACAGATTTGCGCCAATGATGGCGGGGACTTTGAAGCCTGGCTGGCAACGCCCGGGTCGGGACGGGGGCCTGGAATGGTGGTGCTGTCCGAGGTCTACAATGCAAACCACTGGGCGCGATCCGTCGCCGATCTCTACGCGGCAGAAGGCTACGTGGTGATCGTCCCCGACCTATACTGGCGCCAGGAGCCCGGCCAGTATCTTCCCTATACCCAGGAGGGTCAGCAGCGCGCGCGGGCGCTGGGGGCAGCCATGGCCCTGCCACTTTTCATCCAGGATTTGCACGCGTGCGCGGACTGGTTGAGGAAACGCCCCGATTGCACCGGCCGCATCGGCACGCTCGGATTCTGCTTCGGCGGCAGGCTCGCCTGGTTGGGCCTGTCACACCACGCAGTCGATGTCGGTGTCGCTTATTACGCAACGGGCCTCGCCGATTCCCTTGATGACGCGAAGACCATCGATGGGCCGCTGATGATGCATTTCGGCTCGCTCGACTATCGCGTGCCTCCCGATCTGTACGAAAAGATTCGAGGCAGCCTCGCCGGCAAACCGCATACTCACACCTACTGGTATGAGGGCGCCGACCACGGGTTCAACCGCGACGGCTATCCGCCGTATCACCCCGAGGCAGCGGCGCTGGCACGCCAGCGATCACTGGATTTTTTTAAACAGCACCTTTAATCTTTGCCGTTTCCCGCGCCGGTCTATCGACCGGAAAAGCCTGCACAGCCCCTCATGGCCGACCCCAAAGGAAAAGGGCCTACCAGCGATTGCCGGTAAGCCCTTGATTTGTTTGGTTGCGGGGAAAGGATTTGAACCTTTGACCTTCGGGTTATGAGCCCGACGAGCTGCCAGACTGCTCCACCCCGCGATTGAGTTGCCATTGTAGCAACGCCAAACCGTGTGAGTCAAACCAATTCGCAAGAAACCGCGAGAAAACACTGGCTTACTTGACGCCGGATGCTAGCTTTCCGCCGTGACCGGTTGCTTCGATTTGCGCTCGACGAACAGGCGGACGATCCGGTCCATGCCGACATAGAACGTCGGTGTCACATACAACGTCAGAAGCTGCGAAAACAGCAGCCCGCCCACTACCGCGATCCCCAGCGGCTGGCGCATTTCAGATCCGCTGCCGGTGCCGAAAGCAAGCGGCAGGGTCGCACAAATCGCCGCCATGGTTGTCATCATGATGGGCCGGAAGCGGATGATCGACGCCTCGACAATGGCCTCCGCTGCCGACAGCCCCTTTTCGCGCTGCATTTGCTGTGCGAAGTCCACCATCATGATGCCGTTCTTCTTCACCAGACCCACGAGCAAAATGATGCCGACGAAGCTGAAGATATTGAGCTCCATTCCGGCCATCCAAAGCATCAGCAACGCGCCGAATCCCGCGAACGGCAGCGCCGTGAGAATCGTGACCGGGTGCGCGTAATTCTCATAGAGAATCGCCAATACCATGTAGATGACCAAAATCGTGATCAGCAGCAGTATAGGCAGCGTTCGAAATGCGTCCTGGAACGCTTGGGCGCTCCCCGCCATCTTGACAGTTACGCCGCTCGGCAACGTCTCTCCACCCATCTCCTGTATCCGTGCGACGGTCTCGCCGAGTGACGCGCCGGGGGCGAGATTGAATGAAATTTCAACCGAGGGCAGCTGGCCGTAGTGGCTCACCGAAACCGGGCCGACCCCCATTTTGATGTCGGCGACCGCGTGCACCGGCACCATACGCCCGGTATTGGACTGGACATAGAGCGAGCGCAGCGCATTGATATCACGCTGGAAGCGCGGATCGAGCTCCAGCAGCACCAGGTACTGATCGGTAGCTCCATATAAAGTGCTGATCTGCCGACCCCCATATGCGTTGTACAACGTGCTCTCGATTTGCTGGGTCGATACACCCAGTGCGGCAGCGCGGTCCCGCAGGATGCTGATCTGTATCTCCGGGTTACGAAGTTCCAGGTTGGTGCTGACATCCCGCAAAAATCCCGCTTCCCGAAGCCTTGTCTCGAATTCCTGCGCCGAGGCATAGAGCGTTTTCAGGTCGGATCCCTGCACGACCAACTGGTAATCCGCATTGCCGGTAAGACTACCAATACGTATGGAAGCCGGATTCGTCATGAATACGCGCAGACCCTGCGCACCGCCGGCAAATGAGCGACGAATTTCACCGATGATTTCGTCGGCGGACGATTTTCGCTCTTCCCTCGGTTTGAGGCGTACGATGACCCGTCCGACGTTGTCGCCGGTCTGCCCGCCAAACCCCTGTCCCGCCGTAGACATCACCGCCTCGACGTCGGGATGCTTGCGAATGATCTCCTCCACGCTGCGCTGGCGACGCTCAAGCTGCTCAAACGTCACGCCCTCCGGCGCCCGGGTATTGCCGAATACGACGCCGGTGTCCTGTCTCGGAATGAATCCGTGCGGCACCATGTTGTATATCAACACGATGAACACCAGCACGATGCCCGAGCCGGCCAGCATCAGTCCGCGATGCCGCATCGTCCAGCGCAGGGTCATAGCGTAAAAATCGCGGGCACCATCAAAACCACGCTCAAAGAACCTGAATACCGCGCCATGCTCATGCACCGGTTTCAGCATCAGACTGCACATCATTGGTGTCATCGACAGCGCGACGGCGCCGGATATCAGCACCGCAATACCGATGGTGACGGCGAACTCGCGAAACAACCGGCCAAGCAGGCCTTCCATGAACAGGATCGGTATGAAAACCGCCGATAGCGAAACGGTCATGGACACCACCGTGAACGCAATTTCCTTCGAGCCTTCAAGCGCCGCCTGCATGCGGTCCTTGCCCATCTCCATGTGGCGGGTGATGTTTTCGAGAACGACGATTGCATCGTCCACTAAAAATCCGACGGCTAGAATAATTGCCATCAACGACAGGTTGTTCAGACTGAACCCCAGCAAATACATCGCCCCAAAGGTGCCGATGACCGATGTTGGCAATATCAATGCCGTAATCAGGGTCGATCTCGCGCTGCGCAGGAACAGGAGGATGACCAATACGACCAGCAAGATCGAGAGCAGGAGGTGAACCTCCACCTCATGGATTGAGTTCTCGATAAACTCGGAGCGGTCGTTGACGACGCTGATCTTGACTCCTGGCGGGGCCTCACGCTCAATTTCCTCGAACATTGCCCGGACACGCTTCACCACTTCCACGGTATTCGCCCCCGGCTGCCGGTATACCGCCAGGGCAATGTTGCGATCGCCGTTCAGCCAGTTCTTGACCTTAGCGTTCTCGATCCCGTCCACCGCGCGGCCGACATCCGAAAGCCGCACTGGCATGCCATCCTGGTAGGCGACGATAAGGTTGTTGAAGCCGCTCGCGCGCTCGATCTTGCCTGACGACTTGACCGTGAAATTGCGCGCGCTGCCCTCGAGCACGCCCGACGGAAGGTTGCTATTCGCGTTCTGAATGGCACTGACAATCCGGTCGAGCCCCAGATTGCGCTTCGCCAGCGCCTCGGGATTGATGAACACCCGCACTGCGTACTTTTGCTGCCCGAAAACGGTGACCTGAGCCACGCCATTGATGGTGGATAGCCGCTGCGCGATATTGGTCTCCGCGAACTCGTTGAGTTCGTGCAACGGCAGGGTTTTTGCGCTCAACGCAAGAATGATGATCGCAAAATCACCCGGGTTGACCTTTCGCAGGCTTGGCGGCTCGATACCGTCCGGCAGGCGGCGCATTGCCTGGGAGATGGCTGTTTGCACGTCCTGCGCCGCCGAATCGATATCGCGCTCGAGGCTGAATTGCAGTGTGATACGGGTCCGACCGGCGATACTGAATGAATTCATGCTGTCCACGCCGGCGATCTGGCTGAACTGACGCTCCAGCGGCGTGGCGACCGTCGACGCCATGATCTCCGGATTCGCGCCCCGGAGCTGCGCATCAACCCGTATGGTAGGAAAATCGACGTTAGGCAGCTCGTTTACCGGTAGTGTCCGGAACGCGATCAACCCAAAGATGACGGTGGCCGCAACGAGTATGCTCGTTGCAACCGGCCGTTCGATGAAGATTTTCGATAGATTCATGGCAGCTAGCCCTCTGTTTTGCCTTCCGACTTGGCTCCGCCTTTCTTGCCTCCCTTGCCTTTCTCGCGCGACTCTTTGCTTTTTCTTCTGCCACCCGTGCCCTCGGTGCCGGCGACCCGCACGGTCGCACCCGGCTGCAATGCCTGCGGGATCTCGGTAATCACCTGGTCGCCCGCCTTTATGCCTGAAGCGATGACCACCTCGTTGCGAATCTGTCGAGAGACCTTAACCGGCCGCACCTGCACCTTGCTGTTCTCATCTATCAAGTAGACGAAATTGCCATCCTGCCCAGGTTGTACTGCGGCCTCGGGCACGACCACTGCCTTGGGCTCGATACTCAGGACAATACGCACGTTTACGAACTGCCCGGGCCACAGGCTTTCCTTCCTGTTGTCGACGCGCGTCTTCAGCAGCACCGTTCCGGTTTGCACCGTGATCGCATTGTTTATGAATACCAGCTTGCCCTCCGCTACCGCCGCTGCGGTGCTTTCTGGTAGGATCTCTATCCGCATCTCCTTTTCGTTCTGCTGCTTGCGAATTTCATCGAGCTGGCGCTCCGGCACGCTGAACGTCACCAGGATGGGATCGGTGCTGTTGATCGTGATTAGCGGCACCCCGCTGCCACCCGTGGAAACCAGATTGCCGGGCGTGATCGCCAGGGCGCCGGTGCGGCCGCTGATCGGCGCGTGGATCCGGGTAAATTCGAGCTGTATGCGGGCCTGCTCGACCAGCGCACGGTCGGCGGCCACCGTTGCCTCCAGCGATTTGACCGAGGTCACCGCCACGTCGTATTCCTGACGCGTGATGAATTCGCGCTCGAGCAGGGGCGCCAGCCGGTCCTGCTGCACGCGCGAGTTCTCAACCTGGGCCTGATCCCGCGCAAGTTGCGCCTGAGCCTGCCGAAGCGAGGCTTCGAAAGTGCGCGGATCGATCTCAAACAACAGTTGGCCGGCTTTGACCTTATCCCCTTCCCTGAACAACACCGACTTCAACACGCCGGAAACCTGTGCCCTGACATGCACGCTGTGTTCGGGCTCGACCGTACCTACCGCCTCGATCAGGACCGGCATCGGCTTGACGATCGCGCTAGCCGCCTTGACGAAGAGCGGGCCGCCACCGCGTCGCCCCGCGCCTTTGCCTTCGGCCTTGGTCGATTTTGCGACCGCGTCAGTGCCCTTGCCCTTCGTGCCCGATTGCGTGGTCCACCAGTAGTATCCGCCACCGCCCACCGCGACGATCACCAGGAATATCTTCCAGAAAGGCTTCATTGACCGATCTCGAAAAAAACCCGTAATGCATGCGAAGTCCGCCGGCATACATAATGACCCGCGACTATCATCATGTACATCACCCCCACTTCACCGTGCCTTGAGTTTAACGACAGCCGAATCCGAAGCCCCGAGCGCGAAATTGAGCCGCGCCAGCGCACTGTACCAGTCGAGGTAAGACTGGATTTGCTGCACCCGGGCGTTGGTGTCGTCGAGCTGCGCGGTAATGAAGTCGAGCAGGCTGCCCACTCCGGCCTTGTAACGCGCGGCGGACGCGGCCGCCGACTCAGCGGCGCTTTTGACCAGATTGGCGGTGCTCGCGACACTGGACGCGGCAGTTTGCAAGTCGAAATATGCCTGCCACACGTCAAGCTCGGTCTGGTTGTACAACTGGTCGCGCGCGCTTTTCGCCTGGTCAGCCACTTCCTGGGCGCGCCGCTTGGCGTAGGTATCGCGGAAGCCGCTGAACAACGGGATCCTCACGTTAAAGCCGAAGTTGTAACTGTCTCGCGTAGCAAGACGCTCATCGGCGTAATATGTGCGGCCGTAACTCGACGCAAATTCGATGCTGGGCAGCCCTGCCCGCGAAATTGCTCGTGAATTGGCTCGCGCAGCGCGCGCGCGCGCCTCGGCGGCAATCAGATCGGGACGGTTCGACTTGGCTTTTTCAAGCAACGCTTCCATCGACTGCGTGACCTCGGAAACCGGCGGAGATTCCGATACCGCCTGCAGCTGCAGCGTAACATTCACCGGCAGCCCCACCGCGTTCGCGAGCTGGCCGCGCGCCTTCGCCAGCTCACCCTCGTTGCGGGTGAGAACCAGACGCGCTTGCCCGACCTGCGTGGCCGCGCGGTATTCGTCTCCGGCAGTCGCCAGTCCCGACGCGCGGCGCCGTTGCGCGGCGTCAAGGGCCGTCTCGAAATTCTTCAAAGATTCGCGACTCGCACGCACCAGGTAATCAAATGCCAGCACCCGGTAATACGCCTGCTCGACCTGGAATGCCACTTCCTGCAGCACCCGGTTTTGCGCAAGATTCGCCGCGAGCAGCCGGTAGTTCGCGGACTCGATATCGGCTTCGCGCTGGCCAAAATCGAAGAGAATGTAGCTCAAGGTCACAGTCGGCCCGTAGGTCGTCAGCAAGTTCCCGGGAGAGCCAGTGGTGCCGGAAACCGCACGGCCGCGACGCGAGCTGATTAACGCACTGAGTTGCGGCCATTCATCTGCGCGCTCTACCCCCAGCGTCGCGGCTTCCGCGCGCGCCTGCAACCAGGCCTGGCGGGTCCTGGCGTTGAGCCTGAGCGCGAGCTCAGTAAGCTGCGCGAGCGATACCGGCCCGTTCAGCTCGGCCGGCACCGTTCGCATGGGTCCGGATGCCGGCACCTGCGGCAACAGCTGATCCGGTACCCACGGCTGATTTGGCGCCGGGGCCGTAAAGGCTTCGACATTGTACGGGTCCGACCGCGACGCGGCCCACGACTCGCTTGGCACCGGGGTGATGCCAAGTGCTGCGGCGGTGGCAGCGGCAAGTGTTAGGTACCGCAGGTAACGCATTTTTCCCCAAGCACTTTATTGTATGGAAACAAGTAAGTACAGGCGGCGCATCATAACATCTTGGCGGAGAAAGTCACGCTGCCCGAAAAAGCGCTTCCGCGTTGTTACGCAAAATAGCCCGATTCTGCCAGCTGCCCGGCCTGCTGCGTCCCGAAAATCGAGTTTACTTATTCCCCAATCAAATAAATAGATAAAGCCGCTTAACACGCCATGCTAACATTCGCCGGCGTCAAGAAAACAACATCTTGCACCCTCTACCTAAGGAGTTCGTGGTGTCCAAGCTGGTCCCTCCTCACGGGGGAGGAAAGCTCAGAGCTTTGTTGCTTGAAGGCGCTGCACTGCAGACGGAAACAGCCCGCGCGCAAACCCTGCCCAAGGTGATGGTCAGCTCCCGCGAGCGCGGCGACATCATCATGCTCGGAATCGGCGGTTTCACGCCGCTCGGCGGGTTCATGACGCGCGCCGACTGGGAAGGCGTGTGCGACGGCATGAGGATGACGAACGGCCTGTTCTGGCCGATCCCGATCACGCTCTCCACCGACAAGGATACCGCGGCCACATTCAAGACCGGCGCCGATGTCGCACTCGTGGACCCGGAAAACGGCGAATTGCTCGCCACCATGAAGGTCACCGAAAAATACGCGATCAACAAGGCGCACGAGTGCGCGACCGTGTTCAGAACGACTGACCTCGAGCACCCGGGCGTGAAAATGGTGATGGAGCAGGGCGAAGTCAACCTCGCCGGTTCCCTCAAGGTGCTGTCGCAGGGCGGGTTTCCCGCCAAGTACGGGGACCTCTACCTGACGCCGGCGCAGACCCGTGCCGTGTTCGAGGCGAACGGCTGGTCCACGGTCGCTGCATTCCAGACGCGCAACCCGATGCACCGCTCGCATGAATATCTGGCCAAGGTCGCAATCGAGGTGTGCGATGGCGTGCTGGTCCACTCGCTGCTCGGCAACCTCAAGCCCGGCGACATTCCGGCCGAGGTTCGCACCAAAGCAATCGGTGTGCTGATCGACAAATATTTCGTCAACAAAACCGTGCTGCAGTCGGGCTATCCGCTCGACATGCGCTATGCCGGTCCGCGCGAAGCGCTGCTGCACGCCCTCTTCCGTCAGAATTACGGCTGCTCGCACCAGATCATCGGCCGCGACCACGCGGGAGTCGGCAGCTACTATGGGCCGTTCGACGCGCACCATATCTTCGATGAAATCCCGCAGGGCGCCCTCGAAACCCGTCCGCTCAAGATCGACTGGACCTTCTGGTGCTACCAGTGCGGCGGCATGGCCTCGGGCCGTACCTGCCCGCACCCGGACCAGGACCGGCTGCTCGTGTCCGGCACCAAGCTGCGCAAATGGCTGTCCGAGGGGGCCGAGGTTCCGGCGGAGTTCAGCCGTCCGGAAGTGCTGGCAATCCTGCGCGATTACTACGCGGGCATTGACGCGGCGGACCGCGTCGAAGTCAAGCTGGCCGGACACTCGGCGCGATGAAAAAATTGTTGATTTGTTTTTGATCAAGGAGAAGTGAAATGCCGACATTTGTGCGCACCGAGAAATGCGATGGCTGCAAGGGTCAGGACAAAACCGCCTGCATGTACATCTGCCCGCATGACCTGATGCTGCTGGACAAGGACGGATCCATGACCGGCCACGCAATGAAAGCGTTCAACCAGGAACCCGAGCAATGCTGGGAATGCTATTCGTGCGTCAAAATCTGCCCGCAGAACGCGATCGAAGTGCGCCATTACGCCGACGTCGTGCCGCTGGGTGCCTCGGTGCAGCCGCTACGCGGCACGGATTCCATCATGTGGACGATCAAGTTTCGCAACGGCACCATGAAGCGCTTCAAATTCCCGATCCGCACCACGGCCGAAGGTTCGGCCAATCCGTACGGCGGCAAACTCGCCGTCAACATGGCGGAAATCGAGGACCACTCGACGCTGTTCACGCACGGCACGCACCAAGGAGACCTGAGCCAGTTCGTCAACTCGTAACCTGCAATATCAACTCCATCATCGGCACAGGCTGCCACGCGTTTGGCGGATTTGCCCTCGGAAAGGAATACAGCAATGGCTGACACGTTTGAATTTGGCAATCCGGAGATCATCGAGGAAGAAGTCGATATCCTCATCATTGGCGGAGGCATGGCGGCGTGCGGCACCGCTTTTGAAATCATGCGCTGGGCCGAGGGCACGGGCCTCAAGGTAAAACTCGTCGACAAGGCCGCAATGGACCGCTCGGGCGCGGTCGCGCAAGGGCTGTCGGCGATCAACACTTACATAGGTGAGCACGATCCCGCCGACTACGTGCGCTACGTGCGCAACGACCTGATGGGGATCGTGCGCGAAGACTTGATTTATGACGTCGGCCGCCATGTCGATGATTCTGTCCACAACTTCGAGCAGTGGGGCCTGCCGATCTGGAAACAGCCGGGCGATGAAGACAAGAGCCTGCGCGACGGCGGCAAGCCGGTGCGCTCGGGCAAGTGGCAGATCATGATCAACGGCGAATCATACAAATGGATCGTCGCCGAGGCCGCGAAAAAGTCACTCGGCATGCAGAACGTGCAGGAGCGCGTGTTCATCGTGCGTATGATCACCGACAAAAACGATCCGACGCGGGTAGCCGGCGCGGCCGGTTTCTCGGTACGCGAGCACAAGCTCTACATCTACAAGTTCAAATGCTGTCTGCTGGCCGCAGGCGGCGCCGTCAACGTGTTCCGGCCACGCTCGATTGGTGAAGGCGTAGGCCGCGCCTGGTATCCGGTGTGGAACGCGGGCTCGACCTACGCGATGGCCGCCGAGAGCGGCGCCGAAATGACGATGATGGAAAACCGCTTCGTTCCGGCACGTTTCAAGGACGGCTACGGGCCGGTCGGCGCCTGGTTCCTGCTGTTCAAGGCGCAGGTACGAAATGGCGCCGGCGAAGATTACAACGCCATACACGGTGCCGAACTCAAGGACACCAAGCGCTTCGGCAAGTACGGCCAGGGCGTCCCCGGCACCTGTTTGCGCAACCACATCATGATCAACGAGATGAAGGAAGGACGCGGCCCGATCATGATGGACACGCCCGCTGCAATGGCGAAACTCGCGGAAAAAATGACGCCGAGAGAGGTCAAGCATCTCGAAGCGGAAGCGTGGGAAGACTTCCTCGACATGACCATTTCCCAGTGCGGCATCTGGGCCGGCGAGAACATCGAGCCTGACAAGGAGCCGTCCGAAATCATGCCGACCGAACCCTACCTGCTGGGCTCCCACTCGGGCTGCGCCGGCATCTGGGTTTCCGGGCCGACCGACATTCCCGGCGCACCCAAGGAATGGTCGTGGGGCTATAACCGCATGACCACAGTCAAGGGGCTGTTCACCGCCGGCGACGGCGTCGGCGCCTCGGGTCACAAGTTCTCCTCGGGTTCGCACGCCGAAGGCCGCATCGCTGCGAAAGCGATGGTCAAGTTCGCGCTCGACAACAAGGACTGGAAGCCCGAACTCGCACGCAGCGTGGCGGAACTGGTCGAGGAAATCTACCGCCCGGTGAAAACCTTCCTGCAGCACAAGGACTACACCACCGCGATCGATATCAATCCGAATTACATCACGCCGAAGATGCTGCAGTTCCGCCTGCAGAAGATCATGGATGAGTACTGCGCCGGCGTTTCGACCTGGTACCAGACCAACGCCAAGATGCTGGAAATGTGCGAGAAGAAACTTGAGATGATCAAGGAAGACTCGCTCAAGATGCGCGCCAAGGACCTGCATGAGCTGCTGCGCGCGTGGGAGAACTATCACCGCATCATCACCGCCGAATGCCACATGAAGCACATCCAGTTCCGCGAGGAAACCCGCTATCCGGGCTTCTACTACCGGACGGACCACAACCACATCGACGATGAGAACTGGAAATGCTTCGTCAACTCGCAATATGACCGTGAAACCAAGCAGTGGGCGCTGAAGAAGGTCCCCTACGTTCAGCTGATCAAAGACTGACGAAAACGTACCGGCTGCCGGCCGGTTCGTTTTCGCGATCTACCCTAAGCACGGGGTCTGGAGTAAGCTTCCAGGCTCCGTTTGCTTTTTTCGAAAGCCCATGAGCAACCTCCCCGATAACGCACCACCCGCTGTCAGCCCGATCCTGCCGGTGCAGTTGGGCCTGGATGAAAAGTTCCAGTTCCGCTGCCGCAAAGGCATCGCATGCTTCAACAAGTGCTGCGAGAACATCGACATCCTGCTGACGCCCTACGACATCGTGCGACTGAAGAACCGCCTTGGCATCAGTTCGCGCGAGTTTATCGACTCCTACACCACCGATTTCGCGATGGACGGCCAGGGCACTCCCGGCCTCAAACTCGCCACCAAGACCGGCTCGGCGGCATGCATCAATCTCACGCCGGAGGGCTGCGGCGTGTATGAAGACCGCCCCGCCGCATGCCGCTATTACGCGCTCGGGCTGGTGTCGATGCGCAAGAAAGGCTCGCCGACCGACGAGGACTCGTACTTCGTGGTCAAGGAAGAGCATTGCCTCGGTCACAAGGAGCCCGTGGTGCAGACGGTGCGCGATTACCGCCGCGACCAGGGCGTCGACGTCTACGATGACATCAACCGCGAATGGCGCCAGATCATACTCAAGAAACGCTCGTCGGGACCCACCGTGGGGCGTCCCTCCGAGCGCAGCTTCGAGCTGTTTTTTCTCGCCAGCTACGATATCGACGGCTTGCGTGATTTCGTGACCAGTGCCGGGTTTCACGAAGTGTTCGAGCTCGAACCCGCGTTCAGGCAGGAATTGATGCAGGACGAAGTCCAGCTGCTCAAGTTCGGTTTCCGGTTGTTGAAGCAGGTGCTGTTCGGCGAGCAGACGATTTCCCTCAGGCCGGATGCGGCGCAAAAACGCAGCGCGCGCTACCGTGAGCACCTCGCGCAGCGCTCAGCCGGCCGCGCCGATGACCTCGCCGACGCGCAGGACAAAATCTACGAGAGCCTCGGTGACTAGAGTTACATCGCTGCGCGGGCGCGCGCTGCAGCCCGAGGCGCGCCTGATCGAACACGAGCCTTATTACGAGCCGCTCGGGTCCGAAATCGCGCTGTTCGAAGCCGCTTACGCGAGCCAGATTCCGGCGCTGCTCAAAGGCCCGACCGGCTGCGGCAAATCGCGCTTCATGGAATACATGGCCTGGCGCCTGAAGCGCCCGCTGATCACCGTTTCGTGCCACGACGACCTCACCGCCGCCGATCTCGTCGGCCGCTATCTGATCACCAGCAACGAAACGGTTTGGGTCGACGGCCCCCTCGCACACGCCGTGCGCTGCGGCGGCATCTGCTATCTCGACGAAATAGTCGAAGCGCGCAAAGACACCACCGTCGTCATTCATCCGCTCGCGGACGACCGCCGCATCCTGCCGATGGAAAGGCACGGCGAGCTGCTGCATGCGCCACCGGAGTTCATGCTCGTGATGTCGTACAACCCGGGCTATCAGAGTGTGCTCAAAGAACTCAAGCAGAGCACGCGCCAGCGCTTCATCGCGATCGAGTTCAACTATCCCCAGGCGGCACTCGAGATGAAAATCATCGTCACCGAAACCGGTCTCGACGCCGACCACGCCGACCGGCTGATCAGGCTTGCCGGGATGACGCGCAATCTCAAAGGCAACGGGCTGGACGAGGGCGCATCAACACGGCTGCTGGTGCATGCCGGCAAGCTGATCGCGAGGGGCATTGCGCCGCGCGCCGCGTGCAACGGCGCGATCGCCGAGGCGCTCACCGACGATCCCGAGATGGTGCGCGCGGTAAATGAGCTTGCAACCTCCCTTTTCTGATCCGCGTCTCGGTATTGCGCTGAGCGAACCGCTCGGCACGCATCAGCTTGAAGAGCAGCTCGACGAGGCACTCGACCCCGTGCTGTCCTCGCGCCGCACCGCCCAGCCGCTGGCACTGAGGCTTGCGCCGCTCGAGCGCGAGTTGCAGAACTTCACCCTGCACTGGGTTGGCGTGATCGCGCGCACCAGCAGCGAAATGGCGTACCAGTTCGCAGCGCTTGCTCCTGATGCCTTGCGCAAGCTCGACCTCGCCACTGCTGAGGCATGGATCATCCACGCGATGGATACCTTCGACCGCGAAGGCTTGTATCGCGGCAGCTCGGAGCTCAAGAATCTCGACGCGTTCATCGTTGCATCCCGCAGCCGGGCCCGGGCAGTCGCGTTTGAAGACGCCAGCAACGTGCTCGGATTATTTATCTGCGGCCTAGCGGGGCGCCGCCTCAAGTTCGAGGCCGGCACCGAAGCCTATACGGACACCGAGACCATTCATCTGCCGGCATGCAGCGCCGAATATGCGTCGCGCGAGCAGAACTTTATTCTCTACAAGGCGATGGCAACCCACTTGTGGGCGCAAACGCGCTACGGCACCTTCAACGTCGATCCGGCGGCGCAACTCGCGTCCTACCCCGATCCCGGCAGAGCGCTTGCGCTCTACCATTACCTCGAAACCGCGCGTATCGATGCCATCATCGCGCGCGAGCTGCCGGGGCTGGCGCGCGAAATCGCCGCGCTGGACAACGCGGCTTTGCCACCGCAGGCCTGCCGGCGCGTGCTCGATCGGGGTGCGACTGCCGCTGACAGCCTCGCTTTGGTCGCCGTGCTCTATGACAATTTCGCGCTGCCGCGCCTGAGCTACATGGGAGCGATGCATCTCGAGCGGGTAGCAGCGGTGCGCGCGGCGCGCATCGCCCGCGAAAAGCTGGAACTACAAACCGAGCTTGCCAAAATGCTCGCTGAAAAACCGGCTGCCGGGCAGACGCAACCCCCGGCCGGGCAGCGCTTTGCCGTCAATCGCAGCGACTCGGCCGAACCCGGTGGCGATCTCGGGCTCAGCCTTGACGGCGAGCCGGTCGCGCTGCCCGGGAACGTCAACGACCTGCTGCAATCGATTGCGCAGGACCTGGGCGAGATTCCCGACGGCTACCTGGTGCCCGCGGGCGACGGTGCATATCGTGACAGCAAGACGCCGGAGAACGAAGCCGCTGGCACCTGGCAAGGCACGTACCATGAAGAAGGCGCGGTGCTCTACCACGAGTGGGATTACAAGCGCCGCCATTACCGCAAGCATTGGTGCGTGCTGCGCGAGCGCGACGCGCATCCCGGTGATCCCAACTTCATTAACGCGGCGCTCGCCAAGCACGCACCGCAGGTGACGCGATTGCGGCGCACCTTCGAGCTGTTGCGCGGCGAGGACAAGCGGCTGAAGAAACAGCAGCACGGAGACGACATCGACCTCGACGCAGTGATCTCGGCCTATGCCGACCTGCGCTCCGGCATGGAGCTGCCGGAGCAGCTGCTCGTCAAGCGCCACAAGGTCGAGCGCGACATCGCGGTAATGTTCATGGTCGACATGAGCGGATCGACCAAGGGCTGGATCAACGACGCTGAACGCGCAGCGCTGGTGATGCTGTGCGAAGCGCTCGAGGTGCTCGGCGACCGCTATGCGATCTACGGCTTTTCAGGCATCACGCGCAAGCGCTGCGAAATCTACCGCATCAAGCGATTCGACGAGCGCTACGATGACAGCGTCCACCGCCGCATCGCCGGCATCCTGCCGCAGGACTATACCCGCATGGGCGTTGCCATCCGCCACCTGACGGCACTCCTCAATGCGGTCGATGCGCGCACCAAGCTGCTGATTACGCTCTCCGACGGCAAGCCTGACGATTACAGCGACAACTACCGCGGCGAATACGGCATCGAGGACACGCGCCAGGCGCTCATCGAGGCGCACCGCGGCGGCATCCATCCTTTTTGCATCACCATCGACCGCGAGGCACGTGACTACCTGCCCCACATGTACGGTGCGGTCAACTACACCGTAATCGATGACGTTGCGAAGCTGCCTATCAAGGTGGCGGACATTTATCGGCGGCTCACTACCTGAGTCCGAATTCGCATTCCCCTGCCCCCACGCGCGGTCGGCTGGCTGTACAATTTGTCGTTTCCGTCATACCGGAAAAAGCCGGTATCCACGTTCCGTCATACCGGCGAAGGCCGGTATCCAGCAAGGGACGTTGATTCGCCTTAAGGTGCATACACTGGACCCCGGCTCGCGCCGGGGTGACGAAGTGCAAGGCTTGCGCCGCAGTGACGAGTCGATTTTCAACGAACTGCCAAGATATCCATATGCCGTCGAAAACTTCGCCGCCGGACAACGACAGACTGGACCGGGTCGTTGCCGAGGCCCGGCGCAACCGGGAGCTGCGCGAGCAGACTTATCGCGAGCAGGCGCTCAAGATCTATCCCTGGGTGTGTGGGCGATGCGCACGCGAATTTACCCGCGCGAATCTGCATTTGCTCACGGTGCACCACCGGGACCACAATCACGACCACAATCCGCGCGACGGCAGCAACTGGGAGCTGCTGTGCATCTACTGTCACGACAATGAGCATTCGCGGTATCTGGACGAAGCTGGACGGGCCGAGGCGGTGCCCGGCGGCGGGCAGGAGTCGCCTGCCACCTACCGGCCGTTCGCCGATCTCAAGGCCTTGTTGACGGGGAAAAAGTAGCCATTCAATTCCGCGCGGCGTTAGGAGAGCCCGATGTCGTACGACGAAGGCCTTGCCGAGAGATTGAGGGAGGCTTTGCAATCTCAGCGAGGCATCTCCGAAAAGAAGATGTTCGGTGGGCTCGCCTTTATGGCCGGCGGCTACATGTTCATCGGGATCACAGGCAACATTCTGATGGCGAGGATTGGCCCTGAGTACTACCAACAGGCGCTGTCGCGTCCCTACGTTCGGGTGATGGATTTCACCGGGAAGCCAATGCGAGGCTTTGTCTTTGTAGATCCTCCCGGGTTCGAGAGCGATTCGGACCTATCGGATTGGGTCCAGAGGTGCCATCGGTTCGCGCAATCGCTTCCGCCAAAGAAACCCAAATAAGATCCCGGTACGGCGCTCCTAACCAGTCGGGGCGCCAGCGAGCTCAGAACCGACCCGGCGCCGCGAAATTCTCGAACCGCGTATGCTGCCCGAGGAAAGTCAGCTTGATGGTGCCAATCGGGCCATTGCGCTGCTTGCCGATGATGATTTCCGCAGTGCCCTTGTCGGGTGACTCCGGGTTGTAGACTTCGTCGCGATAAATAAACAGGATCAGGTCCGCATCCTGCTCAATCGCTCCGGACTCGCGCAAGTCCGACATTATCGGACGCTTGTTCGGACGCTGCTCGAGGCCGCGGTTCAACTGCGACAGCGCCATCACCGGCACGTTGAGTTCCTTGGCCACCGCCTTGAGCGATCGCGAAATCTCCGCCACCTCGGTAGCGCGATTCTCGGTGCTGTTGCCAGTTTCCATCAACTGCAGATAATCCACCACGATCAGACCGAGGCCGGGGCCGCCCTGCTGGCGATGCAAGCGGCGCGCCCTGCCTCTCAATTCGGTCGGGTTCAGCATGCCGCTCTCGTCCACGAACACAGGCGCTTCGCTCAGCCTGCCGACCGAGGCAGTGAGCTTTTGCCAATCGTCGTCATTAAGCGAACCGGTGCGCATCTTGTGCTGGTCCAGCCGTCCCAGGGAGCCGAGCATGCGCATCACCAATTGCGTACCGCTCATCTCCATGCTAAAAATCGCCGCCGGCATTTTCTCGACCAGCGCTACGTGTTCGGCCACATTCAGCGCGAACGCGGTTTTGCCCATGCTCGGGCGGCCTGCCACTACCACCAGGTCTCCCGGCTGCAAACCCGAAGTCATGCGATCGAGGTCA
>Ga0326597_10003738_pt1 | contig 21727 bp, 24 predicted proteins | sample RVTome_12_FD_203789 | JGI IMG/M metagenome (GOLD analysis project Ga0326597, IMG submission 203789) | Soil microbial communities from uranium-contaminated site in the Upper Colorado River Basin, Wyoming, United States - RVT100D185 | ecosystem: Environmental > Terrestrial > Soil > Contaminated >...
TGGCCCCCATGTCTTCGACATGGGTCGAGAGAACCTTGACGGGGCTTGCTCGAGACAGACCGACGCGCCCAGAGACGGCTGCAGGGCGTGACGCCACGCCGCCTCTTCTTCGGTACCAGGGCGACCCGACGCGGCCGGGAGCAGCCGACGACAGAAGATTTTCTCGAATACCTGGTCTACGAAGGACCGGTCGTCATGTTCCGGGAACGTCTGGCGGATCCACCGCAGCTCGTGTACGTGAGCCCCAACTTGGAACGGGTCCTCGGCGTGTCGGCGGAGGGCGCCGTCGCCAGCGAGCGATTCCTCGCCGGGCTACTCGCTCCTGACCACCGGGAGGCGTTCACCCAGGGCGTCCGGGCGGCGGCAGCGGGCAAGATCGACCGCTGGTACGGCGAATACCAGACGACCTCCCATCACGGTTCCGATGGATGGGTGGCCATCGAAGCGAAGGTCCAGAGCGACGATCGGGGCGAACCCGAATATCTGCTCGGATACGTGCTCGACGTCTCGGATCGGGTGGAGGCCGCCGGGGCGGCATTGGAAGCAGAACGTCGCTACCAGCAGCTGTTCGAGGGCGTCCCGACCGGGATGATCTCCACGACCACCGCCGGACGCATCATCGACGCCAACCATGCGATGGCAGCAATGCTCGGATTCGATTCGGTCCTCGAGTTCATCGACGAGACACCGGACATCGGGATGATCTACGCCGACCCCGGGGAACGAGTCCACTTTCTGGAGACGATCCGGCAGAAGGGATCGTTGACCGACTTCGAAGTGCGGTTCAAACGCACCGACGGCGACGAGATCGACGTCGCCATCAACGCCCGGATGCTCTTCGACGGAGACGGCGCCCCGCTCGGGCTGGAAGGAACCGTCATCGACGTGACGGCTCGGCGGCGGGCGGAACGCGAGGCACAGCGGGCGAGGGCTGAGGCCGACCGGGCCAACCAAGCGAAGAGCATCTTCCTGTCGCGGATGAGTCATGAACTTCGTACGCCCCTCAACTCGATCATCGGTTTCGGCCAGCTCCTCGACCTCTCGCAACCTCCCTTGGATGACCGGTCACGGGAGTCGGTCCGGCACATCCTCAAAGCAGGACGTCACCTGCTTGACCTGATAGACGAGGCACTCGACATCGCTCGAGTCGAGGCCGGCCGACTCAACATGTCGCTCGAGCCCGTCGCCACCAGCGACGCGCTCGCCGAGTGTGTGGATCTCATGCGTCCTCTCGCCGCCACGCGGAACATCGGCATCACGATCGCAGACGACCCCTGCGGCGACCACGTGCTCGCCGACCGCCAACGACTGAAACAGGTGTTCCTCAACCTGCTGTCGAATGCCGTCAAGTACAACCAGTCGGGAGGTCGCGTCGACATCACCTGCACGAGGACCGACGCACACCTGTCGGTGTCGTTCACCGACACCGGTCCCGGCGTCACCGCCGACCAATTGGACCGCCTCTTCACCCCGTTCGACCGACTCGGCGCGGAGCAGACCGATCAGCAGGGAACAGGACTCGGGCTCGTTCTCTCGCGCCACCTGACCGAGGCGATGGGAGGCGTTCTCTCGGTCGAGTCGACACCGGGACAGGGATCTACGTTCACCGTCTCCCTCCCTCGTATAGAACCGCACGACCCCGGCGACTCGGCGAGAACCGACGGGCCGTCGGTCCGCCGCTCTGCTGGAGCGCAACGGACGGTCCTCTACATAGAAGACAACCTGGCGAACCTTCGCCTCATCGAGCGCATCCTCGCGCTCCGACCTCACGTCAGCCTGCAGACATCGATGCAGGGCCGGCTCGGACTGGACCTGGCGCGCCAGCACGCGCCCGACCTCATCCTCCTGGACCTGAACCTGCCCGATATCGCAGGCCGGGACGTTCTGCTCGAGCTTCGAGCGGACCCGGCGACACGCCCGATTCCCGTCGTCGTCATCTCGGCCGACGCCAGCCCCGGCCAAGTACAGCGTCTCCTCGATGCCGGGGCCAACGGCTATGTGACGAAGCCGGTGGATGTGGTCGAGCTCCTCGAGCGGGTCGACGAGCTCCTCGGTTGACCGCGTGTGTGACATCCGGCATCCCGGCAGGGCCTTTGGGCCCCGAGTCGGCATCCGCTGCCGCTGATAGCGTCGTATCCGCACCGTGCCCGTCAACACCTTCTCCCGCTTCGCGGCGTTGCTGGCGCTCGCCGCGCTGGCCACTGGCCTGATCGCGCTCGCCCGACCCCGGACGATGTCCGCCCTCGGCTTTCGCAACGGCGTCGGGCTGGCGGCTCTGGTCGCAGGTGTCGCCACCGCCGGCAGCCTCATCTATTCCGGGTACTACCTGTTCGAGCCGTGCCGGCTGTGCTGGTACCAGAGGATCGCCATGTACCCGCTGGTGGTCACCCTGGCCATCGGATGGCTGAGGAGCGACCGGAACGTCCTGAGGTACGCGATCGCTCCGGCCGCGATCGGCGCAGGCATCTCCATCTGGCACCTCGCCACCCAGTGGATCGTGACCGGAGCGACATGCGACGTCGGTGCGTCCTGCGCCATCAGGTACGTCACGGAGTTCGGTTTCGTCACGATCCCGTTCATGGCATTGAGCGGGTTCGTCGCCATCGTCGGCCTTCTCTACGCAGTGAGGAATCAATGAACGGCAAGAAGATCGCGTGGATCGTGGGCGGTGTCATCGCCCTGGCGGCCATCGTCGCCGCTCTGTCGGCGGAGTCGGGTTCCGTCCAGGCCTACGGGGAGGTGGCGGTCGCCGGCGAGACCCTCCCCCGCTTCGAGGCTCTCCCGGACCCGGCGGTGGGAATGATCGCCCCGACGGTCACCGGTGAGACCGTGTCGGTGATCCCGGGGGGCACGCCGACGATCGTGCTGTTTCTCGCCCACTGGTGCCCGCACTGCCAGGTCGAGGTGGTGAGGCTCACCGACTGGGTGGAGGCCAACGGCATGCCTCGAGGGTTGCAGCTGATCGGGGTGGCGACGTCGTCGACGCCAGCTCAGGGCAACTTCCCTCCCTCGGTGTGGCTCGAGCGCGAGGAGTTCCCGTTTCCCGTGATCTACGACGACGAGGAGAGCACGGCCGCCGCGGCCTACGGCCTGATGGCGTTCCCGTACTGGGTGGTCCTCGACTCGGATGGTCGAGTCGTGAAACGCTTCACCGGTGAACTTCCGAGTGCCGACGCGGTGACCGACCTCTTCACGGAGGTCGCCGGCCTCTGAAGTAGCTACTTCGGCCACGCCACCCGGCGTCGACCGCCAGGCAGGCTCAGGCCACCCGTTTTCGAACCGACCGTCGTTCGCCATCGAGCACCGAGCCATCGGGTCTTCGCACCTCGAAATGCTCAGCCGTTCCCGTCAGCATCCAGCCGCCGTCGTGGACCAGCACATGGTGATGCCGGCACAGCAGGATCAGATTGTGCAGATCGGTCCGACCGCCGCCGATCCAGTGCACGATGTGGTGGGCGTCGGTCCAGTTCGCCGGTCGGTCGCATCCGGGGAACCGGCAGCCTCGATCGCGGGCCGCCAATGCCCGGCGTTGGCTTCCGGTGACGAGCCGGTGGCGTCGACCGACGTCGATCGGCTGACGATCCGTCCCGAACACGACTCGATGGAGAGTGCAGTCGCAGACGAGACGCGACAGGCGGGCGTCGTCGATGACGAAACCGTCGCTCGATTCCGCCTTTCCGACCATGCGGTCGTCACCGACGTGAACGACGATCTCCGGGACCCGGGATCGGGCCCGCCCCGATACCAGATCGACGAGGGCGTCCGCCCGTCGTTGCGACGCCGATCGAATGTCCCCTGGCGCAGGCGGCGCCATCACCGAGTCGAGAGCTCGCAGCAGAATCTCACCGGCCTCGGCGTCGAGCCAGCCGTCGATGCGCACCATCCCCTCCCACGTGCGTGAGACGTGGAGGGCACGCTTCTCGTGGTCTTCGTCGGGTGTGGGCGGCTCGGCGACGGCGTGAGTCCAGTGGGCAACGGCCGTGGAGAAATGTGACACGAAGCGCGTGTCGCGGGCAACCTCGGTGAGGAAGTCCTCATCCCGATCGAAGGCGGCCGGTTGCTGCTGGCGGGCACGAATGAGAACCCGAGCCTGATCGAGGGACAGTTCCCCGTGGGCGACGAGTGTGGATGTCGCCGGCATGGCCGCCAGCGCCTTCGCTTCCATCAGTGTCCGTTTCGCCCGGCCGCCCGTCATCCGGGCGCGATCACGCAGGAAGCTCGTCGTGGAGGAGTGCCCATCGAGTCGATAGCCGGCGCGGTCGTCGAACGACCGAACGCGTCTGGCCAGTTCGATCTGCAACCGGTCCAGGGTCCCCTGCAATTCGGTGATCTGCTGCTGGATCGTCGCCACGTCGAAGGCGTCGATCGGTTCCGCCGCAGCGACCTGCAGGACCGCACCGGTCAACATCTCAAGAGCCGAACGCATGTTCGAATCATATCACATGCCCTCGAACATGTGTACGACCCTGTTATGCCAGAAGACGGTCGGAGACCTGACGATGCCGGCCCGTTCCTGGACGGTCCGGCTTCCGTGTACCTTGTGGCAGCGCTAGAAGAACGGGGAAACCGTGAAAGAGTCGAACCCTTCGCCCCTGCTCGTCTTCGGGGACGACGGCGGTGAGGCCTCGGATCGTGGCTGGCGATGGATCGCCTCCCATCGCTGGCCGGGTTGGACGATCGATGTGATGACCGCAGACGCCGATCCTTCCCACATCCGATGGGGCGAACCGGTGCGACACGATCCGTGGACACCGCCCTGGGACCGGGACCCCGCGGCGATCGACGCCGACGACGTGCGGTTCTTCACCGCCGCCGCAGATCCCCGGGCGATGCTGGCGGAAGTGAACGCCGATCTGATGGTGCTGGGCAGGAAACCCGTCGGGTATCTCGGATCGGTGTTGACCGGCAGCACCGCCGAGTGGCTGCTCCATCACCCGCCGTCGCCGTTGGCGATCATTCGGACCGGGAGGCCTGTGACCAGGGTCCTCGTCTGCGCCGACGGATCCATCCACGCCGAGCGTGCGGTCGAGACCTTCGCATCGCTTCCCCTGGCGAGGCAGTCTGTCGTGACCGTCCTGTCGGTCGACGACGGTCGAGCCGACCGAGGCGCAGCCGAGAAGTCGGCAGCCGCGTTGGAGCCACACGTCGCTTCGGTGACGGAACTCGTACGGTCGGGAAGACCCACCGACGAGATCCTCACCTTGGTGGGTGAGGGGACGCCCGATCTGGTCGTGCTCGGGACACGGGGACTCACAGGTTGGCGACGCCTACGGCTCGGGTCGACCGCATCGGCAGTGGTGCGATCCGCCCCGTGCGATGCCCTGGTGGCATCGGTCGAATCCGGAGACGAGCCCTCGTGACGGCGTGGGGTCCTCGAGCGGTCGATTGGTACGCCGCCGAGAGCGCCTCGGTCGACTTCGCCAGCTTCGAGGTGCCGTTGTGGGCGTGGGCCGCGTTCGTGGCGGGCATCGCCGTCCTTCTCTTCGCCGACCTCCTGATCGTTCACCGCAAGCCCCATGCCATCAGCATGCGGGAGGCGACCATCGAATCGGCGGTCTGGATCACGATCGGCCTTCTCTTCAGCCTGGTCATGCTCGTCTGGCAGGACGGTGGCGCCGCCGGTGAGTACCTGGCCGGCTATCTGATCGAGAAGAGTCTGTCCATAGACAACGTGTTCGTGTGGGCCGTGATCCTCAACTACTTCGCCGTTCCTCGCCCCTACCAGTACCGCGTGCTGTTCTGGGGCATCTTCGGAGCACTCGTGCTGCGGGCGCTGTTCATCTTCGCCGGGGTGACTCTGATCGAGAACTTCGACTGGATCCTGTACGTGTTCGGAGCGTTCCTGATCTTCACCGCATTCCGGATCGCCCGGCACGACGACGCCGAGATCCATCCCGAGGACAATCCGGTCCTCAGGATGTTCCGCAAGGTCGTTCCGTCGACCTCCGAGTACGACGGACAGAAGCTATTCACCCGGCGCAGCGGGCGGCTGCTGGCAACTCCCCTGTTCGCGGTCCTCGTCCTGGTCGAGAGCACGGACGTGGTGTTCGCCGTCGACTCGATCCCGGCCATCCTGGCGGTGAGCCGGGAACCGTTCATCGTCTTCTCGTCGAACGCACTCGCCATCCTCGGTCTGCGCGCCCTCTACTTCGTGCTCGCAGGAATGGCGGGACGATTCCGCTATCTGAACATGGGTCTGGGCGTGATCCTCGGCTTCGTCGGCGTGAAGATGCTCATCACCGACTGGTACCACTTCCCGACGTGGGCGAGCCTCGGCGTGATCACCGCCGTTCTGACGGTGACGATCGTCGCCTCGCTGCGGGCCGAGCGACGGGATCCCGCCCCGGTCGAAGTCCTCCCCCACGACGAAGCGTGAGCCGACAACACCGCGGCGACGCGCTTTCGCGGCTCAGGCGTCGGTGATGGTGTAGGCGTAGCCCTGTTCGGTCAGGAATCTCTGCCTGTTGGCGGCGAAGGTCTGGTCCACCGTCTCGCGTGCCACCACGGTGTAGAAGTACGCCTGTCGTCCGTCGGCCTTCGGTCGCAGAAGACGGCCGAGGCGCTGGGCCTCCTCCTGTCTGCTGCCAAACGTCCCGGAGATCTGGATTCCGACACTGGCCTCGGGCAGGTCGATCGCGAAGTTCGCGACCTTCGACACGACCAGCACCGGGATCTCACCGTCCCTGAACGCGGCGAAGCGCTCGTCCCGGACCCGTTGTGATGTCTGCCCGGTGATGAGAGGGGCATCGAGGTCGTCGGCCACGACTCGCAGTTGATCCAGGTATTGGCCGATGACGAGGATGCGCTCGCCGGAATGACGGGCGATGAGATCCTCGACAACCGCGATCTTCTCGGGAGCCGTGGAGGCGAGTCGGTACCGCTCCGACTGGCGCGCCACCGCGTAGTCCATGCGTCGTTCGCTGGACATTTCCACCCGGACCTCCGTGCACGTGGCAGGGGCGATCCAGCCCTGCGCCTCGAGATCGCGCCATGGGGCGTCGTATCGCTTCGGCCCGATCAGGGAGAAGACGTCTGCCTGCTTTCCGTCCTCGCGGATGAGGGTGGCGGTCAGTCCGAGCCTCCTGACCGCTTGGATGCGAGCCGTCGCCCGGAAGACGGGGGCGGGCAGCAGATGAACCTCGTCGTAGATCACCAGTCCCCATTGTGTCCGGTCGAAGAGCGCCAGATGAGGGTGCCTCAGGAAGACATCGGGCTCATCGGTCGATCCTGGCTCGGCCCAGGTCAACACCTGGTAGGTGGCGACCGTGATAGGACGAATCTGCTTCCGCTCGCCCGAGTACTCGCCGATGAGTGACTCGTCGAGGTCGGTCTTGTCGACCAACTCCGAGATCCACTGACGGGCGGCCGTGATGGACGTGGCGACGATCAGGCAATGGGCGCCCACCTGCGCCAGGGCCGCGATGCCGATCACCGTCTTGCCGGCCCCGCATGGCAGTACCAACGCCCCGTTGCCTCCGGCGGCCGATCCGTCTGCCCACCAGGCCTCGACGGCTTCGGCCTGGTACGTGCGAAGCTCACAGGTGAGCCCGAATGCGAGCGTCTCCCCATCCGTGTAGCCGGCTTCGTCCGCTGCCGGCCATCCGAGGCGGATCAGAGCTTGCTTGACCGATCCTCGATCTCCTATGCGGATCGCGTACCGGTTCCCGTCCAGACGGGCGCCGATGAGATCGGCGAGGGTCCGGTCGCGAACAACCTCCTCCAGGATCGCCGGCTCGTGGGTCGTCAGGGCCAGTCCTCCGGAGTCGAAGTCACGCACGATGCGTAGCCGTCCATGCCTGCCCATCTGGTCGTGGACCTCGGATAAGACCACGGACGGCACCGGATATTTGGCAAAACCGCTGAGCGTCGCCGCCACCTCGCCCGGTGAGAGGCCGGCCGAGGCGGCATTCCACAGCGAGAGCGGAGTGATCCGATAGGTGTGCACGTGTTCGGGGGACTTTTCCAACTCGGCGAAACGCGCCAACGCCCGGCGGGCGTCATCGGCTTTGGGCGAGGCGATCTCCAGCAGCACCGTGTGGTCCGACTGGATTATGAGCGGGTTGAGGGGATCAGTCACCGTGATCGGTTCTCATCGTCACGGCGCTGTTCGCGAACAGCGCAGTCGCCAGTTGCCGAACCTCGCCGTCGGTTCGCACCGGTCGGTCCCGTAGCGGATGGCGGGTGTCGATGGAGCGGACCTCGGGCGTCTCGGGCTTGGCCCCGACACGCTCGCCCGGGGCGAGACCGGCGACACGGAGGGCGACGACCACCTTGTCCCTCGACAGTCCCGATACTGCGAGCGTCGGGCTGATCGCCTCGAGCTTGGCCGCCCGCACCGCGACGGCGCTCGCCAGCAGGGCGGGATCGTCACAAGCCACCCATGTGGTGGCGTCGCCGACCTGGAGACGGCCGTGGCGCTCTCCCGCATCGAGGATGGTTCGTTCAACGTTGGAGGCAACAGGCGCCTCGCTGTACTCGGACAGAAAGTCGAGCATCTCGGTCGTAGTCCACCCGGCATCGAGGGCGCGCACGGTGTCCTCTGCCGTCACCCGATAGATGCGGGCTCCGGCGTCCGACTCGAGGCGGGTGAAGCGCTCCAGCATCGTGGTGATGTCGTGGTGGAGGTCTGGCGGGGCGATGATCGTGTGGTCGGCCTGGATCACGAACCGGTCCGAGGCGCCTGCGATACCGCTCTCCAAGTCGGCGACCCCGGCCAGGAGGGTGCGTCCCGCAGATCCGAGACCAACCACGTCGCCGTTGGGAACGAGGCCGAGGATTCGAGCCTCCTCGATGAGTTGGCGAATGATCGCCGGGGCGAACAGCCCGGGATGCTCGAACACGAGCCGCCCAACCATGGAGGCGGATGGGGCGCCCGAACCCTCGGGTATGCGGCGCAGGGCGTGGAGGAAGGTCGTGCGTACGAGACTGTGGGTCATCTGGGGCACGCCGCGCTCGTAACGTTCGATGGCTTTTCCCGATGTCTCGAGATGATCCGAGTCGAGCCAGCACTGGAGGAGGCGCGCCCATCGTCGTGCGGGGGACTGGCCTCTCCAGGCGTCTCGAGCGCCCGTGACGCGCCACTCCTGATCCACGGCCTGGTTGCGACCCCGTCCGTGGCGTCCGGTGACGACGGTCGTGATCAACCCGAGGTCGGCTGCGAGGGCGGACAGCAAGCCCACTTCCTCGGATGGACGCCCGAGGACCTTGGCGGCTGAACGTACCGATCGAACACCCAAACCCCCGCTTTTGAGCGCGGGCGGCGGCGAAGTCGTCCAGAGGTCCAGCAGTTGCTCGAGACGGCCCACCACCGGCGGGACTCGAACGACTTCGTCGTCGGAGAGGTCACGCAGGTCCGGAGCGGGCTCGCTCCAATCCTCGAACATCCGTCCCCCTGCCAACGCCACCAGCACGTCGAGCCACACCCACATCCGCCCGTCCCACCCGCTGAATCCGACGAGCCCGGTGGCGGAGAGCCTGTGCAGCGTGGTGTAGTGCATACCCGCCGCCCGCATCGCATCGACCGCTCGCGTCCCCGCTCCACCAGACCTGGCGACTGTGAGGAAGAGTTTGCGGCTGTCGTCATCGAGGGCGACGACGGCAGATCTCACCATCGTCTCGTCCCTCAGCGCGGCCTCGAGCGCTTCGAGCCTCTCCCACTTTCGTGGTCCGGCAGAGACGCCGAGGTTGGTGAGCATCGTGCCGAGTTGCGCCGATGTGACGTCGTTGCTCCAGGCCCGTATCGGGATCCCGGGCAGCGGCGCCAACTCGATGATGCCTGGTCTCAGCACCACCCATCCACGGGAAGCGTCCGTCATGAGGAGCTCACTGAGACCGCGCACCGCCCGCTCGAGCTCCTCGGCGCCTATGTCCTCCGTGGCCAGATCGCTCGGGGTGAGCGAGCCTCCATGCCAGGCCGCCAACGCGAGGAGCTGTTGTTCGTTGCGGGTGGCGGACGCGTGGATAGCCAGTTCGATGGAACGGCCGGCGGCCAGCAGGCGGGCGAGTGCGTCGAGGTCGGTGATGGGTTGGCCCTTGCCCCAGTAGAGACCGTGCGGGGCAAGCTGCACGGACAAGGGACCGGTCCCTGCCACCGCGTCGGCCACCAGAGGGAACCGGTGCATCAACCGGATGAGGGTGTCCGGGCCGCCCGCTCGAACGGCGGCGAGGCGATCCTGATAGACGTCGGGTCGGGTCACGGCGGCATCGTAGGTCACGGGTGCGACATGTCGGTGCCAGGGACTGTGACCACGGTTGACATCGACGGGCGGCGCCCCTCTACCTGCCTCCCACCGTGACGACCTTTCCTCTCAACTCACCCCCCCGGCATGCAACGCCATGTGTAGCGCCGCTCCGGTTCCCCGCGAAGACGAGTTGCCCGTTCAACGCTCCGCGAACCGATGAGTGGCTCCGGTACGTAGAGGAACGGACAAGGGGTCGACAACCCCTCCGAGCACGAGAGAGGGAGAAGAGATGAGAAGGACGGTGTCATTGGTGCTGGCGGCTGGGCTGACGGTGTTCGCACTCGCAGTGCCGGCGTCGGCGACGGTGCACGAGATCACCGGCATGTTCTGCGCCGGTGAGCACGGAATCCATTTCCCGCCGGGAATCAGCGGGCAGGCGTCGGTCGAGAACGAGGCCCAACCCCTCTTCGCCACGGGGTTCGTCGAATCCATCGACGAGAACTTCGAGGGCGACGGGGTCAATGGACCGGGCGTGCTGATCAGCTTCGATTTCGACCACCCCGCTTCGAAGCTGTCGCCGCTGCCGGGAGTGGTCTTCTTCTTCGGCGACGGACTGTACGTCACCGGGTTCGAACTGGACGCCGATCACGGGTTCACCAACTGCATCGCGCTGCAGTGAAATGAGGCCGATGGGAGAGGGGTGCCCTACATGGGCGTCCCTCTCCCAGGACCATCGGCAGGCAGGGCGTCGTCCCAGATCGTGTCGAGCCAGAGGTTGAGCTGGATGCTGGCCGTCAGCATCCACTGGACTCCCATGCGTCTACTGCCCAGCCGTCGCCTCGAGGAACGACCGACACGGCGATGACGAGTCCATCGTCGGGTGTCGGGGCTGTCATCGGGTCAGGCTCGAACGGCCGTCCGTAAGTGATGGTCCCGTCCGGCTCGATGAACTCGAAGTACCCGACGTCGGGCCAGTGGTCGCGGGTCTCGACGTACGCCCTCAACGCTTCTGCGGCCGTTGGGTACACGATCGGCTCGGTGATGGTGTCCGACAGAGTCGGTTCGTCGGGTGTCCCTTGGCAGGGGATGACGTCTGGGACGACATCGACCGTCCGCGAGTCGACCACCAGCTCGCTCCACCGTGACAGTGTGGGAGCCAGACGGAGCACCAACGAATCGGACTGGGGATCTCCGACGACGCCGACGGAGCCGCCCGGCTCACCCTCGGGACCGTACACCATGAGTTGGGCAACGTGACAGTCGTTCTCAGCCCAGTCACCTTCGAGGGTCCCTGGTTCCGCGTCTGGGAACCCGTGCGGGTTGTCTGCAAACACCTGCGGACCTTCGCTCGTCCCGATGAGGATGAAGGAAACGCTTTCGGGTGTGCCCGTCGCCTCGACATCCTCGCCCCGGTATGCGATGTCGGTGGGCCATCGGATCTCCACCGAGCCTTGACGGCCCGTCCAGTGGACACCGAGCTGGCTATCCTCCAGCGGCTTGCCCGAGTCCGAACTCGCTCCGTCCACCGGTCCATCGAAGTCATCGGGCAATTCGACGGAGAACGGGAGTTGGAACCCACACGCCAACACCGGCGCGGGAGCCATCGTCGTCGACGGCGTCTCGGCTGTGGTCGAAGTCGTGGGATCGGGCGTCGATGCCACACCCGGTGTCTCCGGACCGCCGGGTCCGCCGAACGGGACCGTCTCGCCACCCCACAACACTGCCGGGACGGCGATCAACAGCACCACCGCCGAAACACCCATCGCGAAGGTGACTGCGCGGCTCCACGACCGGGGAACATCCACTGCGAGGGGCGCCATCCGTTCGAAGGCGGACCCCGTCTCCCGGCCGGCGGCGTTCAGTCGGTCATCCATCGAGCTCATGTCAAATCTCCTTCGGGCAGTCGGCGGGCGAGGGTTGTCCTCGCGCGCCGAAGATGGGTGTTCACGGACTCCTTGGAACAGCCCAGAACCTCTGCGATCTCGCTCATCGAGAGCTGGTCGTAGTAGCGGAAGGCCACCACCTGACGCTGGCGACGAGGCAGCCGACGAACCTCGGCCCAGATGGCCTCCGTCTCGGCCGAGATCGCCGGCACCTCTATGGGCGGTCGCTCCGAGGCGAGGCGGGCGAGCCCCTTCGCTTCGGAGCCCCGGCGGCGGATGTGGGACACGGCCCGGTTCGCCACCACACGACGGACCCAGGCTGCCGGATCGTCCAACCGGCTGACCTCAGCCCATCGTCGGTAGGCGGCGATCAGCGCCTCCTGTGCCAGGTCTTCGGCTGCGGTCCGGCTCCCCGACAACGTGTACGCCAGACCGACCAACCGTCGCCCATGCTGGCGCACGAAGGCGTCGAAGGTCACCGCCGTCCGAACGACGGGAACGGACTGGTCCGTCTCGGTCGACGTGCCGGCTGTCTCTTCGTCCACACTCACACAGGTAACTCGTCTCGGACGCCGCATCGTGTGACGCGATCTTCGTGCTGCATGGTCGTTCAGGCCAACGCGACCGAAGCCCCGGGCACCGGTAGCGATCTGCTCGGAGGGTCGAGATCGGGGTCAGGGTTGCCGTGCCGACGGCGGGCCCGCTTCGAGAGCGCCCTCAGGAAACGCCTCCGGACAAATGCTCGCTGCGATGGACCAAATGGCCTCCGTCGCCGCCGGCAGCCTGGTGTCATCTGCTCTCCCGAGATCCTGTGAGACGTATTCGGTGGCGAGGAGTTCGGCGACATCAACATTCCAGACGCCAAGCATGCATGCATCGGCAACGCGCCGGCCCCAGCTGTCCGGATCGGTCACTTCCACCCCGACCAGCAAACCCCAGATCTCGCTCACATCGCGGAGTTGGGCGATTGTGAGGTGCACCACGCCGGAGTCTTCCAGCGCAGCAAATCCTGTGTCTCCAAGCGGAGGTGTGGTCGAAGACAGGTCTGCCGACTCGATGCCGGTCAGGACTCGCCACTCCCCCAACGACACAGAAGTCACGGACTCTGCGACCTCGATCAGTGTTTCGATGTCGAGATCCGAACTCTCGACGGCACCCGTGGAACCTCCATCGACCGTCCACATCACCCAGGAGTTGACCTCGTCGGAGAACGTCACGGCTTCCTCTCCGTTGACCATGATCCGTATCACTTCATCTCCGATACGCGCGAGGCTCGCCTCGACTCCGTACGGCCACCCCCGGAACAGAGCCACAGAGAACCCGCCGGCGGGCGAGGAGTAGAACAGTTCGGACAGCTCCACGGGCGGCCCGGGTATGAGCCGGCGCGGGTCGATGAGAACGGGCAGATCCCCCCGCAGTTCGGCCTGGCCGAGCCGTATCCCGCTCAGGAGGCGTTCGGCGATCTCTGCCACTGCTGTCTCGTCGAAACCGAACGCCACATGCCAGGTTCCGGAGTCCTGCCAGCTCAGCGCATACCATCCGACGTCGGCGAGTACGAGGGTCTCGACCGGCCCGGGTGCGGGAGGGTGGAGCGTCTCGCCTTCGGTCGAGGGACCCAACAGAGCTGTGAGGTCGGCGTCGAGTCGCGTCTCGACGAGCCATGTCGCAGGAGCGCCGGTGTCACCCCACTGCCAGACGGTCATGTCCGGAAGAGGGTCGAAGCCATCGGTGGACACGCTCGAGTTCACGACCTCGGGGACTCCACCGAGTGCGGGAACGTCCTGTGTGAGAGCCAGTCGCACGATCCCACCGGTACCAACGGGACCGCCGCCGTTGCGGAACAGGCCGACGCCGCCGATCACGACGAGTACGCCCGCGGCCGCGGCGACTGCCTTGATCCATCCCGGGACACTGCGTGGCTCCGGGAACCGACTCGTGATCATCCGTTCCGGTATCCGATCGGCTGCATCATGCAGCCCGACCCGGACTCGTTCTTCCAAGCCTGTCATCGTTCTCCTCCGAGATCACGTGCCAACTGGTCCAGCGCCCGCGACAGCCGGCTCTTGACGGTCCCCTCGGCCACGTCGAGCGCGGCAGCTACCTCGGCGGTCGACCAGTCGACATAGAACCGGGCGATCACGACCGCCCGGTGCCGGATCGACAGCCGCTCCACCGCGGCGATGAGATCCACGTCGGGCAGCGAGTCGGACCGGGCACCGTCAGCGTCGATGGCGGTGAGCAGTTCCCGCTTGCGTTTGCGGAACAGTCCCCGAGACCAGTTGAGAGCGACCCGGTACACCCAGCCTGCGGGTGTGTCGTAGGAACCGATGCGATCCCAGCGGGCAAGAGCACGGGTCATCGCCTCATCCACCGCTTCACCGGCAGTCATGACGTCACCGGTTGCAAGCGCCACCGCCCGACGGAGCGGCTCGCGCCACTCCGAGTAGAAACTGGTGAACCCCGCCGTGGTCTCGGCAGCTCGGTCGTCGTCGATCACTTCACCGTCCTGACGTTCCGACCAATACACGCGACACACCGGCCGGCCGTTCCAAACTTCTGACAGATCACCGAGTCCACCGGACACGCCTTATTGCGGCGTTCGGTGGCTTCCTTCTTCACGGTATTTCGCCGTTTCCCAACGGCGGAGGCCTGTGGAGATGAGGAACATGCCGAGTGTGAGCAGTGACAGCTCCGTCGCAGTGGAGATGAGGACGTTCCACGGTATCCGTCCGTCGATGGTGCGGAAGGTCAGAGCGAAGCTGACGATGGTGCCGCTGCCGTCTGGACTCTCACTACCCCTTCCCGCAGGCAGTCACGGCTGGCGCGGCGGGCTGCTGATCCGACTCGGCCCAGGCGAGGAAGGCGAATAGGTGGACTCCTCGGGGTGGGGGATGAGCGGCGTCCACATCGCTGCCGGGGCCCCTCCCCCGATCACCATCACGACCGGAGGGCCGTCACCAGCAGGTGAGCGCGGCCACCGATCGCCGGAACGTCGAAGAACCGACCGCTCTGACCAGGGGGCCGAAGTTGATGTGAAGGGCCGTTCGAACTCGATCCTCGATCGAAGAACCGCTCCGTCAACGACATCGGACGAACCGAACGAAAGAAGATGAGCCGACCCCGTCGAATCTCCTCTGCGAGCGTCGTCTCTAGGAGAAGCGACCGAGTTGTGAGGAGCTGCCATGGGTGGTGGTCGGAGTCGATGGGACCGAATCACACGCCAGATCGCGCGTGAAGGTCGGTGTTGTCACCGCTTCGATGCGCGACGTATCGGCGCAGGGTTGGCCCGACGGGTGTGTAGTGGTTGCGGGGCGGTATCTGTGGCGGAGGCTCCTCGTGCCTGCTGGGCGACGACCAACGCCGGCCATCAATGCAAGGCGTGGGCTCGGCGCGACAGCCCGACGCCACTCTGCAGCGTCCACGATCCGGGCGACGTGAGTTGGATCAGAGCGTTGCGACGCTCGTGCACGGTGGCATTCCTCCACAGTGCCATGGGCATCGGGACGACAGGGAAAGCCGGCGAGCTTGGCGCTGTCACGAGCATCGACACAGCCCGGAGAGAACGACAGGTTCCGGCACTGGTGACGCCGACTTTCGCGGTCGGCGTGTCATGACAAACAAACTGACGAAGAGAGCAGAGGACGAGAAATGAGATCATCCAAGAGGACCTTTATCGCCGCGGTGGCGGCGGCGCTCGCGGCGATGCCGGGAACTGCCTCGGCCCACACCACCGACGTCATCGCCGAGAGCGGCGGCTCGGTGACCATCCTCCCCATTCTCGGAGTCGGCCTCCAGGTCGAGGTGGTGCTCGACGCCTCCGGCAACCTGGACCAGGTCAACCTGGAGCCGCACACCGGTGTTGTGGCCACCGAGCTGGGGCCTCACGAGGTCGAGTTCAAACTCACCGGGACGTCCACCGAGGTCACCGTGGAGGCCGAGGGCGACGAGCTGGCGATCGAGGTAGAGACCACCACCTTGGCTGACCTGCTCGGCCCCGGGTCGTGGACGGCTGACCTCTTCGGCACCGGGATGGTCACCGTTCTCTATGAGATCGGAGAGAATGACGGGATGCCGGCCGTCACCATCGATGGTGTGACGGTTCCCACCGGGGTGGACTACTCGATCCTGGCGGAGACCGACGAGGACGAAACCGAGATCAAAATCGACTTCTTCCACGACGGGTTCGTCAAGACGTTGCGAATCGAGGTCGAAGCCGAAGGAGACGAGGCCGAACTGACGATTTCGCTCCGCGGAGAGGATGTGAGGCGGCTGGTGGGCTCGCTCGCCGAGCTGGCCGGTACCTACACGTGGGAAGGCGCCCTCTGCGATGGCACGCTGGTCGTCGTCACCTACCAGCTCGCCGAGGACGGGAGCCTGTCCCTGGTCGGGGTGACCGGAACCGATGACGTGGTGGTGGAGTCCGACGACGATGGGCTGGATGTCTCGCTGGCCGGGTCCGACAAGCGGATCGAGGTGGAGATCGACCAGCAGGATGACGGCTCATGGAGCATGGTCACCGAAGTGGACAACGAGTGCGACTCAGACGACGACGACGTGTCCGAGGAGGACGATCTGGACGACGACGACGTGTCTGAGGAGGACGAGTTCGACGATGGTCACGATGCCTCCACCACCAACGTGACGGTCGTCGACGATGACGACGAATCGGACGAGGATGATTGATGTCGGTTGGCGAGGGCGAGGGCTCCAATCGAGCGGAGCTCTCGCCCTCGTCGTCATGTTGCTCGCTTCTTGTGCCCCCTCACGGTCCGTCGACACTCCCGCCAAGGTCGGGGAAGATGCGATGTCGACTCTCACCACCTCGACTTCGTTGGTCGAGGTCGACGGCTCCGTCTCTCTTGAGGCAGCCTTGGGGGCGATGCAGCAGGGTTACGCATTCGAGTCGATCGTGGGCCTGGACGGGGAGGTGGTGACAACCGTTTCCGGGATCGCCGGCAGGGAAGGCATTCAGGCGATCGTGGCCACCGGCGGAGCCGAGGTCGAGTATCTGCTGACTGCCGACGGTCGCTGGATTCGGGAACCGGGTGAGGATTGGCTCGCCATGGCCGAAGAGGCGCCAGTCGCCGATCCTCTGACGCCACTGGCCGCCTACCAATCCGTAGAGGTGGTCGACCACGAGGGGGATCGTCTTCTGCTGAGAGTCTCGTACAGGCCGGCAACCCTCGGACTGGAAGGAGAAGAGATGGTGCAGGTCGAGATTCTCCTGGTAGACGGCGTTGTCTCTCGAGTCTCCTATTCCTCGGGGGCAGGTGAGAGCGTGGCGGAGGTAGTGACGTCGTTCACCGAGGTCGGGCTCTCGCCTCCGGTGACCCCTCCCGCCGGTTGAGTGGTGTGTGCGCGAGAAGGATGGGGTGGGCCGCCGGCCGGTCAGGCCGCTCCCCGCTCGGAGCGACTCAACCTGACCGACTTCCCGGTCGAAGATCTAACGCACAGGGGCAGAATCACACGCGAGGCATGAGAAGAGGGAGCGACGCCTGAGGTCCAAGGACACTGCCGAGCCGGACGAATTGCTACCCCGCCTCCGGCGGCGGGACTCTGACGCGTTCCGGATTCTCTATGAGTCGATGGCAGGGTCTCTCGCGTCCTTTGCGTATGGGCTGGTACGGGACCGTGGGGCTGCCGAGGACGTTGTCCAGCAGGCCTTCCTCGAACTGGCCGAGGCGGTGGCCGACCTGGCAGGAGACGGCGATTCTCTGCGCGCCTGGATGTATCGGTGTGTGCGGTTTCGCTGCCTGGACGAGATCCGTCGGCGGCAGAGACGCCCGGAGTCACCGTCCGACCAATTGCCCGATCACGAGCCGGCGCCGTTTCGGGATCCGGTGGACGAGATGATGGACCCGGTCCTCGAGGCCGCCCTGGCTTCTCTCACCGAGCAGCAGCGCACGGTGATCATTCTCCGTCACGTCGTGGGTCTCTCCGGTGAGGAAGTAGCTCGGGTCGTCGGCAGCAACCGGACAGCCGTGTATGCGCTCGCTGCTCGGGCAGAAGCCATGTTGCGGAGGCGGTTGGGTGCCGTCGAATCCAATGGGTCCACGGCGTCTGAACCGGTGAAGGCCGAGCCAGGGGGACCACATCGGTCCACAAAGGGGAGGCAACCCAAGTCATGACCCGGATTCCACGAACAGACATGCAGCTTCGGCTCCGATCGGCGCTGTCGCTCGAACTGAGCGACGAGACCCGGCGCGCCCACATCGCCTCGATCGAGGCTGTCCTCAGAGAGCTTCCCATCCCGGTCGTGACTCTGCCGAAGAGGGCGGCATCTCGTCGCTGGATCGCGGCGACCACGGTGGTGGCCACCACCTTGTCTCCCGTGGGTGTGGCCGTGGCAGCGGAGCGGGCGGTCCCTGGGGAACAGTTATATGAAGTCAAACTGGTGACCGAGACGATACGCGCCGCCATCGACCCGCTGGTTCCGGCGCGTCACCGCGTCGACGAACTCGAGGCCTTGATGGAGCGTGGAGCCGAACCCTCATTGATTCAGGCCGCCCTCGTCCAAGCACGTGCGAGCGTTGATCCGCTCAAGGGCAGTCATGCTCTCGTCGAACGCCTGGAACAGCTCGAGGAGAGTCTGAATGAGTCGGAAGTCGACGACCTGGCCACCGGGGATCCGGGTACCGCAGATGACGGGGCCTCGACCCCGCTGCAGGAGGAAGACGATGACGACGACTCGGCTGAGATCGGTGACGGAGAAGGAGAAGGAAATGACGAGGAGGGGACCGGGGACGACGACGTGGAGGATGACGATGACGGGAGCGAGGACGATGGGAGCGGGTGAGCCGTGGTGGGATGGAAACAGGGCCGTGACTCACCCGATCATGGGTCACGCCGAACGCTGTCCAACCGAGTGAGGGAACAACTGGCGACCATCAGGGCCTGGATCGCTCGGCAGCCGCAAGGGATGCTGGTCGGGTTCGGCGTCGCTCTGATCCTGGTCACCGCCGCCGCCCTGGTGGTCGCCCTGGGCGCAACTGATGAGGCTCCCGCAGTCGGGGCGGCGGCCGAACGCACCAACACCTCCGTTCAAGAGCCGGCCGGCCCGGATACGGCGTCGGGTCCGGAGGAGCTGTTCAGAGCCGCCGCGGAGCGATCAGGACAGGCCGCCTCGTATCGATTCGACGGCCAGTTTCGACTCCGCACCGGTTCCAAGTCGGCGGAGCTTCGCCTGGTCGGCTGGGTGGACGGCTCGGACCGTGAGTTGATCGTGCAGGCGGGAGGGGAGACGCTCTCCACGACCCGGGTCATCGACGCAGTCGCCACGTTCGACGACGGCTCAGGGCCACGAGAGATCGCTATCGAGGAGGCAGGGGCGGCGCCCGGTTTCGATCTGCTCGAGCAGGTCGAACTGGTGAGGATCACCGAGACCGAGGTGGAAGGACACGTCTCTGCCGAGGCCCTCGCCGGCTTCGGCCTGGATGACGAGGCGCCCAAGGATGGCCAGGTGATCGTCAGGTACTCCCGGTACATCGACGGGTACACGATGTGGGACCCGAATGGCGCCTGGGAGATCGTGGTGACATTCGCCGACTTCGGCGGAGAGGTCCGGTCCTAGGTGAAAGGCCGCACTCCACCCGTCGAATCGCAGGTGTCTGCGACGTCTGTCTGTAGGTGGGAGACCCTTCGGGGCCCACGGTGGAGATAGGAGATCCGATGCACCGAGGAGAGAGAATGAGACGGAAGCTGTTGGTGGCGATGGTTCTTGGAGCGGTCCTCGCCACGACCCTCGCTCCGACCGCGGCGATGGCCGACGAGTACGTCTTGGTCGCTGACGACCACCACTTTGTCTTCCCGGGTGTGGGCATCGTCCGAGTCGGGATCGATGATGGCGGGGATTTCACCGTTGTCGCGGGCATCACGGTGCAGATCGTCTCCGAGGTCGTCTCGACCGGCACGGTCATCCTCGTCCCCACCACCCCCATCGTCATCGATGTCGAGCCGGGGTCCTACGAGATCGAGGTCGAGGGCGTCGGCTCCGTCGTCATCACCGTCAACGAGGACGGGACGGTGGAAATCGTCCAACCGCTGGAAGGGTTCGACGTGGTCTTCATCGACGGGGATTTCCACTTGATCGCGGTGGAGGAGCCCACAGTGCTGCTGATCGCGGTGACGACCAAGGTTGTCATCATCATCGACCACTTCCATCACCACCATGATGACGACGACTCCTCGTCCTGACCGGACGAGCGCCACCACATCCGGGATGACGGCCGTCGCCGGCGAGGAGATCCGCTTCGATCCCCACATAGCCGTCCGTCGCCTCCTTCTCGTCGTCCTCGCTCTCGAGGCCGCCGTTCTGGCAGGCGACTACGTCTTCAACTTTCTCGACGTGGCCGGGGATCTTCGGATCCGGCGGATCTTCAACATCGCCCGAGAGGAGAGCATCCCCACCTGGTTTGCCGGCAGCCAGGCTCTGGCGTTCGCCGCCACCGCCTGGGTTCTCTCCCGCTTCGCCCGGCGAGACGGGACACGAGGCGTCCGGAGAGGTTGGCTGGGGGTCTCGGTGTTTTTCCTCTATGTCGGTATCGACGATGCGGCCTCGATCCATGAACGTCTCGGTTCGGCCTTGAAGGAGGCCTACGCATCATCTGCCTGGGTGTCGCAGTATCCGAGCTTCGGATGGCAGATCTTCCTCGCTCCGATCCTGGCCCTCGGGCTCTTCGCCTCGGCGGCCTTCATCTGGCGACACGAGCCTCGGACTCGACTGCTTGTCGTCGCCGGTCTCGTCGGCTTTGCCGTGGCACAGGGCATCGACTACCTCGAAGGGGTCGAGAATCTCTTCTACAACTTGTCGATATCCCTCGACGTCGACGAGTACACGGTCTCTCACACCCTGCGCACAATCGAGGAGATGCTCGAGATGCTCTCCACGACCGCCCTGTGGGCACCCACCCTCTGGCATCTGGCCGATCGAGCCAACGGCGTCCGAATCCAGGCGCACGCCGGGACCGCGAAATGACAGGCCGTCACTTAAACATACCGAGGCCTGATGCACCGTCGTCGGGGTCGATATTTCGGAGGCGACGCTCGAAAAGGCCGCTTCTCGCCTGAGGGATCGGGCCGAGCTCCATCTCACCGACGGTGACGGCCTGCCCTTCGATGATGACCGATTCGACCTGGTCACGACATCGATGGTGCTCCACGAGGTCCCCGCAAGCGCAAGGGGAGCGTTCGTCGCAGAGATGGCCCGAGTTGCAAAACCCGACGGCAGAATCCTTCTGATCGACTTTCGTTTCGGGCAACTACGAGGATGGAAGGGCCCCACCCTCCGCGCACTGTCTTTGGTCATGGAGCGCTTCTCGGGCCACTACTCTGGCTACCGGAGTTTCAAGGCCTCAGGCGGTGTTCCCCAGGTGGCAGACAGAGCCGGGCTCACCATCGAACGCGAGAAGATCGTCGCCGGTGGCAACGTCGCCATCTATGTCGTAGCGCCAAAGTCATAATTCGGTTCTACGCGATGAACCGTGGTTGGCGGCCTCGTATTCGTGCGGTGGGTTGAGTATGCCATTTGATGGCCTTGCCCCGGTTTCGTGGACACGTGGTTTCGGTGGTCATGTGATGAATCCGGCGGCGTATTCGGCGGGGGTGAGGTGCCCGAGGCCGGCCTGGTGGCGTCCCCGGTTGTAGAACACCTCGATGTATTCGAAC
>Ga0326597_10003739_pt1 | contig 21727 bp, 16 predicted proteins | sample RVTome_12_FD_203789 | JGI IMG/M metagenome (GOLD analysis project Ga0326597, IMG submission 203789) | Soil microbial communities from uranium-contaminated site in the Upper Colorado River Basin, Wyoming, United States - RVT100D185 | ecosystem: Environmental > Terrestrial > Soil > Contaminated >...
TCGGCTCGAACTCCGGGCGGGGCCTGACGGCTTCGCCCGGTTTTCGCGCCCCATGGTCAGGTCGCGGTGCGCTCCGTCGTCCTGCGGGCCGCTCGCGCGCGAGCGAACGGGATGCGTGCCACGAGCAGGATCACCAGCACCACGGCGAACACGATCGGCAGGCGCGTATCCGCCTTCACGACCCAGTAGTAGTGGATCACCCCGAGGCCGGTCGCCACGTAGGCGAGCCGGTGCAGCTTCGCCCAGCGCTTTCCGAGCCGGCGGATCCATCCTTTCGTGGAAGTCACCGCGAGCGGAATCAGCAACAGGAACGCCGTGAATCCGATAGTGATGTACGGTCGCTCCGCCACGTCTTCGATCATCCAACGCCAGTTGAAGACCATGTCGAAGACGAACCACACGGAGAAGTGGCAGAGCACGTAGAAGAACGCGAACAGCCCCAGGGGTCGGCGTAGACGGATCAACGGGTTCCAACCGGTCAGGCGCCGGAGCGGGCTGACAGCCAGCGTGACGTGCAGGAGCACCAGCGCGGTCGTGCCGGTCACGAGCGTGAGGGTCTCGATGGGGTTGGGTCCCAACCGGCCCTGTACGAGTCCCGCGACGAGCCATGCCGCGGGTGCGAGCGCACCGAGCCAGAGGGCGACCTTCAGCCCCACGACCGTCTGCTTCGTGCTCATGGTGACCACCGGGCGCGCGAGGGACCCGGCGAGACGACGGGACTCAGTACCAGCGCGTCAGATCCATGCCGGCGTAGAGATGCTGCACCTCTTCCGCGTATCCGTTGAACATCTCGGTCTCGTGCCGCTTGAAGAGACCCGGCAGACGGCGCTCCCTCGCCTGGGTCCAACGGGGGTGGTCCACGTTCGGGTTCACGTTCGCGTAGAACCCGTACTCGCTGGGTGTCTGGACCTGCCACGTGTTGCGCGGCATCTCCTCGACGAAGCGGATGCGATCGATGGACTTGATGCCTTTGAATCCGTACTTCCAGGGCACGACGAGCCGGAGCGGCGCGCCGTTCTGGTTGGGCAGATCCATTCCGTACACGCCCGTGGCGAGGATCGTGAGCGGATGCATGGCCTCGTCCATGCGGAGCCCCTCCACGTACGGCCAATCCAGCACGTTGGTGCGCTGGCCCGGCATCTCGGAGGGACGGACCACGGTCGTGAACTCGACGAAGCGGGCGTTGCCGGTCGGCTCGACCCGGTTGATGAGGTCGGCGAGCGGGAAGCCGTACCAGGGAATCACCATCGACCAACCTTCGACGCACCGGAGCCGGTAGACCCGGTCCTCCATGGTGTGGGGCGCGAGGAGGTCGTCGAGCTGATAGTCGCCCGGCTTGTCGACGTGCCCCTCGATGCGGACGGTCCATGGCCTGGGGCGGAACTCGTCCGAGTTCCTGTGCGGGTCCCGCTTGTCCGTGCCGAACTCGTAGAAGTTGTTGTAGGTCGTGACTTCCTCGTACGAGTTCAGCGACTCGTCGAGCTCCGAGCGCATGTCACGGAACCGGGCGGGGATCTCCTGCACAACCGGGCCGTCCGCCCCGCGCAACGCGTCGGGCCCGATGGCCATCCCCGCGGTGCCCAGCGCCGCGGCCTTCAGGAACGTGCGGCGGTTCAGATAGACGTCCTCCGGCGTGATCTCGGAGGAGGCGATATCGGACGGGCGACGACGTCGGATGATCATCGGCTTGCGCTCCCGCGCGTCCACGGGACGTGCGGTTGGAGGGTCTCTTTGATTCCAGTGATTACCAACACCTTGTGCCCGGCATGGTTCCGATGCTCACATCGGGGTGGCGCCCCAGGAGGGGAAGATCTCCAGCAGTCCCGACGTGATGAACTCGACAGCGATCGCCGCGAGGATGAGGCCCATGAAGCGCGTCGCCACGTTGAGCCCGGTCCTGCCCAGGGCGCGGGCGATGGGACCGGCGGAGAGCAGAACGACCCACGTCGCCGCCGCGAGGAGCGCGGTTCCCAGGATGACGATGCCGTGGTTCACGAGCCCGTCGGTCCGGCCCGCGACGATGATCATCAGGCTGATGGAGCCCGGACCGGCCAGGAGCGGCATGGCCAGCGGCACGACTGCGATGCTGTCCCGCTCGGGCGCTTCCTCGGCTTCCTCGCTGGTCTGCTTCGCCCGGCTGACGGTGGCCTGGAGCATCGACCAGGCCATTCCGAAGATCAGCACACCTCCCGCCACGCGAAGGGACGCCACGCTGATGGAGAAGAAATCCAGCACGACCTCACCCGCCAGGTAGGACACGGTCAGGACCAGGAACACCGCCGTCGAGGTCTGGCGAGTGATGGTCCGCAGCTCCGTGCGCGACGCGCCCTGGGTGAGACCCGTGAAGGTCGGGATCACGGACAGCGGGTTCACGATGGAGAACAGGGAAACGAAGAACAGCAGGAGGTCGCGCAAGGACCCCTCGAGGTCGGGGAGAGGGTGTTTCCGAGCCAGGAGTATGCGCGTTGACGGGGAGGTCGTCGAGCCTACCTTCCGTCGCTGCCCTCCTCCGGCTCGTGCGCGCCGACCCGCTTCCCCTTCAGAGATCACTCCGAGCATGCCCTCTTGCGGCATTCCATCGCTGGCGCGACCGATGTCGCAACGCGCCGGAGGCATCGCTTGGATCGCTTGAGGAGCCTCCTGCGGTGGGTGTTGCCGGGAGGTCTGATCGCGGCGGTGGTCACGTTCCTGCTCGCGGCGCCCGGGGCTCCGGACCGGGTCGATCTCGTGACGACGCTCGTGGAGCGGTATGCTCCGATCGCGTTCGGGGCGGCGGGTGTGCTCGCCGTCGCGTTCCACCGCAGCCGCGTGCTGACGTTGGTGCTGGCCATCGGGTTGGCCGAGCTTGCCGTCCGCTTCGAGCTCCTACCACCCGGGGCCGCGCCCCTGCTGGGTGGGGGCATGGCCGTCCTGCTGGGTATCGGGGCCTGGGGGCGGGATCGCGGCGTGACGTCCTCGCTCGGGCTCGCCCAGATCGTGGGGGGCGCGGGGGCGGTCATGGGCCTGGTGGCGGCCGCTCGGCTCCGGCCCGATCTCGTGGCTGCGTTCGACACCATGGGGGATCCGCCATCGTGGGGCGAGTCCGTCACGGGCTTCCCGGACCCGGTGTCCGCGTGCGCCCTGGCCGGGCTGGTGGGGGTCGGGCTCGCGGTCTACCGGCGACGAGGTCCCGCCGAGCGGGCGGCCTTCTGGAGCCTGGCGATGGTGGTGGCGGCGGCGCATCCGGGGCTCGACGCGCTCGCGGCCTCGCTTCTGCGCATGGCGGCCGCACTCACGCTGGGCCTGGCCGTGCTGGAGACATCGTACGCGATGGCGTACCGGGACGAGTTGACCGGTTTGCCCGCGCGCCGGTCCCTCATGCGCGACCTCGAAGCGCTGTCGGGCACCTACACGCTCGCCATGGTCGACGTGGATCACTTCAAGAAGTTCAACGACCGGCATGGCCACGACGTCGGCGATCAGGTCCTTCGGCTGGTCGCCAGCCGCTTGGGCCGCGCCCCGGGCGGCGGTCGCGCCTACCGCTACGGGGGCGAAGAGTTCACGCTCCTGTACCGCGGAGTGGGGCGGAACGAAGCGGCCGCGCATCTCGAAGCGCTTCGCGCATCGGTTGCCTCGGCCCGGTTCTCCCTTCGGGGGTGGACCCGCCCGGTCCGGAAGGGCGCGGGCAAAGGGCGCAGGGGCGAGAGGAAGGCGGCCGCGCCGGCCGGCGGCAAGGCGCGCAAGAGCAAGAAGCTCTCGGTGACCGTGAGCATCGGGGTGGCGGACTCCGCCGACGGTGCGGAAGTGGTCCCCGAAGCCGTGCTGGCCAAGGCTGACAAGGCGCTCTACCGGGCGAAGCGGGCGGGTCGGGACCGAGTGTCGCGTTGACGCTGGAGTGCCCCGGTTTCGGCGAGGGCCGCCCCCGTGTACGTTGGGGACAGAGACCCCGGAGGGAGGACAGACATGCGTATCTCCGACATCCTGCGGTCGAAGGGCTCGAGCGTCGTCACCGTGAGCCCCGATCGCACCGTTCTCGAAGTGGTTCAGACGCTGGTGGACCACAACATCGGCGCCGTGGTCGTGGTGGAGGGCGACCAGCCGGTCGGCATCGTCTCCGAGCGGGACATCCTGAAGCTGACGGCGCGCGGGCCGGAGCGACTTGGAGGGATCCTGGCCCGGACGGTGATGAGCCGCGAGCTCGTGACGAGCGCTCTGGATGACGACCTCGACCACGTCATGCACCTGATGACCAACCACCGGGTGCGGCACCTGCCGATCCTGTCCCACGGCCGCCTCGTCGGCATCGTCTCGATCGGGGACATCGTGAACAAGGTGCGCTCCGAGGTCGAGGAGACGAACCGCCACCTCATGTCGTACATCTCGGGAGCGGTGAGAAGCTAGTGTCCCGAGTCGAAAGTTCGCTCACAACAGTGAGCGAGCCTTTGCAGGATTTCGTCGGTCCAAACGGAGGACTTGGGGTCTCGGTTGCCGACGTCGATGAAGTCGTGGGTGGTCTGCTCGAGCGGGCGCATGCTGCGGTGCCCGGCGCGCCGGATGCCGGGCCGGCCCGCTCCGCGGCTGGCGCTCACCGCCGGAAACTCAGCACGAACCGCGTCGTGTTCTCCTTCGTGCTGGATTCACCGCGTATAGCGCGGTCAACTCAGCACCGTCCCCGATCGGCGGCGCCACCGTGCTGGATAAGCCGCGCTATGTGCGGTCAACGCAGCACGGAGCGTGCCGGACTGGCGTTCCTGCTGAGTTGACGGTGTGGGCGGGGACGGGCGCGCGCTGGCCGCTCCCGCCACCACCCTCGCCGGAACGGTCGACGCCCCCCCGGGGCGCCGTCATGGCCGATTCGGTCAGCGCCCGCCGCCCCGATCCCCCCACGCGCCGACATGTGACTCAGGGCGAGCAAGGCGCGACGAAGAGGCATAGCACCGCGGGCACCGCGGCCGAAGGCCGTGGTCCGAGGAGGAGCAACGCAGCTGGAGGAGATGCAGCGTCGCTCGAGCCGAGCGGCCCACCTGTCAACGAGGGCCCGCCGGCTCTTCCGCGAGACGAACAACCGGAGGGAGATCCATACCACGGGATTTTGGCCACGCTACACTAAAGCACGCCGAAGTGTCGACAGCCTTCGAGGACGCCCGCGGCGAACGGTGATCGGGCGAAGTAGAGCTTGTCCAGGATCCCGGCGCGCTCCGCTTCCGCACGCACCTCGCGCTTCAACTCCTCGGGTGCGTTGGCGACCACGATCGCGGGATGCCCACTGAGGAACGCGTCGAAATCGTTGCCGGAATCCCCGGCGTAGACGATCTCGTCGGGGTCGTAACCGGCCTGGATCCTCAGGTGCTCCAGGGCGGTGTGCTTGGCGACCCCGCGTGGCAGGAGGTCGAGGAGGATCCGGCCACTCTGCGGGTCGTGGCTCCAGACCGCCTTCGGTGGGACCGTAAAGGGACTCAAGGCTCCGAGAACGTCGGATCGCAGGTGGGTCGACCGCTCCGGGTCCACATAGTAGCTCACCTTGAACTCCGCCTGCTTGCGCTCCTCCTGCAGCTCGAGCCCGCGTAGGGAAGCCATCGCCGTGACGATGTCCTCGCGCCTCGCACCGCCGAGCGCGTCGAGCATGCGCGACCGGTATGCGCCGTCCTGCTCGAATCCGTCGTGCTCCCCCCGGCGCATCCACACACTGGTGCCCACGTCGCAGACCAGGAGGTCGGGCAGAGGCAGACCGAAGCGCTCGATGCCCCGGAGCGCGAGATCGCGGTCCCGACCGGTGACGTACGCCAGCTCTATGGCCTTGTCGGACCAGGCGCCCCGGAAACGCGCGATCTCGTCCTGCCGCGTTTCGTGGAGCGTCGGTGGAATGAGCGTGCCGTCGAGGTCCGACGCGAGCATTCTGGGTGTGTGCTTCATGAAGGGATATGCGCTCGGGGTGGAATTTCCGGGGCGAACACCTACCATGATAGCGAAAGGCCGCCTCCCTGGGCCGTCCTTCTCCGAGACCGGAGCACCCCATTTCCAGACGACCGAGCAACGAGAGCCCCCCCGCGATCGGGACCGGACGGATACCGCTTGCGCGCGGACGACCCGTCGTCTTCGGCGAAGTCCTGTTCGACGAGTTTCCGGACGGCACGCGCGTGCTCGGCGGCGCCCCCTTCAACGTGGCCTGGCACCTGCGCGGCTTCGGTGCGGACCCGGCCTTCGTCAGCGCCGTGGGCTTCGACAAGGCCGGCCACGACATCCTGCAGCGTATGGAAGAGTGGGGCCTCTCCAAGGACGGGGTGCAGGTCGATCGCGGGCATCCCACCGGCCGGGTCAGCGTCCAGTTCCGGGCCGGAGAGAACCGGTACGAGATCGCAGGAGGACAGGCATGGGATTTCATCGACGCCGATGCCGCCGCTTCCACGCTTCCCCGGGCCGTGAGGTTCGTGTATCACGGCACCCTGGCCATGCGCTCCGAGCGCAGCCGTAGAGCGCTCGAGCGAGTCATGGGGCGGGGGGTGCCGGCGCTGGTCGATCTCAACCTGCGGGAGCCCTGGTCGACGCCGGAGAACGTCCGAGTGGCCATGGCCGGCGCCCGCTGGTTGAAGATCAACGAGACGGAGCTCGCGGGAGTCACGGGCCGCGGCATCGCGTCCATAGACGAGTGCGAGGCGGCGGCACGCGAGCTCGCCGACACCCACGACATTTACCGGGTGGTCGTGACGAGGGGCCCGGACGGCTCGATCTGCGTTACCCGCGGTGGCGCGCTGGACGTGGGCGAGGAGCCGGTCGTTCGCGATGTCGTCGACACCGTCGGTGCGGGCGACGCCTTCAGCGCGGTGCTCGGCATGGCGATCCTCGGAGGGTGGGGCGCGCGGGCCACGCTCGATCGCGCCACGCGCTTCGCGTCCGACATCTGTGGCATTCATGGAGCCACGACGAACGATGCGTCCCTGTACGAGCGGCATCTCCGGTCCTGGTCCGAGAGCGGGGAACCGGAGGAGGGCGAGGGGCGCGGCGGCCTGTACATCATGTCGCTGAGCATCCACGGATTGGTGCGCGGAACGGACATCGAGCTCGGGCGTGATCCCGACACGGGCGGTCAGGTCTCGTACGTGGTTGACGAGGCTCGGGCGCTCGCGGCCCAGCCGAGCGTAGGGCGCGTGGACGTCGTGACCCGCCAGATCTTCGACCGGCGCGTGGACGAGCAGTACGCCGTGCCGGACGAGCCCCTTTCGCTCGGTGCCCACATCGTGCGGCTTCCCTTCGGGCCCAGACGGTACCTGCGGAAGGAATCGCTCTGGCCCCATCTGGACAGCCTCCTCGACGAGCTCATCCGGTACGTGCGGCGCACGGGCAGGATTCCCGATCTCGTCCACGGTCATTACGCGGATGCTGGTTACGTCGGCTCCCGCCTCGCGCAGCTCCTGGGCGTCCCGTTCTTCTTCACCGGACACTCGCTGGGGCGCGTGAAGCGGTCGCGCCTGCTCTCCGCGGGCAAGGCGGCGGACAAGCTGGACGAGCGGTACCATTTCTCACAGCGGATCGAGGCCGAGGAGCGCGCGTTGGAGACCGCCTCGGTCGTCATCGCGAGCACGAACCAGGAAGTCGAGGACCAGTACCAGCTCTACGACAACTATCATCCGCAGGAGATGCGGGTCATTCCACCGGGCGTGGACCTGGATCGCTTCTCCCCGGCAGGTCCCGACTGGAGGCCGCCACCGCTCGCCCGCGATCTGGAGCGCTTCCTCGCGGAGCCTGGCAAGCCGCTCGTCTTCGCCATCGCCCGGCCGGACGAACGGAAGAACTTCGAGGGACTCGTCCAGGCGTTCGGGAGCAGCGACAAGCTCCGCAGGTGGGCCAACCTCCTTCTGGTCTCCGGCAACCGCGACGACATAGGGTCGATGTCCGGCAACTCGCGCACCGTGCTGACCCGCATCCTGCTGCTCATCGACAAGTACGACCTGTACGGCAGCGTCGCGTACCCGAAGGCGCACGGCTCCGCGGACGTCCCCGAGCTGTACCGGCTCGCGGCCCGGAGCGGTGGGTTGTTCGTCAATCCGGCCTTCACCGAGCCGTTCGGACTGACCCTGCTCGAGGCCGCCGCGAGCGGGCTGCCGATCGTCGCGACGGACGACGGGGGGCCAAGGGACATCCTGGGCACCTGTGAGAATGGACTCCTCGTGGACGCGACCGATCCGCGGGAGATCGCCCGGGGGCTCGAGGCCGCGCTCGCGGACCGGGACCGCTGGAGCGAGTGGGCCAGCCGGGGGGTGGAGCGCGTTCACGAGCATTTCTCGTGGCACGCCCATGCCGAGCGCTACCTCGAGCAGCTCGGCCAGGTGGTGAGCGGGGGACGCCCGAGCGGCCGGCACGCGGGTGCCGGTCGCATGCCGGTCCTGGATCGACTCGTCGTGACCGACATCGACGACACGCTCACCGGTGACGACGAAGGGCTGCGAATGTTCATCGAGCGGATGTTCGACGCCGGCCCTCACGTCGGGTTCGGGATCGCCACCGGGCGTACGCTGGACCGGGCGCTCGAGACCATCGAGCAGCTCGGCGTGCCGGTCCCGGACGTGCTGATCACGGCCACGGGCACGCAGCTCCACTATGGGAAGCGCCTGCTTCGGGATCGGTCCTGGGAGCGTCAGATCCACCATCGATGGGAGCCCGACCGGGTGAGGGAGGTGCTCTCCGGCATCGACGGGCTCGTGCTCGACGAGCGCGATCGCCAGACGCCGTACCGCATCCGGTACCGTAGCGAGCCGGGCGTCGGCCCGACCGCGGCCGACGTGCGCCGCCGGCTCCGGAAGGAGGGCGTGCCCGCCACGACCATCCTGGACCACGAGATCTATCTCGACGTGATCCCGGTCCGCGCGTCCCCGGGGATGGCGATCCGCTTCCTCTCCTTCAAATGGGATCTTTCGCCGGAGCGGCTTCTCGTCGCCGGCGACTCGGGCAACGACGCGGACATGCTGTCAGGGGACGCGCTCGGCGTCGTCGTGGGCAATCATACGTCCGAGCTCGAGCGGCTGAGGGGCCATCACCGCGTGTACTTCGCCGACGGACATCATGCTTGGGGCGTCCTGGAGGGCATCGAGCACTACGACTTCTTCGGAGAGATCCGCCCGGATCCAATCTCGGAGCCGGACTCCGGCACGGATCCAGACGAGGACGCCGACTTCGGCGCAGATGGCGACCACGACGCCGGCGCCGGTGAACGTCGCGACGCGAGCCCCGACCACCGTCAGGAACCCGCCTCGTGACCGAAGAGCTCTCCGACCTCCTCACCGATCATCGGGAGCCCATCTACCTGTTCTTCAGGCAGCTTCGTGGGCTCGGGGAGCGATTCCTCACCGGCGTCGCGCTTCAACACGAGTACCGCGATTTCCGGGAAGGCGCGGTCGGAGCGCGGCTGAATGCCACCGGCTTCGACCGACTGATCGCCTGCACGCAGGAGGTGGTCATCCGCGACTCCGTGCTTTATCTCGCGGTCAGGGAACAGGTGGCGCACTGGCGTTACCTTCAGGTCAACACGGAGGACATGAGGTGCGCCGAGGTATCGGTGTCGGACTTCCTGGACGCGAAGGAGCGTCTGGAGTCGGGTGCCCGCACCGAGGAGCGCTTCGTGGTCGAAGTCGATCTGGAGCCGTTCCAACGCGGCTTCCCGCGGCTGCGACAGACCCGCTCCATCGGGCAGGGCGTGGAGCATCTGAACCGCTACCTCTCCGGTCGCCTCTTCCTGGAACGCCGGACCCGGGGCGCGGACGGGGGCGAGGGACACGACCGTGAGGGAGCCTTCCGGCTCCTCGACTTCCTGAGGGTGCATCGGCTCGAAGGTCGTCCGCTCATGTTGAACGGAAGCATCGACTCGCCGGACGCGCTCAGGGCGGCGCTGCGGCAGGCCGTGGAACTGCTGGGGGCGGAATCCGGAGCAGGACGGCGGGACGCCTGGCTGGCCGATCTGCGGCCGCTCGGCTTCGAGCCCGGCTGGGGCGGAACGGCCGAGCGCGCGCGGGAGACCATGGAGCTCCTGCTCGACATCCTGGAGGCGCCGGACCCGAGACATCTGGCCGAGTTCCTGGCGCGCGTCCCCATGATCACGTCGATCGCGATCCTGTCCCCCCACGGATACTTCGGCCAGGCGAATGTTTTGGGGAAGCCGGACACGGGCGGGCAGGTGGTCTACATCCTCGACCAGGTGCGCGCGCTCGAGCAAGCCATGCGCGCCTCGCTCGTGGAGCAGGGGATCGACATCGAGCCGAGCATCGTCGTGATCACCCGGCTCATTCCCGATGCGGGCGACACCACGTGCGATCAGCGTATCGAGCCGATTCTCGGCACCGAGAACGCACGGATCCTGCGCGTCCCGTTCCGAACCGCGGAGGGGGAGGTGGTGCGCCCGTGGATCTCACGCTTCCGGATCTGGCCCTACCTCGAGCGGTTCGCCGTGGAGGCGGAACGCGAGCTGCGCGCGGAGATCGACGGTCGACCGGACATGGTCATCGGCAACTATTCGGACGGGAACCTCGTGGCGACGATCCTCGCCCATCGCCTCGGCGTGACCCAGTGCAACATCGCGCACGCGCTCGAGAAGACGAAGTACGGCAACGCGGATATCCATTGGAAGGACCACGAGCGCGAGCACCACTTCGCTTGTCAGTTCACGGCCGATCTCATCGCGATGAACACGGCGGACTTCATCATCACGAGCACGTCCCAGGAGATCGCGGGGACGGCCGAGAGCGTGGGCCAATACGAGAGCTATCAGTCGTTCACGCTCCCGGACCTCTACCGGGTCGTCTCGGGCATCGACTGCTTCGACCCCAAGTTCAACATCGTCTCGCCCGGGGCGAATCCCGAGGTGTTCTTCCCCTACGACGAGCGGACGCGCCGTATCGAGACGCTGACGGACGAGATCCGCGCCCAGGTGTTCGGCGGCGCCGACGACGTCTCACGGGGGCGTTTCGAGGAAGTCGGGCGTCCCCTGTTGTTCGCCATGTCGCGTCTCGATCAGGTCAAGAACATGACTGGACTCCTGGAGGCGTATGGAAGGTCCGACGCGCTCAGAAGTCGGGTGAACCTGTTGCTGGTCGGCGGATGGCTCGACGAATCCCGCTCGCCCGACGAGGAAGAGCGACGCCAGATCCGGCAGATGCATCGGCTCATGGACGAGCTGGAGCTCGATCGAGTCGTGCGATGGATCGAGATGCAGACCGACAAGAACCGCGTCGGCGAGTTCTACCGCGTCGTCGCGGACACGCGCGGAGCGTTCGTGCAGCCGGCGCATTTTGAGGCATTCGGGCTCACCGTCATCGAGGCGATGAGCTCCGGGCTCCCCGTCTTCGCGACCCGGTTCGGGGGGCCGTCCGAGATCGTCGAGGACGGGAGGAGCGGATACCACATCGATCCGTCGGCGTGGGACGACTCGACGGAGCGCATGGCTACGGTACTGGACCGGTTCGCGGGCGAGCCCGGCGCCTGGGAGGATCTCTCCGCCCGGGGCATCGAGCGCGTGGCCGAGCGGTACAATTGGCCCTTATACGCGAAACGGCTGCTCGAGCTGTCCCGCATCTATGGGTTCTGGAAGTACATCTCCTCGCTGGAGCGCGACGAGCCGAGGCGCTACCTGGAGATGTTCTACGGGCTCATGTACCGACCACTCGCGAAGGGTGTGCCCGCGGCCGAGGCGGCGGCGGAGGACGCCTGATTGGATGGCGCCTTTGGCTTGGCTACCTTGACGTGTGCGGCGCGCTCATCGCGCGTCCGCCCGGTTCCTCCCGCATTTCCGTATTGGAGAGCGCTGGTAGTCGATGATTCGCCTGACCTTCCTTGGGACCGCCGCCGCGAGGCCGACGGTGCGGCGCAACGTCAGTGGGCTCGCCGTCCAGCGGGAAGGAGACATCTTCCTGTTCGACTGCGGCGAAGGCTCGCAGCGGCAGATGATGCGTTACGGGACCGGATTCTCGATCGGCGCCATCTTCGTGACCCATACCCATGCGGATCACTTCCTCGGCATCACCGGGCTGCTCCGTACCATGCAGCTCCAGGGCCGGACGGAGCCACTCCGTATCCTCGGTCCTCTGGGATGCGAGCCCACGCTCCGCCAGGCGGTCATGCTGGGGGCGGACCGGATCGGGTTCCCCGTGGAGATCGAGGAGTGCGCGGAAGGGAAGGCCTATCAGGGCGACGGATTTCGCATCGACGCTTTCCCGGTCGAGCACGGCATCCGCGCGCTCGGGTGGGCATTGATCGAGGACGACCGGCTCGGCCGCTTCGACGTGGAGCGCGCCCGGCTCATGGGCGTGCCCGAGGGACCTCTGTTCGGTCGACTGCATCGGGGCGAGGACATCGTGGTGGAGGGCCGCACGATCCGCGCCGCCGACCTGGTGGGTGAGCCCCGTCCCGGGCGGACCATCGTCTACGCCGGGGACACACGTCCGTGCGACGCGACGCTGAGGGCCTCCCGGGACGCGGACGCGCTGGTGCACGAGGCGACGTTCGGAGAGGAGGAGCGTGAACGCGCCCGCCTCACCTATCACAGCACCGCCGCCCAGGCCGCGGCCCTCGCGCGGGAAGCGGGCGCCCGACGGCTGTTTCTGACCCATCTGTCCGCGCGGTACTCGGACGACCCGCGGGGGCTGGAGCAGGAAGCGAGAAGCGTGTTCCCCGGTGCCCGGATCGCGTTCGACGGGCAGGTCGTGGAGATCCCGTTCCGCTCGGAGCCCGCGGCATCGCACGCCGGCGCGGAGGGGGTGGCGGAATGAGTGCTTTTCTGCCTGCCAAAGGGCAGGGGGTGCCCATCGATCCCGAGCATCCGCAGCTCGTCGAGCGCACGCTCGACCGCGAAGAGCGACGCTCGCGTTGGGCGGTGCGTGCCGCGCAGTGGCGGGCGCGGGAGCTCGCCGAAGCCGTGTTCGGCGGCGTGGGGGAGAGCTCGCTCCTCGGGATGCGGATCGCGGGTCCGGCACGAGGCGTCCTCGTGCTGTCTGTCCCGTTCAGCGACCTGGAGCGTCACCGTGTGAGGGAGGGACGATTCATGGCGGCCGCGGCGGCCGACCCCGTGCTCGGCCGGGTGCCTCTGCTCTATGTGTTCGGCCCCGAACATGGCTGATCCTGCTAACTCCTCGTTCCCGACAGTCGCGGTGCTCGGGCTCGGCGTGATGGGGGGATCGCTGTCGCGAGCGCTACGATCCCGCATGCCCGAGACGAGAATCGTGGGGTGGTCGCCGGCACTCGGAGAGCGTGACGCGGCGCTCGAGCAGGGCGTCCTGACCGCCGCTCCGTCCGCCTGGGAAGAGGCGGTCGAGGAGGCGGCGTTGGTCGTGCTCGCGATGCCCCTCGAAGCTTGCCTGTCCATTCTGCCGGACCTGGACGGAGTCGCGCCGGAGCGGGCGACCCTCATGGACGTGGCGAGCCTCAAGGGGCCCGTGGCCCGCATCGTGGACCGCGCGGCGCTCGGGCATCGCTGGGTGGGCGCGCACCCGATGGCGGGGTCGGAGGGCGCCGGATTCGATCGCTCCAGCGCGACCCTTTTCGAGGGGGCTCGTGTCTGGCTCGTGACGAACGCCGGGGGCGCGCCACGGATCGGTCCAGTGGCGGATCTCTGGCGCACGGTGGGTGCCGACCCCCAGGAGATCGGCGCCGAGGAGCACGACGAAATGATGGCGCTCGTGAGCCATCTCCCGCAGTTGGTGTCGAACGCGCTGGGCGGGGAGCTCGCCCGCCGGGGCGTGGACCTTCCCATGCTCGGGCCGGGCGCGCGCGACACCACCCGTCTGGCGGCGAGCAATCCGGAGATGTGGCACGACCTGCTCGGCCACGCCTCCCCCACGCTGGTCGCGTCGTTGCGGAGCGTGTCGGCCACCGTGAGCGAGATCGCCTCCGCTCTCGAGCGCTCGGACGTGGCAGCCGTCGAGCGGCTCATGCGGGAGACCGCCCGTTGGAGGACCGAGGCGTGAGGCTCACGGTGCCGGGCGACAAGTCGCTCACGCAGCGCGCGCTCATCCTCGCGGCGCTCGGCACGGGCCGAAGCCGGTTGCGGGGGGTGCTCCACGGCGGGGACGCCGCCTCCACGCGCGGAGCCCTGGTCCAACTGGGTGCCGAGATCCCGGTAATCCCACCCGATGGCGGAGAGGTCACGTTGGACGGAGTGGGGCTCAGGGGTCTGAAGCAGCCCGACGGCGTCCTGGATCTGGGCAACAGCGGGACCGGCACGCGCCTCCTGCTCGGCGTCCTGGCCGGCACCGGCCTCCACGCGACCTTGACTGGTGACGCCTCGCTGCGCTCCCGGCCCATGCGCCGGGTCACCGATCCGTTGGAGGTGATGGGTGCCCGATTCGACCATCTGGAGGAGGCCGGACGTCTGCCATTGACCGTTCATGGCGCGCATCCCTTGAGCCCCATCGATTGGTCGAGCCCCGTCGCGAGCGCGCAGGTGAAGAGCGCCATCCTCCTGGCCGGACTCACGGGGCGCGCGTTCGCGTTGGTGACCGAGCCCAGGATGTCACGGGACCACACCGAACGGCTGCTGGCCGGGGTCGGTGTGAGCGTGGTGTCGCACGCCGCGGGCGGCGGGTGGCGCGTGGAGCTGAGGGATCCTCCGGAGCGGATCGATGCCCTCGACTTCGACGTCCCCGGCGACTTCTCGTCCGCGGCATTTCTGCTCGCGCTGGCCGCGTTGGGCGGTATGCGCGATGCGGCCGCCTTGACGGTCGAGCGAGTCGGCCTGAATCCGACCCGCACGGCATTCCTGGAGGTGCTCGGCCGCATGGGCACCGACGTCCGTATCGAGGCCACGTCCCCTCCGGATGCCGTGGAGCCGGTCGGATCCGTGACGGTCGGGGGCGCCGATCTGCGGGCTGCGACGGTCACCGGGGACGAGATTCCCCGCTTGATCGACGAGCTCCCCCTCGTCGCCGTTCTGGGTGCGAGAGCCGCCGGCACGACGCGCATCACGGACGCCGTGGAGCTGCGGGCCAAGGAGTCGGACCGCATCCGTGCCATGGTGAGCAACCTGCGCGCCATCGGTGCGCGGGCCGTCGAGCTGGAGGATGGGCTCGAAGTGGAGGGTTCCGACCGGCCGCTGAAGGGTCGAGTGCGCACCGAGGGCGACCACCGGATCGCGATGGCGTTCGGTGTGCTCGGCGCGCTCCCCGGCAACGAGATCGAGATCGACGATCCCGGCGCCGCCGACGTGAGCTTTCCCGGGTTCTGGAAGAGCCTGCGCGCGGCGACCGGGCGGGGGGCGTCGGGGCCGTGAGCGCGGATCCGACCCGGACGACCGCGGGCCCCGATCGATTTCGTGGGGCCGGACGCGAAGGCCCGATCGTCACCCTCGACGGACCGGCGGGCTCCGGTAAGTCTAGCACCGCGAAGGCCGTCGCCGACGCGCTCGGGTTCCGACACCTGGATTCGGGGGCCCTGTACAGAGCGCTGACCTACGCGCTCATGGAGGCCGGGGTGCCCCGCGAACGTTGGCTGGCACTCACTCCTGAGGACTTCCACGCTCTGGACGTGCGCGCCGTCCCGACGGACGATGGCTTCGACGTGCGGGTCGGCGGCCGGACCGTCGAAGCCGAGCTCCGGACTCCCGAGGTGACCGAGCGGGTGCCTGCGCTCGCCGGACTCGCCGCCGCCCGGAGCTCGCTCATCGAGTTGCAGCGCGCGGCCGGCGCACGGGGGCGGTTGATCACGGACGGGCGGGACATGGGCACGGTGGTCTTCCCCGATGCCGAAGTGAAGATCTTCCTGGTCGCGGACCTCGACGAGCGGGCCCGCCGGAGGCTCCGCGAGACAGGCACGCCCGATCCGGACCCGGCCGTGCTGGCGGCGCAGAAGGCACAGCTCGCGGAGCGCGATCGGCAGGATTCGGAGCGGATGCACTCCCCTCTGAGGGAGCCGGCCGACGCCCGGCGGATCGACACCACCGGCCTGGCCTTCGAGGAACAGGTCCAGGCTGTGGTGGGCCTCGTCCGCCGGTTGACTGCCTCGTGACCGCCCCCTAGCTTCCCAGGTCTAGGTTGTCCGTGAAGGGACGGAAGACCGCAAATCGCCGAGAGGCTGCTGACCGCATCGAGACGCGCTCGGCGCCTTTCTTGTTTTCACCCGAGCCCGGCGCCCGCCCCCCGAGCACCGGCACACGAGGATCGCGCACCCGCGCGACCCCGGAGTCACATGGCCGAGACGAAGAACCCCATTCCGGAAACGGAATCCGAAGTCGCCGAAACCACGGTGGACACCCAGGACCTCCACGACGAAGACGGCGAAGAGACCGTAGTCGTCGATGCGATGACCGGTGAAGTCCGCACCCTGACCCCCGACGAGATCGCCGCCGACCGCGCCGATGAGGAGCGCGCCATGGAAGGCGTGCCCGAGGGTCACTCTCCCGAGCTCTACCACGACCCGTACGGAGAGGAGCGCCTCTCGACCTCGAAGGAAGAGTTCGAGGCCCTGCTCTCCGAGTTCAGCGGTGACTTCGGTGCCTTCCGTGAGGGAGAGATCGTCAACGCGACCGTCCTCCGGGTCACGGACTCCGCGGTCATTCTCGAGTTCGGGTTCAAGAGTGAGGGCGCGGTCGCGCTCGACGAGTTCAAGGAAGCACCAGAGGTCGGCGAAGAGGTCGAAGTTCTCCTAGAGAGCCTCGAGGACGATGACGGCGTGGTCGTTCTTTCCAAGAAGAAGGCCGACTTCCTCCGGGTCTGGGAGAAGATCCGCGAGGCGCACGACGCCGACCGTCCGGTCAAGGGAACGCTGGTCCGCAAGATCAAGGGCGGCGTGACCGTCGACCTCATGGGCGTCGACGCCTTCCTGCCGGGATCGCAGATCGCGCTCCGCCGGGTCCCGAACATCGAGGACCTGATCGGCGAGACGTACCGCTTCAAGATCATCAAGCTCAACAAGCGCCGCCGGAACATCGTCGTTTCGCGTCGCGTGATCCTCGAGGCCGAGCGCGAGAAGAAGCGCGAGACCCTCGTGAAGGAGCTTCTGGTCGGTCAGGTGCGCGAAGGCATCGTGAAGAACATCACGGACTTCGGCGCCTTCATCGACCTTGGCGGTCTCGACGGCCTGCTCCACATCACGGACATGTCGTGGGGCCGCGTGGGCCATCCGTCCGAGGTCGTGAACATCGGCGAGTCGATCGACGTGAAGGTCTTGGACATCGATTGGAACCGCGAGCGGATCTCGCTGGGGCTCAAGCAGCTTCTGCCTTACCCGTGGACGGACATCGACAAGAAGTACCCGGTGGGCTCGCGTGTGCGCGGCAAGGTGGTCTCGATCACCAACTACGGCGCGTTCATCGAGCTCGAGAAGGGCGTCGAGGGCCTGGTGCACATCTCCGAGATGAGCTGGACCCGCAACGTCCGGCATCCCTCGAAGGTCGTGTCCATCGGGGACGACATCGAGGCCGTGGTGCTGAAGGTCGATCCGGACGACGAGAAGATCTCGCTCGGCATGAAGCAGATCGAGGAAGATCCGTGGCTGGCGCTGCCGGTGAAGTACCCGACCAGCACCACGCTGACGGGTACAGTCCGTAACCTGACTTCGTTCGGCGCGTTCGTGGAGATCGAGCCGGGCATCGACGGGCTCGTCCACGTGTCCGACATGAGCTGGACGCGTCGCGTCGAGCATCCGTCGGAGATCGTGCAGAAGGGTCAGGAGCTCGAGGTCATGGTGCTCGACGTAGATGCCGAGAACAAGCGCATCAGCCTCGGCATGAAGCAGCTTTCCGACGATCCGTGGCCGTCGATCTCGGAGCGGTTCGCTCCGGGCGTCGAGCTGGACGGGACCGTGGCGCGCGTGCAGGACAAGGGCGTGGTCATGGACCTCGGCGACGACATCGAGGGCTTCGCGCCGGCTTCACACACCGGGGTCGAGGATGCCGACCGGCTCGAGGAGTACTACGGCCAGGGTGACACCGTCTCCCTCCGGGTGACCGAGTCGGACGCGGCCAACCGCCGCATCGCGTTGGAAGTGACCGAGGTGCCAGAGCGGAAGTCTCAGGAAGAGATCGACGCCGCTCGTATCCGCGCCGCTGAGGCGGCGGAGGTGGGATCGGGTGAGGGCAGTCAGGAAGGCTCGGCGCCGGAAAAGGAAGACTGACCCCGGTGACGGGCAGCCGACCCATGGCGAACCGATGCTGAGGCGTCGTACGAGCGCCCGGATGCGATTCGCGTCCGGGCGCTTCGTTCGGGCGGCCGCCCTGGCCTTTCTGGCAGGGTGCGCGGCCCCTGAATCGGACGCGGGTCCGCCGGCGCCCCCGGCGCCGGCGGACCCCGTCATCGTGGCCGGTCCGATCGGAGCGGCGCGCCAAGCGCAAGCATCCGAGCTCTTCGCGCGGGCGGAAGGCGCGCTGCGGTCGGGTGACGCCGAGGAGGCGCTCAGCCTGTCGACGCGTGTCGTCGAGGAGTTTCCCTCCGCGCAGGTGTCGGGCCGCGCGCTCATGCTCCAGGCGCAGTCGGCACTGGCCGCCGGTGAGGGCGAGACCGCCGACGGCGCGGCAGAGCGATACATCGACCTGGTGGGCGCCGCCGACCCGAGGGTGCCTGAGCTCCGGGTTCTCCAGGGAAGGGCGCTGACCGCGCGGCCGGACCTGGCCGTGGACCGCCTCGCGCGCATCGGGCCGGGCGCACCGCCCGAGCAGGCGGAGGAGGCGGTGGCGATCGCACGACAGGCCGTCATGGATGCGCCGCTCAGCGCCCTCGAGGATGCGATCGGCGTGGCCGAGGCTATCGCGGCCGAAGCGGCAGCCGCCGGAGCGGCGGCACCGGTGCTTCCGGTCCTCGAGGCACGGGTGGCCGCCCTGCTGCTGCGTGCGGGCGAGGACGGGCGGTCGTCGGAGCTGGCGCGCGCGGCGCTGACCCACGGCGCGACGGGTCCGGATGCCGTGCTCGCGGAGTCCGTTCTCGGGGGCTCGCTGCCCGAGGGCTATGTCACGGTGCGGCGGGTGAGCCTGGGCGCGGTGCTGCCCCTCGATGGAGCGCCGGCGCTGTCGGCGTTCTCTGCCCTCCTTCTCGAGGGCATCCAGGTCGCCGCCGCGACCGCGATGGGCCCGGACTTCGAAGTCGCGCTCGAGGTGCAGGACGACCGCGGTGAGCCGGAGCGAACCGCCGAGCTGGTGGCGGAGCTCGAGCGCCAGGGCGTGTCGGGCGTGGTGGGATTTCTGCAGGATCTGTCGCTCGAGATCGCCGCGGATGCGCGCGAGGCGGGCGTGCCCCTCATGTCGCCCACCGCCCGCGTGGCTTCGTACTCGGAGCCCGGCGTGTACTCGCTCGCGAGCGTGGACCCGGTCGGGCTGGCGGAGCTCGCCCGACACGCGGCGTCCATGGGCTACCAGCGGATCGCGCTCATCGAGTCCACTTCGCCCCTGTCCATCGAGGAGTCCACGACCTTCCGGAACGAGATCGCGGGCTTCGGCATCGAAACGGCCGGACGGTTCTCGTTCGTCGAGGGCGTGACCTTCTTCGAGGAGCAGATCCTGGCGGCCCGCGACTCCCTGAGGGCCGCGGAGATCCGGGCGCTGGGCCTCACCGAGGAAGACACGCTCCGTGTGGAAGCGCTCGATCCGGTCGCTGTATTCGTGCCGGTTCCCGCCGAGGACGTGGAGCTCATCGCACCCCAGATCACCCATTTCGGACTCGACACGCTCGGCATCGACGTGCTCGGGACGTCGGGGTGGGCCGATCCACAGGCTCTGCGCACGGTCGACCAGCGGCACACGGACGGCGTGGTGGCCACCGCGCCGATCGGCGCCGGCACGGACGCGCCGGGATATCTCCGCTTCAAGGCCGCGTACGAAGAGCATTTCCAACGCACCCTGGTGAGCCCCGTGCCAGCGGCCGGTTACGACGCGGCCCTCCTGCTCCTGGAAGCCCTCAGGGCGGGCGGCAGCGGGCCCTCGGGCATCATCGAAGCTCTCGAGTCCGTCGGCGAGGTCGAAGGCGCGACCGGAGTCTTTTCGGTGGTGGACGGCCGCATCGTGCGCAGGACCCACGTGGTGCTCATCCAGAACGGAATCCTGACCCCGATACCCCCAGGTTGATGTCGATCCAAGACAAGCTGGAGCAGCTGCGGGAGCTTCGTGCGACCGCCGAGGAAGGAGGCGGCCCGGAACGGGTGAAGGCTCAGCACGCGCGAGGCAAGCTCTCCGCGCGCGAGCGACTCGATCTCCTGCTCGACGAGGGGTCCTTCGTGGAGCTCGACCGCTTCGTGACGCACCGGTCCACGGATTTCGGCCTCGACGGCAAGAAGATCCTGGGCGACGGGGTGGTCACGGGCTACGGGACGGTGCTGGGACGGCTCGTCTATGTGTTCAGCCAGGACTTCACCGTCTTCGGCGGCTCGCTCTCCGAAGCTCATGCCGAGAAGATCGTGAAGCTCCAGGACATGGCGCTCAAGAACGGCGCGCCCATCATCGGGCTCAACGACTCCGGCGGGGCCCGGATCCAGGAAGGCGTGGTGAGCCTCGGCGGCTATGCCGACATCTTCCTGCGCAACACGCTCGCGTCGGGCGTGGTGCCACAGATCAGCCTCATCCTGGGGCCCTGCGCGGGGGGCGCGGTCTATTCGCCCGCCATCACGGACTTCGTCTACATGGTGCGCGGCACGAGCTACATGTTCGTGACCGGCCCCAACGTGGTGAAGACCGTGACGCACGAGGACATCGACATGGAAGGGCTCGGGGGCGCGGACGTGCACGCGTCGACCTCCGGCGTGGCCCATTTCGCCATGGACTCGGAGCCGGAGTGCATCGCGGCGGTGCGGGAGCTCTTCCGCTTCATCCCCCAGAACAACCGGGAGCTCCCGCCGACCGTCGAAGCCGCCGATCCGCACGACCGCCAGGACGAGCAGCTCCTCGACCTCGTGCCCGAGAACCCCAACCGCCCCTACGACATGCGCGATGTCATCCGGCGCATCACGGATCAGGGCGAGTTCTACGAGGTGCACGCCCAGTTCGCGGCGAACATCCTGGTCGGGTTCGCGCACCTGGGTGGCCAGTCCGTCGGCATCATCGCGAACCAGCCGTCGGTTCTGGCCGGCGTGCTCGACATCGACTCGTCCGACAAGGGCGCCCGCTTCGTCCGTTTCTGCGATGCCTTCAACATCCCGCTCGTCGTGCTCGAGGACGTTCCCGGATTCCTTCCAGGCGTGGCCCAGGAGCACGGCGGCATCATCCGCCACGGGGCCAAGCTCCTGTACGCGTTCGCCGAAGCGACCGTCCCCAAGGTGACCGTGATCACCCGCAAGGCGTACGGTGGGGCATACGACGTCATGAACTCCAAGCACATCCGCGGCGACGTCAACCTGGCCTGGCCCCAGGCGGAGATCGCCGTCATGGGCCCGAAGGGCGCCGTAGAGGTCCTGTTCCGGAAGGAGATCGCCGAATCCGACGATCCCGAGGCCGCCACCGAGCAGCGCATCGAGGAGTATCGCGAGAAGTTCGCGCACCCCTACATCGCGGCGGCGCGGGGCTACGTGGACGACGTCATCGACCCGCGGGAGACCCGTCCGCGTCTCATATCCGCGCTCGACATGCTCCGCAACAAGCGCGACGAGAATCCGCCCAGGAAGCACGGGAACATCCCGCTCTAGGGTAGTGTGGCGGCAACCCTCCGGCCCGCTCACATCGTCCCAAGGGGTGAACACACCTCTTTATTGCAGGAGCGAGACGATGATGATGGGTCGGGTCAAAGAAGCTGGGTTCGCCTTCCTCCTCGCCGGCGTGCTGGGTCTTTCCGCATCGCCCGTGGCCGCGCAGGATCGC
>Ga0326597_10003741_pt1 | contig 21717 bp, 19 predicted proteins | sample RVTome_12_FD_203789 | JGI IMG/M metagenome (GOLD analysis project Ga0326597, IMG submission 203789) | Soil microbial communities from uranium-contaminated site in the Upper Colorado River Basin, Wyoming, United States - RVT100D185 | ecosystem: Environmental > Terrestrial > Soil > Contaminated >...
AGTTTCAGCCGGCCGCTGCGCAGCTCTTCGGCCACCGTATGCAGCGACAGCATGGCGATGCCCAGCCCCGCGATCACCGCCTGCTTGATGGTTTCGTTCGAATCCATCTCGATCAGCCGCACCGGCTGGTCATCGGTGAGGCGATCCAGATAGCGTTGCATCAGGATGCGCGTGCCGGAACCCTGTTCGCGCGCCAACAGCGGCTCTGCCAACAGCTGTTCCGGCTCAAAGCTTTCGGCGCTGGCAAGCGGGTGGTCGGGCGGCAAGATGATGCCGTGCGGGTGCGGGCCAAGCGGCGTTGCCTCGACCGCCGGCACGCGCGGCGGACGGCCCATGATGGCCAGTTCCACTGAACCGCGGTCAAGCCAGGAGATCACCGATTCGCGGTTGCCGACATGCAGGGCGATGTCAATCTCGGGGCAAATCGCGTTGAGCCGGCGCACCAATCCGGGGGCGAAATACTTGCCGGTGGAAACCACGCCAAGCGCGACCTGGCCGATACGACCCCGCGCGATGGCGCCGATCTGGTCCGCTGCCTGCGACAAAATGGCATCGATGCGCGCCGCGGCGGCCAGCAGCTCGTTACCCTGCGGGCTGGGTTCCAGCCGCGCGGCCTCGCCGCCGCGATGCACCACCGCAAAGCCGATCGCGGTTTCCAGGTTCTTGATTCTGCTGTGAATTGCCGGTGGCGTCTGCCCAAGCGCCTGCGCCGCGGCGGTCAATGAACCGGTCCGCACCAGTTCCTGCAAGGCGCGCAATTGCTTGAGCGTGATGGCGTCGATGCGAATCATTAGATTTTCCTGAATGCACCTTCTTCATTACAAACTTTCATTTAATGTCCGAAAAAGCAAGTCTCGTGCCTGACACCGCCGTGGGGAGGAAACACCGTGCCGAACAGCAGCCGGATATTTGCCGAAGGGGGCCTGCCCGCGACGTTGCGCCCCGATCTGGCCGACAGTGTCGCGCGGCTGGCCGCGGTGGTGGTCGAAATTGCCGCCCGCATCGCCCGCGGCGGCATCGCCGAGGATCTGGCGGGCACACGCGGCACCAATACTGGCGGCGACGCGCAAAAGGCGCTCGACATCGTCGCCGATGACGCCTTTGTGGCGGCGCTGCGGGGTTCGGCCATCCGTCACTATGCCTCGGAAGAGCGCGAGGCGGCGCAGACGCTGAACCCGCAGGGCACGCTGGCGCTGGCGATCGACCCGCTGGACGGTTCGTCGAACATCGAAACCAACGTATCAATCGGCACCATCTTCGGCATCTACCCTGCCGCCGACACGCCTGAGGCCAGCTTTCTGCGGCCCGGGCGGCAGCTGATCGCGGCAGGCTATGCGATTTACGGCCCGCAATGCTGCCTGGTGCTCAGCTTTGCCGACGGCACGCGCAAATATGTGCTCGACCCTGACAGCAGCCGTTTCGTGCTGGTGCAGCCGGCGATGCGCATTCCGGCGGAATCGTGCGAATTCGCGATCAATGCGTCGAATTACCGGCACTGGCCGGCGCCGATCCGCGCTTATGTCGATGACCGCGTGGCAGGCAACGAAGGCCCAGCGGGGCGCAATTTCAACATGCGCTGGATCGCCTCGCTGGTGGCCGAAACGCACCGCATCCTGACCCGCGGCGGCATCTTTCTTTATCCGCGCGACGACCGCGAAGGCTATGGGCAGGGGCGGCTGCGGCTGGTTTACGAATGCGCGCCGATCGCCTTTCTGATCGAACAGGCGGGCGGGCGCGCCACCGATGGCTGCGATGCGACGCTTGACGCGGTGCCCGATGGCCTGCACGCCCGCGCCCCCTTCGTTTTCGGCAGCGCCAACAAGGTCGCGCGCGTCGCCGCCTACCACGACCTGCCGCCGCAGGAAGCCTCGGCGCTGTTCGGCAAACGCGGCCTTTTCAGGAGCTGATCGGATGAGCAAGAAACACCCCGTCATCTCGGTCACCGGATCCTCGGGCGCGGGCACCACGACCGTCAAGCACACCTTCGACCAGATCTTTCGCCGCGACGGTTTCCGGGCGGTCTCGATCGAGGGCGACGCCTTTCACCGCTTTGACCGCGCGCAGATGAAACTGAAGCTGACCGAGCGGCAGGCCGAGGGCGAGCAGACGTTCTCGCATTTTTCCTTCGAGGCCAACGATCTGGGCACGCTTGAGGCGGTGTTCCGCGATTACGGCCAGACCGGCAGCGGCCGCACCCGGCACTATGTGCACAATGCTGAGGAGGCCGAGCTTTACGGCGTGCCGCCAGGCGAATTCACCGCCTGGGCCCCGTTCGAGGAAGGTTCGGACCTGCTGTTTTACGAAGGGCTGCACGGCGCGGTCGCCGCCGAGGGCATCGACATTGCCGCGCATGCCGATCTCAAGATCGGTGTGGTGCCGGTGATCAACCTTGAATGGATCCAGAAGATTCACCGCGACAAGGCGCAGCGCGGCTATTCCACCGAGGCGGTGACCGACACGATCCTGCGCCGGATGCACGCCTATGTGCACTGCATCTGCCCGCAGTTCACGCAGACCGACATCAACTTTCAGCGAGTGCCGGTGGTCGATACCTCGAACCCCTTCATCGCGCGCTGGATCCCCACCGCCGACGAAAGCCTCGTGGTGATCCGCTTTCGCAACCCCGCAGGGATCGATTTCCCCTACCTGATTTCGATGATCGACGGTTCCTGGATGAGCCGCGCAAATTCGATCGTCATTCCCGGCGGCAAGCTTGATCTGGCGATGCAGCTGATCCTGACCCCGCTGATCCGCCGCCTTGTCACCGAATCCCACCGCTTCTGAACGCGAGGCCCAGATGAACACGCAGATGACCGCAACAGACGAACGCCGCATGGCAAACGCCATTCGGGCGCTGGCGATGGACGCGGTGCAGGCGGCCAACTCCGGCCACCCCGGCATGCCGATGGGCATGGCCGATGTCGCCGCGGTGCTGTTCGGCCGCTTCGTGCGGATCGACCCGGCGGTGCCCGACTGGCCCGACCGCGACCGTTTCGTGCTGTCGGCCGGGCATGGCTCGATGCTGCTTTACGCGATCAACCACCTGCTGGGCTATGGCGACATGCAGATGGACCAGCTGCGCGCCTTTCGCCAACTGGGCAGCCGCACGCCCGGCCACCCCGAATACGGGCACACGCAGGGCGTCGAGGTCACCACCGGTCCGCTTGGGCAGGGGCTGGCCACCGCGGTGGGCATGGCGCTGGCCGAGCGCATGGCGGCGGCGCGGTTTCCCGATCTGGTTGACCATTTCACCTATGTCATGGCCGGCGACGGCTGCCTGATGGAAGGCATCAGCCACGAGGCGATCGACCTGGCCGGGCACCTTGGGCTTGGCCGGTTGATCGTGCTGTGGGATGACAACCGCATCACCATCGACGGCGCCACCGCGCTAAGCACATCGACCGACCAGCTGGCGCGGTTTGCAGCCGCGGGCTGGCAGGTGGCGGCGGTTGACGGGCATGACGCGAATGAGATTGCCATGGCGATCGCCGCCTCCCGCGCCGACCCGCGCCCAAGCCTGATCGCCTGCCGCACGGTGATCGGCTTTGGCGCGCCCACCAAGCAGGGCAGCCATGAGGTGCACGGCGCGCCACTGGGCACGGCCGAGGTGGCAGCGGCGCGGCTGCAACTGGGCTGGGACCATCCGCCTTTCGAGATCCCCGCCGCGGTTTACGCCGACTGGGGCCGGATCGCGGCGCGCGGGGCGCGCGTGCGGCAGGCCTGGGCCGACCGACTCGCCGCCTCGCCGCAGCGCACGGCGTTCAACGCCGCATTGGCGCGCGACACGGCGCCGCTTGCCGCCGCGCTGGCGGCCCACAAAGCGCGGCTGCTGGCAGAAAAGCCCAAGGTTGCCACCCGCAAGGCCAGCGAAATGGCGCTGGGGGTAGTGAACGCGGCGCTGCCGCTGACCGTCGGCGGCTCGGCCGATCTGACCGGCTCCAACCTGACCCTGACAAAGGGCATGCACCCGGTCAGTCGCGCCGATTATTCCGGCAGCTACATCCACTATGGCGTGCGCGAACACGCCATGGCGGCAGCGATGAATGGCATCGCGTTGCACGGCGTGTTGCGCCCCTACGGCGGCACCTTTCTGGCCTTTGCCGATTACTGCCGCCCGGCGATCCGCCTTGCGGCGCTGATGCGGCTGCCCGTCACCTATGTGATGACGCATGACAGCATCGGGCTGGGCGAGGACGGGCCGACGCATCAGCCGGTGGAACATCTGGCAAGCCTGCGCGCGATGCCGAACCTGCGGGTGATCCGGCCCTGCGATGCGGTGGAAACCGCCGAGGCCTGGGAAATCGCCATGGCATCGAGCGAAACACCGACGCTGCTGGTGCTGTCGCGCCAGAACCTGCCGCTGGCGCGGCGCGAGGCGGGCGAAAACCTGACCGCGAAGGGCGCCTATCTCTTGCGCGACGCGCCGCACCGGCAGTTGACGCTGATCGCCACTGGCTCTGAGGTGGAAATCGCGCTGACCGCGGCCGAGCAGCTTGCCGCCGAAGGAATTCGCGCCGCGGTCGTGTCCGCCCCCTGTTTCGAGGCGTTTGCGGCGCAGTCGCTGGCCTATCGCCAGTCGGTTCTGGGCAGCGCGCCGCGCGTCGGCGTCGAGGCGGCAATCCGCCAGGGATGGGATCTTTTGTTGCGTCACAAGGATGGCTTTGTCGGTTTGACCAGCTTTGGCGCCTCGGCGCCGGCGCCTGACCTTTACCGCCATTTCGGCATCACCCCCGAGCGCGTGGTGATGACCGCCAAACTGCGCCTTTGAAGAAAGCGAGCGACATGACAACACGGGTTGCAATCAACGGCTTTGGCCGGATCGGGCGGAATGTGCTGCGGGCGATCGTCGAATCGGGGCGTCGCGACATCGAGGTGGTGGCGATCAACGATCTGGGCCCGGTTGAAACCAACGCGCATCTGCTGCGCTTCGATTCGGTGCATGGCCGCTTTCCCGCCGAGGTCACGACCAGCGCCGACAGCATCGACGTCGGCCGCGGCCCGATCGCGGTCAGCGCCATCCGCAACCCCGCCGAACTGCCGTGGGACCATATCGACATCGTGCTCGAATGCACCGGCATCTTCACCGACCGCGACAAGGCGGCGGTGCATCTGCAGAACGGCGCCAGCCGGGTGCTGGTCTCGGCGCCCTCTGCCGGCGCCGATGCCACCATCGTTTACGGCGTCAATCACCACACGCTGAAACGCGAACATCTGGTGGTCTCGAACGCCTCGTGCACCACCAATTGCCTGGCGCCGCTGGCGCAGGTGCTGCACGGCGCCATCGGCATCGCCAAGGGTTTCATGACCACGATCCACAGCTACACCGGCGATCAACCGACGCTGGACACCATGCACAAGGATCTCTACCGCGCCCGCGCCGCCGCGCTGAGCCTGATCCCGACCTCGACCGGCGCGGCGAAGGCGGTGGGGCTGGTGCTGCCCGACCTTGCCGGGCGGCTTGACGGGGTGGCGATCCGGGTGCCGACGCCGAACGTCTCGGTGGTCGACCTGGTGTTCGAGGCGGCGCGCGACACCAGCGTGGCCGAAATCAACGCCGCCATCCGCGCCGCCGCCGACGGCCCGCTGCACGGCATTCTGGGCTATACCGACCAGCCCAACGTCAGCGCGGATTTCAACCACGACAGCCATTCGTCAATCTTCCACATGGACCAGACCCATGTGCTGGACCGCCGCATGTGCCGGGTGCTGAGCTGGTATGACAACGAATGGGGCTTTTCGAACCGCATGGCCGATACCGCCGTGGCGATGGGCAGGCTGATCTGATCGCAGGCTGGTCTGAGCGCCCGCCGCAGGCCGTCGCCGCGCGCTGGCCGCGCGATCAGCGGAATTTGCGCAGCAGTGCGGTGTTCACCGCGGGGGTGACGAACTTCGACACGTCGCCGCCCAGCCGGGCGATTTCCTTGACCAGCTTCGAGGCGATCGCCTGGCGGCGCGCGTCGGCCATCAGGAACACGGTTTCGATGCTGGCATCAAGCGCGCGATTCATGCCGACCATCTGGAACTCATATTCAAAATCGGCCACTGCGCGCAGGCCGCGGATGATCACGCCGGCACCAACATCGCGGGCGCAGTCGATCAGCAGGTTCTCGAACGGGTGCACGCGGATCTCGCCGCCGCAGCGCGCCGCGATCGCGGCGCATTCCTGCTGCAGCATCGCCACGCGTTCATCCAGGCTGAACAGCGGCCCCTTGTCGCGGTTGATGGCAACGCCGATTACCAGGCAATCGACCAGCGCCATGGCACGCTGGATGATGTCCACATGCCCCAGAGTAAGCGGATCGAAGGTGCCGGGATATAGGCCGATGCGCATGCTGCCTCTCCTTGCGCCGCGAGATCAGGCATTACGCAACAATAATGCGCATCGAATTGCAAGCAGAACGATGCTGCAATGCGGCACGGGCGCCTAATTGCCCATGATCATGCCGGTCAGGGCTTCCTTTTCCATCGCCAGTTCGGAAAGCCGCGCCTTGACCACATCGCCGATTGATATCAGCCCGATCATCTCGCCATCCTCGATCACCGGCACGTGGCGAAAGCGACCGTTGGTCATGACCTCCATCAACTGGTCCGCGGTGTCATCGCGCGAGCATCCGACCGGGTTCATCGTCATGATGTCGGCCACCTTGGCAATCAGGCAGCCATCGCCGTGGTTTCCCAGCTCGCGCACGATGTCGCGTTCCGACAGGATGCCAAGCACTTTCTTGGCGTCTTTCGACACCACCACCGCACCGATCCGGCGCGACGACATCAGCGCGGAAACCTCGGCGACCGTCATCGTCGGGGGCACGGTCACCACCCCAGGGGCCTTCATCTTCAGAATCTGATGCACTTGCATAGCAGCCTCCTTACGCGAGTTCGTCACTTCAACGTCACGCCCGCACGGCAAACTGTCAAGTATCGTCGTGGGCAAGATTTTCCAGCCGCGCCGTCTCGCGCCGCAATCCCTGCCCCAGCGCTTCGGCCAGCCGCGTCAGCCGGTCGGATCGGCGGTCATCGGCATGCCGGATCAGCCAGAAACTGCGCGTCAGGCTGACCTGATCGGGAATCACGCGCCGCAATTCCGGCGCGAAGGGCAGCGCGAAATCGTGCACGAAACCGACGCCCGCGCCGCTGCGCAGCGCCATCAGCTGCACCGGCACAGAATTCGAGGCCAGCCCCACCGTTTCGGCCCCGGTTTCCGACAGATAGTCGAGCTCCTTGTCGAAGATCATGTCCGGAATATAGCCGATCATCCGGTGCGCTTTCAGATCGGCGCGCCCGTTGATGGCTGCGTGTCGGGCCAGATAGTGGCGCGATGCCGCAAGATGCAGGTGGTAATCGGTCAGCTTCTGCACCGTCAGCCGCCCCGCCGATGGCGGCGATACGCCAATGGCCAAGTCGGCCTCGCGTTTGGACAGGTTGAACACCCGCGGCAGCGCCACAATCTGTATCTCCAGCCCCGGATGCGCATCGCACAGCACCGTGCAAACCTGCGGCAGCAGATAGTTGGCGCAGCCGTCGGGGGCGCCGATGCGCAACTGCCCGGCCAGCGCACCCGCGGTGCCGCCAAGGTCTTCGGCGGCGCCCGCCAGCGCCTGCTCGGCATGTTCGGCATGCGGCATCAGGCGGTTGCCGGCATCAGTTACCGCGTAACCCTGCGGGCTTTTGAAAAACAGCTTCGCCCCCAGCGCCGCCTCCAGCCGCGCGATCCGGCGGCCCACCGTCGCGGCATCAAGTTTCAGCACGCGCCCGGCGCCCGAAAGGCTTTCGCGTCGTGCCACCGCCAGAAACACCCGCAGATCGTCCCAATCGGTCATCGCGGCCCCCTTTGCAAAACTGCAAAACGCTTTTGCCATACTGCGTCTTTTCTGGGCATTTGTGCAAGACTATGCTCGCCAGGAACGCTCAAACGGGAGGACGCGATGAAAGAGATTGGCCACTGGATCAACGGCAAGCTGGCAGCCGGCACTTCGGGGCGCACTGCCTCCGTATTCAACCCCGCCACCGGCGAGGTGCAGGCGCGCGTCGCACTTGCCTCGAAGGCTGAACTTGACGCCGCGGTGGCCGATGCCGCGCTGGCGCAGGTTGCCTGGGGCGCAACCAACCCGCAGCGTCGCGGCCGCGTGATGATGGAACTGGTGCGGCTGATCAACCGCGACATGGACAAGCTTGCCGAGGCGCTTTCGAGCGAACACGGCAAGACCTTCCCGGACGCCAAGGGCGATGTGCAACGCGGGCTGGAGGTGATCGAATATTGCATCGGCGCAGCGCAGATGCTGAAGGGCGAATTCACCGACAGCGCCGGCCCCGGCATCGACATGTATTCTATGCGCCAGCCCTTGGGCGTGGCGGCCGGCATCACGCCCTTCAACTTCCCTGCCATGATCCCGCTGTGGAAAATGGGCCCGGCGCTTTCAGCCGGCAACGCCTTCATCCTGAAGCCGTCCGAGCGCGACCCCTCGGTGCCGCTGATGCTGGCCGAGCTCTGCAAAGAGGCCGGGCTGCCCGATGGCATCCTGCAGGTGATCAACGGCGACAAGGAAGCGGTCGACGCGATCCTTGACAATGAGACCGTGCAGGCGGTCGGTTTCGTCGGTTCCACCCCGATCGCACAGTATATCTACAGCCGCGGCTGCGCCAACGGCAAACGCGTGCAGTGCTTTGGCGGCGCCAAGAACCACATGATCATCATGCCCGATGCCGACCTGGATCAGGCCGCCGACGCGCTGGTGGGCGCCGGCTACGGCGCTGCGGGCGAACGCTGCATGGCGATCTCGGTGGCGGTGCCGGTGGGCGATGCCACCGCCGATGCGCTGATCGAACGGCTGGTGCCGCGCATCGAAAAGCTGAAGGTCGGCCCCTGGACCGCGGGCAACGATGTCGATTACGGCCCGGTCGTGACCGGTGCTGCCAAGGCCAACATCCTGCGCATGGTCGAAAGCGGCGTGGCGGCGGGCGCGAAGCTGGTGGTCGATGGCCGCAACTTTGCGCTGCAGGGCTATGAAGACGGGTTCTTTGTCGGACCGCATCTTTTCGACCACGTCACCGCCGATATGGAGATCTATCAAAAAGAGATCTTCGGGCCGGTGCTTTCAACGGTGCGCGCCCAAACCTACGAGGAAGCGCTGAAACTGGCAATGGATCACGAATATGGCAACGGCACCGCGATCTTCACCCGCGACGGCGACACCGCCCGCGATTTCGCCAACCGCGTCAACGTCGGTATGATCGGCATCAACGTGCCGATCCCGGTGCCGCTGGCCTATCACACCTTCGGCGGCTGGAAGAAATCGTCGTTCGGCGATCTCAACCAGCACGGCCCCGACGCCTTCCGCTTCTACACCCGCACCAAAACCATCACCTCGCGCTGGCCGTCGGGTATCAAGGAAGGCTCTGCCTTCAACTTCAAGGCGATGGACTGACGCCGACCGCAGGGCGCCTCCGGCGGGGGTATTTGAGGCAATGAAGAAGCGCGTATTTCTTCATTGCGGAAATATCCCGGGGGGTAGCGGGCCTTGGCCCGCCAGGGGGGCAGCGCCCCCCTGCCTTGCAAGGCTGCAAAACTCCTGCAAGGATTGAAAACTAAACAGGCGTTCAATTCACCGGCCTTGGGAGGGCACCATGGATTTTGCCTTGAGCGAGGAACAACAGGCCATCTTCGACATGGCCCATGCGTTCGGCCAGGACCACATTGCACCTTTCGCGCGGCAATGGGAGGCCGAAGGCACGATCCCGAAAGCACTTTGGGCCAGGGTCGCCGAGCTTGGGCTGGGCGGCATTTATGTATCCGAGGACTACGGCGGCTCAGGGCTGACGCGGCTGGACGCCACGCTGGTTTTCGAGGCTCTGGCGATGGCCTGCCCGGCGGTCGGGTCATTCCTGACCATCCACAACATGTGCGGCGGCATGATCGACCGCTTTGCCTCGGCCGAGGTGAAAGCGCGCTACTTGCCGGCGCTGTGCAGCATGGAAAAGGTGTTTTCCTATTGCCTGACAGAACCCGGTTCGGGCTCCGATGCCGCCGCGTTGCGCAGCCGCGCGGAAAAGACCAACGAGGGTTACCGGCTGAATGGCACCAAGGCGTTCATTTCGGGCGGCGGTTATTCGGATGCCTACGTGGTGATGGTGCGCACCGGCGCCGAGGGGCCGAAGGGCATATCGACCGTGATCGTCGAAGATGGCGCGCCGGGGCTGAGCTTCGGCGCGCTGGAAGACAAGATGGGCTGGCGCGCGCAGCCCACCGCGCAGGTGCAGTTCGACGATTGCCTGGTGCCTCTGGACAACCTGCTGGGGGAAGAAGGCAAGGGTTTCAGCTACGCCATGGCCGGGCTTGACGGCGGCCGGCTGAACATTGCGGCCTCGGCGCTTGGCGGCGCGCAGCGGGCGCTGAACCTGACGCTGGCCTATATGGGCGAACGCAAGGCGTTCGGCAAAACGCTCGACCAGTTTCAGGCACTGCAGTTCCGGCTGGCCGAACAAGAGGTGCGGCTGCAATCGTCGCGCATCTTCCTGCGGCAGGCGGCATGGAAGCTGGACCAGAAGGCGCCCGATGCTTCCAAGTTCTGTGCCATGGCCAAGATGTATGTGACCGACGCGGCGTTTGATGTCGCCAATGACTGCCTGCAATTGCATGGCGGCTATGGCTACCTTGCCGATTACGGTATCGAGAAACTGGTGCGCGATCTGCGGGTGCACCAGATCCTTGAAGGCACCAATGAAATCATGCGGCTGATCATCAGCCGCGCGCTGCTGGCCGAACGCGGATGAACGATATTGTCACCCGCATCGAAGGCCGCGCCGGGCGCATCACCTTTGCCCGCCCCGCCGCGCTGAATGCGCTGAGCCATGAAATGGCGCTGGCGATCGAGGCGGCGCTGGATGCCTGGCGGCACGACCCCGCCGTGGCGCTGGTGCTGATCGACGCCGAGGGCAGCCGCGCCTTTTGCGCCGGGGGCGATATTGCCGCGATGTATCACGCCTGCAAGGCGGGCGAATACGCCGGCGCCCGCGCCTTCTGGCGCGACGAATACCGCATGAACGCGAAGCTTGCCGAATACCGCAAGCCCGTGGTGGCGCTGATGCAGGGCTTCGTGATGGGCGGCGGCGTCGGTGTGGGCGGCCATGCCAGCCACCGCGTCGTGGGCGAAAGCACGCAGGTCGCCATGCCGGAATCGGGCATCGGCCTTATTCCCGACGTGGGCGGCACGCATCTGCTGGCGCGGGCGCCGGGGCATCTGGGCGAATACCTCGGGCTGACCGGCGCGCGAATGGGGCCGGGCGACGCCATTCTTGCAGGTTTTGCCGATGCGTTCCTGCCCGAGGCGAAATGGCAGGGGCTGAAGGCCCAGCTGATCGCCACGGGCGATGTGGGCGCCGTGGCAGGCGAAACCCCGCCTGCACCGAGCCTCGCCCCCCTCTTGGCCGAAATCGACGCGGCGTTTGCCGCCCCCGATCTGCGCGGCATCGTGGCGAAGCTGGAAGCCTCGGGCAGCGATTTCGCGCGCGAGACGCTGAAAGTCATCGCGCGAAACTCTCCTCTTTCGATGGCTGCGACATTGGAACTGGTGCGCCGCGCCCGCGTCTCGGGCACACTGCGCGCGGCACTGACGCTCGAATACCGCTTCACCTGGCGCGCGCCGGAACTTGGCGAGTTTCTCGAAGGCGTGCGGGCGCAGCTGATCGACAAGGACCGCAACCCCTGCTGGCGCCACAGCGTCGCCACCTTGCCCGTGGCAGAGGTTGCCGCAATGCTGGAACCGCTCGGCCCCGAGGCCGCAATCTGGGAGGACCATCCATGAAAGTTGCTGTAATCGGCCTTGGCAACATGGGCGCGCCGATGGCGGCCAATCTTGCGCGCGCCGGGCATCGGGTGACCGGCTTCGACCTTGTCGCACCCTGCCCCGAAGGTGTCGCCCGCGCGGAAAGTGCTGCGGCGGCGGCCATGGGCGCCGATGTCGTCATTACCATGCTGCCCAATGGCGCCATCCTGCGCAGCGTCGCGGACGAGGTGATCCCGGCGATGCGCCCGGGCGCGGTGCTGTGCGATTGTTCCACGGTCGATGTCGAAAGCGCCCGCGTGGTGGCCGCGCATGCCACTACTGCAGGGCTGGGGGCGCTTGATGCGCCGGTCTCGGGCGGCGTCGGCGGCGCCACTGCGGGCACGCTGACCTTCATGGCGGGTGGGTCAGACGAAGCCTATGCGATGGTGAAACCGCTGTTGAACGTCATGGGCCAGAAGGCGGTGCATTGCGGCGACGCGGGCGCCGGGCAGGCCGCGAAAATCTGCAACAACATGATCCTTGGCGTCACCATGATCGCCACTTGCGAGGCCTTCGCGCTGGCCGACAAGCTGGGGCTCGACCGGCAGAAGATGTTCGATGTCGTCTCCACTTCGTCGGGCTACAGCTGGACGATGAACGCCTATTGCCCGGCGCCGGGGGTTGGGCCGAAATCGCCTGCCGACAACGGCTACAAGCCGGGTTTTGCTGCGGAACTGATGCTGAAGGATCTGCGGTTGAGCCAGCAGGCGGCAGAAGCCGCCGATGCCGATACGCCGATGGGTCAGCTTGCGGCGGCGCTTTACGAGGCTTTCGTCGAGGCCGAGGGCGGCCGCGGCATGGACTTTTCGGCGATGTTGCCGCGATTCGAAATGCGCCATCGCGGCTGAAATCCGCCGAACCGGGCCGGGTAACGCGATTATGGCGGGTAGGCGCGCCCCGCGCAGGCTAAAATGGCGGTCAAGAAGGAGACCGCCATGACCTACAAGACCCTGACCCCGATCGCCATACTGGCCGCAGCGCTGGCGCTGAGCACGGCGCCGGTGCTGGCCAAGGATGGCAGGAAATCCGACCCGCAGGCAAATCATCTGCAACTGGCTGCCGGCTTCTGCCCGCCGGGGCTGGCGAAGAAATCGCCGCCCTGCGTGCCGCCCGGTCTGGCCAAACGCCAAGGCTACGACGCCGATGACCGCTTCCGGCGCGACGACGGCTGGCGGTATGACGACCGGCGCATCCAGCTGGGGTATTCTCTGCACGATTACACCTACCACCGGATCACACGGCCCTGGCTTTATGGCCTGCCGGCGGTTTCGGACGACTGGTTCTATGCCATTGCCGATGGCCGCATCATTCGGGTTGACCGCGATACGCTTCAGGTGCTGGCGCTAATCCGCGTCGTGCAAGCCATTCTGGACTGACCGCGCCGCAGTCGCAGCACCCGCGCAGGCGCGACGTGCCGCCGCAGGCGGTTTTGCAATCTTGTCCCATACAGATGCTGCAACTTGCATTATCGTGGTGCGAGACGGGGCGCCCTTGCCCCGCTGACAAGGGGAACACCATGCTGAAAGAAAACGTCGGCACAATCGACCGGGTGGCGCGCATCGTGCTGGGGGCGGCGCTGATCTTGGGATATTTTCTCAACCCCGATGGCGCCTATAGCTGGGCCTACTGGCTGGGGATCATCCCGCTGGCCACCGGCATCGTGAAAAGCTGCCCGATCTATTCGCTGCTGGGCCTTTCGACCATTCAGAAGAAGAACTAGCACGACGCCGTTGCACTGGGCTGCGGGCGGGCCGGCGGACCCGCCCTGAAATCTGTTATTCGGCCGCCATGCCACGACGCCGCAGCATCGGCGCAAGATAGCGCCCGGTGTGGCTGACCACGAAGGCCGCCACATCCTCGGGCGTGCCGGTGGCCACGATCTGTCCGCCGCCGTCGCCGCCTTCGGGCCCAATGTCGATGACCCAGTCGGCGGTTTTCACGACATCGAGGTTATGTTCGATAACGACCACGGTATTGCCCTGATCGACCAGCGAATGCAGCACTTCGAGCAGCTTTTTCACATCTTCGAAATGCAGCCCGGTGGTCGGTTCATCCAGAATGTAGAGCGTGCGGCCGGTGGCGCGGCGGCTGAGCTCTTTCGACAGCTTCACCCGTTGCGCCTCGCCGCCCGACAGCGTTGTGGCCTGCTGGCCAACCTTGATATAGCCCAGCCCCACCTCGACCAGCGCATCCATCTTTTCGCGGATCATCGGCACGGCGGTAAAAAACGCCTGCGCGTCTTCCACCGTCATATCCAGCACATCGGCGATGGACTTGCCCTTGAACTTCACCTCCAGCGTTTCGCGGTTGTAGCGGTGGCCCTTGCAGGTTTCGCAGGTCACGTAAATGTCGGGCAGAAAGTGCATCTCGATCTTGATCACGCCATCGCCCTGGCACGCCTCGCAGCGGCCACCCTTGACGTTGAAGGAAAACCGCCCCGGTTTATAGCCGCGCGCCGCCGCCTCTGGCAGCCCGGCGAACCAGTCGCGGATCGGGCCGAAAGCGCCGGTGTAGGTGGCGGGATTGCTGCGCGGCGTGCGCCCGATGGCGCGCTGGTCGATGTCGATCACCTTGTCCAGATGTTCCAGCCCCTGCACGGTTTCGCAGGGCGCCGGGGTCTGGCGCGCGCCGTTCAGCCGCATGCTGGCGGTCTTGAACAGGGTTTCAATTGTCAGGGTGGATTTGCCGCCGCCAGAAACCCCGGTGACACAGACGAATTTTCCCAGCGGGAATTCGGCAGTGACATTCTTGAGGTTGTTGCCGGTGGCGCCGACCACGCGCACCGTCTTGCCATTGCCCGCGCGACGCACCCGCGGCACCGCGATGGCGCGTTTGCCGCTAAGATATTGCCCGGTCAGGCTGGCGGCGTCGGCGGCAATCTCGTCAGGCGTACCGCGCGCGACCACATGGCCACCATGCACCCCCGCCCCCGGCCCCATGTCGAAAACGTAATCGGCATGGCGGATGGCGTCTTCGTCATGTTCCACCACCAGAACCGAATTGCCCTGGTCGCGCAGGTTTTGCAGCGTCGTCAGCAGCCGCGCGTTGTCGCGCTGATGCAGGCCGATCGAGGGTTCGTCCAGCACGTAAAGCACGCCGGTCAGGCCGCTGCCGATCTGGCTGGCCAGCCGGATGCGCTGGCTTTCGCCGCCCGAAAGCGTGCCCGCGGCGCGTGACAGCGTCAGATAATCAAGCCCGACGTTGACCAGAAACCCCAGCCGCTCGCGAATTTCCTTCAGGATCGCGCGGGCAATCTCGTTGTTTTGCACCGATAGCGCGGCGGGCACCGATTCCACCCAGGCCAGCGCCTCGCGGATCGACATCCGCACCACCTGGCCAACGTGCAGCCCGCCGATTTTCACCGCCAGCGCCTCGGGTTTCAGCCGGTAGCCATTGCAGGCGCCGCAAGCGCGGTTGTTCTGGTAGCGCTCCATTTCCTCGCGCGACCAGGCTGATTCGGTCTCGCGGTAGCGCCGTTCCATGTTCGGGATGATGCCTTCGAATGTGCGGCTGACCTCATAAACCCGCCCGCCCTCGTCGAAGCGAAACTTGATCTCATCCTCGCCCGAACCATAAAGGAACAGGTTCTGCACTGACTCGGGCAGCGCTTTCCAGGGGCTGCGCTTGTCAAAACCGTAGTGGCGGGCCAGCGCGTCGATGGTCTGGGTGAAATAGGGGCTTTTCGATTTTGCCCAAGGCGCCAGCGCGCCCTGCGCCACCGAAAGCGTGACATCGGGCACCACCAGCCGTTCGTCAAAAAACAGCTCCATCCCCAGCCCGTCGCACACCGGGCAGGCACCGAACGGGGCGTTGAAGGAAAACAGCCGCGGCTCGATCTCGGGGATGGTGAAGCCGGAAACCGGGCAGGCGAAGTTTTCGGAAAACGTGATGCGTTCCGGGGTTTCACCCTCGGCGACCGCGGTTTCCAGCACGGCGATGCCGTCCGCCAGATCCAGCGCGGTGCGAAAGCTGTCGGCCAGCCGCGTTTCCAGCCCCGGGCGCACCACGATGCGGTCCACCACGACGTCGATGTCATGGCGCAGCTTCTTGTCAAGCACCGGCGGGCTTTCCAGTTCGAAGAAAGCGCCGTTGACCTTGACGCGCTGAAACCCCTGCTTGCGCAGATCGGCCAGTTCCTTGCGGTATTCACCCTTGCGGTCGCGGATGATCGGCGCCAGCAGAAAGGCGCGCGTGCCTTCGGGCAGCGCCATCACGCGGTCAACCATGTCCTGCACCTGCTGCGCCTCGATCGGCAGGCCGGTGGCGGGGCTGTAGGGGGTGCCGGCGCGGGCGAACAGCAGCCGCAGATAGTCGTAGATCTCGGTCACCGTGCCCACGGTGGAACGCGGGTTTTTCGAGGTGGTCTTTTGCTCGATGGAGATCGCGGGGCTCAGGCCCGAGATGTGATCGACATCGGGCTTGCCCATCTGGTCAAGAAACTGGCGCGCGTAGGCCGACAGGCTTTCGACATAGCGCCGCTGGCCTTCGGCATAGATCGTATCGAACGCCAGCGAGGATTTGCCCGATCCCGAAAGCCCGGTGATGACCACGAACTGGTCGCGCGGGATGTCGAGGTCGATGCCCTTGAGGTTATGCTCGCGCGCGCCGCGCACCTCGATGAACTTGTGTTCGGCCATGGCTGCCCCCTTGATTGGTTCCAGATAAGGTATTGCGGCCGAGTCTCCAACCGAAATATGCGAACGAACGGGGAACGAGTGCGACAATATGGCGCCGATGCCGCTTGCATCCGGACATCACATTCTGCATATTGAATATAAACACGGCGATGGCTTCGGAAGGATTCGCGTATGTTCAACTTCTTGCGTTCGGGCGGCTCGGGCGGCGCCCGGGTCGAACGTATGGCGGCGCGCGATGCCGTGGCCAAGGTCGCCGCCGGCGAAATGTTGCTGATCGATGTGCGCGAAGGCATGGAACTGCGCATGACGGGCCGGGCGCAGGGGGCGCTGCACATACCGCTGGCGGCGCTGCGCATGAAATGCGACCCCGCAAGCCCGGAATGTCTGAAAGAGTTCAAATCGGGCAGGTCGATCGGGATTTACTGCGCCTCGGGCGCGCGCAGTTCCGGCGCCGGGCAGATGCTGCTGAAACTGGGGCATAGCGCGGTTTACAACCTCGGCAGTCTGCACGAATGGCAGGCGGCCGGCGGCAAGGTGGTGCGTTAGGCCCGGCGCGCCGCCAGCCATTGGTGCACGCCGATCCCGGCAAACGCCAGCGGCAGCGCGAACCACGCCAGCGCCGCTGACCCCCAGGCCCCGGTCATCGCCAGCAACAGCGGCGTTCCCAGCGTGGTGCCGACATTGCCCAGTTGCGCGATTGCACCGGCGGCCTTGGCGCGGTCGGCGGAATTGTCGTTCAGTGCCGGAATCGCCGCGAAGCTGGCGCCCTGCACCAGGCCAAGCGCCGCCGCAAGTGCCAGTGCCGCCGCCACCGCGCCGGCACCGGCGCTTGCCCACCAGGCCAGCGCCGCCAGAACGGTAATCGCAAAGCCCAGTTGCACCACCGCAACCGCACCCAGCCAGCGCACCAGCGCCACGCCCAGCATCAATGAGGCGGCAATCGACACCAGCGGCATCGTGGCGGCGGTCAGCGCGCGAAATTGTGGCGCGACCAGCCCCGGCGCCAGCGTCAGCATGGCCACATACATCAGCGTGTAGAACAAAAAGCCCAAGGCCGGGGCGGCGATGCGGGCCGAGCGGTAGATGGTCAGATGGTCGCGCAGAATGGCGCCCGGGCGCAGCGGCGGGCCGGCGCGGGCCACGTCATGCGGCGCCACCAAAGAAAGCAGCACGGCCGCCAGCGCCATCACCCCGGCATGCACCACAAACAGCGCCGCCACGCCCCGCGCCTGCGCGAAAGGCAGGCCGAAGGCCGCGGTCAGCGTGAAGGCCAGCCCGAAGAAGGTGGACCACAGCGTCATCGTTGCCGCCTGGTCGCGCGGCGCGGTAACGGCGCTGATCAGCACCGGCGCGGCTACGACGATGGCCAGATGCGCAAAGCCTTCGGCGATGCGGCTGGCAATCATCCAACCAAGTGGCAGAATCAACGCCTGCGCCACCGACAGCGCCGCACCTGCCAGCAGCGCGCCGATCATCATCCGCCGGGCGCCAAGCCGCGCCACCATCAGCCCAGCCGTGGTGCCAAACACGATGCCGACGAAGCCCACGACCGAAACCACCAGCCCCAGCCGCGCCCCCGCCCCGGGCCAGAGCGGCGCCAGTTCGGCGAACACCACGCTGACCTTGGCAAACTGCCCCGCAGCGCTGATCCCGGCAAACCAGAGCGCCAGCACGACGCCCCAGCGGGTGTGTGACATGGCCTGCCCTCAGATATGCAGCGCGCGGCCGTAGGCGTCGAGCACGGCTTCGTGCATCATCTCGCTAAGCGTCGGGTGCGGGAAAACCGTGTCGATCAGTTCGGCCTCGGTGGTCTCAAGGCTGCGGCCGACGACATAGCCCTGAATCAGCTCGGTCACTTCGGCACCGATCATGTGCGCGCCCAAGAGCTCGCCCGTCCTGGCGTCAAACACGGTTTTCACCATCCCCTCGACCTCGCCAAGCGCGATTGCCTTGCCGTTGCCGATGAACGGGAAGCGGCCGACCTTTACATCGAACCCAGCCTCCTTGGCCTTGGCCTCGGTCATCCCCACGCTGGCCACCTGCGGCTGACAATAGGTGCAGCCGGCTATCGAGCCCGGCTTGATGGCATGCGGGTGACCACCCGCGATCAATTCCGCCACCATCACGCCTTCATGGCTGGCCTTGTGTGCCAGCCAGGGCGCCCCCGCGACATCGCCGATGGCGTAAAGCCCGGGCACGCCGGTGCGGCAATATTCATCGGTCACGACATGCGTGCGGTCGATCTGGACCCCCAGCGCCTCAAGCCCGAGGTCTTCGACATTGCCGACGATGCCGACCGCCGAAATCACCGTGTCGAATTCGGCCGTGGTGGTGCCTTTGGCATCTTCCAGATGCGCGACAACCTTGCCGGGGCTGCGGTCGAGTTTCTTCACCGTGGTCTTTTCAAGGATTTTCATGCCCTGTTTCACGAAAGCCTTTTTCGCGAAGGCCGAAATTTCGGCATCTTCCACTGGCAGCACCCGGTCCAGCACCTCGACCACCGTGGTATCGGCGCCGAGCGTGTTGAAAAAACTGGCGAATTCGATGCCAATCGCGCCCGAGCCGATGACCAGCAGCCGCTTGGGCATGCGTTTGGCCTGCAACGCGTGCTTGTAGGTCCAGACCAGGTCGCCGTCGGCCTCAAGCCCCGGCAGTTCGCGCGCCCGTGCCCCGGTGGCCAGCACGATCGCCTTGCCGGTCAACTCTTCGCTGCCCTTGTCGGTCTTTACCGTGACGCGGCCCGGCGCGGTCAGCGTGGCAGCGCCCATCAGCACGGCAATCTTGTTCTTCTTCATCAGATGGCCAATGCCGCCCGAAAGCTGCTTTGCCACGCCGCGCGAACGCGCCACCACCGCGGCAAGATCGAAACCAATACCTTCGGCCTTCAGCCCGAATTCCTTGGCGCGGTGCATCAGGTGGAACACCTCGGCGCTGCGCAACAGTGCCTTTGTGGGAATGCAGCCCCAGTTCAGGCAGATGCCGCCCAGGTGTTCGCGCTCGACCACGGCCACCGAAAGCCCCAGTTGCGCGCCGCGGATCGCGGCAACATAGCCCCCGGGCCCCGCACCAATCACGATCATGTCGAAGGCCTTGGCCGCCATGCACATCTCCTGTCTGAAACTAGTTTGGCCTTAAACTATTTTTCCCGAGGCATCAATGGCAGCGATTTCGCGCAGCGCGGCGCCATAGCCGCCCTGCGCCAAAAACGCCTCTTCGGTCGCGGTCGTGGCGCGCCCCAGCACCTCGTTGCGCCAGGGAAAGCGGTCGAAACGGTCGATCACCGCGGCATGCGCGCGGGCGTGGCGCAGGTTTTCGCCGGGCATGCGTTCGGAAAACAGCGCCGTGGCGCGGGCCTGTAGCGCAGCGTCTTCGGCATGCATGAATGGCAGGTAAAAGAACTGCCGCGCCGGCGGTGGCGTGGCCAGATCATGCCCGGCGGCGATGCCGGCATCGGCGACGCGCAGCGCGATGGCATCGGTTGCAAAGCCGCGGGCATCCTCGCGGAACATGTTGCGCGGAAACTGGTCGGTCAGGATCAGCAGTGCCAGCGCGCCCTGCGGCGTGGCCACCCAATCGGCAAAATGGCCGTCGCGGGCGGCCTCCCACGCCGCGGCAAAACGCTGGCGAATTTGGGCGTCCAGCGCCGGCGTGCCGGCATACCAGCCCTTCGGCCCGATCTGGTCGATCCAGTAGGCGGTGATGATTTCGGGTGTCATGCGGTCCTCCCCCATGCCGACAGGCTGGCAGAGCGTGCGGCTCAGGGCAATGCCGAACGGTCCGGCGCCGCAGAATGTGTTTCGGAATGTTCCTGCGCGGCTTCCAGCGCCACCTCGACCGCCAGCGACGAGGCCGAGGGCGACAGCACCGCATAGGCGCCGGTCAGATCGCTTGGCAGTGGCGGGCGCCGCGTCGTGCGGTACGCGGCATAGCCTGCGATTCCGGCCATGAGCAGCCCGATGTAAAGGAAAAAGCCAAGGTCGCCCACCGCCTCCATCAGCCAGCCGGTGATGATCGGGCCGCTGATCGCGCCCAGCCCGTTGATGAACAAAAGCCCCGCCGAGGCCGAGGCCATGTCGGTGCTGTCAAGAAAGTCGTTGGTATGCGCCAGCAGCAGCGAATAGATCGGGTTGGCAATGCCGCCAATGGCCACCGCCATCAGCAGCAGAACCACAAACCCGGGATCCAGCGCCACGACCGTTCCTGCCAACACCGCCCCAAGTGCCGCCAGCACCAGCACCAGCAGGCGCCGGTCCATGCGGTCGGATACCCAGCCGATAGGGTATTGAAACAGCAGCCCGCCCACATAGATCGCCGCGACGAAGGCCGAGATCTGCGAAACGCTCAACCCGGCGCGCCCACCCCAGACCGAGGCCATGCCGAACAGCGCCGAAAACACCCCGCCCATCATGAAAATGCCGACGCAACCCAGCGGCGAGACGGTGAAAAGGCGGCGAAAGCTCATCCTTTGGGTTGTGTCGAATACCGGCGCAGGCACCACCGAAAGCAGGATCGGCGTGAAGGCCAGCGACACCAGCACCGAGGGTATCACGAACAGCGCATAGCCCGCGGGATCGGCGGTGTTCATCAGCAGCTGCGCCGTGATGATGCCGATCATTTGCACGATCATATAGGCCGACAGCGCCTGCCCGCGCGTCTCGTTGCCCGAGGCGGCGTTCAGCCAGCTTTCTGCGGTGATATAGACGCCCGAGAAGGAAAAGCCGATGATCACCCGCATCACCGCCCAGGCCAGCCAAAGCGGTGCCGCCGCATAAAGGATCAGCACCGCCGAGATCAGGCTGCCAAGTGCCGCGAACACCCGCACATGCCCGACGCGGCGGATCAGTTCCGGGGTCAGGCGGCTGCCCAGCAGAAAGCCGACGAAATAGGCCGCCATCACCACCGACATCTGAAAGGTGCTGATGCCCTCGATCTGCCCGCGAATCCCCAGCAGCGTGCCCTGCATGCCGTTGCCCACCATCAGCAACATGATGCCGAGCAAAAGCGGCCAGGTGGTGCGCAGAACGGTGAACATGGCAGTCCCTTGTTGGGGTGAACGCGGCGAAGCGCCCTGTCTAGCGCCGCGAGGCGTCACGATAGCTTGGAATTGCGACGCTCGGGAACCAAAAGCGACGCATCGCCGTAGGAGAAGAAGCGATAGCCGTGGGCGACGGCATGGGCGTAGATTTCCTTTATCCGATCCTGCCCCATCAGCGCCGAAACCAGCATCAACAGCGTCGAGCGCGGCAGATGGAAATTGGTCA
>Ga0326597_10003742_pt1 | contig 21717 bp, 20 predicted proteins | sample RVTome_12_FD_203789 | JGI IMG/M metagenome (GOLD analysis project Ga0326597, IMG submission 203789) | Soil microbial communities from uranium-contaminated site in the Upper Colorado River Basin, Wyoming, United States - RVT100D185 | ecosystem: Environmental > Terrestrial > Soil > Contaminated >...
GAGACTGAAGGTATCAGCGCCTCCCGCTGCCAGTGATAAGGAATGAGCGGTCTGCGGCCAGCGCGAGCACGGCAGCCCAGCCGTCTCACCATAGCACCAACAATGTTGGTACCATGGCCATCTTCAGCGGCGGACCACCCGGTGAGGTCCCATTCCTGACCCGAACCTGTGACGTACCGCCGCGTATCATGCCACATGAGCGTATGCTTGAGAAGTCCCAAAAGACGCTGGCGTGGGCCAACTCGGCGAGAGATTCCACTGTGGGCGCACATTTGATCGGCGTCTCGTCACGGCCTTGATGAGTCCGCTTGACGGTGGTCGTGCTGGTATCGGCTGAGAGTCCGTACATAGAGGGACGCAGTCGGTGTAGGTACTGCTTCGTGTCCGACAGTCGTCAGTCTGGTGGCCTGTCCTCTTCGTTTCTAGAGCGCCTTCCGGGCGGGGCATCCCGGCCGGCTACGTTGCTCGTCGCGCAAGTGCTCCCGGTATTCTTGCTCCTCTCGCCTTGCCATCCGTGCGCCGCGCTCCGGAATCCCCTTGTCCCAAATGGCGGGAACAGACCACTAGGCTTCGGCCCACCGGCTCTGCTGGCACCTAGATTGCTCAGATTCCGTTCACGAAGGGTGACGCGAAACGGAGCATAGGGCCACCACGCTGACGAGGCTCTACGCAAGATTGTCTGCGGAGCGTGGTTTAGGGCTAAGGGTGAGGATCGGCAGGAGCGGCCGCGGTGTCTCGATATGCACCCAGGTGGGCTCACTGGACGGCCCACAGGCCGGAAGTTGTCTTCCTAATGAGCACCTATTTCTTCGATCCTGGCCAGATACAGATTTCGCCGGGAGCTATGGTCTCGCTGACCGAAGGCCAACGAGCTGAGCTCCTGCACAGACACCTGAGCGGTGATTGGGACTGGCGGCAGGCGCGCAATGAGCTCGCGTACCTCGATGCCGAGGTGCTCTTTTCCGAGTATCTGATCCATCAGGAAGAGCGCTCGCCCATTTGCGTGTGGATTCTCACCGCGGCCGACCACAGCCGGACGCTGATGCTGTTGCCCGAGGAGTCACCTGATCGCGGGCGAGATGCCCTCGAGGTTCCCGGGGCCCTGTTTCAGCGTGATGTCCCACCGCAGTAGATCGCTGGGGAACTCGCCGCGGGAGTTCTCATGGCGCGCCTCTCTCAGCTGGTCAAGCATCAGCTTGAGTATCTCGCTGCAGCGCCCGTCAGACCGTTCGGGCCAGGTCATCGACCCACATTCCCGTTGGCGGGGTATCCGAGTCACGCCGGTCCACACATCCGTTGGAGGGATTCGTGTTTATCGAGCCGTCGTGAGAACGACTGCGACGAGGTGAACCGGGGCGGGCTGACGCGCGGCCAACAGCCGGGAAGCAGGCTTACCGGAATCGACGGGACACGGTCTAGATAAACAGCGCGTCTTCTTCTTCGGCCCGGGAGCTGGAACGCTCGGCCCGCCGGTTCTTCAAGGCAGTGAGTGCGGCTCGGATGCCCGACAACACTGCAGCCCCTTCTCGGGCGGTGCTGGCGGCCGAAGCCTGCAAGGCGGCCAATGTCTCATCGAGACGGCCGCCCAGGTCGCCAAGAGCGCGATCGAGTCGCTCCGCCTGGGCGGTCGCCAGCGAGGACACACGTGAAGCATCACGGCTGACCGCATGGAGTTGGCCGAGCATTGGCTTCATCTCTCGCTCGACCCGGTCCGCAAGTCGCTCCATTCGTCGCGCCAGGCGCCCTGCCACGATGACCACGGCAATCTGGATGATGGCGGTGGTCAGCGTCGCCAGTGCGATCAGGCCCAGAAAGAGAACGGCCCAATCGTTCACGCCTGCTCCCTCGCACGTGCTTCCTGGTACGCCTCACGTCCTTTCTCGATGGCGGTGGTGAGGGTTTCGCGACTGTGATTGAGCTTCTCACGCCCGCGTTCAGCCGCCGCCTGGGCGCGCGCACGACCCTCTCGCGCCTTTTTCCCCAGGAACTCGCGGGTTTCGTCTCCGGGCCCGGGGGCATACAACAGCGCCGTCGCCGCCCCCGTGACCGCCCCAAGGATGAATGCCATGAGAATGCTTCCCGCTCCCGCTCCGTTGTCTCGTGCCATGGTGCCCTCGCCTTCTCTTTCTCAGTCCTTGCGCTAGAAGATACTGACTCTGACGTTCAAGAATCTCCGCGGATCCTGCCGAATATCCGCGACGAGCGATCGAACGTCGTTGACGGCTTCGTTCATGTTCTCATACAAGCGCTGATCTTTCAGCAACTGGCCGGCGGTCCCTTGTCCCTGGTTGAGATTGTCCATCAGCTGGTCCAGCCGCGCCGTCACCGAATCGAGCCGGTCGTACACGGAGGAGTCGGCGATCAGCTTTCCCGCGGTTCCCTCGCCGCTGTTCAGTCTTTCGGTCACCCGCTGCAAGTTGGCGGTGGCCGCGGTCAAGTTCGCCGCAAACGCGTCGTCGTTCACGAGCTGCCCCAAGCTGCCGTCCCCGCTACCGATACGCTCGGTGAGGGCCTCGACGTTCCTGAGGGACCCTTCCAGCGCGTCGGCCATCGCTGGATCGTTGACGAGCTTCGCGATGGAGCCGTTGCCCTCACGCAGACTCTGAGTCAGCCCCGTGGCGGCCGCCGCGAACGTTCTGAGCTCGTCGTACAACGCGTCGTCCGTCATGAGCTTGCCGACCGTTCCCTGTCCTTCCCGTAGCCCCTGCACCAGTCTGGTAATTTCTTCGATGCCTCTTGACGCGGATTCGGCGACGTCAGCGATCTGTCCTCTCGCCCCTCCGCTCGGCACGTAGCCTCCCTCTTCGATGGCGTCACCCTGAGTCGAGGCCGAGATATCGACGGCACTCTCTCCAAGCAGCGACACCGATCCAAGGGACGCAGTCGAACCAGTCCGAATGCGATCCCGATACCCCTCATTGACGGTGAACGAGACGTCGACTTCCTCGCCGACGAAGTCCACGCCGGTTACGCTGCCGACCTCGATACCTGATAGTCGAACCGGAGATCCAGGCTTGAGTCCAGGCACGCTTGAGAAACGAGTCTTGAGGCTGTACTGCTGCCAAAAGAAGCCACGCCCTCCCGTGAGGCTGAAAATCGTCACAGCCGTGATGACGATCGCGATGATGGTAACGACGCCGATTCTCAACTCAGACCAGGCCAGTGACCGTGTTCTTGGCATATTGTGTCAATCCTACTACTCGGGCGCCCGGCTACGACAGGGTCGCACACAACGCCCATCGGTGTTACGAGAGAAACGTCTGTAGGTACGGATCAGAGGACTGCCGCAGCTCGTCGGCATCGCCCTCGAATACGAGGAGCCCGTCGCGGAGCATGACGAACTCGGTTTCGCGTCGCTTCTCAGCGCCCGCTGGAACGATACGGATCGTGCCCTGATCCGACACGGCCTCGTGTGTCGCGATGTAAAACGCATCGCGGAGCTGGTGCGTTACGAGAATCGAACTGACTTCCTCGAGGTCCCTCAGCTTGATAATCTCGTTGTCCACCGTCGTTGCCGTTATCGGGTCCAAACCCGTTGTTGGCTCATCGTACAGAAGAATCTTCGGTTTCGAGGCCATGGCGCGCGCGATCGCGACGCGGCGTCGCTGGCCTCCCGAGAGGGAACCCGGCATTTGGTCAATGAACTCGCTGAGTCCGACAAAGCCCAGTACCTCCCGTACTCGAGCGTCGACCTGCTCGAGCGGCAGATCCGTCTCTTCATACAGACGGTAACCAACGTTCTCGCGTACAGTCAGGGAGCTGAACAGCGCACCTTCCTGAAACACCATGCCGACGTCTGCTCGGACTGCCATGAGGTCGGTTTCCTTCAGTTGGTCGATGCGCTGTCCGAGGATCGAAATGGCACCACTGTCAGCCTGCAAGAGACGAAGGATGATCTTCAGCGTGAGCGATTTCCCCGCTCCGCTCGCCCCGAGGATAATCTTCGTCCGACCCGATAGAAGCGTGAAACTGATATCGCGGAGAACCACCTTCTCATCGAATGCCAGCGACACGTGCTCGAGTACGATTATCGGCACGTCTTCTTCGACCGCTGCGCGCACGGGGGTACTGGTCACAGATAGTTGGTCCATGGCGTCAGTACATCAACGAAATGAGCAGGCGCGTCACGAAGAAATCAACGGCGATGACCGTGACGGAACCGGCGACGACGGCCAACGTCGTGGCCTTGCCGACGCCCTGCGTTCCGCCGGTCGTTCTCAACCCAACGTGACACGCCACGGTGACAATAACGAAACCGATGACGACTGGTTTGATCAAGCCCATCCACACGTCCTGGATGTACAAGGCCTCGAGGATCGACGACCAGTACAGACCGCTCGCAACCTGCAGTTGAAACCGAGCGACGATCCATCCACCGACGATACCGACGAAGTCCGCGGCCACCGTGAGAACCGGGGCCATACAAACGCCCGCCAGCATTCGTGGAACGACCAGCTTGCGAATGGGATCGGTCCCCAGCGCGCGAAGCGCGTGGATCTGCTCGGTCACGACCATCGAACCCAGCTCGGCGGCGATGCCAGAACCGACTCGCCCGGTCAGCATGAGACCGGTCAGTACGGGGCCGAGCTCCTTGATCATCGACGCGCTGACGAGCCGACCGACCGCAGGTCGCGCGCCGAACTGATCCAGGGTCAGACCGCTCTGCAGCGCCAGCACCGCTCCGGTAAAGAAGCCCGTCAGCAGTACGACGGTGAGTGACCGGACACCAATCGCGTCAAACTGTTCGACGATATCGTGACGGTAGATCGGAGGCGAAAAGACGCAGCGAATGGCGGTGGCCGTCATTCGGACGTACTCCTGTACCTCGAGGGCCGCCGTCTTCAGAGGTTCCTCAATAAACGACAGCACGGGCTACTACTAGGCCTTCCCGGCTGGGCGGGTCGCGCCCGTCTCAAACGCTCGGAGGTGCCGAATCTTGTCGCGGATTGAGGCGGCTTTCTCGAAGTCGAGGTTCGTCGCGGCGGCTCTCATGGCCTCCTGGAGCTCGGCCACGTGCGTGTCGAGTTCGTGCTGCGTCCGAAAGCGCTCTGTCTCTTCTCGAAGCATGGATGGCGTCGAGTAGTCACGTTCGTGAACGCTGGACAAGACCTCGTCAATGCGTTTGATAATCGACTGAGGCGTGATGCCGTGCTCCTCGTTGTAGGCTTTCTGGATCTCCCGCCGCCGGGACGTCTCGCCGATCGCCACTCGCATCGAATCCGTCACCTTGTCGGCGTACATGATGACCCGGCCATTCACATTACGCGCGGCCCGACCGGATGTCTGTATCAAGGAGCCGGCGGATCGCAAGAATCCTTCCTTATCTGCGTCGAGAATCGCGACGAGCGAGACCTCGGGCAAATCAAGCCCTTCCCTGAGCAAATTGATGCCAACCAAGACGTCAAACATTCCCCGGCGAAGGTCGCGGAGAATCTGTACTCGTTCAAGGGTTTCGATGTCCGAATGCAGGTAGCGGACCCTCACGCCCAACTCCTGGTAGTACTGAGTGAGGTCCTCTGCCATCCGCTTGGTCAGTGTCGTCACCAGAACACGTTCTCCCCGCGTCGTTCGCTGACGAATCTCTTGAAGGAGGTCGTCAACCTGTCCCTTCACTGGTCTGACGTCGATTGGCGGATCGATAAGGCCAGTCGGTCGGATGATCTGCTCGACGACAACACCGTCGGATCTGGACAACTCGTAGGGACCGGGCGTCGCCGAGACGAACACGACCTGGCCCACTCTGTCCTCCCACTCTTCGAAACTGAGCGGACGGTTGTCCAGAGCCGACGGGAGGCGGAAACCGTAGGCAACCAATACTTCTTTCCGCGAGCGGTCCCCGTGGTACATGCCCCGGATTTGCGGCACCGTCTGGTGGCTTTCGTCCACGACCACCAAAGCGTCCTTCGGTAGGTAGTCAAGTAGCGTCGGCGGCGGCTCTCCCTGACTTCGACCCGTCAAGTGCCGCGCGTAGTTCTCGATGCCGTGGCAGTAGCCGATCTCGCGAATCATCTCGAGGTCGAACATCGTGCGCTGATGGATCCGTTGTGCTTCGAGCAGTCTTCCCTCGGTCTCAAGCTTCGAGCGGTACCACGCCAGCTCGTCTTTGATCGACGTGACGGCAATCTTGGTTCGCTCCCTTGGCGCGACAAAGTGAGACTTCGGGTAGACCGCAATCTTGTCGTGACGACGGATCGTCTTCCCGGTGAGAGGGTCGAACGAGGACAGGCCGTCGATCTCATCGCCGAACAGCTCGATCCGCACACCCTGCTCTTCGTACGACGGGTACACCTCGACGATATCCCCGCGCACCCGAAACGTTCCGCGGCCAAACTCGTGATCGTTACGCTCGTACTGGATCTCGACCAACTTGCGCAGTACCTGTTCACGTCCGATGCGCTGGCCTCGCTCCAGGGGCAGCAGCATCCCGTAGTACGCCTCGGGGGAACCGAGGCCGTAGATGCAGGAGACGCTCGCCACGATGATGACGTCGCGCCGCTCGAAGAGCGATCGCGTCGCGGAGAGCCGCATCCGATCGATCTCATCGTTGATCGTGGCCTCCTTCTCGATGTAGGAGTCCGTAGCCGGCACGTACGCTTCCGGCTGGTAGTAGTCGTAATAGCTGACGAAGTACTCGACCGCGTTTTGCGGAAAAAGGTACCTGAACTCTTGAAACAGCTGAGCGGCCAACGTCTTGTTGTGCACCATGACCAGGGTCGGCCGATTGACCCGTGCGATCGTGTGGGCCATGGTAAACGTCTTGCCAGAGCCGGTGACGCCAAGCAGTACCTGGTGGCGGTCACCGCGCTCCAGGCCGTCGACGAGCTCGCCGATCGCGCGTGCCTGGTCGCCTGCCAGCTCGAAGTCCGATACGAGGTTGAAGCGGTCGTACGGCGAGGACATGTTAACCGTTCATCGTACCACACAGGTGGAATATGGAGCGCGTGTCAGCTGCCTGGTCGGCCCACCTCCACGGCTTTACCGGGGACATGCCAGCGTGACGAAGACCGAATCGGTTGGGGGCGGCGGCAGACCCGTTCGCGTCGCCCCCATCAGTGCGCGGCATCCTTGTATAGCGCGTAATACCCTTTGCGTGAGCGGAGCCGCAGAGGGCCGGCCTCTCGCTCGATCTGGATCTCGACCTTGCGCCACGAACCATCGAAGCTTGTATTTGTCGAGAGGTATCCAAGCAAGTACTGCGCTCGCATCTCGGCGAGGACTTGCTCGTATATGGCATCGAGCGATGCCAGGCTGGACGGAAAGAAGGCCCGTCCGCCGGTGAGGCTGGCAACTTGTTGAAGCGTGCGGTCAGCGGCAACGTGTTGGCCGCGACGGAACGCGCCGATGGCGTACACCGTGACGTCGGACGCCTGAAGCAGATCAACCAGTTCCGACCATCGGAGAGCGCTTCGTGTATCGCTACCATCGGTGTAAACGAGCATTACCTTGCGGCCAGTTTGGCCAAAGGCACTATCGAGATAGAGCCCGATAGCGTCGTACAACGCTGTGGAGCCGCGCACTCTCTGCTGACGAATTCGCTCGACGACCCGTGGGAAATCGAGCTGGCCGAAGCGGGCTACTCGCACTTCCGTGTCGAAATCGACAACCGTGATGTCCACCGCGTCCGGAAGCTGGCTGAGAAACCGAATCGACGCGGTTCGGGTGAAGCTCAGCTCATCGACCATGCTCCGGCTCACGTCCAAGAGGATTCCGAGGTGGAGGTCCGGGGCATCGCTCGAGGGATTGCCGGCTGCGAAGTGGAGAATCTCCTGCCGCACCCCATCCTCATAGATCACAAAATCGTTGCGCGCGAGGTCGGTCACGAGCTGGCCGCGGCGGTCAGTGACGGTCACGCCCATATTCACGAGGTCGATACCAGAGCGATAGACCGAGCCTTGCTGCGCGATCGCGCGAACGGCTCCCGGGTCGGGCAAGGCCAGCGCCGCAACAAAGGCCGAGATCAGCGGAAGTCTCACGTTCCTGACTGTAACACCGGCTCACAGGTCGGCAAAGTCCGTTCTTCCACGGGCGTATAATCGGAGGTTGGTAGGTTCATGAAGTGTTTAGCCGTCTGCCACGACGAGCTGGTTATCAGGTTACTCAGCGAGATCCTGCTGCCCAGTTTCGAAGTGGAGTTCATCGTCGAAAAGCCGGCCCTGGCGCGGCGTCTGCACGACACCGGCGTGCAGGTCATCACGGGTAATCCGCTGCGAGCGGAAACGTTCCTCAAGGCCGACTTGGGCCCAAGCACCTGCGTCATCATCGAGGACAACGGCCGGCGAAGCCCCAAGAAGATTCTCGAGGCGGTGACGCATGCTGGCGCGACGCTCGTGTATATCCTGGGCTTGAGCGTTGAGACGACCACCCGCCGCGCCGAGGAGTTTCACGTCGACTTCCCGCACGTCTCCTATCTGGCGTTGTCCGAGCTCCTTGGTGGTCCGCTCGTGACCGAGTTCAGTCGATCCCTGACCCGGGCACGGGTCCAGCAATATCAGCGGTACTTCAGTGACGCCGATCGGGTCTTGATCATGCTTCATAACGATCCGGATCCAGACGCGATGGCCAGTGGGCTCGCGTTGCGCAATCTGCTCCACCGGACCAAGACGACAGCTATCATCGGCGCCATGCAGGGAGTGACGCGGCCTGAAAACTTACGGATGGCCAACCTCTTGGACATTCGCGTGGAGACCATGACCGTCGAATCGTTGAAGGACTTCGACCGGATTGCCATGGTCGACGTCCAGCCGCACTATTTTGGCGGGCTTATTGATCACGCGGACCTCGTCGTGGACCATCATCCGGAACAGCCTGGCTACACCGCCGTCTACAAAGACGTGCGGGCTGACTACGGATCGACCTCGACGATCTTGACGGAGCACCTACGCTCGGTCGACGTCAATATCTCAGAGCGCACAGCTACCGCGATGCTTTACGCGATCAAGTCTGACACGCTGTTTTTCAACCGCCACACGAACCGTGTGGATATCGAGGCGTTCTCGTACCTGTATCCTCTAGCCGACGCCGCGCTCATTCAGAAGATGGAGGGGGCGGAGATCACGCTCGAGCGGCTCGACTACGTGATGAAGGCCTACGCCGCGGGACGGACGAGCGAGCAGGTATTCTGCGCATGGATCGGGGACTCCACGCGCGAGGACTTCATCCCGTACGTGGCCGACTTCTTCTTGCAGCTCGAAGACATTCGCTGGACGCTCATCGCTGGGGTCGTCGACAACACGATGATACTTTCCGTTCGGAACCTCGGATACTCGAAGAACGCCGGTGAATTCGTGCGGCGCGCATTCACCGACGTCGGAAGCGCTGGAGGCCATCGCGCGTCGGCCAAGGCGGTGGTCCCGATGGATGCATTCCGTGAGAAATTTGGCGACCTCGATGCGACCGCGATGACGGCACTGCTTCAGGACCTCGTCACGCAGTTCCTCCACGAGAAAGACACCAAGCCTCACAAGTCAGACAGCCGGCACGAGGCCGGGCGTGAACAGGAGGAAGCCAAGACCCGCTAGTGTCAGGTCACGACCTTGTCGTTGTTCGGGCTTGCCAATCACCGGATCATCTTTCGTCTCGCACGCTCGGTGCTGTGGGCCGGTCGGCAAGTCCCGTGCGGTCCGACGAGGTGGCGCAGGTGGATGGATCGTCTGGTCATGTCGTCTTCTGTCCGACGCGTTCTCCGCTGGCGCCGAGGACGGGCTCGATGAACTGATGATACGCGTCCTCGTATCCGCGACTCATCAATTCGGATAGATGCTGCGTACGGTCCGATCGGTCATCGAAACCACCGGCAAAGTCGAATGGGCCGATGGGATTGTGCGTCGGCCTGACGACGAAGACCCGTATCCCCCGCGTCGCCGCGTTCTTCAGGACGTCGCGGACAGACGCCGCCTCCGAGGACTGCAGGTACTCGCCGATCCTGCCGCGGCCATCGACGCGAGGGCGGCGGAGCGCGTGCGGCCCTGGCGACTCTGGGGCAGCCGAGAGGAGGACCACCTGCTCGACATCTAGATAGGCCACCTCCTCGATGAGGCGGGCAAGACTAGAAGGTCGATCGCACAGCCGATGTGCCTCGCCCCGCCAATAGTCGGCGGCGGCGAACGAGATGGTGTGCGGTTCGGTGATCAACGGCACCGCAAGCGCCGCAGCCAGTGCGTCGGTGAGGTGATCGCGTGCAACCCCGGAAAGGTCGACGATCTCAGCGCGGCGTTCCGCTGCATCTCGCGTGGTCGCGCGGCGGATCAGACCCCGTCGTCGAGATTCCGAGACGAGGGCGAACAAGATGTCTCGCCCCGTATCGATGTCGTGCGCGATCAGCACGAGTTCTCGAAAGCCGGGTTGTCCGAGATTCTCGGACAATAACTCCGTGTAACGTCTTCCCACGTCGGCCGCAGTCGGCCGCTTCAGCTGGGCTGCCCCTCGCAGCAGGTCCCAGAGCACCGTCCAGCTATGGTCGACGGCTGACGATGCGGACATCGGCGACCGAAGTATCCGCCACCAGAACGGGCCGCGAAGTCGTCTGGACCCACCCAGGAGCCAGCCGTCGACGGCCACGATAATCGCAGCCGTGCCCAGCACGAGGAGCACCAGGCGAGGGAGCCAGGTTGGAAGTGCGGTCGACGCAACCGCCGCCTGCGCCAGGCCGAGATACGTGGCGACCAGGCCGCCACCGGCGGAGACACCGACAACCTGCAGGAGGAAATCAAGAGGAAACACCACCAGGCCCGCAGCCATGAGCAGGAGTGGGACGGCGACGAGGACGACCGCAGTGAACAGCGCCCACGCAGAGGCTCGTAACGCGGGGCGCCAGTCGTACATGAGGCGAACCCTGGGCGACCTCCAGAATCCATGTGGCTCCCAGAGACGCTGCGCGCCGTCGATGGCGGTCAGCAGGGCTCCGACCGCGCCGATGCCTTGCCCCGCGACCACGTCGATTTTCACGCCAGCTTCGTGCAACGCACGAAGCACCCCAGCGTGGTACACGCCAGCTGTCCCAGTGCCCGTCAATACGAGCGCCGTTCGTCGCTCTGGAGAATACACATCTGGAGGAACAGACGTGCGTGCGCCGAACGTGCGCTCGCTCATGCGGTCACACGTCGTGAATGGTCGACAGTGCCAGAATCTCGAACTCGCGGGTACCGCCAGGGGTCACCACTTTGACGCTGTCGCCAGGTTCGCGATTGAGAAAGGCCCGGCCGATGGGGGACGTGGTCGAAATGAGCCCTTTGGCCGCATCTGCGTCCTCGGGCATGACCAGCTGAAAGGTCAGCTTCTCGCCCGTACTCTCGAGCACGTCGAGGGTCGAGCCAAATCCTGCCCTGTCGCTCGGAATGCGATCCACGTTCATGATGGCGATCTCAGAGACGCGTTGCTTGAGCATGCTGATGCGCGACTCGACGAGACGCTGGCGTTCCTTGGCGGCGGAGTACTCGGCGTTCTCCCGGAGGTCGCCGAGCTCCCGCGCGCGTCTAATCTCCTGCGGCAACTCTACTTTGAGCTCGCGATCGAGAACCTGGATCTCGCTCTCAAATTTCTTGATGAGTCGGTCTTTCACTGATGACATGGTTGCGTCGACTGAGGCTTCATGGTACCACAGCGCCACTGGGGTGCTATGCTCTGCCTCGGCGGCGCGTCGCCTTTGCCGCCGCACGTACCCCGACGCCATGAAGCGGGTCATCAGCCGACGAAATTCAGACGTAAGGCGGTATCGAGAAACGCTGCGCGCCAAGGAGCGGGACCTCGTGCTCCTTGACGGAGCTCACCTTGTGAGCACGGCGATTCGGTCTGGTATCTCGCTTCGCCACGCCGCCGTCGCGAGCGACGCTCTCGACGTGCCAGAGATTCGTGAGTTGTGCCTCGAGCTCGAGAACCGCCTTGTTCCGATGATCGCCGTGAGCGCATCCGTCATGGCGGCGATGAGTCCAGTACGATCCGCCAGTGCGATCGTGGCGCTCGCCAGACGGCCCCAGGTTACCCGCGACGACGTGTTTCAGGGGCACTCACCCCTCGTTGTGATCGCTTGCGACGTGCAGGATCCGGGCAATATCGGGGCATTGGTGAGAGTTGCGGAAGCGGCTGGAGCCACGGGGGCGATCGTGTCAGGGACATCCGCCGATCCATTTGGGTGGAAGGCACTCCGTGCATCGATGGGAAGCGGATTACGCTTGCCTGTCTCGGTCTGTTCGACTGCTGCCACAGCGGTAGCCGACGCGCGGCGTCACGGGTGTCGCATTGTCGCGACCGTCCCCGCAGGAGGCCGTTCTCTGTTCGACTCCGATCTCAGCGGCGCGCCCGCTATCCTCGTGGGCGGCGAAGGCGCGGGCCTGCCCCCCGTCCTCGTCTCAGACGCCGACGAACGTGTGACGATACCGATGGCCCCCTCGGTGGAGTCGCTGAACACGGCGATGAGTGGCGCTATCGTGCTGTACGAGGTGCTTCGTCGGCGAACTGGTCCGTGACGGGCACGCTCGTGTCGGCACAATGCCCGGCCACGACGCGGGGCACCCGACCACCTTCCGTCAGGTAGACGCCACCTCGGTCGTCGCCACAGAAGGCGAGGCTTTCAGGGCCTCGAGCCCTGGCGATGGCCACGACGGCAAAGCGCTGCACGGCCGTGCCAGAGACGAGGTCGGGGCCATCAGCCCTGATAGGGAGACCGCCGCGAAACTCGACCGCATAATCACCACGCTCAGCTTCGGCAAACACATCGGACCTGAGGTAGCTCGGCGGATAGGGATTCGCCGTACAGACATCGAGGACCAGGCACCCCAGGGCATCGTAGTATCCATGGACGGACCGATACATCCTCTGCGCTGTCTGGATCGACCGGATCATGCGGATGATACGGGCTTCGTCCCTTTCGAGAGGTGCGTCCATGGCGACCCCGAGCGACAGTGGACCGAGCAGCACGACCGCGACGGCAAGCGTGCGTTTCCGCCGTAGGAGAGACGAACGTGCGGCCCTCCCGCGATCAGTCCTCTTCAATCGTTCATCCAACGCAGGTCTCGTTTCGTCGTCATCGGAACGTGCCGTCTGTCTCCGCAAGGTGCTCAGGACGATCATGCTTCCCAGAGGACTGTCCGTCGGCTGCCTTCTCGACACGGGACAGGTGTTCCATAATAACCCGGACGTGACTGGATCTTGTTTTCGCCAGACGACGCGATGACGACACTGTTTCCTGACGATCCGCCTCCGGCGAAGGTCACGATGTCGGGCGCGCCGCTCGCCGAGCGCATGCGCCCACGCACGTTGGCTGAATTCGTCGGCCAGCAGGAGCTTTTGGCTCCTGGTCGGCCCCTCCGAGAAGCCATTGAGAGCGATCGACTCCAGTCGATCATCTTCTGGGGTCCGCCCGGGACGGGGAAGACGACGCTGGCCCGCATCATTGCCGACACGACCCAGGCCCGCTTCGTCTCGTTCAGTGCGGTCTTGTCCGGTGTCAAAGAGATTCGTGCGGTAATGCACGCCGCAGTACAGCTGCGGCATGCGACGGGTCGCCGGACGATCGTGTTCATCGACGAGATTCATCGGTTCAACAAGGCACAGCAGGACGCATTTCTCCCGCGAGTCGAGACGGGAGATATCATTCTGATTGGCGCAACGACCGAGAACCCCTCGTTTGAGATCAACGCCGCACTGCTGTCTCGGTCCAAGGTGTTCGTGCTTCGCGGACTCACCGCTACTGAAGTGGAGTCGATACTGGCCAGGGCGCTTGCCGACGCCGAGCACGGACTGCGATCCGATGCGGTCGAGGTGACGGACGACGCTCTTCGAGCGATCGCCCAGCACGCCAACGGCGATGCACGGGCCGCATTGAACCTTCTGGAACTGAGCGTTGCTGTGGCTCCGACCGCTGAAGGGCGACGAGCCGTCGATGTGCAGCGAGTGGAACACGCGATCCAGCGTCGGGCCCTTCTCTACGACAAAGCCGGCGAGGAGCATTTCAACCTGATCTCAGCATTACACAAGTCGATGCGTAACAGCGATCCGGATGCGTCCGTGTACTGGCTAGCCCGTATGCTCGAAGCGGGCGAGGACCTGTTGTACATCGCACGTCGACTCGTCCGATTTGCGTCGGAAGACGTAGGCAACGCCGATCCACAGGCTCTGGTGGTGGCGATTGCCGTGAAAGAGGCGGCACATTTTCTCGGCATGCCAGAGGCGAACACCGCCTTGGCTCAAGCAGTCACCTACCTGGCGACGGCACCCAAGAGCAACGCTGTCTACGTAGCGTACGACCGTGCTGCCAGCGACGCGCACGAGCGACCGGCCGAGCCCGTCCCGCTCCACTTGAGAAACGCTCCGACACGTCTGATGAAAGAGCTCGACTACGGCAGGCACTACAGGTACGCGCACGACGAGCCGGACGCCGTTGCCGATCTCGATTGCCTGCCCCCGTCGCTCGAGGGTCGCCGTTACTACGAGCCGAGCGATCGCGGATTCGAGAAGGAACTCAAGCGCCGGCTGGACGGGTGGACGGCTATCAAGAATCGCCGACGGCTCCCACCAGAATCCTCGGATCGAGAGACGTCAGACCTGGTCGACGACCGAGACCGAGAACGAGAACGAGAACGAGAACGAGAACGAGACTGACACAAGGGCCGGGCTACCGCGCGACGAAGCGCGTGAGCGCCCAACCGGCGAGGAACACCCCGACACCCACGGCGAACGGCTGAAAGCTGGGACCGAGCGGACCCGCCATGAACAGGTCGATGAGCAAGAGCCACATCCCCAGTAGTTGCAGTCCGCGTCCAATGTAGTACGCAGCGGACATTAGATCCGATCGAAGTTCTTTTCGATTTCCCGGCGGGTCAAGCGCAACATCACGGGTCGTCCGTGTGGACATATCGTCGAATACGCGGTTGCCCGCAGCTCCTCGAGAATGTGGGCCATCTTCTCATATGTCAGCGGGTCGTTTGCCTTCACGGCCGCATGACACGCTGTCGTGGCGGCCAGTCGCTGCAGTGCCTGTTGGACGTCGGCGCCCTTGTCAAGCCCATCGAGGTCCTCCGCCAAGGCTTTGAGGGCGTGTGCGCTGTCCTCGATGCCCAGAAGGGCCGGGGCCGCCGACACCTTGATGGTTGCATCACCAAAATCCTCAATCTCGAAGCCGAGGCGGCCGAGCTCCGTCGCTCGAGCGGTCAGCGCCTGATGGTCGGCAGGTGGAAGGTCGAGCACCAAGGGAACGAGGAGGCGCTGCGAATCTAGTCGACCCACACTCAGCCGCTCCATGACACGCTCGTACAGCACGCGTTCATGGGCGACGTGCTGGTCGATAATCGCGATCCCTTCGTCGTCAATTGCGACAATGAACGTGTCGCGAAACTGGCCGAGCGGAATCATCGGGTGGATGCAGACGCCAGGGGGCGCGTCGGGGCCAACCACCGCCGCCACGCCAGACTCGGCACCTCCTTCTGGTCGCGCGGCCGCTGGTGACAATGACGTGCCGGACGGGGCCCACCGCGACGGGAAAGACCCACCTGTCAGGACTCCAGGAATCGAAGGCGTCCTCGGACCCTGAACCGCGTCTGCCGAACGGAGCTGCAACTGAGGCACGGCGTGTTGTCCCAGAGCCTCAAGGAGCCCGCGACGAACCACCTCGTGCACGAGGGACTGCTCTCGAAAGCGGACTTCTGCCTTCGTTGGATGGACGTTCACATCGACGGCCTCCGGAGGTACCTGGAGGAAGAGATGGACTTCCGGGCTGCGCTCCTTGAAGGATGCCACGCTGTACGCATTGATGATTGCGTGCGCGATGGTTCGATCCTTGACGATGCGCCTATTAATGAAGACGTGTTGGGGCCCTCGCCTGGGTCCCTGTTCGGCGAGCGCGGCGACGAACCCGGTCAGCACGATGCCCGCCGCTTGTTTGCGCACCTCTACCAGGTCGTTCCGCTCGCCATAGAGCTGGTAGAGCCTGTCGTGCAAGGACGCAGCTGGCGGGCACTCGAGGGTCGTGCGGCCGCCGTTGGTCAGCGTGAATCCAATCTCGCAATACGCGAGCGCGAGCTGAGTGACGAGGCGTGAGACCTGGGTGGCTTCGGCACCGTCAGATTTCAGGAATTTCCGCCGGGCCGGCAGGTTGTAGAAGAGATCGTTGACTTCGATGACCGTACCCTCTGCCGCCGCGACTGCCACATTAGAGCCGACCGTCCCACCGTTCACTCTGAGCTCTGTGCCCTCCGGGGCGCCTCTGGCGCGCGTTCGGAGCAGGAAGTGCGACACTGACGCGATCGACGGAAGCGCCTCACCCCGAAAACCGAGAGTGCAAATGGTGGCCAGATCGTCGGCCCGGCGAATCTTGCTTGTCGCATGACGCTCAATCGCCAATCGAGCATCCTCCGGTCCCATTCCTTCCCCATCGTCTTCCACCCGAACTTGCTTCTTGCCTCCCAGCTCGATGTGAATCGTGATCCGGCTGGCGCCGGCATCGATCGCGTTCTCGATCAGTTCCTTGGCCACTGACGCAGGGCGCTCCACAACCTCCCCGGCGGCGATCTGGTTGGCGAGGTCAGCGGCGAGTCGATGAATCTGGGCCATTACAGCCAGCGCAATCGACGAAACATCCCAAGCATCCCCAGGGCTATCGCCGCCATGAATCCAAGAAGCCACCAGAACTGCAGACCTTCTCCGCCAGGCAGTTGCGGCAGGTGCACGTTCATGCCGTAAAGGCTTGTCAACACGGTGAGGGGCATGAAGATAGTGGTCAGCACCGTCAGGATCTTCATCACCCGATTCAGGCGGTTGCTGACGTTTGAGAAGTGGGCGTCGAGGACAGCCGTGAGTTGGTCGCCGAGCATCAGCGCCTCGTCGTTGACACGAGACAAGTGATCGTACACATCACGAAAACGAAACGCCATCTCCACGCTGATATCCGCAAACTCCCGCCTCGACAGGCGATTGATCACGTCGCGCTGAGGCGTGACGATCCGGCGAAGGGCGGAGATATCGCGCTTATGAGCGAGGACCCGCCGCAGGACGTCTTCGGGCCGGCCCTCCTCCTTGAGCACGGCCTCCTCGAGGGTGTCAAGCTGTACCTCGAGCTGCTCGACCCCAGGCAGATACCGGTCGATCATGCGATCGACGATTCTGTGAAACAGCGAGACGGGACCATCACCGAGAACAGCATGATTGCGCAGGCACAACTCGCGTGTTTCTTTGACCGACGGTGACTGACCGTTGTGAACCGTGACCAGGAAGTTTCGACCAAGAAAGAAGTCGATGTCGTGCGTGGCAAAGGCCGTCTCACCCTGCGTGAGCGCGAGGAAGTGCAGCACGACGTACAGGTACCCCTCGTGCGCTTCGATCTTGGGATACTCGATCGGGCTCATCGCATCTTCGACCGACAGCGGATGGAGTCCAAATGTGTCGGACAAGATCACGGATTCGGGAGCCAACGGAGCAGCCAGATCCAACCACAAAAAGACATCAGAGGACGGATCGAGCCACCCGCGCTCGACGCCAGCGACTTGCTCGGTCTGGCCGCCACGGTGGATGAAGACGGTCGTCAGAGCGCTAGTCCCCTACTCTTACAGCCAACGTCGCCCGAGCGGCCGCAAGCCGAGCGATCGGTATTCGATATGGCGAGGCACTGACGTAGTCCAGACCGACACTTTCAAAAAAGTGAATTGACGCGGTGTCCCCGCCGTGTTCACCGCAGATGCCGATCTTGAGATCGGGTCGCGTGCGTCGACCGAGCTCGACCCCGATCCGTACGATCGCGCCGACGCCTTCCACATCCACCGACGTGAACGGATCCTTTTCGAGGATTTTCTCTCGTAGATACGTGCCGAGGAACTTGCCGATGTCATCCCGCGAGAATCCGAAGGTCATCTGCGTCAGGTCGTTTGTTCCGAACGAAAAAAACTCCGCGTCCTCCGCGATCTTGTCAGCCGTCATCGCCCCCCGAGGGACCTCGATCATCGTGCCGACCAGATACCGTATCTTGACGCCGGCTTCCTTCATCGTCTCAGCAGCCACTCGATCGACAACGGCTTTCTGATTTCGAAGCTCCTTCACGTCACTGACAAGCGGAATCATGATCTCTGGAATCACCTTCATACCCTCACGACTCAGTTGGCACGCAGCCTGAACGATCGCTCGCGTCTGCATCTCGGTGATTTCAGGATAGGTGATTCCGAGCCTGACGCCGCGGTGGCCGAGCATCGGATTGAACTCATGCAACTGCTCGACTCGGTGCAGCAGTCGTCGCTTCTCGTCCAGCTCGGTCGGCCGACCACCCATGATTTCGAGCCTGGAGACCTCCACCAGAAGGTCCTCGCGCTTCGGCAAGAACTCGTGCAGCGGCGGGTCAATCGTCCGGATGGTGACGGGCTTGCCCTTCATCGCCTTGAAGACGCCGTAGAAGTCCGCCCGCTGCAGCGGGAGGAGCTCCTCCAGGGCCTGACGACGGTCAGCCTCATTCTCGGCGAGGATCATTCGCTGAACGATCGGGATACGCCCTTCGCCGAAGAACATGTGTTCGGTTCGACAGAGACCGATGCCTCTGGCGCCGAACGCGTACGCGATCGACGCCTGATCGGGTTGGTCCGCGTTCGCCCGAACGCCCATTCGACGTACCTTGTCGGCCCAGGAGAGGAGCTTGTCGAACCGTCTATAGATATCTGATTCGCTGGGCTTCATCTGGCCGCTGACAACCTGCAGGATCTCGCTCGGCTGAGTGGCAATCTGTCCGAGCTTCACCTCGCCGGATAGACCATCGAAGGAGATAGAATCGCCTTCCCGCACTGTGCGTCCGCCCACCTTGAACAATGTGGCGTCTTCGTCGATCTCGAGCGCGCCTGCGCCGACGATCGACGGTTTTCCCATTTGGCGCCCGACCACTGCAGCGTGGGACGTCATGCCTCCTGTGGCCGTGAGAATTCCCTGGGACACGAACATTCCGTGGATGTCGTCTGGGACCGTCTCACGTCGCACCAGGATCACGGGCTTGCCGCGCTGGCTCCACTCCACGGCTTCGGCGGAGGAAAAGACCGCATAGCCGCTGGCTGCGCCGGGAGAAGCCGGCAAGCCGGTGGTCATGGTCGGGATCGTCTCCCATTGGACCGGATCGAATCCCGGCGCCAGCAACTGAGTCAGCGACTCAGGGTCTACAAGCAGCAGGGCGTCCTTCGGCGCGATCAGTCGCTCCGCGACCAGGTCGGTAGCGATGACGACAGCAGCGTAGCCAGTTCGTTTGCCGCTTCTGGTCTGCAGCATGTACAGCCGACCATCCTGGATCGTGAACTCGAAATCCTGGACGTCCCGATAGTGCTTCTCAAGTGTGGTCGTGATCCGTCGAAGCTCTTTGTAGGCCTCGGGCATCGCCTGCTCGAGCTCCGCGATCGGCTGAGGAGTTCGGATGCCTGCGACCACATCTTCGCCCTGTGCGTTGATCAGAAACTCCCCATAGAATTCCTTTGCACCGCTGGCCGGGTTTCGGGTGAAGCCGACGCCGGTCCCCGAGCTGTTCCCCATGTTCCCGAAGACCATCATTTGTACGTTGACGGCGGTCCCGATGTGGTCAGGGATGTCATAGATTCGGCGGTATTCCTGTGCACGCGGGTTCATCCAGGATCGGAATACGGCGTTGCGCGCCATTGTGAGCTGCTCGGCCGGCTTCTGGGGAAAGGCCCGCCCCGTACGCTTCCTCACCACGTGCTTGAAGCGGTCGACAAGCGCTCGTAGCGCCGAATCATCCAGCTGGGTGTCGAGGGTGACTCCGCGCTTCTTCTTGATCGCCTCGAGTTCGTGCTCGAAGACTTGCTTTGGAATCTCGAGCACCACGCTTCCGAACATCTGAATGAAACGTCGATAACTATCGTAGGCGAACCGGCCGTTGCCCGTCCGCCTCCCCAGTCCTTCGACCGCGTCGTCATTCAGACCGAGGTTGAGGATGGTGTCCATCATCCCGGGCATGGAAAACTTCGCGCCCGACCTCACCGACACGAGGAGCGGATTGTCCGTGGAGCCGAGCGTGGCCGCGGCAGTCTTCTCGAGTTTCTTCAGATTCGCGTCGATCTCGCGTTCGATGGCCTGAGGAATCTTCCCCTTCTGCTCATAGTACGCGTTGCACACGGCGGTCGAGATCGTGAATCCTGGCGGAACGGGGACCCCGGCATTGGTCATCTCGGCCAGGCCAGATCCCTTGCCGCCGAGAACATCCTTCATGTCACGGTTGCCGTCAGCCTTGCCACCCCCAAAGAAGTAGACATACTTCTTTGCCTGACGTGACGTCGTCGTTCCACGTCGCTTGGACGCCTTGTTGCCTCGCGCCACCTTGTTCTTTTGCATCGCCTTCTTGGTCATGGGTGTGTTTCCGTCGGCTGAGAAAGTCTGGATAAGAATACTGCTGATTATGATGTGGTCGTCAGGCCGGCTTCGTGTCTTCCGGGACGATGGCCGAGATGTCGGCGAGACGAAGGATCAGTGCTTCGAGGCGCCGAAGCAACCACAGTCGTGCTTGGCGGACTTCTGGCTCTGGCGCCATGACCAGTACATTGTCAAAGAACCTATCGACCGCGGGTTTTACGCGGGACGCCGCTGCAAACGCCTCACGGTAGCCATCTCCGCTGGTTATGGCGGCATCGATGACCGGGCGGTGGGCATCAATCTCCGCTTGAAGACCCCGCTCAGCTTCTTCGGACAGCGCGGGCCCGCTCCCCGAAGCCTCCAGCGCATCGAATGTCTCCTTCGGCAGCTCTCTCGCGATGTTCCGTACACGCTTGAAGGCAACGGCCAGTGACCGAAATTCTTGAGACCCCGTGAATTCCGGCAACACTTCAAGCTTTCGCCGAGCATCAAGTGGCACGACCTCTGCCAGAGTGTCGTTGTGGAGAACAGCTTGGACATTACGCGTGTCGAATCCACGCTGCTCGAGCGCATATCTCAGGCGATCTCTCAAGAACGTGTCGAAGGGTGCCGTCAGATGCGTTTCCCCGCCATGTTGTTTCGCTGCCGCCGCTGCCAGCGAACCAACGGCAAGACGAACTGTGAGTCCGGTCAGCTCGGGGAGGTCGATCAGGATCCGAAACACGCCGTGCGCCGCTCGACGAAGCCCGTAGGGGTCCCGAGAGCCCGTGGGCTTCTCTCCTGCTGCGAAGAGGCCGGCGAGCGTGTCCAACTTGTCGGCCAGGGAAACCGCCGCCCACGTTAGCGCCGCCTTGCCCAACTCACCGCGTGTGGGCGGCCCCTCTGCTTCGACGCCAACCGGCAAATAGTGGTAGTACACAGCCTTCCATACTTCTTCCGTCCGACCCTCCTCGCGCGCATAGATACCGCCCATCGTGCCTTGAAGCTCGGTGAACTCCCGGACCATGTCGGTTGTCAGGTCAGCCTTTGCCAGTCGCGCTGCTTCCTCTGCGTAGCGTGCGGCGGTGGGAGAACCCCCAAGCGCTTCGGTCGCGATCCATCGTGCAAGCGCCGCGACCCGATGTGCCTTGGCTTGATAGGACCCGAGCTTCCTGTGGAACTGCAACGTGGCCAGGCGATCGATCCGAGAGGCCAGCGACACTTTGCGGTCGGCCTCCCAGAAGAAACCCGCATCGCGGAGGCGAGCCGTTACGACTCGCTCGGCGTTACGGGCGATTGAGCGCTCGTTGTCTGGGGCCGTATTGATGACGGCGAGGAACGCGTTCTTCAGCTCGCCGTCCTGGCCCTCGAGCGGGAAATAGTGCTGGTGATGGATCAGTGTCGTTGTCAGCACCTCTTCTGGCA
>Ga0326597_10003743_pt1 | contig 21712 bp, 14 predicted proteins | sample RVTome_12_FD_203789 | JGI IMG/M metagenome (GOLD analysis project Ga0326597, IMG submission 203789) | Soil microbial communities from uranium-contaminated site in the Upper Colorado River Basin, Wyoming, United States - RVT100D185 | ecosystem: Environmental > Terrestrial > Soil > Contaminated >...
GGGTTCCGTTCCTGGACTTCCTTCGGCAGCATGTCCACCCAGTGCACCAGCGTCTCGCCCATGCCGAGGCGGAACATGCGCGGCCCGTGCCGCTCGATCAGCGCGACGATGCCGCCCCAGTCGCCGATCGCGCGCAGCAGCGAGACCGCTTCGACGACCAGCCCTTCGGCTACGAGCAGTTCCGCCGAGCGCCGCTGAAGGGCCGCGCGGCGCTCGCGGTCGAAGGTCTCGTTCGCGCGCGCGAGCAGGTATTCGCGCAGCAGCGGGTGGCACTGGTAGACCGGCTGCGGCTGCGCCTGCTTGAGCGACACGAAATTGTTGTTGCGGTAGAGCTCGGCGAGGAGGGCGTCGGCGTCCCCGGTCCCGGCGAGCTCCTGCGCCATCGCCGCGGTCATCTGCGGCAGGTACGCGGTCGCGAGCAGCAGCTCGCGCGTGGGCGGGTCGGTCTTCTGGAACATCTCGCCGGCGAGGTAATCGAACACCAGCCCCGGGTTGGCGAGGTCGGGCGCGGCCGCGAGCGGGTCGTACGCCGGCGCCTGCTCGACCATGAGGATCAGGCCCGCCGCCCAGCCCTGCGTCCGGTTGTAGATTTCCACCAACGCGTCCTGCCCGAGCTTGTGCCCGCGCCGCGCCACCAGCGCGTTCGATTCTTCCTGCGTGAGCTTCAGCTCGCGCCAGCCGATCACCTCCAGCGCGCGGTTCGCGCGCAGCCGCGCCATCGCGGCGGGCGGGTCGCTGCGGCTGATCAGCACCACCGCGCCGCCCGGCGGCACCTCGGCCAACGCGATGCGCATCACTTCGTGGAACACCGACTGCGCGGGGACGTCGTGGTAGCCGTCGAATACGATCGCGAACGACGGGCCGAGGCGCTGGTAGAGCGCCTGGAAATAACGGCGCGTGAAAGCGGGGAGGCCGGCGTGGTACTCGGGCGTCAACTGCGGCAGCGGCGCGGCCTTGCGTTTTCCCGGCGGCTCGCTGGCGAGGCCGAGGTAGTAGAAGAACGAGGCGACGTCGGCGTCGCCCTCGTCGAGCTGGTACCAGAGCGACGCGGGCTTGCGCTGCTCGAGGTAGCTCGCGGCGAGCGTCGTCTTGCCGCAGCCGGGCGGGCCCGTCACCCAGATCACGGAGCTGCCCATCAATTCATCGAGGCGGCGGAACAGCCGGTCGCGCGGAATGATGCCGGCGAGGCTCGGCCGCGTGGTCTTGGCGAAGGAGACGGTTGGGCTATTCACGGCGGAATGCCGGTCGCGACGAGTGGCGGGATTTTATGCCGGTTCGCCGCGGCGTTCATGCAATGGTCATGCGGGCTCGACCTGCCATCGGGATATTCTAAATATAAATGTTATAAATCAAATATTTATATTTGAGTAGCGGTTGCCGCCCCGAACCCGCGCGTGTATGCTGACAAGGCCCCTCTCTGTCACCACAAGGCCCCGCCATGACCGTCCTGCTGATCATCTTCGCCGCCGTCGCGGTGCTCTGGATCCTCGCTTACTACCGCCTGTCCTCGATCGTGTGGACGGTGGTGATCGCGATCGGCCTCGCCTTGATCACGGCCTACATGAGCGGGCCGCGCTGGCTGATCGTCACGTTGTGGGCGGCGTTCATCGTCGCGGCGCTGCTCGACAACCCGACGCCGCTGCGGCGCGCGCTGGTGAGCCGGCCGATCCTGAGCCTGTTCCGCAGGATCCTGCCGCAGATGTCGCAGACCGAGCGCGACGCGATCGAGGCGGGCACCGTGTGGTGGGACGCGGAATTGTTCAGCGGCAACCCGGACTGGAAAAAACTGCTCGCCTATCCCAGGCCCACGCTGTCGGCGGAGGAGAAGGCGTTCCTCGACGGGCCGGTGGAAGAGCTGTGCCGGATGGTGCACGACTGGGAGATCACCAACGAGCTCCACGACCTGCCGCCGCACGTGTGGCAGTACATCAAGGACAAGGGCTTCCTCGGCATGATCATCCCCAGGCAGTACGGGGGGCTCGGCTTCTCCGCGCTCGGGCATTCCGAGGTGGTGATGAAGCTCTCCACGCGCAGCGGCACGACCGCGGTGTCGGTGATGGTGCCGAACTCGCTCGGGCCGGCCGAGCTGCTGCTGCATTTCGGCACCGAGCAGCAGAAGAACCACTACCTGCCGCGGCTCGCCAAGGGGATCGAGATCCCGTGCTTCGCGCTGACCAGCCCCGAAGCGGGCTCGGACGCGGGCGCGATTCCCGACTTCGGCATCGTGTGCCGCGGCGAGTGGGAAGGGAAGAAGGACGTGCTGGGCATGCGCCTCACGTGGGAGAAGCGCTACATCACGCTCGGGCCGATCGCGACGCTGCTCGGGCTTGCGTTCCGGCTCTATGATCCGGACCATCTCCTCGGAAGCGAGGACGACATCGGCATCACGCTCGCGCTGATTCCCACGAAGACCGAAGGCGTGCACATCGGCCGCCGGCACTTCCCGTTGAACGCCGCGTTCATGAACGGCCCGAACTGGGGCAAGGACGTGTTCCTGCCGCTGGAATACGTGATCGGCGGCAAGGACTACGTCGGCGAAGGCTGGAAGATGCTGATGAACTGCCTCGCGGCCGGGCGCTCGATCTCGCTGCCGGCGCTCTCCGCCGCCACCGGCAAGCTGGGCGCGCTCGCCACCGGGGCGTACGGGCGCGTGCGCCAGCAATTCCGCGTCTCGGTCGGCAAGATGGAGGGCGTAGAGGAAGCACTCGCGCGCATCGGCGGCAACGCCTACACCATGGAGGCGGCGCGCGTGATGACCGCGGGCGCGATCGACCTCGGCGAGAAGCCCTCGGTCGTCTCCGCCATCGTCAAGTACCACCTCACCGAGCGCGGCCGCGCGGTGATCAACGACGCGATGGACATCCACGCCGGCAAGGGCATCTGCATGGGCCCGAACAACTATCTTGCGCGCGCGTACCAGCAGACGCCGATCGCGATCACGGTGGAAGGCGCGAACATCCTGACGCGTTCGCTCATCATCTTCGGCCAGGGCGCGATCCGCGGCCACCCGTACGTGCTGAAGGAAATGCTGGCGACGCACGAGAAAGACCGCGGGAAAGCGCTGCGCGACTTCGACGCGGCGTTCTTCGGCCACCTCGGCTTCGTCGCGTCGAACAAGGCGCGCGCGTTCTGGATGGGGCTCACCGCCGCGCGCTTCGTAGGCACGCCGGGCGACACCCACACGAAACGCTATTACCAGCAGCTGACGCGGCTCTCGGCCGCTTTCGCGTGGATGGCCGACGTCTCGATGTTCCTGCTCGGTGGATCGCTGAAGCGCCGCGAGCGGCTCTCGGCGCGGCTCGGCGACATCCTCTCGCACCTCTATCTCGCTTCGGCCGTATTGAAGCGCTACGAGGACTACGGGCGGCCGCAAGAGGACCTGCCGTTCGTGCACTGGTCGCTGCAGGATGCGCTCGCGCGCACGGAGGAGGCGTTCTACGGACTGTTCGCCAATTACCCCAGCAAGATCGTCGCGTGGGCGATGCGCGGGGTGATCTTTCCGTACGTCTATCCGTACGGGCGGGAATTTCCGCCGCCGGACGACCGCCTCGGCCACCAGGTCGTGGGCCTGCTGCTCGCGCCCGGGCCCGCGCGCGAGCGGCTGACCGCCGGCGTCTACATCCCGAAGGACCCGAACGAGCCGATCGCGGCGCTGGAGGCGGCGCTGCGCGCGGTGATCGCGGCGGAACCCATCGGCGCCAAGATCCGCGCCGCGCGCGAGCGCGGGCTCATCACCGCCCACTTCGCCGAGCAGATCGTCGACGAGGCGCACGCGAAAGGCGTGATCACCGGGGAGGAGAAGGCCGCGATGGAGCGGGCGAAGACGCTGCGCCGCCAGGTCATCATGGTGGACGATTTCCCGCGGGACCTCGGCAAGACCGAGATCTACCAGACCACGCAGCCGGTCACGTTCGAGGAACTGCGCGGCAGGACCTCGTGGCCCGAGATCGAGAAGCGGGGGCACCAGCCGAACCCCGCCACTTAGCACAAGGCACAAGGCACAAGGCACAAGGCACAAGGCAAAGAGCACTGCTGATCGGGATTTTCTACTTTTGCCTTTTGCCTTGTGACTTTTGCCTTAATTTATGTCCGACACCGTTCTTTATTCAGTTGCGGACGGAATCGCCACTATCCTCCTGAATCGCCCGCAGGTGATGAACGCGCTCGACGCGGGGATGATCGTGCAGTTGCGCGAGGCCGCGGAGCGGGCCGAGCACGATGCGGCGGCACGGGCGGTGGTGATCCGCGGGGCGGGCCCGGCGTTTCTCGCGGGCGGCGACGTCTCGATGTTCCACGCCAATCTTGCACGGATGCCGGCGCTGGTGCGGGAAGGGGCGGGCGAGCTGCACCGCGCGATCCTCGCGCTGCGGCGCGCGCCGAAGCCGGTGCTGGCGTCCGTGCACGGCGCGGTGGCCGGCGCGGGCGTGAGCGTGATGGCGGCGGCCGACCTCGCCATCGCCGCGGACGGCACGAAGTTCACGATGGCTTACAGCCGGCTCGGGACGAGCCCGGACGGCGGCGCGACGTACTCGCTGCCGCGGCTGGTGGGGCTGCGCAAGGCGCTGGAGCTGATCCTGCTGTCGGATGCCATCGACGCGCGCGAGGCGCTCGGGCTGGGGCTCATCAACTGGGTCGTGGGCGCCGAGCGGCTCGCGGCGGAGACCGAAAGCATCGCGCGCCGCCTGGCGCAGGGCGCGACGGCCGCGTTTGCCGAGATCAAGAAGCTGCTCGGCCAGAGCTACGACCAGACGCTCGCGGCGCAGTTGAACGCCGAGGTGGAGGCGTTCGCCCGCTGCGCCGGCACGCGCGACTTCGCCGAAGGCGTCACCGCCTTCGTTGAAAAGCGCAAGCCGCTTTTCAAGGGCGAGTGAGTCGTGATTCGTTATTCGTTAGTCGTTATTCGGAAAGTGAACCGTGAGGATGTGAAAGCGCTCATCGACTAACGACTAACGACTAACGACTAACGACTAACGACTAACGACTAACGACTAACGACTAACGACTAACGACTAACGACTAACGACTAACGACTAACGACTAACCGAGGGCAAACAAGTGTCGTTGCGCGGGAAAACCATTTTCATCACCGGCGCGACGCGGGGGATCGGGCGCGAGATCGCGCTCCGGTGCGCGCGCGACGGCGCCAATGTCGTGGTCACGGGGAAGTCCGCCCAGCCGCACCCGAAGCTGCCCGGCACGATCGGCGAGGTGGCGAAAAAAGTCGAGAAAGCTGGCGCAAGCGCGCTGGCCGTCCAGCTCGACGTGCGCGACGCAGACGCCGTCGCGGCCGCGGTGCGGCAGGCCGTGAAGGCTTTCGGGGGTATCGACGTTCTCGTCAACAACGCGAGCGCGATCTCGCTCACCGGCACGCTGGAGACGCCCGTCAAGCGCCTCGACCTCATGCTCTCGGTCAACCAGCGCGGCACCTTCGTCTGCTCGCAGGCGTGCCTGCCGCACCTCAGGAAAGCGGCGAATCCTCACATACTTACGCTCTCGCCGCCGCTCAACCTGCACCCGCGCTGGTTCAAGGGGCACGTCGCCTATACCATGGCAAAATACGGCATGAGCCTGTGCACGCTCGGGATGGCGGAGGAATTCCGGTCCGACGGCATCGCGGTCAATTCGCTGTGGCCGCGCACCACCATCGCGACCGCCGCGATCGAGGTGAATTTCCCGAAGGCGATTCTCGACGCGAGCCGCAAGCCCGCGATCGTGGCCGACGCCGCTTACGTCATATTGAACCGCGACAGCCGCAAGGCCACCGGCAACTTCTACATCGACGAGACGGTGCTGAGGGAGGAGGGCGTCACCGATTTTGAGCGGTATGCGGTCAATCCAGGAACGGCTTTGTATACGGATTTGTTCCTGGATTGACCGGTCGTGAGTCGTGAGTCGTGAGTCGTTAATCGTTATTCGACATAGGAACCTTGAACACGCGCATGCGTCCATCGACTAGCGACTAGCGACTAGCGACTAGCGACTAGCGACTAGCGACTAGCGACTAGCGACTAGCGACTAGCGACTAGCGACTAGCGACTAGCGACTAGCGACTAGCGACTAGCGACTAGCGACTAGCGATTCGTGAGAAAGCTCGAAAAAAGGAGGAGGCATGGCACCAACCCCAGGTCATCTGATTCCCGTGGAAACAGCCGTGACGCTCGACGGCCTGTTCCGCGAGCGCGTGAAGCGCACGCCGGAACTGGTCGCCTATCGCGCCTACAACGAGCCGCACAAGAACTGGCGCGAATACACCTGGGCACAGATCGATCACCAGGTCGCGCGCTGGCAGGCCGCGATGGACAGGGACGGCCTGAAAGCCGGCGATCGCGTCGCCGTCATGCTGAAGAATTCCCCCGAGTGGGTGACGTACGACCAGGCCGCGCTCGGGCTGGGGCTGGTGGTGGTGCCGCTCTATACCCAGGACCGCGCGGAGAACGTCGCTTATATCATCGACAACGCCGGCTGCAAGGCGCTGCTGATCGAGGGCGGAGAGCAGTGGGAGGAGCTCTCCGGCGTGAAAGGCCAGCTCGGCGGCCTGGCGCGCGTCATTTCCGTCAACCCGATCCCCGAGGCCGGCGACCCGCGCGTGAAGTCGCTGGCGGAATGGCTGCCGGAGCAGGGCGGTGCGACGCGCCACGTGGCGCGCGACCCGCACGCGCTCGCGACCATCGTCTACACCTCGGGCACGACCGGGCGGCCGAAGGGCGTGATGCTCTCGCACCACAACATCGTCACCAACGCCGCGGCGAGCTGCTCGGTGCTGACCGCCGGGCACGACGACCTGTTCCTGTCGTTCCTGCCGCTGTCGCACACGTTCGAGCGCACCTGCGGCTACTACCTCAGCATCATGACCGGCTCCACCACCGCGTACTCGCGCGGCATCCCGGTGCTCGGGGAGGACCTGCAATCGGTGCGCCCGACCTTGCTCATCTCGGTGCCGCGGATCTACGAGCGCGTGTACGGCCGCATCCGGGACGCGTTGAACGCGGGCTCTCCGCTGAAGAAGAAGCTGTTCCTGGCGGCGGTGGAAGTCGGCTACGCGCGCTTCGAGCACGCGCAGGGCCGCGGGCCGTGGAAGCCGTCGTTCCTGCTGTGGCCGGTGTTAAACGCCCTGGTGGCGAAAAAGATCCTGGCGCGGCTCGGCGGGCGCGTGCGCGGGGCGATATCCGGCGGCGCGGCGCTGCCGTCCGAGATCTCGCGCGTGTTCATCGGGCTCGGGCTTACCGTGCTCCAGGGCTTCGGCATGACGGAGTGCAGCCCGGTCGCGGCCGCCAACCGGCCGGACGACAACCTGCCGGCGAGCGTCGGCACGGCGCTGCCGCACGTGCAGTTGAAGATCGGCGAGAACAACGCGCTCATGATCAAGGGGCCCAACGTGATGCTCGGCTACTGGGCGAACCCGGAGGCGACGACAGCGATCCTCGGGCCCGACGGGTGGCTCAACTCCGGCGACACCGCGCGCATCGACGAAAAGGGCCACGTGTTCATCACCGGGCGGCTGAAGGAGATCATCGTGCTCTCCAACGGCGAGAAACTGCCGCCGGTGGATATCGAGGCCGCCATCGCGCGCGATCCCCTGTTCGAGCAGGTGATGCTGCTCGGCGAAGGCAAGCCGTACCTGTCGATGATGACGGTCTTGAATGGCGATCAATGGATGAAGCTGTGCGTGGAGAAGGGATTCGACGCTTCGCCGGCGTCAACCAACCTGAAGCCGGTCGAGGAGGCCCTGCGCGCACGCATCACCGCGCAGATGAAGGCATTCCCGGGCTACGCGCAGGTCCGGCGCGTCACCGCCACGCTCGAGCCGTGGACCGTCGAGAACGGCCTGCTCACCCCGACCATGAAGTTGAAGCGGGCAAAGGTAATGGAGAAGTTCAATGCGGAGATCGACGGAATGTATGCGGGTCATTGACCCGCGATGACGAGATACGGGATACGAGATACGAGATAACCGCTTGATCACAGATACCACTTCGCGCGCCGTGCGTCCCGCATCTCGGATCGCGCATCCCGAATCGCGTATCAGTGGAGAATTATGAGCGAGCAGCGACCAACCACGACCCTTCCGGCCGGCAAGGAGCCGATCCTGCGCGTGGCGCCGATGCCGCGCGATTCGAACCAGACCGGGGACATCTTCGGCGGCTGGATCATGGCGCAGGTGGACATCGCGGGCAGCATCCCGGCGATGCGGCTCGCCAGGGGGCGCGTCGCGACCGTCGCGGTGAATTCCTTCGTGTTCAAGCAGCCGGTGTTCGTGGGCGACCTCGTCAGCTTCTACGCGGAAGTCGTGCGGGTGGGGCGGACCTCGATCACCGTCAACGTCGAGGTCTACGCGCAGCACAAGCCGGAGCGCGAGGAAGTGGTGAAGGTCACCGAGGCGACGCTGACTTACGTCGCCGTGGACGAGAACCGCAAGCCGCGTGTTGTTGCGACGCAACAGTAAATGCCGGCCCCGGGACTCTCTTGCGTTGTAGGAATATCGCCTGAGAGTAAGATGACCTTCACTTTCAACGGTCGGCGAGCAATCAGGGCCGGCATTAAAGGGGGAGTCATGAAATATTCACGGACGTTCATGTCGTTTGCCGTTGCCTCTGCGCTGGCGGCGTTTGCCGGCGGCGCGCAGGCCTCGGGTTTCGCGCTGATCGAGCAGAACGCGAGCGGCCTGGGCAACGCCTTCGCCGGCGCGGCTGCGGCGGCGGATGACGCGAGCACGATTTTTTTCAATCCGGCGGGCATGACCAAGCTGCCGGGGCGGCAGGCGGTGGTGGCCGGGCACCTGATCATTCCTTCGTCCAAGTTCGCGAACACCGCGTCGACCGCCGCGGGCGGCGGATTCGCGCTGGGCACCAACGGCGGCGACGCCGGCGACCTCGCGTTCGTGCCGAATGCTTACCTGAGCTGGCAGCTCAGCCCGCAATGGTTCGTCGGCGTCGGCGTGAACGCGCCGTTCGGTCTGAAGACGGATTACGACGCCGGCTGGGTCGGGCGCTTCCACGCGCTCAAGTCGGAAATCAAGGCGATCAACGTCAACCCGAGCGTCGCGTTCAAGGCCAGCGACGCGTTTTCGTTCGGGTTCGGGCTCAACTGGCAGTACGTCGAGGCCGAGATCACCAAGGCGGTTAACTACACCGCGGTGGCCTTTGCGACCGCAAACCCGGGCCTGATCGCCGCCGTCGGCGCGGGCAACGCGGGCAGCAACAGCATCGAGGCCGACGACAGCGCGTTTGGCTTCAACTTCGGCGTGATGTTCAACCCGGCGCCCAACACGAATATCGGCATCAGCTACCGCTCGGCGATGAACCTGACGCTCGACGGCAGCGCGTCGTTCGCCGCCCGCCCGGCGGCGCTGACGGCCGCCGCCCTCGTGATCCCGGCGCTCGCCGCCCAGATCGGCGACAGCCCGATCACCGCCAACCTCAAGATGCCGGCGTCGTGGTCGTTGGCCGTGAAGCACCAGATCAACTCGAAGTGGGACCTGCTGGCCGATGTCACGCGCACGGAGTGGTCTTCCATCCCGGCTCTCGTTATCGTCCGCAACAGCGGGGCCGTCCTGGAAAACGTGCCTTTCAACTGGAAGGATACGTGGCGCGTGGGGCTCGGCTTCAATTACCGCCACAACCCGGACTGGATTTTCCGCTTCGGGGTCGCGCGCGACCAGACCCCGACCTCGGACGCGTTCCGCATCCCCAGGCTGCCCGATGAAGACCGCACCTGGCTCGCGTTCGGCGGGCAGTACAAGGTCTCGAAGGCCGGCACGCTGGATTTCGGCTACGCGCATCTGTTCGTGAAGGACCCGACGCTGAACCTGAGCGGCCCGCCGGCGCTGAGCGCGCAGCTCGTGGCGGGGCGCGGCGCGCTGGTCGGCGCTTACGACAGCCAGGTCAACATCCTGAGCATGCAGTACCGGCACAACTTCTGACCATGCCAGCCGCTTCTCCCTTCATCGTGCGCCGGGCCGCGGTGCTCGGCGCCGGCGTGATGGGCGCGCAGATCGCCGCGCACCTGGTCAACGCGAACGTTCCCGCCGTCCTCTTCGAGCTGCCCGCGAAGGAAGGCGACCCCAACGGCAACGTGCTGAAGGCGGTCGAGAACCTGAGGAAGCTCGAACCAAGCCCGCTTTCGACTTCGTCAAAAGCGAGCTTGATAGAAGCAGCGAACTACGAACAGCACCTCGACAGGCTCAAAGAGTGCGACATCATCATTGAGGCTATTTCCGAGCGGCTGGACTGGAAAGCAGACCTTTACAAGAAGGTTGCTCCCCACATCGGCGACCACGCTATTTTCGCGAGCAACACCTCTGGTCTTTCGGTTAATAAACTTTCAGAATCTCTTCCGCTCGAATTGCGGAAGAGATTCTGTGGGGTGCATTTCTTCAACCCGCCGCGCTACATGCACCTGGTCGAGCTGATCGCCGCGAAGGACACCGGTGCCGGGATCCTCGACGATCTCGAGAAATTCCTGGTCACCACGCTCGGCAAGGGCGTGATCCGCGCCAAGGACACGCCCAACTTCATCGCCAACCGCGTCGGCGTGTTCTCGATGCTGGCGACGGTGCACCACGCCGAGCGGCTCGGCATCGGCTTCGACGTGGTGGACGCGCTGACCGGGACGCTCATCGGGCGCCCGCGCAGCGCGACCTTCCGCACCGCCGACGTGGTCGGGCTCGACACCTTCGCTCACGTCGTCAACACCATGAAGGACACGCTGCTGCAGGATCCCTGGCACAAGTATTACGAAGTGCCGGCGTGGCTGAAGCAGTTGATCGAGCAGGGCGCGCTCGGGCAGAAGACGAGGAAGGGCGTGTACCAGAAGAAGGGCAACGACATCCACGTCCTCGATCTCAAGACCCGAAACTACCGGCTGTCCGACGGAAGCGCCGACGAGAGCGTGGTCGAGATCCTCAAGAACAAGGACGTCGCGGCGCGCTTCGAGCAATTGCACGCCTCGACCCACCCGCAGGCGCAGTTCCTGTGGGCCATACACCGCGACGCATTCCATTACTGCGCCGTGCACCTGGCGGATATCGCCGACAACGCGCGCGACCTCGATTTCGCGATCCGCTGGGGCTTCGGCTGGAACCAGGGGCCGTTCGAGATCTGGCAGGCCGCGGGCTGGCAGGCGCTCGCGAAGTGGATCGCGGACGACGTCGCGGCAGGCAAGGGCATGACGAGCGTGCCGCTGCCGGCGTGGGCGATGGAGCCGGGACGCACCGCCGTGCATGGTGCGCAAGGCTCGTACTCCCCGGCCGCCAGTGCCTACAAAGCGCGCTCGGCGCTGCCCGTTTACCGCCGCCAGCCGTTCCCCGACCGCCTGCTGGGCGAGCCGATTAAATATGGAGAGACACTATTCGAGACCGACGGCGTGCGCTGCTGGCATACCGGAGACGACATCGCGATCGTCAGCTTCAAGAGCCGCATGCACGCCATCGGCGACGACGTGCTCGACGGCGTGCAGCAGGCGCTGGAGGAAGCCGAGCGCAACTACATGGGGCTCGTCATCTGGCAGACCGAGCCGCCGTTCTCGGTCGGCGCGAATCTCAAGAAGACGCCGGCCGGCGGGGCGCGGCCGCCATCCAAGCCGTCGGCATTCAGCAAGCTGTTCCGGCAGGTCCGGCGCGAGGCCGAATCGCTCGCGCTGAAGGCGGCGCGGCAGATCGGCGTCGCCGACCAGCTGATGGCGGGCAAGCTCGCCGAGGTGGAGAAACTGGTCGAGCAGTTCCAGGACACGACGCAGGCGCTGAAGTTCTCGATGGTGCCGACGGTGGCGGCGGTGGACGGCATCGCGTTGGGCGGCGGCTGCGAGTTCATCATGCACAGCGATCGCGCGGTGGCGACGCTGGAGAGCTACATCGGCCTGGTCGAGGCCGGCGTCGGGCTCCTGCCCGCGGGCGGCGGCTGCAAGGAGTTCGCGATGCGCGCGGCGGCGGATGCCAAGGGCGGCGACATGTCGGCGTTCCTGCAGAAGTACTTCAAGGCGGTCGCGATGGCGGAGGTGAGCCGCAGCGCCGAGCTGGCGCGCGAGTTGGGCTACCTGCGCCCGACCGACCGCATCGTGATGAACCGCTTCGAGCTGCTCGAGGTCGCCAAGGCCGAACTGCGCTCGCTCGCCGCCGCCTACCGCCCGCCGCTCAAGCAGGTCGCGATCCCGGTCGCGGGCCGCAGCGCGATCGCGACGATCCGCGCGTTCATGGAAAACCTGCTCGCGGGCGGGCACATCTCCGAGCACGACTACCTGATCGGCCACCAGGTCGCGATCGTGATGTGCGGCGGGGAAATCGAGGGCGGCAGCCTGGTGGACGAGCAGTGGTTCCTCGACCTAGAGCGCAAGCACTTCATGGAGCTCATCGCCACCGAGAAGACACAAGCGCGGATCGAGCACACTTTGAAGACCGGCAAACCCCTTAGGAACTAGGATTGAGGATCGAGGAATGAGGATTGAGTGGACCGCTGGTGAGGCGAGCTTTGCGTTGGGCTTACTCAATCCTCAATCCTAATTGCTCAATCCTTGATCGGGAGAACCGTCATGACCAGGCAGATCCAGGACGCGTATATCGTCGCCGCCACCCGCACGCCGGTGGGCAAGGCGCCGCGCGGGATGTTCAAGAATGTCCGGCCCGACGACCTGCTGGCGTTCGCCCTGAAGAGCGCGCTGGCAAAGGCCCCCGGCCTCGACCCGGGCGCGATCGACGACGTGATCGTCGGCTGCGCGATGCCGGAAGCGGAGCAGGGGATGAACGTGGCGCGCATCGGGCTGCTGCTGGCGGGTTTCCCCAACAGCGTCTCGGGCATGACGATCAACCGGTTCTGCTCGTCCGGGACGCAGGCGGTGGCGCTTGCCGCGGACCGCATCCGGCTGGGCGAGGCGGACGTGATGGTGGCGGCCGGAACCGAGAGCATGAGCATGGTGCCGATGGGCGGCAACAAGCCGTCCTTCGGCCCCGCGGTGTTCGAGAAGAACGAGAACATCGCGATCGCCTACGGCATGGGCATTACCGCCGAGAAGGTGGCGGCCCAATGGAAAGTGAGCCGCGAGGAGCAGGACCTGTTCGCCGCGGAAAGCCACCGGCGGGCGGTGCGCGCGACCGACAGCGGCGAATTCAAGGACGAAGTGACGCCGTACCCGATTCGCGATCAGGTGCCCGACCTGGCGGCGCGCGAGGTCAGGGTGAACGCCCGCGACGCCGTGAACGACGAAGGCCCGCGGCGCGAAACTTCGCCCGAGGCGCTCGCGAAGCTGCGTCCCGCGTTCTCGGTGAAGGGCAGCGTCACCGCCGGCAACAGCTCGCAGATGTCGGACGGGGCGGCGGCGGTGGTGCTGATGAGCGAGTCCGCGCTCGCGCGCTACAACCTGCGCCCGCTCGGCCGCTTCCTGGGCTACTCGGTGGCGGGCGTGCCGCCGGACATCATGGGGATCGGGCCGGTGAAAGCGATCCCGAAAGTGCTGAAGCAGGTGGGGATCAAGCTGGAGGACATCGACTGGATCGAGTTGAACGAGGCGTTCGCCGCGCAGTCGCTCGCCGTGATCAAGGACCTCGGCCTCGACCGCGCCCGCGTCAACCCGTTGGGCGGCGCGATCGCGCTCGGGCACCCGCTCGGCGCGACCGGCGCGGTCCGGGTGGCGACGCTGATGCACGGCCTGCGCCGCCACCAGAAGAAGTACGGCATGGTCACCATGTGCATCGGCACCGGGATGGGCGCCGCTGGAATTTTTGAAGCGTTGTAAGTGCTTAAAAAATTATAATAAAAACAATTAGTTAATAATTTCAGCCGCGCCGGCAAGGGGGCATATGAAACTCGCATCGGCTGGATTCCTGACGACCTGGCTATTGCTCTGCGGCGCGGCTCAGGCGGTGGAGATCGCGGGCGTCAGCGTCGCGGAAAAAATCGCGATCGGCCGGGGCGGCCCCGAACTGGTCCTGAACGGCGCCGGCGTGCGCCAGAAGCTGATGTCGGTCGATGTCTACGTCGGCGCGCTTTATCTCGTCGGCGCGAAGAAGACGGCGAAGGAAGTGCTCGCGGACCCCGGTCCCAAGCGCGTGCTGATGCAAGTGCTGATCGAGGAGCTCACGGCGAAGGAGCTCATCGCGTCGCTCAACGACGCGATCGCGGCGAACCTCATTCCGGTCGAGATCGCGCTGATCGAGAAACGGCTCGGCGAGCTCAATCGCATGATGGCCTCCATCGGCGTGTTGAAGCGCGGCGGCGTGGTCCACATCGATTTCCTGCCCGGCACCGGCACCCGCATCACCGTCAACGGCGTCGAGCGGATTACGATCCCGGGCGACGATTTTTTCCGCGCCCTGCTGCAGATCTGGATCGGCAGGAAGCCGGTGGACGGACGGCTGCGCGATGCCTTGCTCGGCAGCAAGTGAAGCGTGACATGATAGAGCGTGACATGTTGGATCGTGACGTGATGAGCCGTGACACGGTGAGGCGCGGCTTGTGTCCCTGCATCTGAATTAAGTTAAGCACGCCGTACCGCGTCACGCCGAGTCACGTCACGCAGCATCATGTCACGTCATTCCTGACCCGGCGGGTCAGGCGATTTTGCGGATGGGCTCCGGCCGCGAGATGCCGAAACCCTGCACGTAATCCACGCCGATCTCGCGCAGTTTGTCGAGCGTCTTCCTGGATTCCACGAATTCCGCGATCGTACGGATGCCGACTTCCTTGCAGACGATGTTGATTGCCTTCACCGTCGCCGGTCCGAGCGGGCCCTGCAGCATGCTCTCGATGATCACGCCGTCGATCTTGAGGAAGTCCACCGGCAGGTCGTTCAGGTGCGAGAACGACACCCTGACGCTGCCGAACGCATCCAGCGTGAAGCGGCAGCCGAGCGGCTTCAGCACCGCGACGAACGCCCGCGCGGCCGCCGGGTGCTCGATCACGTCGCGCTCGTTGATCTCGAAACAGAGGCAACGCGGCGGGACACCGGCGTGTTGCAGTTCCTCGCGCACCGCGCCCAGAAACGAGGTGCTCCGCAGCGCCGGCGTCGAAACGTTGACGCACATCATGGGTAGCGGCTTCGCCGGGTTTTCCTTCTGCCGGGCGGCGCACCATGCAAGGACGGCCCGCACCACCCAGCGGTCGATCTTCGCCATCATGCCGAGGCTTTCGGCGATGTCGAAGAATCCGCCGGGCGGCAGCATGTTGTCCTCCTCCTGTTTCAGCCGGAGCAGGACCTCGTAGCACGACGGATCGGGATTTCCCGCTTTGAGGGGCACGATCCTCTGCGCGAGCAGCAGGAACAGGTTTTCCCTCAGCGCGCGCTCGAGCATGAGGCGCGGGTCGTCCCAACCGGTCAGCTGCTCGGTCATCAGGCGCAGGTACAGCGCCTGGCCGCCTGTCGCGCCCGGCGGAATGGTATCGAAGTCTTTCAGATAGCCCGGGATGGTGGGAACGTCTTTCGGCCTCGTCGGGGGGATCGTGCCGCCGTCCTTGGGTCTCCCCGGCGGGAGGGTGGGGGCGTCTTTCGCCGCTCCAGGCGAGGGGGCGCCTGCGGAACTCTTGTTCTTGTCCTCAGGCGCTGTCATACCGGTCGCAACTCATCGCCTCGATAGTCGGGTACCGTCATTCTACCTAATGATTCCATTGAAAATTCCCCACGCGCGCTGAATGGATCGCGCGCGGGGCCGCGCTACATGTTGGGGTAGTTGGGCCCGCCGCCACCCTCGGGCGCGACCCAGACGATGTTTTGCGTGGGATCCTTGATGTCGCAAGTTTTGCAGTGGACACAATTCTGGGCGTTGATCTGCAGCCGCGGGTTCTTCCCGTCTGCGTCGCGCACGATCTCGTAGACGCCGGCCGGGCAATAGCGGCTTTCAGGAGAGTCGTAGCGCTCGAGGTTGACCTTGACCGGGACCGCGGCGTCCTTCAACGTCAGGTGGGGCGGCTGGTCCTCGTTGTGGTTGGTGTTGGAGATGAAGACCGAGGACAGGCGGTCGAAGCTCACCACCCCGTCGGGCTTCGGGTACGCGATGGGCTCGGCCTCCTGCCGGGTCTTCAACGTCTCGTGGTCGGCGTGATCGTGGCGCAGCGTCCATGGCGCCCGTCCGCGGAACACGACCTGGTCCACGCCCACCATCAGCGTGCCGAGCATGAGTCCCTTGCTCATCCACGGCTTGAAATTGCGCGCGCGGCGCAGCTCGTCGTGCAGCCAGCTCGCGCGGAATGCCTCCGGGTAGGCGCCGAGCTCGTCGTGCGAGCGCCCGGCGCCGAGCGCGGCGAACGCCGCTTCCGCCGCCAGCATGCCCGACTTCATCGCCGCGTGGCTGCCCTTGATGCGCGAAGCGTTGAGGAATCCCGCGTCGTCCCCGATCAGGGCGCCGCCCGGGAACACGAGCCCCGGCAGCGACTGCAGCCCGCCGGCGGCGATGGCGCGCGCGCCGTAGGCGATGCGCTTGCCGCCCTCGAGGAAGGGGCGGATCGAAGGATGCGTCTTGTAGCGCTGGAATTCCTCGTACGGGCTGAGATAAGGGTTGCTGTAGCCGAGCCCCACCACGAAGCCGATGGCGGCCTGGTTGTTCTCGAGGTGGTAGAAGAAGGAGCCGCCGTAAGTATCGTTGGCGAGCGGCCAGCCCGCGGTGTGGATGACGAGCCCGCGCTGGTGCTGCTCGGGCTTGATCTCCCACAGTTCCTTCAACCCGATGCCGTAGACCTGCGGGTCCGCGCCCGCGCGCAGCTTGAAGCGCTCCTCCAGCTGCTTGCCGAGATGGCCGCGGCAGCCTTCCGCGAAAAAAGTGTAGCGCGCGCGCAATTCCATGCCCGGCTGATAGCTCGCGGTCGGCTTGCCGTCGCGGCCGATGCCCATGTCGCCGGTGGCGACGCCGCGCACCGTGCCGCCCTCGCCGTACAGCACCTCGGCGGCGGCGAAGCCCGGGAAAATCTCGACGCCCAGCCCTTCGGCCTGTTTTCCGAGCCAACGGCAGACGTTGGCGAGGCTCACCACGTAGTTGCCGTGGTTCTTGAAGCACGCGGGCAGCATGAAATCCGGCACCTTCCAGGATCCGCCCTCGGTGAGGAACAGGAAGCGGTCTTCGGCGACCGGGGCATTCAGCGGGGCTTCCAGCTTTTGCCAGTCCGGGACGAGTTCGCTGATCGAGCGCGGATCCATCACCGCGCCGGACAGGATGTGCGCGCCGACCTCCGAGCCTTTTTCCAGGACGCAGACGCCGACCTCCTTTCCCTGCTGCGCGGCGAGCTGCTTCAGGCGGATCGCCGCGGCCAGTCCCGCGGGACCGGCGCCGACGACGACCACGTCGTATTCCATGACCTCGCGCTGCGCCACTATTCACCTCTTGTTACATCAATCGCAGGCGGCATTATAGAACGTGCCGTTCTTTCGTACGTCGGGAATGCGTGACATGGTGCGGCGTGACGTGATGCCGCGTGACATGATAGGGCGTGACGTGATGAAGCGTTCGGCTTGCTCTGAAAGAATCACGATATACCATGTCACGCCTCACCACGTCACGATTCATCATGTCACGAATCATCATGTCACGATGTTCCGAGAATCGCGCGGGCAGCGGCAACGCCGCTGCGCACTGCTGATTCGAGCGTTGCAGGATAGTCGCTCGCCACGTAGTCGCCGGCGAGGAAGAAATTCGTGAGCGGGGTGCGCGATTCCGGCCGCTTGAGCCCGGGCGCGCAGGCGAAGGTGGCGCGCTTCTCGGCAATGACGCGGCACCACAGCGGGTCGGGCAGGAGCCCGAGCTGCTGCTGCAGTTCCTGATGGACCAGGCGGCCGAGCTCGTCCTGCGCGAGATCCTGGTGCGGGCCTTGAGCGCTGATCACGGCCCCGATCACGCCGTGCTGCCCGGCGAGCGCGCCGCGGTCGAACGCCCATTGCAGCAGTGCGCTCTCGAAGCCCAGCATCGGCGCGGGCAGCCGCACCTCCCGCGGATAGCCGAGATAGACCGAGTGGATCGGCTGGTAGGCGAGGCGCTCGACGCGCTCGGCCACCTCGGCCAGGGCCGAGATGCCGATCAGGAACGCGCCGGCATGATAGGGGGGCAGGGCGCATACGACGTGGCTGAACACCGCTTCGCCGCCACTGCTGCGCACCGTGAAGCCGTCCTCATTGTCCTCCGTCCCCTGTTCGATTTCCGTCACGCGGCTCCCGGTCAGAACCGCGCCGCCGTTCGCCATGACGTAATCCGCCGCAGGCTCGGGGAACAGCCGCGACAGGTCGGCGCGCGGCAGCAGCATGTCGCTGGCTTCCCGGCTGGCGTCGAGGCTGTCGCGCAGGACGTTCAGAAACACCTGCGCCGATGCCAGCTCGGGCGGCGTGTTGAGCGCGGAAACGCACAGCGGGCGCCACAGCATCCGCGTCATGCGCCAGCCTTGAGCGTGTTGATCGAGCAGCGCCTCGACCGTGACGTCCCGCGCGAGCGCGTAGCCCTGCCGCCGCATGCGCCAGATGAAACGCGCGGCGGAAAGGCGCTCGGACAGCGGCGCTCCCGTTGCCGCGATCAGGCCGGCGAGCAGGTGCAGCGGCGCCGGCAGGCCGGCGGCCTTGAGCGAGAAGCGCTGGTGGACCTGCCAGGTGAGCGGCAGCCGCATGAGCGCAAGCTCCGGGTCGGCGCCAACCTGGCGCATCAGGCGGAGCGTTTCGGTATACGCCCCGATCAGGATATGCAGCCCGTTGTCGAGCGCAATATCGCGATGCTCGACGCGGCGCGCGCGGCCGCCCAGCGTCTTCGCCGCCTCGAATACCGTGACCGGGACGCGCTGCTCCGCGAGCGTGACGGCTGCCGCCATGCCGGCGTAGCCACCGCCGATGACGGCCACGTTCATGAAATGGACAGGATTAACAGTGTCTATTCAGGTTGTTGCGATTCTGTGGCGACACTCAAGCCGTGGCGGTGGCGGGCTGCGAGGCGCGCTTGCCGGCCCACACCTTTTCGGGCACGCAGACGCTGCCTTCGAAGATGCGGCGCGCGGTGCGGATCAGCGCGGCGCGGCGCAGCGCCTGCTGCTCATTGGCCAGGTCGACGTCGAGGTCGATGATGATCATGCCCTGCGGGTGCTCGATCCGGATCATCCCCTGCGGCGCCGGCGGCAGGGGAGAGATCTGCGAGGCCACCGTTCCGGGTATTGCGCAAGCCGAGGCGATGCACACCGTTCCGGTTACCGGGTGCGCCTTGTGGCAGGTCTCGGGCACGAAGAAGCGCGAAGCGATGACGCCGCCGTGGCGCGGCTTCGACAGCAAGGCCATTTTCGGCACCACCGACTTCGAGACGTCGCCCATGCCCATCAGCGCTCCGGCCTTGACGCGGATCGCTTCCATGCGCCTGAGCAGTTCCCTGTCCGCGTCGAGCTCGACGGCAGTCTCGTGGCCGGTCTTGCCGAACGCTTCCGCGCGCATCAGCACGACGGGCATCGCGATGTCCACGCAGCTCACCTCGATCCCGTCGATGATGTCTGACGGTTTTCCCGTGGGCAGCATCTTTTGGGTGACCGCCCCGATGGCGCTCTGGAAATTGATGCCGACGGGCGCCGCCGTTCCCGGCACGCCGTCGATGGACGCATTGCCCTCGTAATTGACCTGCCCGCCGGGCGTCTGCACGATCGCCTCGACCAGGGATTGCGTGTTGACGTTGAAGATGCGCACCGGCGTCTCGCCGTTCTTCGCCGGTACCAGGCCCGCCTCGATCGCGAACGGCCCGACCGCCACCAGCATGTTGCCGCAGTTGGGCTTGGTGTCCACGATGTTCTCGTGGATCTGTACCTGCGCGAACAGGTAATCGACGTCGGCGTCGGGGCGCTTCGATTTGCTGATCATCGCGACCTTGCTGGTGACCGAGTGGGAGCCGCCGATGCCGTCAATCTGGATCTGGTGCGGCGATCCCATCACCGAGAGCAGCACCGCGTCGCGCGTCGGGATGTCGGCGGGCAGGTCGGAGAGCTTGAAGAACGGTCCGCGCGAGGTGCCGCCGCGCATGATCACGCAGGGGATCTTCGTTTGCATATCAATTCGCTCCTGCTGTTCGTGTCGGAATTATACGCCCGAGCATTCAAAAAGCGTGACGCGGTGACCCGTGACACGGTAAACCGTGACGCGATAACGCATGACGCGGTGCGGCGTGTTTCGGTCCGAACGCTTTTCCGTGTCACGAATTATCGCGTCACGGTTTACCGTGTCACGTCGTATCGTGTCACGCTTCATCAAAAAGCGTAGCGCCTGAGGCCGCCATCGACCGGCAGCACCGCGCCGGTGATATAGCAGGCGATGGGGGAGGCGAGGAACACCGCCAGCGCAGCGAGGTCTTCAGGTTCGCCGTAGCGGCCGACCGGGATCTCCGCGGCGGACTGCTTCGCGCGGAACTCCGGGGAGTACTTGCGGCGGATCTGCTCGCTCATGATGCGTCCAGGCGGAATGCAGTTCACCGTGATGCCGTAGCGGCCGACCTCGCGCGACAGCCCCTTCGACCAGGCGTGGATCGCGGCCTTGGCCGGGTGCGCGGCGATCATGCGTTCCGGCTCCGACTTGCCGCTGATGTTGATGACGCGCCCCCATTTCTTCCCGATCATGCCGGGCAGGAGGACGTGGGTGAGCTGACGGATGCGCGTGAAGTTGAGCGTCATCGCCTCCTCCCACTGCGCTTCCGGCGCGTCGATCGGCAGCGGCGGCTTGCTGCCGCCGGCGCTGTTCACCAGGATGTCGACATGCCCGAGGGCATCGAGCGCAGCGCGGGCCAGCCGTGACGGGGCGCCCTCGGGCATCACGTCAAATTCAATGACTGCAGGTTGCGGTCCACCCGCCGCAGCGATTTCCTGCGCCAGTTCTTCCAGCAACGATTTGCGTCGAGCCGCGATGCACACCTTCACGCCTTCTGCTGCCAGTCCCTTTGCGATTGCGCGGCCGATGCCCATGCTCGCGCCCGTCACCAGCGCCGTCTTGCCTTTTAATTGCAGGTCCATTCTCTTGCTCCATAGAAGTGACGCGAAACTTCGTGACGCGGTGGTGCGTGACGCGATACCTCGTGACGCGCCAGTGCGTGGTTGAAAAACCGACGCTTCATCGTGTCACGAATCACCGCGTCACGCATTACCGCGTCACGCAACATCGTGTCACGGGTTATCCCCTGACCCAGGTGCGCCATGCAATCCAGAACTTGCGGACCGGGGTCAGGGAGATGCGCTGCGTCAGCACGCGGCAGCCGTCGCGCCGGATCTCGTCGAGCGTCGTCCGGTAGATCGCCGCCATGATGATGCCGGCGCGCTGCGCGCGGCGGTCGGCCGCCGGCAGCTTGTCGAACGCCGCGCGGTAGTAGCCGAGCGCGCGCTCGATCTGGAACTCCATGAGCCGCCGGAAGCCATCGGTCTGCCGCGCCTGCAGGATGTCCGCCTCGCTGACCCCGTGGCGCCCGATTTCGTCGAGCGGCAGGTAGATGCGGCCGCGCCGCGCATCCTCGCCCACGTCGCGGATGATATTGGTCAACTGGAACGCCATGCCGAGGTCGGCGGCGTACTCCAGCGTGCGCCGGTCCTGGTAGCCGAAGATTTCCGCCGAGAGCAGCCCGACCACGCTCGCCACCCGGTGACAGTAGAGCTTGAGCGTATCGAAGTCGGGATAGCGGTTGTACTGGAGGTCCATTTCCATGCCGTCCACGATCTCGTTCAGCCGCGCCTCGGAGAGAGGGTAGCGGGGGGCGACCTCGGCCAGCGCGCGCGCCACCGGGTGCTGGGGCGTGCCGTGGAAGGCCGCG
>Ga0326597_10003744_pt1 | contig 21712 bp, 25 predicted proteins | sample RVTome_12_FD_203789 | JGI IMG/M metagenome (GOLD analysis project Ga0326597, IMG submission 203789) | Soil microbial communities from uranium-contaminated site in the Upper Colorado River Basin, Wyoming, United States - RVT100D185 | ecosystem: Environmental > Terrestrial > Soil > Contaminated >...
GTTCGCCAGCAGCACCACAGCCCCGACGCCGGTGACGAGCAACGCGATCCCGAGGAAGGCCGCGATCGCGTTGGGCCGGATCTCGAGCATGCCGGCCAGCGCCGCGCCGGGCCGCGAATGGGTGGCGAGCATGACGAGCAGGAAGCCGACCGCCGCCGTGGGGACGAGGATCTGCGTGAACATCCAGCGCTCGAAGCCCGCGGCGCGGTCGGCCAGGATGGCCGCCGCGCTCAGCGCGAAGAGCGCGATGAGCATGAGGGTCCGCAGGGGATGGCGCTTGTGGGGCGGCGGTGGCGCGGGGATGGCCGCGGTCAGGAGGGCGGCCGCCTGCGCGGGGAGATGGGCGAACCGCACGTAGGGTCCCGGTGCGGTGGGCTTCTGGCCCGTTGCGTACGGCAGTTTCGTGAGCGACGACGGCCGGGCCGCCGCGGGCGCGACCGGTCCCGGTGCGGCCGCGGTGGGGGTCGATGCCGGATCGGCCGCGGCCGGCGCCGGCGTTTCGGGAAACAGGTTGGCCAGCTCGGGGAACGAGGTGGCGGCGTTCCATTTCGTGTCGCCCTCGCGGAAGACCCAGCTCGTCGTGGTGATCTCGCCGGCGGCGATGAACCCGGCGATCTCCTCCAGGGTGTGCGGTCCGGAGCGCGTGCCCTGCCGGTTGAAGAAGTAGCCCGGCGCGTCCGTCATCTACAATCCCCGTCGTGTCGCGGCGCGTCCTCTACAGCGCATTCGACGTGGTGCCGAGCCCGAAGGGCGCGAGCACCCACGTGGCCAGGTTCGTCTCCGGTCTCACCGCGGGCGGCTACGACGTCACGCTGGTCACACCCCGCGCCACCGGTCTCGCGGAGGAGGAGCGCTTCTGCGGTGCGCGCCTCCTGAGGGTGGGCACGCCGGGCAGCGGCAACTTCCTCGGCCGTGCCCTGGAGTTCGGCGAGGCCACGGCCGAGATCGCCGCCACCCTCGGGCCGTTCGACGTCGCCCACTACCGTTCGTTCTGGAGCGGGCTCCCCTTGCTCCTGCACCAGGAGCGGCACGGGTATCGCACCGTGTTCGAGGCCAACAGCCTGGCCTCGGTCGAGCTTCCGTTCCACTACCCGGCGCTGCGCGGCTCTCCGACCCTGGAGCGGATCCGCGCGCTCGAGCTGCTCACGCTCACCGGCTCCGACGCGGTCGTCTGCGTGTCCAAGGTCAGCCGGGGGTACCTCACGAGCCTCGGCGTGCGCCCCGGGCGGGTGCACGTCATTCCGAACGGGGTGGACCCCGACCAGTTCGCCGCCACGCCCCTTCTTCCCCTCGAGGGCCGGGTGCCGGTGGCCCTCTACGTGGGCACCCTGGCCGACTGGCAGGGGCTGTCCACCCTCATCTCCGCCCTGCCGGCGATCCTCGCCCGCCGCCCGATCAGGCTGCGCATCGTGGGCCGTGGCCGGTCGCGCCAGCGCAAGGACGTGGCCAAGCGCATCCGCAAGCTCGGGCTCGACGAACACGTGCGCGTGGAGCCGGGGGTGCCGCATCACGAGGTGCCCGCGCTGATCGCGGCCGCCGATGTCGCGCTGGCGCCCCTCTCGTACAACGAGCGCAACGTGGTGCAGGGCTGCTGCCCGCTCAAGGTGCTCGAATACGCATCCTGCGGCCGGCCGGTGGTGGCGTCGAACCTTCCCGTGGTGCGCGAGCTCCTGCGCGAAGGCCGGGACGCGCTGCTCGTGCCGCCCGATGCGCCGGAGGCTTTGGCCGCCGCGGTGCTGCGCCTGATCGAGGACGAGCGGCTGCGCACGCGCCTTGCCGGGCGGGGCGCACGCCGGGTCCAGGAGCTGTTCACCTGGAAGCGCGCGCAGAAGCGCCTCCTGAAGACCTACGAAAGCCTGCTGTCGCCTGCCGGTAGAGCGCGGCGTACCGGCGTGTCTCCGCTGCGGGAGTGAAGTCGGTGACCGCGCGCAACCGGCCCGCTTCGCCCATCCGAGAAGCGCGCGCGCGATCGTCCAACAGGATTCGAATCGCGGACGCCAGGGCGGTGGCGTCGCCGGGCGGCACGAGAAGCCCCTCGACGCCGTCGCGCACGAGGTCGGGGATCCCGCCCGCGGTCGATCCGACTACGGATCGCGCGCACGCCATCGCCTCGAGCACCGCGTTCGGCAGGCCGTCGTGCAACGACGGATGAACGAACACGTCCATCAGCGCGTAGAGAGCGGGCAGCTCGGCGGGGGACCGATAGGGGAGGACGACGATCGCTACTTCCGGGTGGAGGCGGCGGAACACGGCCAAAGCACCCTCGCTGTCCGCGCGGACGCCACCGACGGCCAGGAGCGTGACCGGGCGCGTGGCCGCGAGCGCCGCGAGCGCGTCCAGCAGCGGCATCAGCCCCTTCTTCTGCCGCAGCTCCCCCGTGAAGCCGACGACCTCGCGGCCGTCCAGGGCGAGCGATCGCACGAGCGTCGGGTCGCGCCGCATCGGAGCGAACCGCGCCGTGTCGACTCCGTTGGGCACGACGTCGACGCGCGCGGAAGGTGCCAGGGCTTGCGCCTTTCTCGCGAGCTCGGTGCTCACCGCGGTCACGACGGTGGCCTGCTCCAACGCGAACAGGATGGGCGCCGACCGCGCGGCATCGAGCACGCTGCGATCGAGATCGTTGCCGCGGGCGCTCACCAGCGAGGGAACGCCCAGGTAACCGCCCGCGTACGCGGCCAGGAAACCCGACCGCACGAGGTAGAGGCCGTGGACGACGTCGTACGGTCGCGTGGCGTGGCGCGCCGCAAGAACGTCGAGGAGATCCGCCGCGGTGTCCTCCTCGCGGCGGTGCGCCCCCAGGCGAAGGATTGTGACCGCACCCTCCCGGTCCTCGTGACAGGAACCGGGCATGGCACGCGGCGCGACCGTGCACACATCCACCTCGAAGCCCGCGCCCACGAGCCCGGTGGCGATGCGCTCCGCAGCCTGGGCCAGGCCCCCCGGGTCGGGCGGATGACGATCGCTCAACAGGGCGATGCGCATCAGGACAGGTCGGCGAACTTGTCTTCCGGCCCTTCGTCGTCGATGGCCGCCGCGTCGAAGGCCGCGAGGTCCTGCATCGCGAACAGCGGCGTGAGGCCCGCGGCCACGGCGAGGCCGGCCAGCGCCACCGGCAGCTCGGAGCCCGTCTCGCAGGCGCGACAGAGCAGCCCCGCGCCGGAGAGCGTGGCATGGGCTTCGCAGGTCGCACGCCCGCACTTCGCGCAGTTGCCGACGGCGGCGTTTTCGCAGGGTCGAGGCAGGAGGAAACCGACCGACAGCGCGCACGACGTCATTCCCGCTCCCCGTCCACGATGGCTTGCACTCGGCGGTTCTCCTCCAGGAAGTCGTCGCAACGGTGGCAGGCCGGAAGCTTGGCCTCGCCCTTCATGGCCAGGCGGACGTGGTGGAAGGCCTCCCCTTCCCAGGCCTTCTGGAAGTTGCCGTCCTGGAGCGAGCCCAGAAGCGGCTCGCCGCGCGCCATGCAGCAGACGAAGACACGGCCCTCGTGATCGACGAGGGCATGGGTGAACGGCGCGTAGCAGGGCTTCTGCCTGTAGTAACCGAGGGCGTATTCACCCTGGCCGGCCGCCGCGCGCTCGGTGTCGCTGCGCCCGAAAGGATAGGCCTCGGCCTCGGATGTGAAGAGCCCGGCGGCGAGGCTGCGCCGGGCCAGGACCGGGGCGACCTCGTCGTTGTAGCGGGCGATCTCCGCGGGCCCGGGGCGCAGCGCCTGGCCGGTGTGATCGTCCACGGGGAGGAGGCGCAGGGCCCGGGCCCCCACTTTCAGCGCGAGGCGGGGGAGGTCGGCGAGCGTCGTGTAGTTGATCCGCGTCACCACCGTGTTGAGGGCGATGGCCAGCTTGCCGTGACGCTTCTCCTTGTTGAGGTTCTTCAGGCCTTCGATCGCCGCCGCGAAGGACCCGGGCACGCCGCGGATCTCGTCGTGCACCGCCGCCACCGGCGAGTCGATGGAGACGTTGATGCCGCGCAGGCCGGCCTCCACGATGCGCCGCGCGCGCTCGCGCGTGAACAGGGTGCCGTTCGAGGTGAGGGTGGGCCGGATGCCGCGCGAGGCGGCGTGGGCCACGAGGTCCTCGAGGTCGGGGCGCAGCGCCGGCTCTCCGCCCGTGAAGTGGACCTTGCGGCAGCCCAGGCCGGCGAGCTCGTCCAGCGCTTCCTTCAGGCGCTCGGTCGTGAGCTGGCGGGGCCGCGCGTCGCGCCAGTGGTTGCACATCTGGCAGCGCAGGTTGCAGCCGTAGAGCAGCTTGATCTTGACGTAGAGGGGGCGGAAGCCCAGGCCACGCTCGTAGGCTTCGCGGAAGCCCTCGGCCTCGGCCGCGACCTCGTCCAGGGCATACATGGGGGTGTGGCGCGTATTCTAAGGCCCTCATGCGTGCCCAACGCCCGAGTTTTCCTTCGAGGCCACCGTAACGACCTCGGGCTCATGGTCGCCAATGGTTCGACAGGATCGACTGGTGGTCGGGATGGAGCGTCTCGTGGCGATGGTCTACGTCTGGAAGTGATGAGATGAGGAGGGTCCTGCTCGGATGTGTCGGGATCATCGTGGTCCTCGCCGCAGCCGCCGGCAGCTGCGGATATCTGGTCTTCCGCTCCATCCGCACCTCGGGCGCCTACCAGAAGGCGGTGCAGGAGCTGCGAAGACATCCCGCGGCCCGGGAGGCGCTCGGGGAGCCGATCGCGGAAGGCATGCTCGTCACGGGTTCGGTGGACGTCACCGGGCCCGCGGGCCAGGCGAAGCTGGCGATCCCGGTCAGCGGCCCCAAGGGCGAGGGAACGCTCTACGTCGAAGCCGTGAAGCGAGCCGGTGAGTGGGAGATGACCCTGCTGCAGCTCGAGCCGCCCAGCGGCGCCCGCATCGACCTGCGGGCGGGTTCCGAGCACCGGGCCCTCGAGCGAGGTTGCGAAGGCGGAAAGGCGACCGACTGCAACGCGCTCGCCGTCAGGCTCGCGGTGGGCCAGGGAGTCGAAAGGGATCCAGCCGCCGCCCACCGGTTGTTCCGCAAGGCGTGCGACCTGCACGATCCGGAGGGGTGCTCCAACCTCGGCATCGCGTACGAAAACGGCTGGGCGTGGACAAGGACCTGGCTCGGGCGGCCGCGCTCTTCAAGCAGGCCTGCGACGGCGGCCTGACCGACGCGTGCGTGCGCATGGAATCGCAGGCACGGAAATAGCCATCTCGGCGCCGGGCCCCCTCGCCCGGGGGGGTCAGCTCTTTCGCGTTACTCTTCCAGCCTCATCGAGCCCGAATCGATCCTTGCCCGGGCCGCAACGGAGGATGCACGGAGGACCCTTCCGGGACGCACCGCCAGCTGTTCGAGACGAAGCTGCACCCGTTGCCGGAAGACGCTCGCGCCGGGCTCGCGTCAACCGCCATGGAGCCGGAGCTTTCCGCCCTCTGTTTCGATCCGGTTCCCCGCGTCGTCCGGGCCGTGATGGAGAACCCCCGGGCGGGACTGCCTCATGCCCGTCTCATCGCGGCCCATCATGGCAACGCGGTTGGCCTGGACGCCCTGGGCGAGAAGGCCGCGCTCGTGCAGGACGCCGAGGTCCAACGGCTCCTGCTGCGCAACCAGCAGACGTCCATGCCCCTGCTCCAGCGCATCCTGTCCCGGCGGCGGTTGACGGATGTCTACAACGCCACGCAGAGCCGCGAGCTTCCCGAGCGCAACCGCACCAACGCGATGCAGATGCTGCGCCGCCGCTTCTCCGAGGTGTCGGCCGAGGAGCGCGTCGAGCTCATCCTCCGCACCGAGGGCCGCGCGTTATTGGCGCTCACGGGCCTGGCCCTCGACGGCAGGTCGGCCGCTCTCCTGTGCGCGAGGCCGTTCACCTCGGTGATGATCATCGAGAACCTGGCGCGCTGGCCGGCCACGCCGCCGCCCGTGATCCTTCATCTGTTGAAGCAGCCGCTGCTCCGTCAGATGCCGCAGCTCCGTGCCCTGCTGAAGCGTCACCCCAACTGCCCCGCGTCCGCCCGCTGAGGGGGCGCCGCACCGGCAGCGGGAGCCGCGCCGCCAACCACTCGAGACGGCTGGGCGCCAGGCCCATGTCCCGCAATGCGGCGAGCGCAGCCTGGTGGCACTCCGCGAACAGCCAGTGATAGTGGACGTGAACGAGGGGCGCCCTTCGCGCGCGAGCCCGGAGCTCGGGCTGATCGACGAGCAGATGGAGCGGCACATTGCAGGTCTCAGGAAAATGGACGACGCGCCTGGTCCGGCTCCAGATCGCGAGCGCGGCCGCCGCCTGGTTCGATCCCCAGTATTCGCTCGCGGCGCGGCCGACGAGCCCGGTCGAGGCGCGGACATTCAGGCCGCTGCGCCGCCAGGGCTTGAGGCCCGCGGCGACGGAGCGGGAGAAAAGCTCCGCCCACGCGCTCAGTATTCCTCTTTCCCGTCGGACCGCGATGAGCCCGCCGTTGTAGGAAGCGCGGATACGGCTGTTGCACACCGTGGTGCGGATGAACGGCAGGCAGCCGAGCGAAACGTCGTGCAAACCGGCCAGACGCGTCCAGTAGTCCTCGAAGGGGTCGCCCGGCCCTACCGTCGCGCACCCTTTCACGTCCACCGGCCGCGCCGCGACGTCGGCCTCCGCCGGCAGCTCCAACTCCTCCAGCAAGACGGTGTCGCTGTCGAGGACGACGACCCACTCGGTGCGCGCGCGCCCCTCCGCCCAGGCCGCGGCGAAAACGCGGTTCGCGGAGCCGTATTCCGGACACACGAGATTGAGGGGCTCTTCGGCATACTCGACACCCATCCCGTCCAGGCGCCTGATGGTTTCGCCGTCGATCCCGAGCCCGGGGCGCGGGGCGATGGCGAGGATCGGCGCGTCGCGGTGGCGCCCGCAGAACCGCCGGATGCTCTCGCACAGGAGGAGCGCCTGGGCGCGGATCGCGTTGTTCTCGATGCACAGGACGAACGTCGGCCCGTTGGTCGTCTCAATCTCCCTTCGGTCCGCCACCTTCGTGCTGAATCCAGGGGGCGATGCCGGCGAGCACCTCGTAGTCTGCCGACCACCCGGCGCACGCGGCGGCCAGTCCCATGACGCCGCCCTCTCCCGAGTACACACCCTGGCCCTGCAGGAAACCTGCGCCGCGCTCCCAGGCCTCGAAGAAACGGTGTTCGTTTCCGTCCCTGGTGACCGCAAAGCAGGTTTCGTGGCACCACGGCGCGGAGCGGAGGATATCGGCGTCCCCGGTGAGATCCCTGGCCAGCGCGGCAAATGCCGGAAGCCGCCATGGCCCGCAGGTCTCCAGGTGCGCGGCAACGCTCTTGCGCACCACCGGAAGGACGGCCAGGCCGGGCGGGAACACGGGCAGCGGCGGAAGCGGCGCGATGCGCGAGTCCGCATCGACGAAGACCGCGGTATCGAAGTGCTGCAGAGCGGCCAGGAGCGCGAATCGCTTGTCGTGATAGGCGGCGGCGCCGCGGCCGTCTCCGGTGGCGGGGAAACGTTGCAGGTAGTCGACGGCCATGGGGCCGGTCGGCGCATGGCGGACGGCTCGGACGGGCAAGTCGGCGAAATCGGCCGGCTCATCCGTCAACACGACCCATGGCCACGGCGTCGCATCGGCGCAAAGCAGTCGCGCACGCCGGCGATACGGGGCGTGAATGGCGAGCGTGCAAAAGCAGGCGGACACTCGCGCGCCATCCCCCGCGCCGCTCACCGCGGCATCCACCGCCACTGTTTCACCGACCAGGGCTGGGCCTCGGGCAGCAGGTCGTCGATCGTACTGACGACCTCAGGCCACGTGACCTCGTCGTAGTCGTCACCCGACAGCCAGCCTCCCGGCTTGAGCTTCGGCGACCACGCGGCAATGTCGGCCTGCAAGTGCTCGCGATGGTGGCGCGCATCCAGGTGCACCCAGTCGATGGACCGGTCCGGGAAGAACGTGGAGGCGGTGACCGAGTCGGCCACGATCAGCGAGATCAGGTCGCCGTATCCGCAGTCGATGATGTTCTTGTGGAGCGCGCCCGCGAAGGTGCCCCCGCCCTGGAGCACCGCCTCCCCGTGGTAATCCTTGCCACGCGGGCCTTCGGGGCCGCTGCCCCGGCAGGTGTCGACTCCTATGATGTAGAACCGCTTGCCGCTGAGCCGGGCCACTTCGCCCAGCGAACAGAGGCTGCGGCCGAGGAAGTTGCCGACCTCGACGAACCGGCTGTCATCGGGAAACCGATGCGCCGCTTCTTCCTGCGCGGACCGCCACTCAAACCAGCCGGGTATGTCGTTCCATTGCAACTCGGCCCCCTAGCCGGCGCTGAGCTTGCGGCTCGCGGGGCGCAGGGCCCACGAGGCCATGACGATCCCCAGTATGACGAGCGGGGTCACGATCTTCGCCGCGGGATCTCCGACGGAGGCATGCGACGCCGAGGCGATCCGTCGTGTCTTCACCAAGTTCCTTTCTCGCCGGCCAAGACCCCCGACAGCGCGCGGTAGACGTAGGCGTTGTCGCGGCCGGGCGCGCCGACCACAGCGCTCGTCGCGTCGAGGTCCACCGCGTCGCCGAACTGCTCCGTGGAGCGTATCAGGAAGCCCTGCGGAGCATGGGTCTTCGCCAGCAGCCCCCAGGCGCCGGGACCGCCGCGGTTCCGGCTAAAAAGGTAGGCGGCGTCGGCGTCGCAGTCCGGATCCGTGGGGCAGACGTCGTCGTCGCCGGGCGCCCCGACGAGGAGCTGGTTGCCGCGCAACGCGACGGAGGCGCCGAAGGCGTCGTTATTGTCGAAGTCCGTCGGATCGATCCGGGCCGCCTGGCCCCACCGGCCGGCGCCGCCGCGGTTGCGATCGAATACGTATGCCGTGCCCGAGGCGATCCCCAGGAGGCCCTTCAAGGTGGCGCCCACCACGATCGTGTCGCCATCGAGGTCCACGGAGCTGCCGAAGTGGTCGAAGCTATTCCCGTCGGCGGCCGACAGGCGGGCCGCCTCGACCCAACCCGCGCGGGGTCCGCGCCGGTCCGCTGGAACACCCAGGCCGCGCCCGCCTGCTCCCCCAGGACGCCGTCGCCGAGTGCGCCGGCGACCAGGGTGTCGCCGTCGACGGCCACCGAGCCTCCGAAGTAGGAGGAGGGGCGGGCGCCGGCAGGCACCAGCTTCGCGATCTGGCCCCAGTGGTTCGGGCCGCCCGCGTCGCGCGCGAACAGGTAGACGGCGCCGGTCTGTGAGTCGTCACCCTGGTCGCCCACCGCGGCGACGTCGCCGTCGATGGCCACGCCGCCCGGATCGTCGAACCCGCCTTCGGGCAGCAGCGCCGCGACCTCCGCCCAGGCGCCCGCGGCACCTTCATTCCGCTGGAAGATCCAGGCGCCGGGGTTCGCGCCCAGGCTGTGGGTGCACGCCACGAGAGTGTCCCCGCTCACCGCCACCGCGGTGCCGAAGGAGTCGAAAAATCCGACGTTCGCCGGGGCGAGGCGCGCGACCTCCGTTCACTGGTCCGGATCCGTGGCGGAGCGCTCCAGGACGAACACCTCGCCACCGGCCCCCGACTGGTTCGCCCCCAGCACCAGCGTGCGAGCGTCCGTGGCGACAGCCGTCCCGAACCCGGCGCCATCCGCCGACGGCCGGACCCTGGTGCGGCGGACTGGCGGGTCCGCGGCCGGCGCCGCGGCCACGAGGAGGCCGGCAGCCAGGGCCGAGACAAGCATCGCGTTCACTGCATCCCTCCGCGGAGGAACGCCAAGTTGCCTGAGGGAAGCGGCGCTGTCAAGCATTCTCCAGCTCAGGCCCGTGCAAGCCGCGCTAGAAAACGTTGACAGAAAGCCCCTCTCCTCCGACAATCGGTCGCCTTGTAGACCGCCCAAGTGGTCTGAGAAATCGCTATCTACAGCTTCATCGAGACGCGCCCTCGACCTTCTCGAAGGGGAGTAATGACTCCTTTAAGTGTCTGGAGGAACCTGGGCCTGCTTCTGGCTACCATCGCTCTGGCCAGCCCGGCCGTTGCGGGCCAGAGGGCCGGAGACCTCGACGTCACGTTCGGCGTCGGGGGAAAGGTCGTTCACCCGGGGTTTCGGGACGTCGAGGACGTGGTCGTCCTGCCGGACGGCAAGATCCTCGTGGTCGGAAACAGCGTCGACGAGGTCCACGAAACGCTCGACATCCGCATCGCGCGCTACCACGCGGACGGCAGCGCCGACGACAGCTTCGGGACCGGCGGGGTGGTCGAGACGGACTTCGACGGCTTGACGGACGAGGCCAGGGCCGCCGCTGTCCAACCCGACGGCAAGATCGTCGTCGTGGGGAAGCATGGCTTCGAGATCTCGTGCTGCGAGTATTTCTACGACCTCATCGTCGTGCGCTACGAGCCCGATGGAAGCCTGGACGCCTCTTTCGGCGACGGCGGAAAGGTGATCACCGACTTCGGCAAGGAGACCGATTTCGGAACGGACGTCGCCATCCAGGCCGACGGGAAGATCGTCGTGGCGGCGTTCAGCGGATCGGAGGGGATCGGGCAGGCCGACTTCGTCGTCGCACGATTCCACGCCGACGGTACCCCGGACACCGGCTTCGGCCTCGGTGGACGGACGACCACGGACTTTCCGGACCCTTACTTCCACGACGCGGCGGAGTCCATGGTGATCCAGGCCGACGGCAAGATCCTCCTGGGGGGATCGACGGGCCGGGATGTCTTCGGGGGCGGCGTCTTTCTTGACTACGCTCTCGCGCGCTACCTCCCCGACGGCACCCTGGACTCCGGCTTCGGGGAAGCGGGCCTGGTGATCACGGACGTAGGCACGGCCAACGATCTCGCGTCCGCCGTCGAGGTACAGCCCGGCGGCAAGATCGTCCTCGCGGGGGTCACCTCCGAGTTCCAGGACGTCCTCTTCGCCCTGGTCCGTTACCTGGAGGATGGCAGCCTGGATCCCTCCTTCGGTGCCGGGGGCGTCGTCCGTGCCGATGTCGGGGACTCCGAAGGCGTGGGTGACGTGGCCATCCAGGCCGATGGCAAGATCCTCGTGGCGGGACGCGGCGGACCGTTGAAGCAGCAGGACTTCGTCCTGCTGCGTTATACCGTGGACGGCCGTCTGGACCGCTCCTTCGGCCTCAACGGGAGCGTGCGCACCGACTTTCGGCCGTTGGATGACGCCACCAGCCTCGCCATCCAGGCCGACGGCAAGATAGTCGTCGCCGGCGACCACCTCGGATTCCTTGCGAACGGATTGATTGCCCGTTACCACAGCGAGGGCGACGTCCGTCCGGACGTCAAGGCGAACGGCGCGGATGGCGTGGTGGTGGTGTCGCCCGGCGATGCCATACAGGTGACGATCTCCCTGGACCCCGGCCCAAGGGCGGGGCAGCACGCCGCCTGGTGGCTGCTGGCCGACGCGCCGTCGGGACTCCGCACCTATGATTTCGAGACCGGAACCTGGCTCTCCGGGGCATTCCCGGGCCACCTCGGCCCGCTGGTCTCCTTCTCCGACCTTGCCGTGTTCGCCGGTCCCGCCCCCCCGGCCGGCTCCGTCACTCTCTACTTCGGGGTGCAGGTGCGCGACGGGGGCAGTCCCGAGCTGCCGTATTTCGACGAAGTCGGCGTGACCGTCGTGCCGTAGAAGGATCCGTCGCGTCTCCACCATTGGGCCGAGCCGGCCACCTGCCGGGTCGCGACGTTCAGGCGGTTCCAGGCGTCGACGGTGGCGATCCCGATGATCGAGCGTCGACCTACGGTTTGACCTCGAATTCCTTCATCCTCGCCTTGAGGAAGGCCTTGGCCTTCTTGCCGATCGTCGTTCGCTGGCACGGCTTTCCCTCGGTCTTCATCGGAGGTGTTTTCTTCCTCCCGCCCGTCGGATTCGCCACCTTCACCGGCTTGTCGCCGCCGCAACCCGGCTTGACGATCGCCATCGCCGCGAGCAGGTGAAGCAGCGTGATCGTGGTCTTCTGCGGATTCCCTGTCTTCCATTCCGCGAGCAGGCCGGCGAGCATCCCCGCCCACTTCGCCATCCTCAGGACCTTGGACTTTTGTTTGGGCCACTTCTCTGGGGTCTTCTCGTACGACTCCCGAAAACCTCTCTTGAAGTGGGTATCGCGGAGACGGCTGAGAGAATCGGGCTCGATTTTCCATGGCCGCGCGCCCTTCTCAAGCTCACGCACGGCGCTATTCAGCGCTTCCTCCCACACAGCCATTGACCCTCCTTGGCTATCGATAGCCTCACTGGGAATAACGTCGGGAAACAGCCGCTCGAACACTATCCAGGTGATCCGGACCGTCACTTGCGGCCGCAACCAGGCCGTTTCTGAAAGCGACCGCGGTCGGAAAGCGCCGTTGCGGGTCGACGTCGAGCGCGGCTTGGAGGAATTCCGCCAATGCCACGGGCACGGCCGGATTCGTCGAACATCGGGGATGTGTTGGCCAGCGCGCGATGGCATCGCTCTCCCGGCCAGTACCTCGTAGAAGACGACCGCGAGCGCCCACAAGTCCTGCGCGACGGTCGGAGTCACACCGCGAAGGGCTTCAGGGGAGAGGTACTGCCTCGTCCCCGCCACGATGACAGGCGCCGCCTGGTCGAGGTCCCCGGCGATCTCGGCGAGGCCGAAGTCGAGCAACTTCGGCGCGCCCTCCTCGGTGAACGCGACGTTGCTCGGCTTCACGTCACGATGCAGGAGCCCACGCAAATGCATTGCTTCCAGCCCTCCCGCAAGGGCGATTCCGAGCGAGACCGCCGCTTCGGCCGGCCACGGCGATCCCAATCGTTGGCGCAACGTCCCGCCACCGAGGTACTCCACCACGAGGACGGGCACCCCGCGCCAGCTCTCGGCGCCGAAGATCAGCGCCAGATGCGGGTGGATCAGGGTTGCCATGGAGCGCGCCTCGCGCCTCAACCGGAAGGCGGCATCGGGCGAGATGCGCGGCAATGTCTTCAGCGCGACGGTCCGATCGAGCTCCAGGTCCACGGCCGCGTAGACGACGCCCATCGCGCCCCGACCGAGTACGCGGTTCACAGTGAACTTCCCGTTTAGAGTCAGGGGGAGCGCGCTCGGTTCGAGACAACCCCCGCAGGCGCAACGATCGCCGGTCCGCGGTTGAACGCGGCCGCAGGCCCGACAATCGGCAGATTCCGGATCTGTTCTGTGCGTCGCCCTGTTGGCCAGAGGCGCCAAATCCCGAGCGGCGACGGATGCCAGGACAAGAGCCGCCGCGCTCGCGCAGGCGGCGAGGAACGACAAGTCCTCGCGAGACCAGGGAAGGTCCGCTTTCTTTGGCCCCGTGGCGATGAACGCGGGAATGCCTGCCGAGATCTCCGCCATCGCGACGGCCGCCGCCACGCCGTTGTCGAGGATCCAATGGCGATCGGCGATCGGTAACCAGCCAAACGCCGATCGGCGTCCGGTCGGCTCCGTCAGAAGCGGGGCTTCGCTGCTTTCGAGGACGTGCGCCAGCCCGCCTTCCAATGGCAACGCGCCGGCCGATCGCCCGAGCGGCGCGTAGAGTCTCGATACCGCGTCGCGCGCGAAGACGTTCACCCACTCCACGTCGGGATCGGCCCCCTGCTCGCCATCATAGGCGCGGCGCGAGGAGCCGGAGGTCGCGCACGTGCCCGACCCGATCGTGACCCGCGATCCCGGAAGCGACCCGGAGCACCAGGTGCTGCTGGCCGACTCGATCGGTCTCGCCCTGATCGTGGTCCTCGAAGCGCTGGACCCCGCCGAGCGCCTCGCGTTCGTGCTGCACGACATGTTCGGCGTGTCCTTCGAGGAGATCGCGCCAATCGTGGGGCGGTCGTCGACTGCGGCCCGGCAGCTCGCCAGCCGCGCCCGACGCCGGGTGCAGGGAAAGACTCCTGCTCCCGACGTCGATCTCGCCGGTCAGCGGGAGGTCGTCGACGCCTTCCTCGCGGCCTCGCGCCACGGCGACTTCGAGGCGCTGCTCACGGTGCTCGATCCGGACGTGGTGCTCCGCGGCAATCGCGGCCCATTGGCTCCGGCGGTCATGTCGCGGGTGGTCCGGGGTGCGCAGGAGGTTGCCAAGGGTGTGGTCTTCGGCGCTGCGCGTGCCGCGGGCATGCAGCTCGTCAATCAGCCGGTGCTCGTCAACGGTGCCGCGGGAGTCGTCGTGTTCGCGGACGGAAAGCCGTTCGCGCTCATGGGCTTCACAGTCCTGCGCGAGAAGATCGTCGAGATCAACGTGCTCGCCGATCCCGGACGGCTCAGCCAGCTCGACCTGGGCCAATTCCTCCCGACAGCCTAGAGAAGCCAGGCCACCGGCGCGCGAGAGTCGGGCAGGTACGCGCAGTAGGTACCGGTGCGGATGGCGCGGTCGAGATGCTCCCCAAGCGGCGCGTTGTGCTCGCGGATTCGTGCCATTTCCTGGCGGGCGGGCGCGCTGAGGGGGACCGCGCGTCTGCCCCGACCAACCTAAACGAAGGGCCGCGGCGAGCAGGATTAGGCGAGCAACCCCCCGAACACCCTCCGGATCCCTTGACACGGGGGTTACACTTGCCGGAAATTTGAAATCCAAATCCCGTTCTCGTAACGACGGTGACTGCGATGTCTACACGGTTTCGACGCCGGTTCGAAGCACTCGATCGGGCCAGGCCACCTCGATCGGCGGGGTTCGCCCTCGGCCTGTTGGCTGTGCTGGCGTGGGCGTCAGCGCTGGGCGCCGCGCCCAGCGGAGGGTGTGCCGTCGTCGAGGCGACGGAGCAGGCTCCCCGTTCGGAAGCGCCGTCTAGTGCACAGGCACAGCGCGAAGCGATGCAGCTGTCTCCTGAGCAGCTCCGCCCGCCTGAAGAGCGCGAGGTCGCGCAGCTGGGTCGCGTGCTCAAGGGACTGGCTGATGCCAAGACGTCGGCCGGGACACTGGCGGCGCTGAACGAGGGCCGGCCGTTCGGGCTCGCCCGCCTGACGATCCTGATCGGCGATGCGCGCTCGCTGATGGCGGAGGTTCACGCGAGGGAACTGCGTGCTCAGCTCCCGGCGAGCGCCCGGCTGAAGCCCGAGGTCCGCCGCAGGCTCGAGGCCGGCCTGACCATGGTGGAAGCCTGCGCGCCCCGGCGCTTCCTGGACCGAGGTGGCGACGCCGCCTACCGCCGCTCGTTCACGCTCGTCAAGAAGTACCGTGCCCAGCTCGAGCCCCACGTCTTCGAGCGCTCCGCCTGGCGCGAGTCCGTCCCGCGCGCGGACTCCTCGGTAAGCGGCGAGGACCGATGACCCGCTGGGTCCCGATGCTTCTCGCGCTCGCGGCGGCCGCTGCCCCAGCGTTCGGCGAGGATATCGAGCTCGAGTTCTCGCAGGATGCGCTGAACCAGCTCATGCGCCGTCTGGGTGATCCCTCGGATGGTGGAGTCTACTACCCCCCGATCGGCGAGGGCAGCGGGCTGTTCGAGGACTGCGATCCCTTCGGGTACCTCGAATGTGCGGGCGAGGCCGCCACCGCGACCCCCAGCTCCCCGGCGCCCGGCGCTGGCGCCACGGTGGCCACGGGTCCGGTCGACTACGACCGCGAAGCACGCATTGCGCTCTCGCTCTGCCGGCGGCCGGACGGCGGCGTGCTGATCGTGCCTGCCCGTCAGGCGGTGCCCTGGCAGTGGTGGGTGACGGAAGCGCGTTTCACGGTCGAAGAGGAACGCCTCGCCCTGTCGGCGACCGTGCGTGCCCGCGTCCTCGGGCGCTGGACCGTCGAAACGCGCACGATCCCGGCGACGATCCAGTTGGACCCGACCACTCAGCGCCTGCGCCTCAAGACGGCGGCGTTCAAGGTCCCTGTTCAGTACGAGGCCGACGGCGATGTTCATGCGATAACGCACGTCGACGTCAGCCGGCTGCTGAGCTTCACGCTGCCCATCGCCACGCAGGCGCTCAAGGTCCGCCGGACCGACGGGTCACAGCGGACCATCAACGCGAAGGCGCAGGGCGCGAGCGTCCGGTACCTTCCGGGCATGGTCCGAGTGAGCGTCAATGTCGCATTCTACTGAGCGGAATCGCCGCCTGCGTCGAGCGCTCGTTCTGCCCGCGGCCGCCGTTTTCGGCCTGTTGGTCGGCCGCCCGGCGTCCGGCCAGGAGGGGACGCTCCGGATCCGCGAGTCCACGCTGGATCGGTTCGCGACCGCCCTCGGCCCGCTCACGTGGAGCCAGACCTTCAGCTTCACGGTGTGGGTCCCGAACCCGTTGCTGTTGCCCCCCGTGATCCCGGTCTTCTTCGACTGCACGGCGACCGCGACCGTCATAGGCCTCAACTTCGAGATCACTCCCTCGGGTACGTCGGTCAGCGGCAACGCAACCGGGGCGGTCTGCGGGATCGCCTACGCGCAACCCCTCTCGGCGAACGTCGCGATCAGCATCGATCAGGCGCAGCATGCCCTGAACGTCCGCCCGACCTCGATGAGCTTCCGGCCCAGGGTCAACGTCCTCGGGTTCTGGATCGGTGCTCCCTTGACCGTGGCCGTTACTCCCTCGATCACCGTTCCACCGATCCCACTGGACGCCGCGCCGTTCGAGATCGAAACCGCCGCCGGCCCGCGCAACTTCGTGCTGGTCGGCCGCAACCTCGAGCTGTCGCGCCACAACGGTTACCTCGAGATCCGGGGCGATGTCCGGTTTCGTTGAAAGGGGCAGCTTCTCCTGGGCAGCCGCCCGCCTCGGCGTGCTGCTGACGCTGGGCTCGATCGTCGGGTGCACGCCACAGCTTTCGCTGCCCCAGGGGGCGCAGATCCAAGGTGCGCGCGCCAGCGTCCGCTTCTGGTTGCTGAACAACCACCTCGGCGATGTGACCGTCTCGTGCTCCGGCAGTCTCGTCACACCGGCTCCGGATTTTAATGACCTCGGCGTGAACCCGAGAAACGCGTCCGCGGACCCCCAGACGGTGAGCAGCCTCCGGTTTCCCCGTTACGTCGACTTCGAGCTGCCCGGAGCCGGCGAGGAAGAGCTGTACCCGGGACGCTGGAACTGGGTCATCGAGGTCCGAGCGTTCAACGAGGTCGTGGACCGGCGCACCTGCAACGGCGTCACGCTCGTCGAAGGGCAGACGCAGGAGTTGAAGGTGTTCGAAGGCTATGAAGGCTGCAGCGCCACTCCGGATTTCGGCACGTTTCCGTGGGAGCGACAGCACGACGTCGCGGTCACCCGGCTTCTCGTCGATCCTGCGGCGCCTCCGGTGGGCTCGCGGCCCAATGTGCGCATCAACGTCGAGAACCAAGGCGTGAGCGCAGAAACAGGCGTAGCGCTCCAAGTGAGTGCCGCGGGCAACGCGCTCGGACCGGCGCCGGTCAACCTGCCCGCATCCGGAGATCCCGGAGCCAGCGTCGAGATTTCGGTTCCGTGGGATACCACCGGCTTGCTGCAAGGCTTGCCGTACAGCGTCACGGCGCGGATCCCGCCGATCGCCGGTGAAACCGGCATCCATCCGCGTACCGAGGAACCATTCGACAACACAGGAGACAACGCCCAGCCGGCGTTGTCGGTCACGCTGGGTCCGGCCGACGCCGATTCGGACGGCGTCCCCGATGCGACGGACAACTGCGACAACCACGCGAACCCTGGCCAGACGGACATCGACGGGGACGCTGTGGGGGACGCCTGTGATAACTGCGTTTTCGTCGTGAACCCCGGCCAGGCCGACGCCAACGCAAACGGCGTCGGTGACACCTGCGACCTGGGGATCCACGGGTTCCTCGTTCCGAACGTGACTCAGCCGTGGTGCCCCGCGGCGGGCGGGCAGTGCACGCTCGTCGCGTCCGGCGACTGTACGGTTCCGACCACGATAACTCCCGGGGTCGCTGGCTGTGTCTTCATGTTCGGCGAGGGATTCCTCGCCGGCACGACTCAGGTATCGGTCGGAGGGGCCGTCCTTCCCGCCAACGAGGTCCTGGTCTGCGGCCCGACGCGGCTGACCTTCCTGGGTCCGGCTCCCGCTGCGAACGCAGGCCTGGTCTTGAGGAATGGGACCGACACGGCGACTTCCCCGATTCCGTACTGTCCCTCGACGCCTCCGGCCTGCCCCGGGCTGCGAGCCTTGACCTTCTCGCCGATCGGCGGGGAGCGAGGGACCAGGGTGTACGTCTTCGGGTGTGGGTTCGGCATCGACCCCGCTCCCCTCCCCACGGTCAGCATAGGCGCCGTTGCCGCCGCGAATGTCGAGCGCATCAACGATAAAATCCTGAGCTTCACCGTGCCGCCGACCGCGGTGAGCGCCAGGATCGGCGTCACGGTCGGCGGCACGACGGTCTCGCCGCTACGGGTCTTCCAGGTCGTCCTGAACTGATCGTCAGGCACGTCTGCTACAAGATGAGAGCCGGCTTGATGTCGACGACCGGGGTGCCGTCGATGGCCTCGATCGGCCCGATCCGCAAGCGGGTGCCCGCGATCTCGCGCACGGTTACGCGATGGAGCCCCAACGGATTCGGCCGGTCTGGAGATCGGGTCGCGAACACGCCGGCGAGGGGATTCCGGGGATCGTTTCGCGGGTGCGTTTCGAGCACGCCACGATTCGCGCGATGAAGCCAGGTGATGACGACGACCTCGTCGCCGGCGGCGATCCCGCTTAGCGCTCGCGCGAAGGCGGGATCCACCTCGAGCCAGGCGTCCGGCGCTCCCTCCACCCCTGCCGCGGCGCCTCGTCCAGGGCCCGGAGCGTCGATCGGATGTGTCCGATCGGATGGAGCGAGTAGTCGTCCGTCCTGGTCACAGGTGCAGGGTCGTTGCCGTTCCGCCTAGCTTGCCTTCAGCAGCGAAGCACCGGAGATGGTTCGGCCAAGATCGCGATTCGAGACGCCGAGGGCGAGAAGCGAGCGAATCAGGAGGTCGATGGACACCGACGGATCGCCGCCCTCCATCTTCGCGACGCGCGACTGGCTCGAATGGAGCAGCTTTGCGAGATCCGTCTGGCTCAGATTCCGTTTCTGCCGCCGGCGCCTGAGACTGTCCGCCAGCCGCAGCCGGAGCTCCACGTACGCGGTCTCTTCGCGCGACAGGCCGAGGAACTCCTGTGCGCTTCCGAACCTCCAGCCCTTTGCTTCCAGCGCTTCCTTCTTACTCCTAAGCATCGTCGTACTCCTTAAATCGCTTCGTCGTACTCCTTAAATCGCTTCCGACAAGCGCGCAAGACAACGGTAGGCGTTTTGGCTGTTTTCTTGGCGAAGATCTCCGCGATGACGATTGCATCGTGATCAATGCGGTACACGATGCGCCACGTAAGCTCCTCGTCTACTACGCGGAGCTCATGACACCTCGGACCAATGGTCGGCATCGGCCGCGAATGCGGCAGCGACAGAACCGCGCCTCTCTGGAGTTCCCTGAGAAGGTAGCCCGCCTCGAGCCGCGCCGATTTGCTGAACGGTGGGGTCTTGATGTCCCCGTGGAGCCACGCAAGCGGTTTGTCCTTTCGCGCCACAGCGAGTGAGTGTATGTCAGATTTGACATCACGGCAAGGGGGCCGCGAGTCGGCGGCTGTCAGGGCGCAGGGCCCACGAGGCGAAGACGATGCCCAGCAGGCCGAGCGGGACGGCGCTCTTGCCCGCGGGGTCTCCGACCGCGGCATGGGATGCCGCGGCGCCGGTCAGATCGAAGGCCATGCCGGCGTAGGCCCACTCCTTGAGCCTCGGTAGTCGGGGAGCGAGGACGGCGAGACCGCCGAGGACCTTCCACACGCCCAGGATGGCCACGAAGTAGGCGGGGTAGCCGAGGTGGGTCATGCCTTCCATGACGAAGGACGGCTGGAGGACGTCGGCAACGCCGCCGGACAGGAAAACGAAGGCCGTCACCGCCGTCGCCGCCCAGTAGGCGATCCGCCGCGTGTTCACCACGAGGCCGAGCCGGCCACCTGCCTGGTCGCGACGTTGAAGCGGTTCCAGACGTTGACGGCGGCGATCGCGATCAGCAGGGCCGCGAGCTTTGGCTCGTCGTAGTGGCGGGCGGCCTCGTTCCAGACCGCGTCCGGCACCGGGTCCTCGCGATCGCCGATGCGGGTGACGGCCTCCGTCAGCGCCAGCGCGGCGCGTTCGGCATCCGTGAAGTAGGGCGCATCCCGCCTGGCCGCCACCGCGAAGAGGCGCTCGTCCGTCTCGCCGGCCTGCGCCCCTCCCTTGATCTGGCTCGCGCGCACCTGGACGAGGCCGATGGTCCGCGCCGGCACGCCGCCCTTCTCCCCGGACTTGCTCAGCGCCAGCAGGGCCTGCATGGCGTCGGGAACGATCGTGGCGATATTCTTCATCCGTGCTTGCATTTACGGTCTCCTCCGAGGGGCTCGGTCACACCGGCCCGGTTTCATTCGTCATCACCATGACGAAACGCGGGGGAGGGATGTGACGGTGGACGAGAGCGACGGGCTGGCGAGGCGGTTCGAGGAGAACCGGGCCCACCTGCGCGCGGTGGCCTACCGGATGCTCGGCTCGCTGGGCGAGGTGGACGACGCCGTCCAGGAAGCCTGGCTGCGGCTCAGCCGCTCGGACACGAGCGCGGTCGAGAACCGTTTCTCTCCGCAAGGCGCGGCGCGAGGAGCCGGAAGTGGCGCACGTGCCCGACCCGATCGTGACCCGCGATCCCGGGAGCGACCCGGAACACCAGGTGCTGATGGCCGACTCGATCGGTCTCGCGCTGATCGTGGTCCTCGAGGAGCTGGACCCCGCCGAGCGGCTCTCGTTCGTCCTGCACGACATGTTCGGCGTGTCGTTCGAGGAGATCGCTCCTATCGTGGGACGGTCCTCGACCGCGGCCCGGCAGCTCGCGAGCCGTGCCCGACGCCGAGTGCAGGGAACGGCTCCCACTCCTGACGCCGATCTCACACCTCAGCGAGAAGTTGTCGACGCCTTCCTCGCGGCCTCGCGCCGCGGTGACTTCGAGGCGCTTCTCGCGGTGCTCGATCCGGACGTGGTGCTCCGGGGCGATCGCGGTCCGCTGGCTGCAGCGGCCGCGTCGAGGGTCGTCCGTGGTGCGGCGGAGGTGGCCAAGGGGGTGGTCTTCGGCGCGGCGCGTGCGGCTGGTATGCAGCTCGTCAATCAGCCGGTGCTCGTGAACGGAACCGTGGGAGTCGTCGTGTTCGCGGACGGACAGCCTTTCGCCCTCATGGGCTTCACGGTGAAGGGCGGGAAGATCGTCGAGATCAACGTCCTCGCCGACCCCGCACGGCTCAACCAGCTCGACCTGGGGCAGTTCCTTCCGACGGCCTAGAGGAGCCCGACGGTAACCCTGCCATGGAAGGTGTTTCCCGACAGGCGGTCACCTCCGCTTCGTTTTCGCTGACGGCGTCGACGATTGGATCCGTGCCTCGACGAACGCATGGAATTCGGTCGCTGTCGCAAGAATCTCTCGTGCTTCGGTGTCGGTCGCGACGTGCGAACGCGTGTAGTCAATGACATTGCGCTTGCGGCGGCAGGTCTCAAAGTAGTCGGCGTACTTCTGCGCCTCCGGACCAAGCGCGAGCACGATGGTGTCGAAAGCGACCTTGTGGTGGCCCGTCTTGGCGGTCACGCGGTACCCCGCGGAGGCGATCGCCATGTGCGCCGCCAGGAGGGCGGCGTTGTACGCGGTCGCGAACCGTCGATCCGCGGAGACGCGCGCGACCGCCGCGTCGGCCAGGTCGCGAGCAATGAGAGCGCGGAAGTCATCGAGCTCGCTTTTGGAGGTTCGGTGGGTCTGGACGTCGCGGCTTGCCAGTAGCTTCGTCCAGGTCATTCTGGGTTCCTTTCACGAATTCCTTGGGGCCTCGCAGAACGGCGGAAAGGAAATGGTCCTTGGCCGCCACTTTCTTGCCGAACTCGTGGCGTGAATAGCTGGTCATGTTGATCTCT
>Ga0326597_10003746_pt1 | contig 21706 bp, 19 predicted proteins | sample RVTome_12_FD_203789 | JGI IMG/M metagenome (GOLD analysis project Ga0326597, IMG submission 203789) | Soil microbial communities from uranium-contaminated site in the Upper Colorado River Basin, Wyoming, United States - RVT100D185 | ecosystem: Environmental > Terrestrial > Soil > Contaminated >...
TGTCAAACAAATGAAAGAAAGCGGCAAAGGATATAAAGAAATAACCGAGTACACGGATAATTTGTGGCACTCGATTCACCCGAATTTTTTGAAAGACCAAATAACATTTTCTCTCGAAAGAATGAAGCTAGAGTCTGCAGATATATATCTCCTTCATAATCCCGAATACTTTCTTGACTCACCTATGGCTAAAGAACTTGAGCCTGAAGAATTAATTCATGAGTATTATAACAGAATAAAAAAGGCATTTGAATATCTCGAAACCGAAGTTCAAAACGGAAGAATTTCCTGCTACGGGATTTCTTCAAATGCATTTGTAAAACCATCGGACGAACTTGTGTTTACGTCTTTAGAGAAATGTCTGAACCTGGCAAATGATATCTCACCCGATAATCATTTCTATGTGATTCAGTTACCTTTAAATTTGTTTGAACGCGGAGCTATTGTGAACAAAAACCAGCTTGGAGACACCCTAAGCCTGATTGAACTTGCCGGAAAGCATAAAATCGGTATTCTTATAAATAGACCATTAAACGCATTGAATGAAAAAGGGTTAAAAAGGTTATCCGATTTTGAAATAGATGAAGAATTTACAAAGCTCGAGGAGGCGCATATCATTGCTGAAATTAATTTGCTTGACTCAATGGAAGAAGATTTCCTGCGTAATTACATTGAAGTGCTGAACCTATCGGAGCAGAACAAGCAGGCAATCAATTATTTTCTAAAAGCAGGCCAGCTTTTAAAGGAAAACTGGAAAAATTTTGGAAGCATTGAGGGCTTTAACGACATCAAAAAGCAGTTTTTAATTCCACGGGTAAATTACGCCTTAACAACTCTTGTATCATCCGCTAATTTAACAGACGAAATGAAAGACCGTATTGATAAAATTGCAAAGCAAGTAAACAAACTGATGAAGATTATGGACAGTATTTACGGGCTTATGGCAAATGTCCGCTCAAAGGAACTCCATCTAAAACTCAACATACTGGTTAAACAATCGGAGGGGGATAAATTTATGAATCTTTCGCTTTCACAGAAAGCACTGCTTATGATTAACTCAATTAATGTAATAAGCTGCACGCTTGTTGGAATGCGTCAGAAAAAATATGTTGACGATGTAATTGGATGCCTTAAAGAACCGAAAATACCGAAAGCAATTGGAAAATGGAAAAATTTGGACTTTAGTTAATAAGTTTAATCTGCGAGGCACTGTTTAGTATAATTTGTGCTTTTCCTCTGAATATCGCAACCCTCCCGGTAACTTCAACATCTCTGAGCTTATATTTCTCAACGTCAGGAAAATCATTGAACATTCTGGCAAAAATCACTGCAGTAAAGGGATTATCCGGGTATTTTTCAACAAAATTAAGATAAGCAACTTTTTCTGATTTATAAACATCCGCAACAAAACCTCTTACAGTAACAGTTCTGCCGTTGTAATCGGCTGCTTCAAGAGGAGATACAACAGCAACCGGTTTTTCGGTCTCAAAAGGCTGCCTATCCTTATACTTATTATCAGTATTTTTGTCAGAAGATGTATTTTGTTCAACAGAAGAAGTATCCTTCGGTAAATCTTGTTTTACATCATCGGTTTTTTTCTGCTCGGTCGAAGGAGTTTTATCATCAACAAATTCCAGCTCTTTATCGTCTTTGCCGCAGGATAAAATAAGATTGAGAATTATTACTGGAAATATAAAATATACTCTCATCTTCATTTCCTTTTAGTTCTACTTTTTCTTTTTTTCTTAAGCCCTTTCTTTTTAACCGGCTTTTGAGAGTTAGACCGTATTGCTGCTTGCGAGGCTGCAAGCCTTGCAATAGGAAGTCTGAACGGCGAACAGCTTACGTAGTTAAGCCCCTCACTATTACAGAAATTTATTGTTTGGGGGTCTCCTCCGTGTTCTCCGCATATTCCAATTTTAAGATTCGGCTTTACAGCCCTGCCCTTTTCAACGGCAATTTTTACAAGTTCAGAAACTCCGCTATCAATTGTAACAAAAGGGTCATTGGGCAAAATTTCATGAGAAACATAATAAGGAAGAAACTTGCCCGCATCATCTCTAGAGAGACCAAATGTCATTTGTGTCAAATCATTGGTCCCGAATGAAAAGAAATCTGCAGTTCCGGCTATTTCATCGGCAGTTAATGCAGCTCTTGGAATTTCAATCATTGTTCCTATTGAGTATGGAAAATTAACCCCTGTTTCCTCCTTAACCTGACGAGCAGCATTATGAACGACCTTCGCCTGGTTTTCAAGCTCCCTATAACTTCCTACAAGCGGTATCATTACCTCCGGATGAACATTAACACCCTTATTTTTTACCTCTGCCGCTGCGCTAAATATTGCCTTTGCCTGCATCGCGGTAATTTCAGGATAAACAATTCCAAGCCTGCACCCTCTATGACCCATCATCGGATTAAATTCATGCAAACTTTCCACCTTCGCCCTTATTTCTTCAAAAAGCATGCCTGATTTTTCAGCTAGTTCTCGCTGCTCTTTTTCAGTTTGAGGCAAAAACTCATGAAGCGGTGGATCCAGGGTCCTTATTGTAACAGGCATTCCATTCATCTCTCTAAATATACCTGCAAAATCATCTTTCTGATAAGGGAAAAGCTTTGCAAGAGCTTTTTCTCGTTCCTCAAGTGTATCGGCAATTATCATTTCTCTGACAGCGTCTATTCTCTCTCCTCCAAAAAACATATGCTCTGTTCTGCAAAGCCCTATTCCTTCTGCCCCAAAAGCAACTGCATTTCTGCATTGGTCAGGCTGGTCAGCATTAGTTCTTATTCTGAGCTTTCTATATTTATCTGCCCATTTCATCAGCTGACTATAATTACCGAACATTAGAGAATTTTCAGGCATCAATGATTTTTCAATCAATACCTGTAAAATCTCGGATTCCTTAGTTCGGATTTTTCCTTCTATTACTTCACCTGTTGTTCCGTCAATTGAAAGCCAGTCACCTTCTTTTAAGACATTTGCGCCACTTGAATTATCAACACTCATTTCATGTTTTAAGTAATCAATTTCAAGCGTTCCGCAGCCTGCAACACAAACCTTACCCATCTGCCTTGCAACCAAAGCGGCGTGGGAGGTCATTCCCCCTCGTGAGGTTAAAATTCCTTCTGAGGCATTCATACCGCGTATATCTTCGGGTGAGGTTTCTATTCTAACAAGAATTGCCTGCTCGCCCCTTTTAGCAGCATCCACAACATCAGAAGCATTAAAATATATCCGTCCAGAAGCAGCTCCGGGACCGGCATTTAATCCCTTTGCTAAAAGCCTTCCCTGATTTATTGCACTTTCTTTTTCACTTAAATCAAATATTGGTCGAAGAAGCTGATTAAGCATGTCAGGTTCAATTCTCATTATAGCTTCCTTTTCGGTAATGAGTTTTTCTTTGACCATATCAACTGCAATTCTAACGGCAGCAACCCCTGTTCTTTTACCTATCCTGCACTGCAGAATATAGAGCTTACCCTCTTGAATAGTAAACTCTATATCCAGCATATCTTTATAATGTTTCTCAAGTGTTTTTCTTACTTTTTCAAGCCTTATGTAAATCTCCGGATTTTGTTCATTAAGTTTTGAAATTGACAAAGGCGTTCTTATTCCGGCAACAACATCCTCACCCTGCGCATTCATTAGATACTCACCGTAAAATATATTCTCACCTGACGCTGGATCGCGTGTAAATGCAACACCGGTTCCCGATGTTTCACCCATATTCCCGAACACCATTGCCTGAACATTGACCGCAGTTCCCCAGGACTCCGGGATATTGTTAAGCTTCCTGTAAACAATCGCCCTTTCGTTCATCCATGAATTGAAAACAGCATCTATTGCACCGTTTAATTGTACAATCGGGTCCTCTGGAAAATCCTTACCAAGATGGTGCTTTATTTCAGATTTAAACTGGTAAGCCAGTTCTTTTAAATCATCAGCCGTAAAATCTGTATCATACTCAATTCCCTTAGTCTTCTTTTTATCTTCTATGATAATCTCAAAAGGGTCGCGTTCATTTTTGGATGTTGGTTTTAAATTCATTACTACATCGCCATACATTTGAACAAAACGCCTGTAAGAATCATAAACAAACCTTGGGTTTCCCGTTTTTTCTATTAAACCCTGAATAGTATCATCGTTTAATCCAAGATTTAAAATCGTATCCATCATTCCCGGCATAGAAGCTCTAGCCCCTGAGCGAACCGAAATAAGCAGGGGGGTTTTCTTATCTCCAAATTTAGCACCCATTTCTTTTTCTATCTTTGAAAGGGCAGTCTTAATTTGAGATTTTAACCCCTTGGGATATCTTTTATTGTTTTTAAAGTAATAATTGCAAACATCTGTTATAATAGTGAAGCCGGGAGGGACAGGGAGTTTCAGATTAACCATTTCCGCAAGATTGGCTCCCTTGCCTCCTAGAAGCGGTTTCATCGAAGCTTTGCCTTCGGCTTTTTTCACTCCAAAATAATAAACCAGTTTTTTGGGCATTGTGTTGGAATTTAAAATTATATCAATCTCTTATTAAAATTATATTGATAAAGGGGTTACTTAATCCGTAAATTTATATATCGAAATAATTTTTCTCCTCTTCTTTAAAAATATCAAGGACTTCTTCGTTTGACTTAGCTTCAAGCAATTTGTCTCTGAATTCATCTTTGTTCATTAACCTTGATATTCGGCTCAAGAGCTTGATGTGTGTGTTAAGCAGGTTTTCTTTGCCAATTAAAAGAAAAATAAACCTTACGGGTTCACCATCTATTGAATCGAAATCAATAGGTTCTTTTGTTATGGCAAACGCCGCAACAATATCACTGATTGCGTCCGTCTTGCTATGAGGAATAGCGAAGCCTTTCCCCACACCTGTAGAAACCAGTTTTTCCCGCTCAAAAATTGTTTGAGATACCTTTTCTAAATCAAGAATCTTGTTGGAATTTGCCGCAAGGTTTATAATTTTCTTTATAGATTCATCCTTATCCGCAACATCCATATTAACTGCAATAACATTATTGCTTAAAATATCCGAAATTTTCATGAATTTTAATGACCGTAATAATTATAAGTTACTTACAAATTTAGTAAATTTTGAGTTAAGATAAAATTTAAAATTCAGTGATTTTCTAATAAAATTATAAATTTTTAGCCCGTTTTCTCTATTATATTATATGAGACTAATCAAAAACAATCTCCCCTTTTTTAAAAATTTAGCAGTTAAAATTTTTATTTCTTTTTCTTAAATGATTTAAAGTTGATTTAACCGCCCTTTGAACAATTGGACTTTTATCCTTTGAGAGAATTTTTAAGAATTTCAATGCCTGTTCAGGATTTCTATTCCCGAAACTATTATTAAATGTCATTGCAATATTCCACCTAACATTTGGGTTTTTAATCTTAATCCATTTATTGAGTTGATTAAGCAATTCTAAAGGGTAACTGTTCCCATAATAAGAGCCAATTACAAATGGTCCCAAATTCTTTTTTACATATGCGGTGGGGTCATATAATAACGGCTCAAGCAATTTGAACGCTTTAGTTACTCCTTTAGGATTTTTTTTATCTCTCAATCCAACTGCTCCTATAACAACTGCACGCCTTATGTTTGGTGACTTATGCTTAGACCATTTTTTTAGAGTATTGTAAAATTCTTCGTTATAATAGAGCGTATTTGCAAACGCACTCCCAGCTGATTCCCGAACCTCCCAGTTCGGATGGTCGGCTATCTTAAGCAGAACTGCTTTGACTTTTTCTTTACTATACCCATATCCCTTCCAGATTAACGATACTCCAATTTGCTTCGCTGTGTCTTCTTTCATTCGGCAGAATCTAAGACCCAAACTGAAAAAATCTTTTTCTAAAGCCCGCCCATTTTTATTTTTCTCATTTAAATGATATATGATTTCTTTTAAAACAAAACGCTTGTCTTTTGTCTTAGCCGTTCCTGCATGCGGGGTCTTAACCGATTCAAGAACAGATATTACAGTTTTATAATTACCATTCTTAAGGGCAAGAGTAATCTTTGATTTTTGCTTTTCCGTCAGTAAAGAATCAGGCATTCAATATAGAAATAAATAAAATATTGGAATATTCTAAACAAGTGGACCCTAGCCCATTGTCCAAAAAGGTAACTTTAAAAAATTATTTCTTTTGCGCCTCTTCGTATTGTTTCATTATATAGCCTTTTAAAAAACCCGATTCCGGAGCTGTCTCAAGACCCTTGTCAATCCATTTTTTTGCTTCATCAAGCTTATCTCGTTTCACATAACACAAAGCAACCATCCCTGCTGCCTGGTCTTTTCCCCAGTTTGGATAAGTTTCATCCTTCAGCTGATAAGTCTGGAACAAATCCCATGATTTCTCAAAAAGAGGCCGTGCCTTCTCAACCCCTCCTCCAAAGCTCTCAGGAGTGTAATATGTTATCATTGCATCAACAAGATAGTATCTTGGGTTTTCAGGCTCAAGTTTTTTTGCCATAGCATTATCTTCGGCACCCTTTGTTATAATATCATTCATTTTATCAGGTTCATACTGCCATCGGTTGCTATTTGCTGACATCTTCAAAATATAGGCTTCTGCAAAATCATCCTTTATATCTGTTGCTTTATTCAGCAAATCAATGCACGATTCGTTATATTTCTTAATATTTTCGTTATCAGGCTTTTCACCCATATAGCTCCACGCAATCATTAAATCACAATATGCCATATAATAATTGAGCATCCACTCATTTTTCTTGAGCTGCAAAATCCTTTCGAAATCGCCTCTAGCCTTTAAAAGAGCAGCACGGTCGCTTATATCCCCAACAGCATCAAGTTTTTTAATTGCCTTTTTCACTGCATCGGTGTAATCGTCGGCATAAATTTTATTTGCATTTACAAATGCCCAAAAAGTTAAAATTATTAGAATTACCTTTTTCATTTCTGTTTCTCCTTTATAATTTAAAATTGAACTCCAAGCCCGAGATAAAATTGCCTTTTATTGGTTGTTATAATTTCCTTTCGCTCCGAATAATCAAAATTATAGGTGTAATCGTATAAATTCTTCTGATTTAAAAGATTATTTATTTGAAATACTGCAATAGCAAACCTGCCAAACAGTGAGAAAAAATACTGGAAATTAATATCCATCCTTTGATAAGTCGGAAAGCGCCCGCTGTTGGTTTTGGAATATATAGGTTCATAAACATTATAAGTAGAATCATAAATACTCCCGTTTACAGGTGTATATGGTTTGCCTGTTGAAATCCGATATGTTAAGCCCGTGGTTATGTTATCGGTTACATTATAGCTTCCTACAAATGTAAGGTTATGAGTTATATCATAATTTGCTGAAACTTCCGTTTTGGCTTCATACTGTCTTCTTTTGGAATCAGTATACGCATACGAAATCCACGTTGAATACTTATTTGTAACACGTGATTTAATAAATACATCAACTCCTTTTGCAGCACCTTTTCCGACGGTTGAATATAAAAAACTGTTCGGATCTCTGATTACCAAATCTTTATAATCTTTGTAATATCCTTCTACTCTGAACAAGAAAAGCCCTTCGCTTTTATTAAATTCATAACCTAAAATATAATGTGTTGCTTGTTCTGGCTTTAAAGCAAAATTGGATGCCTGGGCATAAAATTCAAGTCTTGGAAACTGGTGGTATATACCTACTGTACCTCTTAGTATATGGTCTTTAGCAAATTTCCAGCCGAGTGAAAGCCGCGGGTCAACTGCAGAATTCTTTGATAACGTATGATAATCCGTTCTAATACCTGCTATAGTAAAGAAAGTTTTAAATGGCTTAATTTGTGCTTCAACATACCCGCCAATTCTCCCAGTATGGTTATTTGAATTTATATCTATAAATGGTGCATCAAGTCTTAAATTATAGCTTAGCGAAGGGACTTTTCCGATGAACTTATCTTCATCATATTCATACTCACCCCCGAAATTCAAGTCCACTTTCTTTGAAAGCTGGTTAGTCATATCCAGTCTAAACTTGCTGTAAAGCTCCTTAACATCATTATTTAAAATACCATACGAGATTTCATCCTTGTGGTGGCTTAAAGAAAGCCCTGCACTTAAATAAGTTTTAGAACCGATGCCCGCTGAATACTTTAAATTATAAAATATTGTATTTGCCCTGGAATTAAAATAACCGTCGTATGAGGGGCTTGTGTTTCTAATTCCGATTCTGTCCTCACTATAGTCAAAAATTGCTTTTATATTGCTTTTCTCATTTGGCTTATATGAAAGAGTTCCGCCAACTCCCCTGGCTAAGGGGATGGGGTTATACCTGTCCAGCAAATATCCATTTAACCTGAAGTACGGGTCAAGTATAGTTTGACCAATATCAACTGTAGCACCCAATTTCTTGTCATTGGAAAGGAAAACACCCGATAACCCAACATTAGCGAGTCCCAGCCATAAAAAAGCACCTGTTCCTTGCGGCATCTCATATGATTTCAAATCAAGAACTGCCGAAAGAGCATTTCCATACTTAGCTGAAAATCCTCCGCTAGAAAAGTTAATTCCTTTCAGACCCCATGGATTTATTGTTGTATAGGAAGATGTATTAAAATCATTATCGAATATAAAAGGGTGATACAGAGACGCCTGGTCTAAAATAGTTAATACCTCGTTTGCGTCACCGCCTCTTACGGTGATGCGGCTTCCTTCATCAACCTGATTTGACCCCGGGAATGTTGTAATTGCTCTGTATAAATCTCCATCGGAACCCGGGATTCGCACAATTTCTAAAGGGGTAATAGTTACTTGAGACTGCTGACCTGAGGTGTATGAACTGGCAGTAACGATAATTTCCTCTGTTTCAACCTCCGCTTTTCTTAATTGGACATTCAGTTCTATATTCTTTCCTTGTTCAATTAATAAGGATTTTCTTCTTTCATTATATTCAATATAAGTAAACAGTAATGACTGCTGCCCCGTTTTTGATGTTTCAAATTCATAGTAGCCTGTTGAATCTGTTGTAGAGCCGTCAATTGTTCCTTCGATTACAACATTTGCACCGTTAAGAGGTTTATTATCCTCACCAGTTACCTTACCGTAAATCTTTACACCCTGAGAATAAAAATTTGAAGAGAACGAAATTGCAATCAATATCAAATAGATCTTTTTCATTTCTTTAACTATTTTGATTAGCAATTAATTTTCGATATTCTTTTTCAGTTAAATTATCTTTGAAACCAGTGTAAGCACCTATATAATTAAATGTTATCCCAATGCCCCATCCAAACGTAACAAATGCCGGCCAAATAAATCCTAAATACCCTCTCATAATCCCTGTAATAATCCATATACCCCAAAGAAAAGCGTTTACAATTATATAGGTTAATAAATGTTTCTTAAACTCAGCCCTCCTTTTTGCAATTTTCCAGAGTCTTTCATCTCTTGGCTGGTTTGATGTTTGAAGATTAGTTGTCTCCATTATAATTCCTCCTAATTTATATAATTCAATTTATATTTACTTATTGAATATTGCCAACTTACTATCGTTTTATAATGCTTTCTAATTTTTTTATATACTCTTCAAATGCTTTTCTGCCTGTATCGGTAATTCTGTAGCGAGTAACAGGCTTCCTGTCAACAAACTCCTTTTTAACTGAAATATAATTATTGTCTTCAAGTTTTTTCAGATGCACGCTCAGGTTTCCGTCAGTTGCGTTTATCTTTTCACGGATGAACGTGAATTCAGCTTCATCAACGCTGATTAATACAGCCATAACCGCTGTCCTTATACGAGAGTGAATCACATCGTTTATTTCATGGTAATTAAAATCAGTCATTATTTCACAGCGTTATCTCAAGATTTGCCGATTTCCATTTTCTATAAAGTATTATACCGGGAATGGTCTGAAAGAAAATTAACATCAATGCAAAAATTAATAAAGTATGAACGCTGGGAAAAACAAAAGTAATGATTGCGCCAGCCCACCAGCCCAGAGTCAGCCACTGAAGCCATTTAACCTGCTGGATCGCCCCGCTTGCAAAATATGATACCCCCAAGATTACAGATATTATCGGACATATGAAAATTGGATTATATGCCTTTGTTAAGGGACCAATGAATCCAATCATTGACATTGCAATTCCTGATGCAATCCAAAGAGCACTCAGTATTTTACCCGCAAAAGTGTGAACCCTTCTTTTACGTATGTTGCTTTTTTCAATAAACGAGCCGGCTATAAATCCTGAAACAATCGTAATAAGCCACATCAGTCCGATATATTTTCCGCTTTGGCCGATTAAAAGCATGTAATAGTTGACCAGAAGAGCAGACGTAATCAAAATCCCCCAAAGAATATAATGCTTGCCGCTATCTACGACTACCCTGCGGCTATCGAGCATCATTTGCTTTATAAGCGAAAGCTCTTGTTCTGCTTGTTTTGTGTCCATTTTTCTTTTAAAATAGTAAATTTTATGTATATTTACTTTATTTTTTAAAGTACTTTACAAATATATGGTTACGAAAATGATTTGTCAAGTGTTTTGGAAAAGAAAATTCATAAATTACAGTTCAGTAATGGTTTATAAAAAAGGGCATCCGATAGATGCCCTTAAAATTTTATATTTAAAATCTTTTATGCTTTTCTTTTATGCTTTTCTTTTATGCTTTTGCAGTAATTCTCATCTTATAAAAAGAACGCCATACGAAATATAGTGCAACTAAAAAGAACACTCCGCCAACATAAGGAGCCGTTGCTCTAAAGTTTTCCGAAATGGCAATTTCCATCGCAAGCAAGCCAAACAGTGTTGTGAACTTAATGATGGGATTCAGGGCAACTGATGAAGTATCTTTAAACGGGTCACCGACAGTATCGCCAACTACAGTCGCTGCATGCAATTCAGTTCCTTTTTCCTTTAGGTCAACTTCAACAACTTTCTTTGCGTTATCCCATGAGCCGCCGGCATTAGCCATAAACACCGCTTGGAACAAACCAAACACTGCGATTGAAATTAAAAAACTTATGAAAAACGACACCGGGTCAGGAGTTCCAGCTCTTGGAGCAGAGAAAAATGCAAATGCCAAAGCAAAAGAAAAAATTGCTATGAAGATATTAAACATACCTGTTTGAGCGTATTTCGTGCAAATCTGCACAACCTCTTTTGACTTTTCCGTCGATGCGCTCATACTTGCATTTTCATCAAGATTTATGTTTTTCTTTATGTACTCAACAGCCCTATATGCTCCTGTTGTAACTGCCTGGGTAGAAGCACCTGTAAACCAATAAACAACAGCTCCCCCACAAATAAATCCGAGTATTGAATACGGGTTAAGTATGCTTAATATTGCTTCAGGTTGTATTCCCAAAGTATTTTTAATGACAAGAATTAATGAGAATATCATTGTAGTTGCGCCAACGACTGCCGTTCCTATCAACACCGGCTTTGCGGTTGCTTTGAATGTATTTCCTGCTCCGTCATTCGCTTCAAGATAGTGCTTGGCTCTTTCAAAATCTGGCCTGAACCCGAAATCTCTTTCGATTTCAGCAGAAACCCCTTCACGCGACTCGATAAGTGACAGCTCATAAATTGACTGTGCATTATCAGTTACGGGACCGTAGCTGTCAACAGCGATTGTAACAGGACCCATACCAAGCATTCCAAAAGCAACCAAACCGAAAGCAAAAATTGATGCGTAAGCCGGAATCATATCATGCGGAATCGATAATGATGCAAGATAGGCAATCAGCATTAGCACAAAGAATACCATTCCCTGCCAAAATGCAGAAAAGTTTCCTGCAACCAGACCCGATAAAATTGTTAGTGATGCGCCGCCTTCCCGGGATGCCGTTACAATTTCTTTAACGTGTTTTGATTTGGGACTTGTGAAGATTTTAGTAAACTCCGGAATCAATGCCGCTCCAAGTGTTCCGCAGCTGATAATAATTGATAACGTTAACCAAAGATTGTTCGGTAAATGCCCAATTAAAATCTTACTGATAATAAAAGTTACAACCATTGAAACGATTGAAGTAATCCACACGAGCGAAGTTAAAGGATGCTCGAAATCAAATTCCTCCTTATTGCCGTATTTTGCCCTTGACCAGATGCCGTTTATGTAGAATGAGCCGATTGAAGTACCAATCATTAGAATTCTCATTACGAAAATCCAAGTAAGAAGCTCTGTTTGGAACAGAACACTTGGGACTGCAAGAACAATAAAGCTGATTAACGCAACACCGGTAACACCGTAGGTTTCAAAACCGTCTGCAGTGGGTCCAACAGAGTCGCCTGCATTATCGCCTGTGCAATCTGCAATTACACCGGGGTTACGCGGATCGTCCTCCTTAATTTTAAATACAATCTTCATCAAGTCACTGCCTATATCGGCGATCTTTGTGAAAATACCCCCGGCAATTCTAAGAGCAGAGGCACCAAGCGACTCCCCAATAGCAAAGCCTATAAAACTCGCTCCTGCATATTCCCTTGGGACATACAGCAAAATGATTAACATCATAATAAGCTCAACGCATATAAGCATCACCCCGATGCTCATACCGGCATCGAGAGGGATTTTCAAAAGCTTAATGGGTTTTCTTTCAAGCGAAGCAAAAGCCATGCGGCTGTTGGCAAGCGTGTTCATCCTGATGCCAAACTGTGCAACACTATAAGAGCCGAGGATACCTATAACAGTCCACATTAAAATTAATGCTACACCGCCAATTCCCGCGTGCTGCAAAAACCCAAAATAAAACGCTATGCATGCTGCTATAAATAAAAAAAGAATTATAAGAAATTTGCCTTGCTGCTTTAAATATGTTTTACATGTTTCATAGATTATTTCCGCAACATCGAGCATTGATTGATGAGCCCTTAATTTTCTAACCTTTATAAACTGGAATACGCCGAACAGCACTCCCAGCGCACAAACAGCAATCCCTATTACAAGCATGTTGTTCTGGTCCTGACTAAGTTCAGGAATTTTCAAGTCAGCCTCACTGGCAAAAGCGGTTACCGAACTTAGCAAAAAAAGTAATGTACCTAATAATATATTTTTCTTCATATCGTTATTTAATTCGTATTATTTTCTCCTAAAACATTTTTATTATGTTTATTCATTGCAATTTCCAAACCTTCATCAATAAAGCTTAGCACAGCCTTATTTGATTCATTAATAACCTTATCCAAATCATTATATTCTTTGTTCGTAAAACTTGACAGAACATAGTCTGCCAAATCGTCTCCCTTTTCGGTCTTAACTTTTACAATTTCCTCGGGATTTTCTATTCCAACTCTCAAGCGGGGAATCTCCTCAGTTTGCATTTCATATATAATAGATTTAATTCCATTATGTCCGCCGTCGCTTCCGAAGGGTCTTAACCTTATCACTCCGTAAGGTAAACTAACATCATCGTAAATTATCAGGATATTCTCAAGATTAACTTCGTATTTTTCGAAAAATTCTTTTACAGCTATTCCGCTTGCATTCATATAGGTTAGCGGTTTCATGAGGACAAGTTGTTTATCTTTATATTCACATGGGGCGTAAAGGTAATTATTTTCTAGCTCAAAGCTTTCAATTTTAAAATATTCCGCAAGCTTATCAATTACAATAAAACCTATATTATGCCGGGTATTATGATATCTTGAACCGGGATTGCCTAAACCAACTATACAATAATCAATTTTCAAATATCAAATTGAAGGGAAAGAGAACTATTTCTTTTCTTTCTTTTCTTCTTTTTGTCCTTCTTCTCCCGGTTCTTCTTCCTTCTTGCCTTTAGCTATGACTTCAGGCTCAACAGGTTCAGCTGCAGCTCCTTCTTCACCCTCAGCTGGAGGCGTTACAATTTCCTCAACAGCCGGAGGAACAACCGAAACTATAGTTGAATCGGGGCTGTTTAAAATCACAAAATTCTTCGTTTCAATCTGGTTTACTCTTATACCATCGCCTATCATTAAACTCTCGATATTAACCTCAATCCGCGCCGGTATATCGCCCGGCAAACATTCAATCTCCAGCGAATGAAGCGAATGCTGAACCACTCCGCCCTCCTTCACTCCTGCCGGAGTGCCGACAAGCTGAACAGGAACTTCAACCTTGATTTTTTCATCCTCCGAAATTCCCAGTAAATCAAAATGAATCGGCTTATCGCTTACAGGGTCAAACTGTATATCTTTTAAAATACATTTGTGTGGCTTATCGGTGCCTTCTATCTTGAGGTTAATTAATCTGACTTCAGAAGTATATACAAAAGGATGAAGAACTGTATCCTTCACATAAATTGGTATGGAGGGTGTATTTTTATCATAGAAAACGCCCGGGATACTTCCGCTGATTCTCATCTGCTTGGTCGATGAGTTTGATAAATCCTCTCTCTTTTTTGCAATTAAATTACTTGAAGCCATATCATAACCTCTATATTAAATTATTATTTACCGAAAAGTTAAGAACTACAAAAATAGCAAAAATTGACGATTTAGTCAATTGAAAAGGTTGTTTATAACAGTATGTATCACCTTCATTAAAGGGCTTATGCATTGAAATTTCACTCTTTTAGCCAATTATCACACCTCTCAATATTTCCCTTATCGGCGACGAAACAATTGAAACTATTTAATACCTTTCACTGCAATTGCTCTTGCAATTAGCTTAATGCGGCCGTCTTTTTCTATAGGAAGTGAGCTGTAGATTTTTTGCCTGAGAAGCTCCCGTTTTTGCTCTGAAAGTGAAATGCAATATCCCGGTGCAGGCCCGATTCCGGATAGAAATGGATTCCAGTAATCCTCAAAATTTTTAAACACTGTTGGGACATCAATAAAAGTAGTTCCTACATTAGAAAAACCTGCTGAAATAAATAAATCTCCAAGTGAACTTGAATTACAAATTTTAAACCTAATCGCCTCATCTTTTTCATATGCATCTTCAAACAATGAACCGGCTGCATCCCAAAAATAACGCATCATTTCCATTTTCCCTGAGTAATCCCAAACATAAGCTCCGATAGCGGCACTTTTTTTCGCAACACGCTTAAACTCAGCCAATGCAAGCTCAATGCCGGGTATAAAATTCAACACCAAACCGGAAACAATTGCGTCAACTGATTCGTCATCAATAGGAATTTTTTCCGCACCGCAAACGTAAAATTCCGCCCTGTCATTTGAAATAACTTCACGGGAAAAATCAGTATGGTATTGGGAAGGGTCTATACATATAACTTTTTTAGGATTTTGCGAATTAAGTATTACCTTTGTTAGAGCGCCGGTTCCGCAGCCTACATCCAGCCATACCAAACCATCTTTTAAATTCATCCAATTCAGAAATTTGTCGGCTGCTAAGCTGCTCCATCTCCCAACGTAGGATTCATAAAGTTTGGCATTATTCCACCTGTCATTCATTATTTATATTTCAAATATAATTACTATTTCAGCCACCCTTCTTTCCCGTACCACTCAATAGTATTTTTAAAACCTTGTTCAAGAGTAAGCTTTTCTTTAAAGCCCAGTTCGCGCTTTGCTTTTTCGGGTGAGCAAATCCAAAACGCCTGCGTAATTTCCCGCGCCTTTTCCCTGTTTAAAATCACCGGCTTTGGGGAAAAGAACCCGAAGACTTCCGAAAAGAATGCTGTTGTCCTTACGGCAAAGTGAGGAATAACGACTTTAAAAGTTCTTTTTCCAAGAAGCTTCCCCGTCATTTCGCCGACGTCGCGCCAGTTGTAAAACTTCTCCGATGAAATAAAATAAATGTTCGAAGAAGAAATTTCAGATTCACCCGCTAATATAAATCCGTTTACCAAATCAAGCACGTGTATAAGACTAACGAGCTTGTTATCGAATCCAATTAACGGCTGCAAGCCGCGGTTCATAGATTTAAAATATTCAAATATAGCGTAATCTCTTGGCCCGTATACAGCCGGCGGCCTGATTATTGTGCAATTCAGCTTGTCAAAGTATGATATCACCGCCTTTTCCGCTTCGACTTTTGAGAGCCCGTAAGTGGTTAAGGGATGGTAATCCCTTGTTTCATCAATGGGCATACCGTCAAAGGAAGGACCGACAGCTGCCTGAGAGCTTACGTGGATGAATTTTTTTAACAAAGGATTAAACTTATGGCATGCGTTTAATAGACTTTTTGTTGCATCAACATTTCCCCGGTAAAAATCCTGTTTCTTTTTGGCAAAAGTCACCCCGCCGACGTGATAGATATAGTCGGCATCTTCAATTGCTTTTTCCAGAACATCATGAGAAAATAAATCACCGTAAATGTATTCCACCTTTTTTCCTTCAAGCCATTTTGTGCTGCTTGATTTTCTAACAAGGCATTTTACTTCATACTCCCTTTTTAAAAGCTCGTCAATCAAATGCGAGCCAATGAAACCTGTTCCACCTGTTACGAACGCCTTAGCCAATTAATTTCCTTGTTATAATTTTATAAATAAAGTAAATTTGCTTCTCAATAATATTCATTAAATACCGAAATATCAATTAATATCAAGGAGCAGTGGCGGATTTATTCCAAAAATGTTTTGACTTTACACGAGCCGATGAGGTAAAAGAATCAGGATTATACCCTTATTTCAGGCCGATTGAAGAAAACGAGGGTCCCGTAGTGCAGATTGAAGGCAAGAAAATGATTATGGCGGGCTCAAATAATTACCTCGGCTTAACCGCTCACCCGAAGGTAAAGGGAGCCGCAATTAAGGCGGTTGAAAAATACGGTACAGGATGCAGCGGCTCAAGATATTTGACGGGTACGCTTGACCTTCACATCGAGCTTGAAAAAAGGATGTCAAAGTTTTTTGAAACCGAATCTGTTCTCCTTTTTTCAACCGGATACCAGACTGCACAGGGAATAATCCCTACACTGGTTCAAAAAGGTGAATATGTCATTTCCGATAAAGATAACCACGCATGCATTGTTGCGGCTGACTTAATGGCAAAGGGGGCTTTTGCGGAGTTCAAACGTTATAAGCATAACGATATGGATGACCTTGAATCTGTTTTAAGCAGAATTCCAAAAGATAAGGGCAAGCTTATTGTTACAGACGGTGTTTTTTCAACAACAGGCGAGATAGTTCACCTTCCGAAGATGGTTGAACTTGCAAAAGAATTTCAAGCAAGGGTTTTGGTTGATGACGCACATGCAGTGGGTGTAATCGGTAAAGGCGGACGCGGAACCGGCTCCCACTTTGGAATTATGGATAAGGTCGATATTACAATGGGAACATTCTCAAAAACATTTGCGTCACTTGGGGGTTTTGTTGCGGCTTCGGAAAGGGTTATTAATTATATTAAGCACCACGCACCTGCATTAATATTCAGCGCTTCCCCGACTCCCGCATCTGTAGCCGCTGCAATGGCGGCTTTAGAACTGCTGGAAGCAGAACCGTGGAGAGTCGACATGCTTGTTGAAAATGCAGATTATATGCGTGATGGGTTTAAAAAACTCGGATTCACAATTATTGAGGGGCAAACAGGAATAGTTCCAGTAATAATCGGAGATGACGAGAGAACATTTATATTCTGGCGTAAGCTGTTTAATGCCGGTGTATTTACGAATGCTTTTATTTCACCTGGCGTTCCGCCCGGAATGGCAATGCTTAGAACATCATATATGTCAACTCATGAAATGGAACATCTCGACCGAATCCTGGAGCTTTTTGGAGAAATTGGAAAAGAATTGAAAATAATTAACTAAGACACTTGTTTTTTTTGCTCACTTTCGGGAATGAATGAATCCTCTGTATGGTACGGCTGTTTGTACCGATATAAAAGACTGGGAGTCGATTTTTTCAATAAGTCTTATAACCTCAGCCTTCCTTCTTATATTTACTATTATTACCAATATCGCCACACCTCCCCTGACGCCTTCGCCGGGCAGTATTGTAACCCCAACTTTTGACGACCTCAATGAGTTTGCAATTTTATCGGTATAATGTTTCGAAACAACATACATCTGCACAAATCCTTTGCTGAATTTGTTTTCAATAGTAATGCCAAGAATTGTCCCAAGAGAAAAGCCAAGTGAATATCCAAGAATGTTCCAAAGGTTATCAAGATTAAGCATAATGTGCCTTATTGCAACGACCCAAATTGTAACTTCAATAAATCCCAGAATTGCCGCTGTATATTTGTGGCCTTTTACCACCATCAGAGTCCTTACAGTACCAAATGATACATCAAGAACTCTGCATGTCATAATGAATAACATGCTTACAAGTATGTTAATCATAGCTTAAGCTTTTTAAAAATCCAGTGTAACCCCGCTTAATCTAAAATCTTCGAGGTAGGAAAACAATTTATGATATATCTTGTAAAAGAAAAGCTCGTCTTTGCTTCTTATATTCATACTTGTTTTCCTTTTCTCGTTTAAAAACTCAGTATCGCTGAATCTTTTTTCTGATATTTTTTTAAACAGCCCTTCAAAACCTGTTCCTTCTGAGAATTTAAGTTTTTCTCTCCAAATAATTTCATATGGCAGATAGCTTTCAAATGCCTTTCGGAGAATATACTTTTCAATTCTATTATCGTTTGCCTTTTTTAAGCTCATTGGAATTTTTAGAGCAAATTCAACAAATTCATGGTCTAAAAAAGGAACTCTTGCCTCAATTGAATGCGCCATTGTCATTCTGTCAGTCCGCTGCAAATTAATATTATGGAGGGAGTGAATTAATCTTAAAGTTTCTCTTTTCAGATGCTTGTCGTTTTTTATCATCTTAAGATAATTGTATCCGCAAAAAAGCTCATCTGCCCCTTCACCGGTAAGAACCACTTTTACATATTTTTTTGCAAGTTTTGATACAAAAAAGTTAGGGATAGCGCTTCGGACAAGCGGTGCATCAAAAGATTCAAGATAGTAAATGACTTCATCAATTATATCAACCATTTCACTTTCTGTAAAAACATATTCGTAATGCTCGGTTTCGAGATATTTTGCAACTACTCTGGCAGCTGTCAAGTCCTCTGAACCCTCAATTCCGACTGAAAACGAGTAAAGCCTATCGGAATTTTCTTTCATCAATGCAGCAATAATGCTGCTGTCTACTCCGCCACTTAAAAAAACACCTACGGGGACATCAGACATCATTCTTTTTTTAACCGACTCTGAAAGTTTTTCCCTTATCAAACTGGAGACTTCTTCTTCATCAAAATACTCTTCTTCGGCACCGCAAACTTTGTAATAGCCTTCAAATCCTTTTTTGGAAATGTAATAGTGGCCGGGAGGAAACTCATATATTCTAAAGCACATCTTTAATGATTTTAACTCCGAAGCAAAAACAATGCTGTTATCAATATATCCGTAATACAAAGGTTTAATGCCCAGCCTGTCCCTTGCTATGAATAAATTCCCGTTATCATAAATTGCAAAGGCAAACATTCCGTTTAACATTTGCAGGCAGTTGTGTCCGAAATCCTCATAAAGATGAAGAATTATTTCAGAATCTGACTTTGTTGAAAACCTGTGATTATTTTTCAATTCATTTTTCAGTTCTGTGTAATTATAAATTTCACCGTTGCATATTATACACTTATCAGCCTTTTCATTGAAAATAGGCTGCTTACCGCCGTCTAAATCGATGATTGATAATCTTGTGTGAAGCAATACCGCTTTTTCATCAAAAAAGCTTCCAAAATCATCCGGTCCACGGTGAATCAGGGATTTGCACGATTTGTCAAACTGTAATTGCCTGTGTTTTCCGTCGATGACAAATATCCCGCACATTTTTTGATTATAATTTTCTAATTATTGAATTTTCTGAATAATTACTTTACTTTAAAAAAAATAAATGAAGAAACAAAGAATTGATTCTTTTAAACATCATAAATTAGTTAGCTTGGATTTATACGTTATGGACTACTGAAAAACTTGCAGGGTGTTTCATAAGAGTATTACAAAATTAAAAATCTCTTTAGGTTTCTTCAAGGCATTAATAAACTAAATTAGTTTTTATTTTACTAAAGTATTGATAATTATTCCTCCGTAAATTTTATAATTTCGTATGCTCAACCATGATGCACCTGTTTTGAACTACCATGATACCTTTTTCTTCAAGCATTTTAGCTGCTTCATCATTATATATGCCAAGCTGGAACCACACATATTTAGGCAGCGGGTTCATCTGTAAAATCTCTTTTGCGTGGGAAGTTAAATACTCAGGTCTTCTGAATATATCAACAACATCAATCTTATCCTTAATATCGAATACAGAATTATAAGATTGTTCGCCGAGTATTATTTTCCCCTCAAGTTTTGGATTAACGGGATAAATTTTATACCCGTGGTTTTGCATATAATAGGGCACTTTAAAGGCAGGGCCGGATTCGTCATCTTTAAGTCCTATGACCGCAATAGTTTTTGAATTTTCAAGAATTTCTCTTATTAAGTTCATATATCAATATTTGTTTTGCATTGAATTTAAGACTATGTAAAACTATTTTTGCCAAACATGAAGTGCAATTTATTGAAATTTCTTTTATCTTTTAAGCTCAAGAACGAGTATAATAAAAGAGAACAACGGTGTCCCGACTTAAAAAATCGGGACATTTTTTTTATCGCTGTATGAAAATTGCAATTAAAACCGCAAAAAAAATCTTCGGCAAGTCAAACATAAAAAATATAGAACATATAAACCCTTCTTATATTAAAAGGTTCAAAATAGTTGTATTCGTTCCACCCGAAAAAGCTGATGATGTAGCGTTTAAAATGGCATCGGCGGGAGCGGGAGTTATAGGCAATTACACAGTCTGCTCTTTCAGAACTATGGGAACAGGCACTTTTATGGGTGGAGAAGCCTCTGATCCAGCCGTGGGCGAAAAAGGAAAGTTTGAAAAAGTAGATGAAATCCGTTTAGAGATGCTTTGCAACAAGAAAAATCTTGATGCTGCAATCGATAAAATGCTCGAAATCCACCCATATGAAGAACCCGCTTTTGATATATACGAGGTAATAGTCAAAGAAAAAATGAATACCGAAAAAGTTTTTAAGATTGGGCTAAAGAAAAAAATTGCAGTAAAAAATGTTCTCAAAAAAATAAATGATGCCCTTATTACTGCCAATCTGACTGAGAAAATTAAAAATAAAAAGGTAAAGCAGGCTGTGCTTGATTTTTCAGGCGGTGATACTTTTCAGGTTAAAAATTATAAAAATGCAACCTTGTATATAAAAAGAAATAATAATATAACAAACGTAGAAATAATATGAGCGTGAAAGAAAGACTGCTGCTTCTTTATAAACTGAACAAAGTAGATAGCGAGCTGAACGAACTCTACAGTTTAAGAGGGGATATTCCTAAAAAGATACAGGAATTAGACGAACAGAAAAGCGTGCTTGACGAAAAAATTAAAGAGATTCAGTCGGGGCTTGATGAGATTGCAAGCGCCGAAAAAAAAATACAGGGTGAAAACAACTCTTTGCTTGAAAGGATAGAAAAAAACGACGAATTACTTCGCGCGGGCTCTGTAAAAACAAATAAAGAATATGATGCGCTTGCAAAAGAAATAGATGACGCCAAGTCAAAAATAGTCGCTAATGAAAAAATACTTAAAGATGAACATCTAAGCAGAAAACAACGGATTTCGGCTGAGATGGAAGAACTGAAAAACCAGCTTTCTGAAATAGACGCAGAGCTTGACCAAAACCAGAATGAGCTTGTCGAGTTAAGCAAGCAAACCGAAGAAGAGGAAAAAGAGTTAAAAAGCCAACGGGAAGAAATCCTCAGTAAAATAGAACCTGATGACGTCGAGCATT
>Ga0326597_10003747_pt1 | contig 21706 bp, 18 predicted proteins | sample RVTome_12_FD_203789 | JGI IMG/M metagenome (GOLD analysis project Ga0326597, IMG submission 203789) | Soil microbial communities from uranium-contaminated site in the Upper Colorado River Basin, Wyoming, United States - RVT100D185 | ecosystem: Environmental > Terrestrial > Soil > Contaminated >...
GATCGCGTTCCTGTTCGCGGTGGCCGAGCTGCTCGAGCGGTACGCGGTGGACCGGGCGCGCGCGTCCGTGGAGGCCCTCATGCGGCTGGCGCCGGACACGGCTCGGGTGCGGCGGGGGGATGCCGAGATCGAGGTCCCGGTCGACAGGCTCGTGCCGGGGGACGTGGTCGTCGTCCGGCCCGGCGATCGGCTCCCCGCTGACGGAACCGTCGTGGAAGGTGCCTCGGCAGTGGACCAGTCGCCGGTCACGGGCGAGTCGATGCCGGTCGAGAAAGCGCTCGGTTCGGGCGTGTATGCCGGCACGATCAACCGCGAGGGCTTTCTGGCCGTCCACGTCGACAAGCCGGCTTCCGAGAGCACGCTGGCTCGCATCATCCGGCTGGTCGAGCAGGCAGAGGCACGGAAGACGCGCACGGAGCGGTTCGTGGAGCGGTTCGCGCGCGTGTACACGCCGGCCGTGACGCTCGCGGCCGTGCTCACCGTCGCGATCCCGGTGCTCGCCATGGGAGCGGACTTCTCGGTGTGGTTCACGCGGGGGCTCACGCTCCTGGTCATCGCGTGCCCGTGCGCGTTGGTGATCTCGACCCCGGTGGCCGTGGTGAGTGGCATCACGGCGGCGGCACGCAACGGCGTGCTCATCAAGGGAGGGACGTACCTCGAAGCGTTCGGTCAGGTGCGGGCGATGGCGCTAGACAAGACGGGGACGCTGACGTACGGTCGACCGGCCGTGGTGGACGTGCACGTCGAAGACGGCTTCGAAGCCGAGGATCTCCTCGGGCGCGTGGCAGCCGTGGAGGGGCGCTCGGAGCATCCGGTCGCGCGGGCCATCGTCGCGTACGTTCGGGAGCGGGGCTTGGCGGTCCGAGGCGTGATCCATGGGTTCGTCGCCACCCCGGGGCGCGGCGTCCGCGCGGAGGTCGATGGTGTCGCGATCTCCGTGGGCGCCCCCGCTTATGCCGCGCCGAGCCACGGACCTCCCGCCAGCCTTGCGGGCGGTGTGGGCACGGTCGTCGCGGTCGCGGTGGACGGGCGTCCCGCGGCGTGGTTCCGCGTGGCCGACCGCACACGAGGCTCGGCACGAGAGGCGCTTACGGGGCTCCGGGCGGCGGGGATCGAGCACCTCGTCATGCTCACCGGTGACGCTCGGGAGACGGCCGATGCGGTGGGCCTCGAGCTCGGCGTGGACGAGGTGCTGGCCGAGCTGCTGCCGGAGGACAAGGTCGAGGCGGTGCACGAGCTCACGCGCCGTTACGGCCCGATCGCCATGCTCGGCGATGGGATCAACGACGCCCCGGCCCTCGCCACGGCGGGCGTCGGCCTCGTCATGGGCGCGGCCGGCTCCGACGCCTCGCTCGAGACCGCCGACATCGCATTGATGGGAGACGACCTGTCCCGCTTGCCCTACGTGCGTGCCCTGTCCCGCGAGGCGGTGCGTGTCATCCGCACGAACATCGCGCTCGCGCTCGCCGTGAAGGCCGTCCTCGCGATCGGCGTTCCGCTCGGTGCCGTATCGCTCATCACCGCCGTCCTGGTGGGGGACATGGGCGTGTCCCTGGCCGTCACCGTGAACGCGCTGCGGCTCGCCCGGGTGGAATGACGCCGCCGGGTGTCAGACGGAGGCACGAAACATCGTGGAGGCCGCGAACGCCCCGGCCAGAACCGCGAGCACACCGAGCGTGACAGACCCGAACGAGTAGATGCCCGCCCGAACCCAGAGCCCTTCCCTGAGCATCTCGACCGTCTCGAGGCTGAACGTGCTGAAGGTCGTGAAGGACCCGAGCAGCCCCATCACCAGGAAGTGCCGAAGCTCGGCCGACGCGAGGGTGTGGCTCAGCCAGATCATCAGGAAGCCCAGCACGAGAGAGCCGAGGACGTTGACGGTGAAGGTACCCCACGGAAAGCCACCGCCGGCCATCGTCTGGACCCAGCCTCCAACGAGATAGCGCGAGACCGCGCCGAGTGCCCCGCCCAGAGCGATGGCGATGAGCGTCAAGTGGCGTTCCTCACGAAACGGGTGGCCCTGAAGCAAAAAGGAGGGCCCGGCCATGTCGGCCGGACCCTCCCAATGTCGTGCGACGAGCGGGCGAGTGCTACTAGCCGCCCTGCTCCTCGGTGGCGGTCGCCGGCGGCGTGCCCTGATGATCGATCACGAGCACCACGCGGCGGTTCTGCCAACCTTCCTGCCCCGGGCCCGTCTCGCCCGGCGCGATCAGGCGGGAGGAATCCTCGCCGTAGCTGACGGCGCGTACCCGCTCACCGTTCAACGACCCGCTCTGCACGATGTACTCGCGCACGGCGTCGGCGCGACGCTGACCGAGCGTGCGGTTGTACTCGGCCGGGCCGGCCGGATCGGTGAAGCCCTCGACGGTGATCATCGCCTCAGGGTAGTAGCTCTGCGCGACGGACGCGAACCGGTTGAGAATCTGCGGCGCGTTGGAGCCGAGCTCGGCCTCGTCGAACCCGAAGTAGACCGGGACGTCGAAGCGAAGCTGATCTTCCAGACGCTGGACCGTGACCTCGAACTCGCGCTCCATCTCCTGGAGGTCCGCCTCGAGTGCGGCCAGGCGCTGCTCCACGGAGTTGATGCGGCTGCCGAGCTGCTGGGAGACGCGCTCGTCACCGGACTGCACCTCCTGCATCATGTCCGCGCGGAGCGCCGCGAGGCCAGTGTCCATCTCGTCGGGACTTACCGTGGAGCAGGCGCCGGCTGCTCCGACCATGCCGACGCCGGCCACGAGGGCGAGCTTGCGGTAGGTCATACGCTTGGTGCTCATACCTTCCTTCCTTCTCTGAGATTAACAGGGTCCTGGTGGCCGGGCTCCTGCATCCCGACTCCTGGAGTTTCATGGATGCAGGAAAAGTGCCAAGGGCTTCAACATTGGCTTTTCGGGGGTCCCGACCAGACGGTGGTGAGCTTCCGGCTCTCCAACGGCTCGAACTGCTGCCCGGGCGTCCAGCCGGTCACGTATCCGACCACGGCGCTGGCAGCGACGGAGTACGGAGACCCGAGATACAGCTGCCCGGGGCCCGACCGGCCGGGGAAGTTCCGGTTCTGTGAGGAGATCGAAACGTCATCCGGCGAACTTGTCACACCTGGGCCGGCCGCAATGCACGCCCCGCATCCGGGTTCGATGAATTCGGCGCCCATCCGCTCGAACAGATCCATGTATCCCTTGGTCCTGCAGTACTCCCGGACTTCGATGGATCCGCATTGGATGAAGAGCTTGACGTCGGGGTGGACCCTGAGTCCCTGGGCGTCCGCGTCCGCGAGCACCCGGGCGTACATGTCCATGTCGTCCTTCTTCCCGGCGGTGCAGGAGCCGGCGTACGCGATGTCGATGCGGATCCGGTCGCCCTCGAGCTCGTCGATGAACACGCCGTTTCCGGGATCGTTCGGTAGGGCGGCCATGGGCCGGATCTTCGTCGCGTCGATCTCGATGACCTTCACGTACTCGGCGTCGGGATCGCTCTGCATCCCCTGGATGAGCTGTTCGGCGCGGGCCCGGTTCATGCCGCGCTCGTTCACCATGAACTCGACCGATTTCTCGTCCGCGGCGATGATGCCGGTGAACGCCCCGACCTCGGCCGCCATGTTCGCCATGGTCGCGCGCTCGTCGACGCTGAGCGCCTCGACCGCGGGCCCGGCGTACTCGATGATCTGCCCGATCGCGTGCCCATCCCGGATGTAGGGATGCCGCAGGATCTCGAGCATGTAGTCCTTCGCGGTCACGTTCTCCGCGGGCGTGCCGCTCACGACCACCTTGAACGACTGAGGCACCCGGACGCGCACGTCCTTGGTGATCCACGAGTTGAAGATGGCCGTGGTGCCGACGCCGAACGCCACCGCGCCGATCGCGCCCGCGTGGGGGGTGTGCGAGTCGGTCCCGATGATGAGCATGCCGGGCTCGGCGTACTCCTCGAGGATCTTCGAGTGGCAGATCGCCTGCGAGCCGAGCTGATGGCCCATCTGCTCGCCGTAGAGCTTGATCCCCTGCTTCTCCGAGAACGTGCGCTGCTTGACCTCGAGCTCGTTCGCGACGTCGAGCAGTCCCTCCTCGATGCGCTCCTGGCTCATCACCTTCGAGAGGAACGTGAGGTGGTCACGGAAGAAGAGGATGGAGTCCTTGTCCACCACCTTGGCGTCCTCGCCGACCTTCTCCTCGAAGAAGATCGAGGCCATGGGCGTGACGTACTCGTGGCTGAAGCGGATGTCGGTGCGGAAGAATCCGGCATCGCCGGGCTTCACCCACGGCACACCCAGCTCGCCTTTCGACGCGTCGGTCACCAGGTGCTTCGCGAAGATCTTCTCGGCGAGCGTCATGGGACGGCGCTCCGGGGCGCCCGGCTCCAGGGCTGTCGTCACCGGAATCGTGGTCTTGCCCTGCAGGCGCGCGACGTTGAACTCGAACAGGCCGCCGTACTCGATGATCTGGCGGGTGATCTCGTCCTTTCCGGCCGTGAACTCCTCGAGCTGGATCTCCTCGCCCGCCTTGATGCGGTCGATCATACCGAAGTCGTTCGTCGTCAGGACGCCCAGGTTCTGGCAGTTCTCGTTGTAGATCCGCTCGATGCTCTCGGCCACGACGACCTGGATGCCGGCGTGCAGCTCGGCGTATGGGCTGGCCTCGCGGCTGCTTCCCTTGCCACGCCGCTTGCCGGCGACGGAGCAGACGAAGCCGCCGTTCCGCACGGCGTTCCGCTTCACCGGATAGTCGGTCTCACCGGTGGTGCGGTTCGTGGTGCGAAGGCCCAGGTACGGGAAGTCGCCCAGCGTCTCGTCGTAGAAGAAGCAAATGTACGCGGGCGTGATCTCATCGGTGGAGATCTGATCGCGGAGCCGCCCCTCGAGCTCGTCGGTGAGCTCGAGGTCCTTGCCCTCGTAGAGCTGTGCTTCCAGGAGCTCCGTGTCGTCGAGGAGGTAGAGGATACGGCCGTCGAAGCGGAGCGTGGTGGGCCGCTTCGCGATCGGTCTTTCGAGGAGATCCTTGATCATGTCGTCTCGCTGCTACTGGGTTCTCAGGAGACCGTAATCTAATGGGCGGCGCTCCATCAGCTGAAGTCGACCGAGAAGAACGCCACGGCGATGATGATGGCGGCCACGGCGGCCGGCGCGATGAAGCGGATGAAGAAGCGCCAAGCCCCGTAGTGGAACCAGCCGGGCTCTGTGCCGTCCTCGAGCTCGGACCGGGTCACATCCCGGGTCATGAACCAGCCCGCGGCGATGGCGATCGCGAAGCCGCCGGTGGGCAGCATCCAGTTCGAAACGAAGTGGTCGGCGGTCGAGAACCAACCGGGCTTGCCCTCGACGATCTCGAACGTCGAGAGGCCGGTGGCCGCCCCGAACGAGAGTGCCGACAGGATGGTGAGGAGGAAAACCGCCGCGCCGCAGGCCAGCGTCGCCTTGTGGCGGTTCACCCCATGTTCATCGATGACGTAGCTCGCCACGACCTCCAGCAAGGAGATCGTGGAGGTGAGCGCCGCGAGGGCGACGAGCACGTAGAAGAGCGGACCGAGGATGGTGCCGAAGGGCACCACGGTGTAGAAGAGCTGCGGGAGCGAGATGAAGAGCATGCCGACCGTGGAGCCGCTCACCTGCTCGTCCATGCCCGCCACCGTGAAGATCACCGAGAACATGATGACCGTGGCGACCAGCGCGATGATCGTATCCAGCGCGACGATCACGGCCGATGCCTTCACGACCGACTGGTGGCGATCGAGATAGGAGCCGTACGTAATCATGGCGCCCATGCCGAGGGACAGCGTGAAGAACGAGTGCCCGACCGCCTCGAGCACACCCGCGGGCTCCAGCTCCGTGAAGTCGGGGACGAAGATGAACGCCAGGGCCTCCGACGAGCCCTCCATGCCCAGTGCGCTGATGAGGAGTAGCAAGAGGATGCCGAAGAGGACGGGCAGGAAGATGCGCGCGATACGCTCGATGCCGCCCTGCACGCCGAAGTAGACGATGGAGACGGTGGCGATCATGAACAGCGCCGAGAGCGTGATCTGCAGGCCCCCATTCGATACCTGGCTGTTGAACAGCTCGCCCATGGATGATTCGACCGGGAAGCCGCCCACCGTCCAGCCCACAGACTGGATGAAGTAGTAGATGGACCAGCCCGCGATCACGGAGTAGTAGCTGAGCAGGATGAAGCCGCAAAGCACGCCCCAGCCACCCACGATGCCCCAGATGGGCCCGACGGCGGCCTTCAGCGCGCCGACCGGGCTCTTCTGGGTGCTCCTGCCGATGAGCAGCTCGGCCATCATGATCGGGAGTCCCACCGCCGCGATGCACATCAGGTAGACGATGACGAAGGCGCCACCATCGTTTTCCCATGTGATGAACGGGAATTTCCACAAGTTTCCGAGCCCGATGGCGCTTCCGGTCGCGGCTAGGACGAATCCGACGCTCGAGCTCCAGTGACCACGCTGATCTTCCATTGATTCCTTGGCTCCCGATCGATTCCGAGTCTTGGCGCGCGACAACATAGGGGTCCCTTTGGACTACCAACAGGCACCGGTTTAGACTAAGCACCGATCCTCACGAATCCCGTGGATGCCTCGTATGCGCAGAATTCTCTTCTTGATGGTCATGTTGTCGGGTCAGCTTGCGTGCGGATCCTCGGACAGGGAGCCTGGCGGGGCCGACGCCACGTTCCGCGCGGCGCTGCTCACGTCAGGGCCGGTGAGCGACGCGGGGTGGTACGCGGGCGGATACGAGGGGCTCCTGATGCTCCGCGACTCACTGGGTGCCGCCGTGAGCCATCAGCAGACGCGCACGCCGGCGGAGTTCGACGAAGCGTTCCTGTCCTACGCCTCGGCCGGATACGATCTGATTTTCGCGCACGGATTCGAATACCAGGATGCGGCCCTCCGCGCGGGGGCCCAGTACCCGGAGGTCACCATCGTGGTTTCCGGAGGGGGCCGCGTGTCCGACAACGTCGTGCCGCTCGTCTTCAGGCTCGAGCAGGCCAGCTATCTGGCGGGCATGGCGGCGGCCGGCATGAGTCGGAGCGGCATCGTGGGCATGGTGGGTGGCGTGGAGATCCCGCCGGCCCAGGGGACGTTTCGGGCGTTCGAAGCGGGCGCGCGCGCCGTGAATCCGGATGTGCGGGTGCTGGAAACGTTCATCGGGAACTGGGACGACGTGGCGGCGGCCAAGGAGGCGGCGGTCGCGCAGCTCGGCCGGGGGGCCGATGTCCTGATCCACAACGTGGACGCGGCGTCGTTCGGAGTGTTCCAGGCCGTGCGCGAGGCCGTCGCCGCTGGGCGTCCGGCATGGGCGCTCGGGATGAACCGGGACCAGAACGACATCGCGCCGGAGGTGACCATCGGCAGCGCAGTGATCCGGGTGGCGGACGCCTTCCTGGAGACCGCCCGGCGGTGGCAGGCGGGTCAGCTGGGCGGCGCGCCGATCTATACGGGCGCGACCGAGCAGGTGGTCGACTTCGTGCTGAACCCGGCCGTGGCGGACCGCGTGCCGGCGGAGCTCCAGCGCGCGATCGAGGAGGCCCGCGAGAGCATCCGCTCGGGTGAGCTGCAGGTGCCTCGCGTCGCCTTCGTCGAGGGGGAGCCGGAAGTGCGGTGACGACCCCCCGCGTGCGCATGTCGGGCATCGTCCGACGGTTCGGGTCGGTCACGGCGCTCGATGGCGCCGACCTCGAGCTCCGGGACGGGGAGGTGCATGGCGTGCTCGGTGAGAACGGCGCGGGCAAGACGACGCTCCTGAGCATTCTGGCCGGCATGCTCGAGCCGGACGAGGGGCGCGTGGAAATCGCCGGAAAGCCGGTGTCGTTGCGCTCGCCGCGGGATGCATGGGCACACGGCGTGGGGATGGTGCATCAGCATTTCAAGCTGGTCCCGGCGCTCACGGTTCTCGAGAACCTTTCGCTCGGCCTGCGCACCGCCGGGGGCGGGGCGGGCCTCCCGTACCGGACGGTCCGCGCGCGCGTGGCCGAGCTGGAGCGCGAGACGGGACTGCACGTGGCGCTCGATCGCACTGTCTCCGAGTTGAGCGTGGGGGCTCGTCAGCGGGTCGAGATCCTGAAGGCGCTCCTGCGCGAACCGCGGATCCTGGTGATGGACGAGCCGACCGCGGTCCTCACCCCGGATGAGGCGGAGGCGCTCTTCGAGCTGCTCCGCGGTCTGGCCCGGGACGGGTGCGCGGTGGCCCTGGTCGCGCACAAGCTGGACGAGGTGATGGGCGTCTCGGATCGGCTCACGGTGCTCCGGCGCGGGCGGACGGTGCGCACCGGGCCGCGGGGGGAGGTAGGGGCGGAGGAGCTTGTGCGGGCCATGGTGGGAGAGGGTCGGGGCGCGGATGGCGGTCGGACCACCGACGGTGGCCGGCCCGCGGTCGGCGGCGTTTCCGGCCAGGGCGCGAGTCGCGCCGGCGGCCCCCGCCCCATCGTGGCCGAGCTCGCCGCGGTCGGGGTGCGCGGGGTGCACGGTACCTGGGCGGTGCGCGACGCATCGCTCGAGGTGAGGAGGGGCGAGATCGTTGGCATCGCGGGTGTGGAGGGGAATGGCCAGCGGGAGCTGGCCCTGCTGCTGTCGGGACGGTTGCCGCCGGACACGGGCCGCGCCCGCCTGCCGAGCGGCGCCGGATTCGTGCCCCAGGACAGGACGACCGAAGGGCTCATCGGAGCGTTCGATCTCGTGGAGAATGTCGCCCTCGCCCTACACGACCGGGACGAGGGCGGACCGTGGCTCATGCCGTGGGCGGAGGCGCGGCGGCGGGCCGAGGAGATCAGATCCGCGTACGGCGTGCAGTCGCGGGACGTGGAGGTGCGGGCGTCCGCGCTGTCGGGCGGCAACCAGCAGCGGTTGGTCGTGGGGCGGGAGCTCGGCAGGGCCCGGAATCTACTCGTGGCCGAGAATCCGACGCGGGGACTGGATATTGCGGCCACGGCGTTCGTTCGGGGTGAGCTGTCACGGCGGGTCGGTGGGTCGTCGGGTGCGGACGAGCCGGGGGTCGAGCGTCCCGGCATCGTGCTGATCTCGAGCGATCTGGACGAGGTGCTCGCCTTGGCGGACCGCGTGTTCGTGATGGTGCGCGGGCGCCTGGTCCCCGTCCCGGAATCCAGGCTCTCCCGCGAAGGCATCGGTGCGATGATGCTGGGTGCGCCCGCGTGATTCCGGTCGACATGGTGGCCAGGTTGCCTCGACGGTCGAGGGGCCCGCTCGCGATCGGTGCGCTCGCGGTCGTGACCACCGTCGTGTTGGCGGGTGTGGTGCTGGTTCTGGGCGGATACGACCCCGGCCGGGCGGCCGGCGCGATGTGGCGCGGGGCGGCGGGAAGCCCGTCGGCGTTCTTTTCCGTCACGTTGGTGCGTGCGGTGCCGCTCGTGCTCACGGGTCTCGCCGTGGCGATCGCGTTCCGCTCGGGCATCTGGAACATCGGGGCGGAAGGGCAGCTCTACGCCGGTGCGATCGCGGGGGCCTGGGTGGGGCTGAACGTAGGGGGACTCCCGGCGGTCCTCGCGGTTCCGGCGGTGCTCGGAGCGTCCGCGGTGGGGGGCGCGCTCTGGGCGCTGCTGCCGGCCGTCATGCGGATCCGTCTCGGCGTGGGTGAAGTCATCACGACCATCCTCATGAATTTCGTCGGGCTGCACCTGGCATCGTACGTGGTGCGCGGGCCGTTGCAGGAGGCACGCGGCGTCTTTCCGCAGACGGACTCGATTGCGGAGGCCGCGCGCCTTGGCGTCATGGTTCCGGGCACGCGCCTGCATTGGGGCTTCGCGCTCGCGGTGCTCCTCGCCGCGGGAGCCGCGTTCGTGCACGGGCGGACGCGGATGGGGTTCCGCATGCACGCCGTCGGCGCATCGCCGGGCGCCGCGCGGGTGGCGGGTCGCATCGATACGGGCCGGGTCTGGACCGGCGCCTTCCTGTCCTCGGGGGCGATCGCCGGGGTGGCGGGGGGTGTGGAGGTCGCGGGAGTGACGTTCGCGCTCTACGAGGGACTGTCTCCGGGCTGGGGATACACGGCCATCGCCGTGGCCCTTCTGGCGGGATTGAGCCCCGTGGGGGTGCTCGCGACCGGTACGCTGTTCGGGGCACTGGAGGGCGGGGCGAGTGCGATGCAGAGGGAGGCCGGGGTGCCGTCGGCGTGGGTCGGCGTCGTCCAGGCGCTGGCGATCCTGTCGGTCATCGCCCTGGACCGGCTTCGGCGCAGGGACGAGGGGGGTTTGCTGTCGCGGGCGTCGGGCGGCGGGGCGACCCCCGGCGCCCCGCCCGGCCCGGCGGCCTCGATGGCGCCTCCTCGATCTCCGCCCGAGCCTCCGGCCCGGGGGGCCACGGGTGGGTAGCGTGGAGCTCGTCCTCTTCCTCGAGGCGTCCGTGCGTCTCGGGATCCCGCTCGCGCTCGCCGCCATGGGAGAGGCGGTCGCGGAGCGGAGCGGAGTCATCAATATCGGCGTGGAGGGCTCGATCATCGCCGGCGCGCTCGGTGGGGCGCTCGGGAGTATCTGGTTCGGCGTGGCGGGCCCGGGCGTCGTGGCGGGGGCGCTCGCGGGTGCATCGGTCGCGCTCGTCTTCGCGGCGTTCGCGATCGGGCTCGGGACCGACCAGATCATCACGGGAACCGCGGTGACCTTGGGCGGATTGGGAATCACGGCGGCCATATACCAGGCTCGATTCGGGGCGACGGGAACCGCGCTTACGCTGCCCACGCTCGATGCTGGCCGGATCCCGGTGCTTTCGGAGATACCGTGGGTGGGCTCGGCCTTGTTCGCACAGGCCCCGACGGCCTACCTGGCGTACGTGCTGGCTCCAGCATTGTGGTACTTCCTTTTCCGCACCGAGTGGGGGCTGGAGCTTCGGGCCGCGGGCGAGGACCCGGACGCCGCCGCGGCAGCGGGTGTGCGGGTGCGCTGGGCGCGCTTCTGGGCGACGATCCTCGGGGGGGCGCTGGCCGGTGTGGCGGGGGCGCATCTCGCGCTCGCGCACGCGGGAACGTTCGCCGAGAACATGAGCGCGGGGCGGGGCTTCATCGCGATCGCGGTGGTCGTCCTGGGACGGTGGAACCCGCTGCTGGTGCTGTTGGCGGCGCTGCTCTTCGGTGCGGCTTCGGCGCTGCAGTTCCTGCTTCAGGCGATCGGGTGGGACCTCCCCTATCAACTGTTTCTCGCGCTCCCATATCTGCTCACGCTGGCCGCGTTGGCCGGGTGGGTCGGGCGGGCGCATGCCCCGGCCTCCCTGGCGCTGCCTTGGCCGAAGGAGGAGTTTCGAGGATGATGGCAATGATGACGATACGCGTGATACGCGCTCCGTTTCTCATGCTTCTGGTTCTGCTCTCCGCGCCTTTGTGGACCGCCGCGCCCGGGCATCGTGGAGGTGCCTCGCTGTTCGGAGGGGGGGCGGGCCTCAGCGCACAGTCGCTCGACGGAACAGGGACCGTGGCGGCTGGCCTCCTGATGCGACGGTTGGATGGCGTGAAGCGGGTCTTGATGATCGGCGCGCATCCGGACGACGAGGACACGGGGCTGCTGACGGCGCTCGCGCGCGGCATGGGTGCGGAGACTGCTTACCTTTCGCTGACGCGCGGGGGAGGCGGTCAGAACCTGATCGGTCCCGAGCTCTTCGACGGGCTCGGTGTCATCCGCACCGGCGAGCTCGAGGCCGCCCGCGATCTCGACGGGGGCATCCAGAGATTCACGCGGGCGTTCGACTTCGGATTTTCGAAGAGCGCCGAGGAGGCGCTTACGCTGTGGCCGTGGGATGAGCTTCTCGCGGACGTGGTGTGGACGGTGCGCACGTTCCGGCCGCACGTCATCGTCTCCGTGTTCAGCGGGACGCCCGCCGACGGCCACGGTCAGCACCAGGCAGCCGGGATCGTGGCGCGGGAGGCGTTCGAGGCCGCGGGTGATTCGGACCGGTTTCCTGATCAGCTGTCGGGAGACATCGAGCCGTGGGCTCCGGCGAAGCTCTTCCAGACGTCACGACGACGGTTCGCTCCGGATGCTCCCGTGATCGACGGCGAGATTGTCGTTCCAATCGGGGCGCTCGACCCGCTGCTCGGGCGCTCGAGCTTCCAGCTGGCCATGGAGAGTCGCAGCCAACATCGGTCTCAGGACATGGGCGCCGCTCAGACGCCTGGTCCGCGCAATACGAGCGTGATCCTGCTGGATGCACGCGTCCCGGACGCCGGGGCCGCGTTCTTCTCGGGGATCGACACGACGCTCGTGGGTCTGGCGGCCGGGCTTCCAGGCGATGTGGCGGAGATCACCGCGGGGCATCTCGAGGCCTACCGCACCGCGATCGAAAGGGCGCGCGAGGCGGCGGGGCTCGATGCCGCGTCGATGGTGGAGGGACTAGCGACCGCATTGTACGCGCTGGATAGGGCGATCGGGGTCGCGGGCACGGGCACGGATCGGGAAGTCACCGACGTGCTGTCACGCCGCCGCGCGGTGACGGTCCGGGCGCTGATGGCCGCTGCGGGCGTCGTGTTCGATGTACGCTCGACGGACGACATCGTGGTGCCGGGCCAGAAAGTGGAGGTCGAAGCCCTCCTTTGGAACGGGGGTGGACATGCATTGGCGTCGCCCGAAGTGATGCTGGAGTCGCGGGCGAGGTGGACGATCCGGAGCGTGTCGGACGAGGGCAGGTCCCCGGAGGGTGGCGTGCCGCCCGGCACGCTCGCGACCTGGCGGTTCGAGGTCGATGTCCCCGAGGACGCGGATCTGTCGCGTCTCTACTATCTCCGGGCAGACCGCGACGGGGCGATGTACCGATGGCCGGACGAGCGGGAGCTCTGGGGGCTGCCGCGGGACCCGGCTGGAGTCGTGGGTAGGGTCGCGTTCTCGATCGAGGGCTCGGGCGAGACGGCGGCGGGTCAGACTTCGAGGGACTCGGGCGGCTCGACGGGTGATTCCGACCTGGACGGCCCACGCGTGCGGCACGAGGCACCGTGGCGGTTCGTGGGTGTCCACCAGGCGTTCGGGGAGTACGTCGAGCCCGTCCTCGTGCTTCCGCGACTGTCTTTGAGCGTCTCGCCGAGCGGGACGGTGTGGCCCGAGAGCTCGCGTGAGACCCGGTCGGTGACCGTCGCCGTGCATACCGAGGCAGAAGGGGGGAGTCGGGGCACGGTGCGCCTGGAGGTGCCCGACGGATGGCTCGTCGAGCCCGCTTCCCGTGCCTTCGAGCTGCCGGGGGCCGGCGCTCGGCGATCGTTGGTTTTCGAGGTGACGCCGCGTGGGGGACTCGCTACGGGCCCACAGATGTTCCGGGCCGTGGCGACGGATGCGGAAGGCTCCAGCTTCGCCGAGGGTTTCTCTCTGATCGACTATGAGCACATCGAGCGTGCCGCGCTCTTCTCTCCCGCCGAGATGGAGATGGCGGTCGTGCCGGTGGACGTCCGGCCAGGGCTTCGCGTCGGATACATCATGGGCACCGGGGACGAGGGTCACGAGGCCATCCGGCAGATGGGCGTCCGGGTCGAGCTTCTCAGCGAGGAACGTGTGCGGGACGGTGATTTCAGTGGTCTCGACGTTCTGGTGATGGGTGTTCGCGCTTATGAAGCGCGTCCGGAAGTACGGGCGGCGAACGAGCAGATCCTGGATTTCGCGCGACGTGGGGGCGTGGTCGTGAATCAGTACAATCAGTATCAGTTCTCCGACGGCGGATACGCTCCGCATCGGCTCGTGATCGGTCAGCCCGCCCCCCGGGTGTCCGTGGAGACCAGACCGGTCCGCATCCTGGAGCCGGACGCACCGATATTCACGTCGCCGAATCGTATCGGTCCGCCCGATTTCGAGGGGTGGGTGCAGGAACGCGGGCTCTACTTCGCGAGCGAGTGGGACGACGCCTATGTGCCCATGCTCGAGATGAGTGATCCCGACGAACCGGCGCGACATGGATCGCTCCTGGTGACCTCGGTGGGCGATGGCGTCTACGTATACGCTGCGCTCTCCTTCTTTCGCCAGTGGTCGCAACGAGTACCGGGCGCTTACCGCCTCTTCGCCAACCTCATTTCGCTGGATCCGGCCGCGTGGCGGGCGTTTCAGGGACGTTGACCAGGCGGTAGCGGGCCTCGAGACCCGCGGCCAGGCCTACGATCGATATAACGCCGCCGAAGGCCACCGGGAGCCAGTGTAGCACCTTACCGGCAAGGCGAAGGTCGTTGCGGCGCATAATGAGCCCGTCCAGGGCCAATCGGGCGCCTACATCGTTCAGCGCGATCGCGAGCGTGATCAGCCACGCGAGGGCGATGAGGGCGGCGAGCAAGGGACTCTGCGGTATCTGCGGGATCGACTGCTTGCGGAGCCACCACCATGTCGCCGTCGTGGCCATCGCCGCAGGGACGGACCAGAGCCCGAATGCGGTTCCGGGGCCGAGGAATGGGCTCCGGATCCAAACGAGCGATAGGGCGACGAGCATCAGGGTCCATGTGGCGACGACGGTCGTGGCCTGGGCCGCCGAGCGACTCATGGCTCGAGCCTCGGGATCGCGGCTACTCCACCTATCGCCGCCGCGTTGATCTTCACGACTGCCTGTCCCGATGTGCCCGGTGGCACGAGGACTTCGGCTGCGCTGCCGGGGGCGCCATCCTGGGTAGCACCGACGACGAATCGAGCCGCCACGGGTACGTTCGAGGAGATGCGCAACCAGACGCGGCCGAGGGGGGCCTCGGTGGCGCGCAGCTCGAATCTCGAGGGCGCCGAGGCGATGCATCCCTGGAAGGCCCCGCTCGTGGTCAGCGCAGCCGCGGCGGCCGCGGCGGTCGGAGGTGTGCCGGCCTCGAAGACGACCGCGCCTGGCTCGCTGAGCGGATCGACCCGAACCATGAGTCGTGGTGCGCGGTGGGGCGAGTGACGGTCGACGTGCATGATCACCTGAGCGTGTCGGTGCCAGCCCCACCGACCGAAGGCACACTTCGACAGTCGACGGCGACCGTGTGGGAGGCCGGTGCGCACCCCGTGCCGATTGCGATGGTGCACAGAATGGCGAGGACGGAAGGGGTGGATCGCAAGGTGTGTGGCGTTGCGGGGGCTCGGGACAGAGGCTGACTCCGACGGGCTCTTCGTGGACGACGGGAGCGAGTCGTGAGGCGTCGGCTGCGAGACGATGTCCGGATCGCATCCGGCGGGCAAGGCGGATATCTCAATGTCTCGGAGGCGAGGCCCGTTGATGATCAGCGCTCCCGATTACCGCGGTAACTGGAGAGCGTGCACAACGGAGGGAGGATCGTACCGTCAGGGCAGCTCTGCAGCCGGGGATATACGCCCGGCGAAGCGCCACACGAGATGGACGCGACCGACGAAGTACCGCGCGCGCCGGAGGCACCGGATCGGGCGCCGCACGACGTGGAGGCACCGGATCGGCCGCACGAGGTGGAGGGGCCGGCCGACGCGGCGCACCTCGACCAGCCCGCCGAGCTCCTCCTTCTCCGCAACCGCGCACGCGGCGTCCAGCCCGACCCGCACACCAACCATCCATCCTACGCCCGCGACAGCCTCATCCCATGGCGCATCGGAGCCGCAGCCTGGGAGGCGGTCGATCCACCATGAGAGCTTCGTTGCGCACGGCAATGTCCACCGCGGCCGGCAGCGCTAGGCATTGCACCGCAGCGTCTCTCGGGGTACCCCCCAGCATGGCTCAACCCGCTGCGTTCGCTCCCCGCGTACTCCTCCCCTCAACTGCTCCCTTCGTGTCCGTGGCGCTCAGCAAGAGCCCGACCATCACGACCGTGACAGCCCCGATCACGTTGTGCCAGAGAAACGCCACCTCCGGAATCCGGAAGTTCACGAAGGCAACCAGCGACATACCCGCGATCAACCCGAAGAACGACCCGCGCCCGGTGGTCCTCGGAATCATCGCCAGGATGAACACACCCAGAATGGATCCGTAGAAGAACGAACCGAAACGGTTCACCACCTCGATCAGGGATCCCAGGGTAGCCGCATAGGTCGCCACCACGCAGGCGAAGATCCCCCAAAAAGCCGTCGCTCCCTTGGATACGAGCAGGTAATGCGCATCCGTCGCCTCAGGCTTCACCCATCGCCGGTAGAAATCGATGATGCTGGTGGTCGCCAGAGAGTTCAGCTCCGCAGAGATGCTCGACATCGCCGCTGCCAGCACGCCCGCGATGAACAGCCCTGCCAGCCCGATCGGAAGCTCCGAGAGGGCGAACCGCGGAATGATGTAGTTGACGTCTCGTGACGGCTCGCCGGTGACCTCCTCCGCCATGGCGAGGGCCTCCACGCGAATCCCCTCGATCTCCGCTTCACGCTGCAGGAAGGACTGCATGGCGGTCGAGCCCACGGCTTGATCGGTCGCGTCCGCCACCTCGAGCGCGGCGTTCGAACGAAGGGTGAACACCTCCTCGTATCGACCCTGGAGCACCGCGTAGTCTTCGCCCCTGACATCCACCACGGCCGCCTCGTGAGCCGGGTTGTACAGCAGTGGCGGTCGCACGAACTGGTAGTAGACGAACACGCCCACGCCGACCAGCAGCACGAGGAGCTGAAGCGGAATCTTCCAGTATGCGCTCATCAGGAGCGAGCTGCGCGCCTGGTCGACCGAGCGGGCCGAGAGGTAACGCTGCACCTGGCTCTGATCCGTCCCGAAATACGAGAGCATGAGGAACGTGCCCCCGATGATGCCGCCCCAGAACGTATAGGTTTCGGTCAAATCGAACGAGAAGTCGAACGCCTGCAGGCGTCCTGTCGCGCCCGCGATCCGCAAGGCCTCGTCCGGGCTCACCGGCATCTGGACGATGAGGACGATCACGATCGCCAGGAATGCGAACATGATGAGGAACATCTGCTTCACGTCCGCCCATGCCACCGCCTGAACTCCGCCGAGCATCGTGTACAGCACGGTGGGCAGGCCTATGAGCGCCACCGCCCAAACCAGGGGAATCCCGAAGATCGCGCTGAGCACCACACCCGGCGCCGCGATGATCGTCCCGGCGGACATCCCCCGGGAGAGCAGGAAGAGAAAGGCCGTCAGCGACCGGGTCTTCGCGTCGAACCGCCGCTCCAGGAACTCGTACGCGGTATACACGCCGGAGCCATGCAGGAACGGCACCAGGGTGACGCCGAGGATGACCATCGCGATCGGCAGCCCGAAGTAGAACTGGATGAACCGGATGCCGTCCGTCGCGCCCTGACCGGGTGTGCCGATCATCGTGATCGCCGACAGCTGCGTCGCCATCACGGACAGCCCGACCACCCACCACGACAGGCTCTTGTTCGCGACGAAGAAGCCCGCAAGCGAGTCCGTATCCTTGGACCTGCGGACGCCGTCGATCACGACGTACAGGACATACACGACCACGATGACCCAGTTGATCCAATGCATCAGAGCCCGTACCGGATCTGGAGGAAGGCGAGGGCTGCGATCGCGATCAGCTGCACGAGGAGCACCTGTACGAGCGTGCGTCGGAACTTGGCGCGCGCTTCTGCCCTCGTGGGGGTGGGTTCCTGGGACATCGTCCCTCTCGGCAGTGGGAAGTGGGCGGCGCAAGCTTCGGGAGGATCGCGAGGCCGCGCAAGTCGGTCTTTTCCGAGGCGGCGCAAATCGATTCCGGGGTGGCCTGCGGCGGTCGCGCGGTGCCGGCCACGACCTCGACGGCCGGCTCAGTCCCCCAGGCACACCCCAATCGCCCGGGCCGTCGCGACGATGTCGCCGTCCAGCGGCACGAACTTCGTCCGGGCGATCGCCTCGCCCAGCGGAACAGCCAGCACGTTCGGCGGATCCAACGCGACCATGCACCCGAACTTGCAGTCAGCGACCATGTTCACCGCCGCAGCCCCGAAGCGCAGCGCGAGCAGCCTGTCGTAAGCGATGGGGCTTCCCCCCCGCTGCAGGTGGCCGAGCACCAGGTCCCGTGTCTCGCGACCGGTCAGGTCGGCGATCTCGCCCGCGACCTGATGGGCGAGCCCGCCCAACCGCCGCTCACCGCTTCCGGCCGTCTTGAATACCGGTTCCCCACCGACCGGGAAGGCTCCCTCGGCCACGACCACGATCGCGAAGTTTCTTCCTTCCGCGTAGCGGGATTGGATCTTCTCGCACACGAGGCTCATGTGGTACGGGATCTCCGGGATGAGGATCACGTCCGCCGTGCCCGCGAGCCCGGCGAAGAGCGCGATCCATCCCGCGTGCCGGCCCATGAGCTCCACGACCATGACCCGCTCGTGGGACTCCGCCGTGGAATGCAGCTTGTCGAGCGCGTCCGTGGCGGTCTCGACCGCCGTCAGGAAGCCGAAGGTCAGCTGCGTGGCCTGGAGATCGTTGTCGATCGTCTTGGGGACGCCCACGACGTTCAGACCCTTCTTGGAGAGGCCGTTCGCGATTTCGAGGGATCCGTCCCCCCCGATGGCGATCAGCGCATCGATGCCCAGCTTGTCGAGCGCGTCGATCACATCCTGTGAGCGATCCTCGTACCGCACGGTGCCGTCGTCTTCGGTCACCGCGTATCGCAGAGGATTGCCGCGGTTCGTCGTCCCGAGGATCGTGCCGCCCTGGTGCGTGATGCCGCGGACGGCTTCGCGGTCGAGCCGGACCACGCCGTTCTCACGGAAGAGGCCGTCGTAGGCGTCGAGGATGCCGTAGACCTCCCACCCCCTGCTCTCGCTCGCACGAACTACGGCTCGGATGACGGCGTTGAGGCCGGGTGCGTCGCCGCCCCCGGTATTGATGGCGATACGTCGGATCTGGGCGTTCATCTCGTCACGGTGACCGGCGGAGTGTGCCTCTCAGCGCCATGGCGACGACCCTGACGGAGATCGCCCCGTGGATCCGGGATCGAGCCGTGGAGCTCCCTTGAAACAGGGTGGATCGAAATGCGAACCCTGAGCCTAAGCGGATGCCTCCCATGAATCCAGGGATGGGTGCCTCGGAGACGCCTCACGTGTATCGCGTACACGCACCCCGACCGAAGAGCGGTAGATTGCGGGTTCCGGCCTTCGAGAGCGGAAATGACAGATGGAAGCCACCTCGCCTGTTGCGGCTCCGCGCGGAGATGAGAGTACCTGGCCGCGCATGGGTCCAGTTCGAGGCGATGGCGGAGGGGTCCGCGACCAGGCTCGTGCAGACGGCCCACTTTGCGCCCACCGGTTTATTCGGATGGCTGTATTGGTACGGGATCTATCCCGCGCACGCAATGATCTTCAGCGACCTCGTCGATGCGGTGGCCCGGGACGAGCTGAGGCGTCCAGCCCCGGAGTAGGTCGCGGGCGGCGACCCGCAACTGTGTGCTGGATCACGGCCTCTGGCGCTACTCCCGACATCCGGACTATTTCGGCAACGCCGTGCTCTGGTGGGGATTATACGTTATGGCACTCGGGGCCGGGGGTGCCTGGACGGTGTTCGCCCCCCTCCTGATGACGTTCTTGTTGTTGAAGGTCTCGGGGGTGACCCTTCTCGAGCGGGATATCGATGAGCGCCGTCCGGCCTACGCGGAGTATGCGCGCAGAACCTCCGCGTTCGTCCCCATGCCGCCGCGTGTGCCGCGAGGGGATGCGGCCAGAGATCGAACTGAACATGAATCCGGGAGCTCCACGTGAGCGATTTCCTGCAGGCGCCTTGGGTCCAGCGGGCCATCTTCGTCGTGGGCGGCGTCATCCTTGGGTTGCTCGCCGAGGCAGTGCTCGTGCACAGGGTCCGGGCCATCGTCGCGTGGACCCGCTTCCAGTGGGACGACCTGATCGCCAACGCGCTCCGGGGACTCCCGACCGTCTGGCTGAGCGCGGCCGGCGTATATCTCGCGCTCAACGTCGGCACGGTTCAGGCGGCGGTCGCCACCTCGGTGCGGAGCGGGCTGACGGTCCTCCTCATCGGCTCGGTCGCCATCGCGGGGACACGGGCCGTGGGGGACGGCGTTCGCATCCTGTCGGCCGGAAAGCCCGGTACGATCAAGTCGCCGACGCTGGTGGTGAACCTCGCGCGCATCGCCGTCTTGATCCTGGGTCTCTTCATCATCCTGCAGAACCTCGGGATCAACATCACGCCCCTCATCACCGCCCTCGGCATCGGCGGCCTCGCGGTGGCGTTGGCGCTGCAGGACACGCTCGGCAACCTTTTCGCCGGGGTCCAGATCATCCTCTCGGGTCAGGTGAGGCAGGGCGACTACGTGCACCTGTCGAGCGGTGAGGAAGGGTGGGTGACCGACGTGAAGGGCCGCAATACGACCATCGATACCTTCCCGGACGGCAACCTGGTCGTGGTGCCGAACTCGGTGCTCGCGTCCTCCATCGTGAAGAACTTCAGCTTCCCCGAGACGGCCCTCTGGATCAGCATTCCCGTGGGGGTCGCGTACGACAGCGATCTCGATCACGTGGAGCGGGTGACCTTCGACGTCGCCCGGGAGGTCACGGAGGTCGTGGACGGTGGAGTGAAGGGCGAGGCACCGAAGGTGATCTTCCGCGAGTTCGGCGATTCGAGCATCAACCTCGAGGTGCGCCTGCGCGTCGGCGAGTTCCGCAGCCAGGGTCCCATCCGGCACGAGTTCATCAAGCGGCTGCATCGTCGCTACAATCAGGAAGGCATCGAGATTCCGTTCCCCATCCGTACCGTCGTCATGAAGGGAGCCGCTTCGACATGATCGTCATCACGGGTGGCGCCGGGTTCATCGGATCCAACCTGCTCGCGGGTCTGGAAGAGGTCGGTGCCGGACCCGTCAGCGTGGTGGACCGTCTGGGCCACGGGGAGAAGTGGAAGAACCTCCGGCGGCGGGAGTTGGACGAGCTCGTCGATCCCGAGGGGCTCGACGACTTCCTCGAGAGGCGCCTCGTGGACATCCGCTACGTGGTGCACATGGGCGCCATATCCGCCACGACGGAGACCGACGCCGATCTGATCGCCGACACGAACTTCCGGCTATCACAGTGCGTATGGCGCTGGTGCGCGGATCACGAGGTGCCTCTCATCTACGCATCGTCGGCCGCGACGTACGGGGATGGCTCGAACGGCTTCGACGACGACGCGCTTCCGGAGGCGCTCGCTTCGCTCGTGCCGCTCAACGCCTACGGCTGGAGCAAGCACGTGTTCGACCGGTGGGTGGCGCGCCAGGTGGAGTCGGGCGCTCCATCCCCCCCCCAGTGGGTCGGGCTGAAGTTCTTCAACGTGTACGGCCCGAACGAGTACCACAAAGGTTCGATGCGCAGCGTCGTGACGAAGGCATACCCCGCCGCCGCTCGCGGCGAGGTCGCCACTCTCTTCCGTTCACACCATCCGGACTATCCCGATGGCGGCCAGATGCGTGACTTCGTCTACGTGAAGGACTGTGTCGACGTCATGGTATGGCTCATTGAGCACCGCGAGGTGTCGGGGCTGTTCAACCTGGGCACCGGCAAGGCCCAGACCTGGCGGGAGCTGATGGGCGCGTTGTACGCGGCCGTCGGCGAAGACCTCGAGATCCAGTGGACGGACACGCCCGAGGAGATCCGCGACCGTTATCAGTACTTCACGCAGGCCGAGATGGGCCGGCTGCGCGACGCCGGTTACGAGCGATCGTTCCGGGAGGTCGATGAGGGGGTCAGGGATTACGTGGAGCGGCACCTCGCCACGGACGACCCCTACCGCTGAGCCGTCGCGGGTGGATGAAATGAAACGAAGCCCCCGGCGCCGATCCGCTCCGGCGCCGGGGGCTTCGGGGCCCGCTGGAGGCTCTTCAGCGGCTCACATGCCCGCCGTTACCGGAATCCGGACGCGGGTGTTCTCCCACTCTATCACGATCTCGCCGGAGTCGTCGCCCGTCGAGTTCCAG
>Ga0326597_10003748_pt1 | contig 21703 bp, 25 predicted proteins | sample RVTome_12_FD_203789 | JGI IMG/M metagenome (GOLD analysis project Ga0326597, IMG submission 203789) | Soil microbial communities from uranium-contaminated site in the Upper Colorado River Basin, Wyoming, United States - RVT100D185 | ecosystem: Environmental > Terrestrial > Soil > Contaminated >...
GAATGGCGGCGTCCGGCGCGGGCTTTTCCCTGGGCGCGGCGATGTGGCCTTCGGAGGGCGGGACGTGCGGCTTGATATTCGCGCACCCGGCCAGGGCCATGACCATGACCAGGCCGAGCGACATGCCGTGGAAAGGGAACCGCGGCAGAGGCCAATGCGAATTTCGAATCGCTGGAACCGCCGCCGCCGGTGTGACCTGCATCGCCTGTCTTTCCCTGACTCGAGTCATGCGCGGCACGTCAAGCAAAACACATGCCGCGCTTACGACGCCTGGTGCTGCTGGAGCTCCGCCCGTATGCCCTGCACGGTGCGCAGTATCGGCTGGTTCGACTTGAGCCATTCCGGCAGTCTATCAAGTGCCTCCCGTGCGGCGCGCGCGCTCTGAAAGCTGCCGTACAGAACCGTGAGCGACGGCTGCTTGCTTGCGACCGTACGATACACATAAATCTTATTTATTTCAACGAACTTCCCCATCATTTTCAGGTTTTCTCTGAGCAGTCCGGGATCGTTGGTGCCCAGAAGCTGAATACTGTAGTTCGCCTGTGACTCGCGGGTGATCCATTCCTGCGTGGCCGCCAGCCGGGCATCGAGGAGGTCCGCCGGTGGCGCAGCAACCGTCCCATCCCCGCCCGTTGCCGGCGCCGCCGGCTTCGCTTTTTCGGCGTCGGCCGTCGCCGGAGTTTCGGCGATTTTTGGCGCCTCGCTCGTCTTCGCGTCCGGCGCCGCCGCGGCGGGCCCGTCCGGTCGAGCGGGAGTCCGCTCGGGCGGAACGGCGGGCGCAGCCACCGGGGCCTGCACCGGCGCAGCCGCCATGACCGGCGCCGGATCGGGGTGCTGCAACAGCAACGAGTAGATGCCGATGCCGAGCGCCGCGCCCGCTCCGACCAGGGCCAGGCTCGCCCAAAGCTGCCGCGGGGCGACGCGCCGAACGGGCTCCTGGCTGAACTCGCTGTCGCGCACCGCCGCCTCGACGTGCTTCGGCTTGATGGTGTGGGTGTTCTCGGAGAACGCCGCGAGCAGCGCCTTGTCGGCGATGAGGTTGACGCGCCGCGTCAGGCCGGCGGACGCGCGCGCGATGCAACTGACCACCGACCCCGAGAAGAGATCGGGGCCGCGGTAGCCCGCCGCGCGCATGCGGAACATCAGGTATTCGCGGATTTCGCCCGGCGCCAGCGGCTCCAGCCGGAAGCTGTGGGTGATGCGCTCGCGCAGCTGCCGGATGTTGGGCTGGCGCAGGTTGTCGTCGAGCTCGGGCTGGCCGAACAGCACGATCTGCAGCAGCTTGTCGTTGCGCGTTTCGAGGTTCGACAGCAGGCGGATTTCCTCGAGTGTCGCCAGCGGCATGCTTTGCGACTCCTCGACGAACACCACCACGCGCTTGCCCTCGGCGTAGCGCGCGAGCAGGAAATCGTGCAGGGCCTGCATGACCTCGAGGCGGGGCGCGCCGCGCTCCACCTCGAGCTGGAGCTCGAAGGCGATCGTGTGCAGGATTTCCTCGGGGGAGACGCTGGGGTTGGCGATGTAGACGGTCTCGATGTGCGTCGGCAGCCGCGTCGGCAGCATGTGGCAGAGCATCGTCTTGCCGCTGCCGACTTCGCCGGTCACCTTGATGATGCCCTCGCCGTGGGTGATCGCGTAGATCAACGCTTCGAGTATCGGGCCGCGATTGCCCCCGCTGAAGAAGAACTCGGTGTTGGGCGTGATCTTGAACGGCGCCTGGTTCAGTCCGAAGTGGCCGTAATACATTTCTTGATTCCCTCAAGCTACAAAAGGAAATCTCCCCTCCTTTATCGGTCGAAGTGGCTCATTTTGAGACCGGGCGCGGCGTCTTCGCGGCGGGTTCCGCCTGCTCCCCGTAGCCCTGCATCCTGCTGTAGAGCGTGGTGCGGTGTATGCCGAGGAGCTTCGCAGCCTGGGTGAGGTTGCCCTGCGTGATGATCAGCGCCGCCTCGACGTAGCCGCGCTCCCACTGCGCGAGCGTGCTGTCGAGGCTGAAATTCTTGTGCAGCTGCAGGTGGCGCTTGGCCGACTCGAGGACGGCCCTGAAATCCTGCCCCACCGCGAGTCCGGGCAGCTCGACCTCGAGGCTCTCCATGTCGAGCTCCGTCTGCAGCGCATCGGCGCTGACCGGCTTGCCGCTGAATTTCGTCGTCAGGCGGATCACGATGTTGCGCAGCTCCCGCACGTTGCCGGGAAAGCCGTAGTCGAGCCAGATCCGCAGGGCCTCCGGGTCGAGCTCGAACGGGTCCACGCGCGCCTGGCGGGCATAGAACTCGCGGAAATGGTCGAGCAGGATGTGCTTGTCGTCCCCCAGGTCGCGCAGCGCCGGCACGCCGATCGTGAACACCGACAGGCGGTGGTACAGGTCCGCGCGGAAGCGCCCGGCCCGGATTTCCTGGCGCATGTCGCGGTTGGTCGCGGCGACCACCCGCGCGTTGGAGACCCGGCTCTGCGTCTCGCCCACGCGCTGGTACTCCCCGTTCTCGAGAACGCGCAGCAGCTTCGCCTGCAGCTCGAGGGGCAACTCGCCGATCTCGTCCAGGAACAGCGTCGAGTCCTTGGCGTCCTCGAAGTAGCCGGCACGCGAGGTGGTGGCGCCGGTGAACGACCCCTTGACGTAGCCGAACAGCGTGGGCTCGACCAGGTTCGGCGAGATCGCCGCGCAGTTGAGCGCCAGGAAGGGGTGCGCGGCGCGCTGGCTCATCCGGTGCAGCGACGAGGCGACCAGCTCCTTGCCGCTGCCCGACTCGCCCTCGATCAGCACCGGGAAGGGCGCGTTCGCGAACTGCGCGATCTGCTGCCGCAGCTTCTCGACCAGTATGCTCTTGCCCAGCAGGCCGCTGTCCGCCGCCGCGCCGAGCTCCGCTTCCCGCACTTCCAGCGCGCGGTTGAGCAGCGTCTTGAGCGTCTCGGGCTCGCAGGGCTTGGCGACGAAGTCGATCGCGCCGAGCGTGCGGGCGTGGCGCGCGTTGGCTTCGTCGCTCTGTCCCGACAGCACCACGATCTTCATGCCCGGCGAGTGGGCGATGAGCTCGCTGATCAGGCGGAAGCCCTCGTCGGGGCGATGCGGCGTCGGGGGCAACCCCAGGTCGATCAGCGCGAGCTGGGGCGAGTGATCGAGCTGCGTGAGCAGGCTCTTCACCTGCGCGCGGGAATCCGCGGCGTAGACGGTGAAGTCCCGGCCCAGCACGAAGGCGAGCGTGTCCGTGATCAGCGGATCGTCGTCGACGATCAGCAACTCCGGCTTGGGTTGATCCGCTTGCTTGACCGCCACTGTGGTGCTCCTCCCGCGCGTTTTCCCCGGCGCCCCGCCAACTTGTGCCCGCGCGATGAGCGGCCGTCGGTCGGTCCGCTCGATCGCGCGGAATTAAAGCGGCGGCACCGCAACGGGAACCGGTGGCGTCCGCTTTAATAGGTAATTGTATATGAAGGGGTTGCCGGCGGCCCCGTCAACCGCCGATGCAGGCGAGGAAGGCCTCCTCCAGGCCGGGCGCGCCGTAGCGCTCGATCAGTTCCCGGGGGGTGCCGGCGAAACGCAGCTGCCCGGCGTGCAGCACCGCCAGCCGGTCGCACAGCTCCTGCACGTCGGGCAGCGCGTGAGAGGTAAAGAACACGGTCCTGCCAGCTTCCCGCAGGGCCTTGAGCTCCCACTTGAGCCGCGCGCGCGCCTTGGGGTCGAGCCCGCCGGTGGGCTCGTCCAGCACGTACAAGTCCTTCTGCGACAGCAGGCACGCGGCCAGGCCCAGCTTCTGGGTCATGCCTTTCGAATAGGTGCGCGCGGGACGATCGAGCGCCGTTCGCTCCAGGTCGAGCGCGTCGAACAGCCGCGTCACCCTCGATTCGTCGTACGGCGCGCGGTAGAGCGTCAGCATGTACTGGACGAAATCGCGGCCCGTCAGATAGTGCGGCGGGTTGAAGCGCTCGGGCAGAAACGCGACCCGGGCGCGCGCCGCCGTCTCGCCGTGCGGCACGCCGAAGATCTCGATCGAGCCGTCGTCGGCGTCGCAGAAATCGAGCAGGCACTTGATCAGCGTGGTCTTGCCGGCGCCGTTCACGCCGACGAGCCCCAGGAACTCGCCGCGCCGGACATCGAGCGAGAACTCGTGCAGCGCGGGCAGGCTGCCGAAGCGCTTGCCCACATCCGAGAAGTGCAGCGCGATATCGCTCATGATCGCCGGCTAACTTAGCGCAAAGGCCATGCCCCCACAACCGGCGACGGACGCGGCACGCGATAGTTGGCCTCCCGCCGGGGTTGCCAGGGGGGGGTTGCCTGCCGGCGCCTGCCTGGAATTCCCGGTGCGGTTGCGGGTCCAATCCGTCATTGTTGTGCGGGTTAGGGTGGTTTAAAATTGGCGCCTTTTTTGGCGCGACCGCTTGATGGAAAACCTGGTTGAAATCAAGGACGTCAACTTTGCCTACGACGTCCGGCCCGTGCTCAAGGGCGTCAACATGACCGTGCGGCGCGGGCAAATCGTCGCCATCATGGGTCTTTCGGGCTGCGGCAAGACGACGGTGCTGCGCATGATCTCGGGCGTGCTCAAGCCCGACACCGGGACCGTGACGATCGCGGGCCAGGAGATGCGCGCGCTCGACGAGGACGCGCTGTACGCGATGCGCCGCAAGATGGGCATGCTGTTCCAGTTCGGGGCGCTGTTCACCGACATGACCGTGTTCGACAACGTGGCCTTCCAGATGCGCGAGCACACGGACCTGCCGGAGGCGGTGATACAGGATCTCGTGATGATGAAGCTGAACGCCGTGGGCCTGCGCGGCGCGCAGCACCTCATGCCGTCGGAACTGTCGGGCGGCATGGCGCGCCGCGTCGCGCTCGCTCGCGCGATTGCGCTCGATCCGATGCTCATCATGTACGACGAGCCGTTCACCGGTCTCGACCCGATCGCGATGGGCGTGATCAGCAACCTGACGCGGAGCCTCAACAGCGCGCTGGGCGCGACCTCCATCATCGTCACGCACGACGTGCAGGAGTCGCTCAAGATCGTCGACTACGTGTATTTCATGTCGGACGGCGTGGTCGTCGCGCAGGGCACGCCGGAGGAGATCCGCAACACCTCGACACCGTTCGTGCACCAGTTCGTGTGGGGCGAGGTGGACGGCCCGATGCCGTTCCATTACCCGGGCGCCACCTACGCGAAAGACCTGGAACTGGCGGAATCCGAACGTGCCTGAGCGACTGATCGGCGGCTTGCGCGGCGTCGGCCACCAGGTGGTGGACGGCGTTTGGCGGCTCGGCTACGCCGCCCGGTTCTTCGCGCTGGTGCTGCTGCGGTCGGGGCTGAGCTTCCGGCGCTTCCGCTCGCTGACGTTCCGGGAGATCTATTTCGCCGGCGTGCTGTCGCTCATCATCATCATCGTGTCGGGCCTCTTCGTCGGCATGGTGCTGGGCCTGCAGGGCTACGAGACGCTGCAGAAGTACGGCTCCTCGGAGGCGGTGGGCACGCTGGTCGCCCTCTCGCTCGTGCGCGAGCTGGGGCCGGTGGTCGCGGCGCTGCTGTTCGCGAGCCGGGCGGGGTCGGCGATGACGGCGGAAATCGGGCTGATGAAGGCGACCGAGCAGATCTCGGCGATGGAGATGATGGCGGTCGACCCGATCGCGCGCGTCGTCGGGCCGCGGTTCTGGGGCGGCGTGATCTCGATGCCGCTGCTCGCCGCCATATTCAGCGCGGTGGGCGTGTTCGGCGGCTATCTGATCGCGGTGGTGGTGATCGGCGTGGACGCGGGCGCGTTCTGGTCGCAGATGCAGAACGCCGTGGATCTCAGGCAGGATATCGTGAACGGCGTGATCAAGAGCGCGGTCTTCGGCGTGGCGGTGACCGCGATCGCGCTGTTCGAGGGCTACGACGCGCCGCCCACGGCGGAAGGCGTGTCGGGCGCGACCACGCGCACGGTGGTGACGTCGTCGCTTGCCATACTGGGGCTGGATTTCATCCTTACTGCATTCATGTTCAAGGGGATCTAGGCAGATGAACCGAACCTTACTCGATGTGTGGGTCGGCGTTTTCGTGGTGATTGGCGTCGTCGCGCTGTTCGTGCTGGCCTTCAAGGTCGGCAACGCGAGCACGACGTTCAACGTCGGCGATACCTACCGCATCCACGCCGAATTCGACAACATCGGCGGCCTCAAGGTCCGCGCGCCGGTGAAGAGCTCGGGCGTGGTGGTCGGCAGGGTGGACGAGATCCAGTTCGACGCGAAGAAGTACATGGCGCGGGTGACGCTGAACATCGACAGGCGCTACGAATTTCCCAAGGACACCTCGGTCTCGATCCTGACCTCCGGCCTGCTCGGCGAGCAGTACATCGGGCTCGAGGCCGGCGGCGACACCGCGGTGGTCAAGGACGGCGATACGCTGAGGCTCACGCAGTCCGCGGTAGTGCTCGAGAAGCTGATCGGGCAGTTCCTGTACAACAAGGCGGCGGAAGGCCAACCCCCCAAGTGACGAGAGACGAGTGACGAGAGACCCCATGACGAAAAATCTGTTGATGAGCATTCTGGCGGCGGCCCTGCTGGCGGCCGTGCCGTCGCGCGCCGCGGATCCGCTGGCGCCCGACGCGCTGGCGAAGCAGGTGACGGACGAAGTGCTCGCGCTGCTGCGCTCGGACAAGGACATACAGTCCGGCAACGTGAACAAGGTGGTGGACCTGGTCGAGAAGAAGGTGCTGCCGCATTTCAATTTCGTGCGGATGACGCAGATCGCGGTGGGCCGCAACTGGCGGCAGGCGAGCCCCGAGCAGCAGAAGGCGCTGGTGAACGAATTCCGCGCGCTGCTGGTGCACACCTACGCCGCGACGTTCATCGCCTATCGGGACCAGAAGATCGAGTACCGGCCGCTGCGCATGCAGCCGGCGGACACGGACGTCGTGGTGAAGTCTCTGATCCAGCAGTCGGGCGGCCAGCCGGTCAGCGTGGATTACCGGATGGAAAAGAAGGAAAACGGCTGGAAAGTGTACGACGTGATCGTGGCCGAGCTGAGCCTGGTCCAGAACTACCGCGGCAGCTTCGAGACCGAGGTGCGCAAGGGCGGCATCGACGGCCTGATCAAGTCGCTCGTCGAAAAGAACAAGCAGCTGTCGTCCACGCAGAAGACCGCCAACAGATGATCGCGTGCGACGGCGGCCGCTGCACCGTGCAGGGGCCGATCACCCTGGACGGCGTGGTGGCGCTGCTCGACACCGGCAACCAGCTGTTCACGGCGCCGGAAGTGGCGGTGGACCTTGCCGGGGTGACCGACGTGGATTCCTCCGCGCTGAGCCTGCTGCTCGAGTGGCGGCGCGAGGCCGGCCGCAACGGGCGCAAAATCCGCTATCTCAACATTCCCGCCAATCTCCAGAGCCTCGCCAAGCTCTACGGCATCACCGAACTCCTGAGTGCCGAGTAACGAGTGCTGAGTTCCGAGTGCCGGGTTCCACGTCTTTGAGTCCTGAGTCTGACTTCCGTCCGATACTCAGCACTCAGCACTCAGCACTGCCCCGGATGGTTCCCGCAATACAGGTCGAACGCGTCTCCAAGTCCTATGGCGGCGTGCGCGCGCTGGACGACGTCAGCCTGAGCATCGACCGGGGAGAGTTCTTCGGCCTGCTCGGCCCGAACGGGGCGGGCAAGACGACGCTCATCAACATTCTCGCCGGCCTCACGCGCGCGTCGAGCGGCGCCGCCCGCGTCATGGGCAAGGATGTCGTGCAGGAGTACCGGGAGGCGCGGCGGGCGCTGGGCGTGGTTCCGCAGGAGCTGGTATTCGACCCGTTCTTCACGGTGCGCGAGACGCTCGAGTTCCAGTCCGGTTATTTCGGGTTGCGCGACAACCGGGGCTGGATCGACGAGGTGATGCATCATCTCGACCTCGCGTCGCGGGCCCACACCAACATGCGCGCGCTGTCGGGCGGCATGAAGCGGCGCGTGCTGGTGGCGCAGGCGCTGGTGCACAAGCCCCCGGTCATCGTGCTCGACGAGCCGACGGCGGGGGTGGATGTGGAATTGCGACAGACGCTGTGGCAATTCGTGCGCCGGCTCAACCGCGACGGCCATACCGTGGTCCTCACGACCCATTACCTCGAGGAGGCGGAGGCGCTGTGCGGCCGCATCGCCATGCTCAAGCAGGGGCGGATCGTCGCGCTCGACACCACGCAGAACCTGCTGCGCCTGCATTCCGGCTGCTACCTCGAGGTGCGGCTGCAACCGGACCACCTGCCGGAAGGGCTCGCGCCCCTCGTGTCGCAGCGCCGCGAGGGCGGCTACCGGCTCGCCCTGTCCGACTACGTGGAGGTCGAGCGCGTCGTGGCGGCGCTGCGCTCGGCGGGAATAACGATACTGGAGCTGGAAGTGATGCAGCCGGACCTGGAGGAGATATTCGTCCAGATCATGCGCAGGGCGTAAGGAGTAAAGTGTGAGGAGCGAGGAGATCGACACGGAAAAGCCGCTTTCATTGCGGGCAGGGGACGAGAGCGGGGGGTTTCCGCTCATGCCGCGCCCCTCGCCCCTCACCGGTTTCTGGACCCTGTTCCGCAAGGAATGGATGCGCTTCTGGAAGGTGCGCGTGCAGACGATACTCGCGCCGGTGCTCACCGCGCTGCTGTTCCTGGTCGTGTTCGCGCACTCGCTGCGCGGGCGCGTCGAGATCTTTCCGGGCGTGGACTACGCGGCGTTCCTGGTGCCGGGGCTCGCGATGATGGCGGTGCTCCAGAACGCATTCGCCAACAGCGGATCCTCCCTGATGCAGTCGAAGATGACCGGCAACATCGTGTTCGTGCTGCTGCCGCCGCTTTCGCACCAGGAGTTTTTCGCGGCCTACCTGCTGGCCGCCGCCGCGCGCGGCATGGTCGTGGGCGCGGGCGTGTTCCTGGCCACCGTCTGGTTCGTCGACCTCCGGCTGGATCACGCGGCATGGTCGGTCGCGTTCGCGCTGGCCGGCAGCGGCGTGATGGCCGCGCTGGGAATCGTCGCCGGTATCTACGCGGACAAGGTGGACGAGCTCGCCGCGTTCCAGAACTTCATCATCCTGCCCCTGACGTTCCTGTCGGGCGTGTTCTACTCCATCGGGTCGCTGCCGCCGTTCTGGCAGGCACTGTCGCACCTGAACCCCATCTTCTACATCGTGGACGGATTCCGCTACGGCTTCTTCGGGGTGAGCGACGTCTCGCCCTGGGTGAGCTTCGGCATTGTGTGCGCGAGTTTATTCGCCTTATCATTTTTGAACCTGTGGCTGCTGCGGTCCGGCTACAAGCTGAGAGCCTGATGAAGCGTGACTCGTGACGGGTGACTGGAAGACCAACGTGATCAATCCTGAACAGATCAAGAGCTGGATCGAGGCCGGGCTGGCGTGCGAGCACGTCGAGGTGCGCGGCGACGGGCATCATTTCGAGGCCGTCGTCGTGAGCCCCGCCTTCCGCGGCAAGTCGCGCGTGCAGCAGCACCAGCTGGTGTACCAGGCGCTGGGCAACCGCATGCAGGCCGAAATCCATGCGCTCTCGATGATGACCTACTCGCCCGAGGACTGGGCTGCTCGGCGTTCGTGAGAACCCCGATCAGCCACAGAGAACACAGAGATCACAGAGAAAGACCAGCATGAAGTTATCGGGCAGCAGGGTTCCGCACTCTGTGTTCTCCGTGCTCTCTGTGGCCAGAGCAGCTGTCGTCCTGGAAACGGCGCAGCGTGGATAAGCTCCTGATCGAGGGCGGCACGCCGGTGCGGGGGGAGGTGCGCGTATCGGGCGCGAAGAATGCCGCGCTGCCGATCCTCACCGCCGCATTGCTGACCGACGAGCCGCTGACGGTGACGGGCGTCCCGCATCTGCGGGATGTCACGACGATGCTCAGGCTGCTCGGGCAGATGGGCGTCGCGGTGTCGATGGACGAGCGGATGGGCGTCGAGCTCACGGCGCGACGCATTGCCGAGCCGGTCGCGCCCTATGACCTCGTCAAGACCATGCGCGCGGCCGTGCTGGTGCTGGGCCCGCTTACCGCGCGCTGCGGCGAGGCGAGGGTATCGCTGCCGGGCGGCTGCGCCATCGGGCTGCGGCCGGTGGACCAGCACATCAAGGGGCTGCAGGCCATGGGCGCCGAGCTCGTCATCGATCACGGCTATATCTCGGTGCGCGCGAGGCGCCTCCGCGGCGCCCGCATCCGCATGGACCTGGTTACCGTCACCGGGACCGAGAACCTGATGATGGCGGCGACGCTGGCCGAGGGCACGACCGTGCTCGAGAACGCCGCGCGCGAGCCGGAAGTGGCGGACCTGGCGGCGTGCCTCAATGCCATGGGCGCGCGCGTGCGCGGCGCGGGCGGCGACGTGATCACGATAGATGGCGTGGATCGGCTGCACGGCGCCCGCTACGAGGTGATGCCCGACCGCATCGAGACCGGGACCTTTCTGGTGGCGGCGGCGGCCACCGGCGGCGGCGTGCGGGTGACCGGCGCGCGCCCCGAGATTCTCGACGCGGTGCTGGACAAGCTGCGCGAGACGGGCGCGCGCGTGGAAACGGGCTCCGACTGGATCGCGCTCGAAACCAACGGCGCCCTGAACGCCGTCAACATTCGTACCGCGCCGTATCCCGCTTTCCCGACCGACATGCAGGCGCAGTTCATGACGCTGAACAGCGTCGCGCGCGGCATCGCGACGGTGACGGAAACCATATTCGAGAATCGCTTCATGCACGTGCAGGAGCTGAAGCGCCTCGGCGCGGACATCGAGGTCGAGGGCAATACCGCGGTGGTGAAGGGGGTCGCGCATCTCGACGGCGCGACCGTGATGGCGACCGATCTCCGCGCCTCCGCGAGCCTCGTGCTGGGCGGGCTCATCGCGCGCGGCACGACCACCGTCGATCGCGTCTACCACCTGGATCGCGGCTACGAGCAGATCGAGGAGAAGCTCTCGCGCCTCGGCGCGCGGATCAAACGAATTCGATGAAGCTCAAGAACGGAACCGCCAAGACCGCCAAGAGAATCAATCAAATATTTATATTGTCTTCTTGGCGGTCTTGGCGTCTTGGCGGTAACATGTTGTTTTTTTTGAATTCCCCGTGATCACGATCGCCCTGTCCAAGGGCCGCATCTTTGACGAAACGGCGCCGCTGCTGAAGGCGGCGGGCATCGTCGCGCGCGGCGACCCGGAAAAATCGCGCAAGCTAATCCTGCGCACCAATCGCAGCGACGTGCGGCTCATCATCGTGCGCGCGACGGACGTGCCGACCTACGTGCAGTTCGGCGCGGCGGACCTCGGCGTCGCGGGCAAGGACGTGCTCGACGAGCACGGCGGGGACGGGCTCTACCAGCCGCTCGACCTCGGCATCGCCCGCTGCCGAATGGTCGTGGCGGTCCCGGCGGGATTCGACTACCGGCGCGCGGTGCGGCAGGGCGCCCGGCTGCGCGTGGCCACCAAGTACCTGCAGACCGCGCGGGAGCATTTCGCGGCGAAGGGCGTGCACGTCGATTTGATCAAGCTCTACGGGTCGATGGAGCTCGCGCCGCTGACCGGGCTCGCCGACGCGATCGTCGACCTCGTGAGCACCGGCAAGACGCTCAAGGCGAACCGGCTGAAGGCGGTGGAGGAAATCGCGCCCCTCAGCGCGCGCCTGATCGTCAACCAGACGGCGCTGAAGGTGAAGCGGGCCGCGATCCAGCCGCTGCTCGACGCCTTCGCGCGCGCGGCCCGATGATCTCCATTGCCCGCTTGAGCACCGCCCAGCCGGATTTCGACGCGCGGCTTGCGCAGTTGCTCGCGTTCGACTCCGCGCAGGACCCGGCGATCGACGCCGCGGTCGAGAAGATACTGGCCGAGGTCAAGGGCAGGGGAGACGCCGCGCTGCTCGAGTACACGCGGCGGTTCGACCGCATCGACGCCGGTTCGGTGGCGGCGCTGGAAGTGCCTGCTGCCGAGCTGCGGCGGGCTCGCCAACGCCTGCCGCGGCCCGTTAAGACGGCGCTGGAATCCGCGGTGCGGCGCGTTCGCGCCTACCACAACCGGCAGCGGTCGGTGTCGTGGCGCTACCGCGACGCGGCCGGCGCCGTGCTCGGGCAGCGCGTCACGCCGCTCGACCTCGTTGGGTTGTACGTGCCGGGCGGCAAGGCCGCCTATCCGTCCTCGGTAATCATGAACGCGGTGCCGGCGAAGGTCGCGGGCGTGCGCGAGATCGTCATGACGGTGCCCGCGCCCGACGGCGAGCGCAACGAGCTCGTGCTGGCCGCCGCCGCGATCTGCGGCGTCGACCGGGTGTTCACCGTGGGCGGCGCGCAGGCGATCGCGGCATTGGCCTACGGCACCGAGACGATCCCCGCGGTGGACAAGATCGTGGGCCCGGGCAACGCCTACGTCGCCGCGGCGAAGCGGCGTGTCTTCGGCACCGTGGGCATCGACATGATCGCCGGGCCCTCGGAGGTCGTGGTGGTTTGCGACGGGGGCACGGACCCGGACTGGGTCGCGATGGATCTCTTCGCGCAGGCGGAGCACGACGAGATGGCGCAGGCGATCCTCATCACGCCCGACGCGAAATACCTCGAAGCCGTCGCCGGGAGCATGACGCGCGCGCTCGCGTCCATGCCGCGCCGCGAAGTCATCGCCGCCTCGCTAGCGCGGCGCGGCGCGCTGATCCGCGTCCGCGACCTGCGCGAGGCGTGCAAGCTGGTCAACCGGATCGCCCCCGAGCACCTCGAGCTGTCCGTCCACAAGCCCGAGGCGTTGCTGCCGATGATCCGGCATGCCGGCGCGATCTTCCTGGGGCGTTACAGCTCCGAAGCGCTGGGCGATTATTGCGCGGGCCCCAACCACGTGCTGCCGACCTCGCGTACCGCGCGGTTTTCCTCGCCGCTCGGCGTCTACGATTTCCAGAAGCGCTCGAGCGTGATCGGGGTTTCGCGGCAGGCGGCGGCGAAACTCGGAAGCGTGGCCTCCACGCTCGCGCTGGGCGAAGGCCTGACCGCGCACGCGCGCTCGGCCGAATTCCGCATGAAGGACAAATTGCCACAGAGAACGCCGAGGTCACAGAGAAGGTCAAAAAAAACGGGCAAGCGCAGATGAAGCGCGGATGAAATGTTTTGCAGCGGACCTCCGGAGGTCGGCTTATCGGTGTTCATCCGTGTGCATCGGTAATTTCAGGAGCCTTTGGGGCCGGTCCTCGTAACGGGTTTCCTCTGCGTTCTCTGTGCTCTCTGTGGCTTGAGCCTTCGCTCTTACATGCCGAAAACACCCGAAGAAATCATCCGCGAGGAGATCCTCGCGCTGAAGGCCTACCCCGTGCCGGACAGCCGCGGGCTGGTCAAGCTCGACGCGATGGAGAACCCCTATCGCCTGCCGGCGGCGCTGCGCGACCGGCTGGGCCGTCTGGTGGAAGACGCGGCGATCAACCGCTACCCCGACCCGACGGCATCCGGCCTCAAGGCGCACCTGCGGCGCGCGCTGGGCGTGCCGGACGATGCGGCGCTTCTCCTCGGCAACGGCTCGGACGAGCTGATCCAGATGGTGATCATGGCGACCGCGAGGCCGGGCGCGGTGGTGCTCGGGGTGGAGCCGTCGTTCGTCATGTTCCGCATGATCGCCGCGTTCGCGGGCGCGCGCTACGCGGGCGTGGACCTGCGCGAGGATTTCTCGCTCGATGCCGAGCCGGTGCTGGCCGCGATCGAGCGGGAACGCCCCGCCGTCGTGTTCATCGCCTATCCCAACAATCCCTCCGGCAACCTCTTCGACGACGGCCTGATCGAGCGCGTGCTCTCGGCCGCGCCGGGACTGGTCGTGATCGACGAGGCGTATCACGCTTTTGCCTCGAGAAGCTTCGTGGGACGGCTGCCGCGCTATCCGAACCTGCTCGTCATGCGCACGCTGTCCAAGCAGGGGCTTGCCGGCATCCGGCTCGGCGTGCTCGCGGGCGCCGAGCGCTGGCTCGCGCAGCTCGACAAGGTGCGGCTGCCGTATAATGTCAACGCGCTCACGCAGATCGTCGCGGCCGAAGTGCTGCAGCACGGCGACGTGTTGACAGAACAGGCCGGTGCCATCAAGCTAGAGCGTGGGCGCCTGCTGCAAGCGCTCGGGCGGATGCCGGGGGTGACGACGTATCCCAGCGACGCCAACTTCCTATTGTTCAGAGTCAGCCACGCGGAGCGCGTTTTCGACGGATTGAAGCAACGCGGAGTCTTGATCAAGAGCCTCCACGGGACCCATCGGCTGCTCGCGGATTGCCTGCGGGTGACGGTTGGCACGCCGGACGAGAATGCCGCTTTTCTGACCGCATTGACCCAAACCCTCGAAGCGTGATTCCCCAGCTCGTGTGTTCTGCACCCCGATGGTGTGAGCACGGCCATGCGTAAAGCTGAAACCGCCCGCAACACCAACGAAACCCGTATCGGCGTCAAGCTGAACCTCGACGGGACCGGTGCGTCGACGATCGCGACGGGAGTGCCGTTTCTCGACCACATGCTCGAGCAGGTCGCGCGCCACGGCGTGTTCGACCTCGAGGTGTCGGCGAAAGGCGACCTGCACATCGACGCGCACCACACGGTGGAAGACGTGGGCATCGCGCTGGGACAGGCGTTCGCGAAGGCGGTGGGCGACAAGAAAGGCGTTCGCCGCTACGGCCATGCCTACGTGCCGCTCGACGAGGCGCTCTCGCGCGCGGTGGTCGACCTGTCGGGCCGCCCCGGCCTGGACTATCACGTTCAGTTCACGCGCGCGCGCATCGGCGAGTTCGACGTCGACCTCGTGCGCGAGTTTTTCCAGGGCTTCGTCAACCACGCGCAGGTCACGCTGCACGTGGACAACCTCAGGGGCGTCAATGCGCACCATCAGGCGGAAACGGCATTCAAGGCATTCGCGCGCGCGTTGCGGATGGCGGTCGAGGCCGATTCCCGCGTCAGGGACGTGCCGTCCACGAAAGGGACGCTGTAGGCCGCCTTGCCACGCAAGTCGATGCGCGGCCGCGCGTCAAAGCGTCTTGAAACCAGGTTTTCCGCTCATCACTCATCACTCATCACTCGTCACTGGGGTATGACCGACGTCGCGGTGGTGGATTACGGCATGGGCAACCTGCGCTCGGTGGCCAAGGCGATCGAGCACATCGCCCCCGGTATCGACGTTGCGGTAACGAGCGACGCCGACATGGTGGCGCGCGCGTCGCGCGTCGTATTCCCGGGACAGGGCGCCATGCCGGATTGCATGCGCGAGCTGAACGCGCGCGGGTTGCGCGGCGCCGTGCTGCAGGCGGCGCGCGAGAAGCCGTTTCTCGGCATATGCATCGGGCTGCAGATGCTGTTCGAGCGCAGCGAGGAGGGCGACACGCCCGGCCTTGGCCTGCTGCCAGGGCGGGTGACGCGCTTTCCGGCGGAGAAGATGGTCGACGACCAGGGGGCGCGGCTCAAGGTGCCGCACATGGGCTGGAACGAGGTGCGGCAGTCCGGGCCGCACCCGCTGTGGGACGGCATCGCCCAGGCGACCCGGTTCTACTTCGTTCACAGTTATTTCCCGAGCCCGGCCGCCCGCGAGCTGGTGGCGGGCGAGGCGGTCTACGGCGTGACGTTCGCCTGCGCGGCGGCGCGCGACAATATTTTTGCCGTGCAATTCCACCCGGAAAAAAGCCATGCGGCGGGGCTCAGACTGCTCGCCAACTTTCTCGCCTGGCAACCGTCGGCGCGGCGCGCAGCGCCGCGCGCGGCCGCGTCGCCGGCCGCGTAACCTATGCTCATCATTCCCGCGATCGACCTCAAGGACGGCAAGTGCGTGCGCCTGAAGCAGGGCGCGATGGACAAGGTCACCGTCTTCTCCGACGACCCGGCCGCAATGGCCGAGCAATGGCTCAAGCTCGGCGCGCGGCGGCTGCACGTGATCGACCTGAACGGGGCGGCGGCGGGGCGCCCCAAGAACGAGCCGGCGATCCGGGCGATCACGGAAGCGGTGGGCGCGAAGCTGCCGATCCAGCTCGGCGGCGGCATCCGGGACCTCGACACCATAGAGAAGCTGCTCGACGCCGGCGTGAGCTACGTCATCGTCGGCACCGCCGCGGTGAAGACGCCCGGATTCCTGCAGGAGGCGTGCACGGCGTTTCCGGGCCATGTGCTGGTCGCGCTCGACGCCAAGGACGGGAAGGTCGCCGTCGATGGCTGGTCGAAAATGACCAAGCATGAGGTGCGCGACCTCGCCCGGAAGTTCCAGGATTACGGGGTGGACGCGATCATCTACACCGACATCGGGCGCGACGGCATGATGACCGGCGTCAACATCGAGGCGACGGTGGCGCTGGCGCGCGATCTGACGGTCCCCGTGATCGCGAGCGGCGGAATTACCAGCCTCGACGACATCAGGGCGCTGTGCGAAGTCGAGCCTGAAGGCATCGCGGGCGCCGTGACGGGCCGCGCGATCTACGAAGGCAAGCTGGATTTCGCCGCGGCCCAGAAGCTGGCCGACCAGCTGAGCAAGAAGGAATGAGGATCGAGGATCGAGGATTGAGCAGAACCGCGGCGTCGGTGTTACTTGATCCTCAATCCTAGTGGCTCAATCCTCACCGCATGGGCCTGGCCAAGCGCATCATCCCCTGTCTCGACGTCACCGCCGGGCGCGTGGTGAAGGGCGTGAACTTCGTCGGCCTGCGCGACGCGGGCGATCCCGTGGAGGTTGCCCGGCGCTACGACGAGCAGGGCGCCGACGAGCTCGCGTTTCTCGACATCACCGCCAGCAGCGACGGCCGCGACCTGATCGTGAGCGTGGTGGAGGCCGTGGCGGCGCAGGTATTCATTCCGCTGACGGTCGGCGGCGGCGTGCGCGCGATCGAGGACGTGCGGCGCCTCCTCAACGCCGGGGCGGACAAGGTCAGCATCAATACCGCCGCGGTCCAGGATCCGCGGCTCGTGCAGGACGCGGCGGCGCGCTACGGCTCCCAGTGCATCGTCGTGGCCGTGGACGCCAAGCGCGCGCCTGGCGGCACCGGGCCGCGATGGGAGGTGTACACCCATGGCGGGCGCAAGCCGACCGGCCTCGACGCGCTGGAATGGGGGCGCCGGATGGAGGCCGCGGGGGCGGGCGAGATCCTGCTGACCAGCATGGATCGGGACGGCACCCGCAGCGGCTTCGACCTCGAGCTGACGCGCGCGTTTTCCGAGGCCCTGACGATCCCGGTGATCGCCAGCGGCGGCGTCGGCAGCCTCGAGCACCTGGCCGACGGCATCCTTCTGGGCCGCGCGGACGCCGTGCTTGCCGCGAGCATCTTTCACTACGGGGAGTTCACGGTGCGCGAGGCCAAGGAATTCCTGGCACAGCGGGGAATCGAAGTCAGACTCTAGGATTCAGGATTCAGGATTCAGGATTGAGGATTGAGGATTGAGGATCATGGCCCGGTCTCTGGAATCCACGAAGAGGCGCAAAGTATCCAGCGGCGGCCGATTCTCCAGGGTTTTTGCTGAATCCTCGATCCTGAATCCTGTATCCTGACGCCATGAAGGACGACTGGCTCGACAACGTGAAATGGACGCCGGACGGGCTGGTGCCGGCCGTTGCCCAGGACGCGGCTGGCGGGCGCGTGCTGACGCTGGCGTGGATGAATCGCGAGGCGCTCGCGAAAACCGCGCAGACCGGCGAAGCGCACTACTGGTCGCGGTCGCGCGGCAAGCTGTGGCGCAAGGGGGAGACATCCGGGCACGTGCAGCGGGTCCGGTCGATCCGGCTCGACTGCGACGCGGACGTGGTCCTGCTCGAGGTGGAACAGGCTGGCGGCATTGCCTGTCATACCGGACGGCAGAGCTGTTTCTTTCGGCGGCTCGAGGGCGACCGCTGGGTGGAGACGGATCCGGTGCTGAAGGATCCCCGCGAAATCTACAGGACCTGAAAGCGACTCGCGATGATAGACGCAAACATACTGGTGCGGCTGGGACAGGTGATCGCGTCGCGCAAGCAGGGCGATCCCTCGGCATCCTACGTGACGAGCCTCTTCGCGAAGGGCGAGGACGCGATACTGAAGAAGATCGCGGAGGAGGCCGCCGAGACGGTGCTGGCCGCCAAGGGCGGTGATAAACTGCACATCGTGCGTGAAACCGCCGACCTCTGGTTTCACAGCCTGGTCCTGCTGGCGTGGCACGGGCTCGCGCCCGAGGACGTGCTCGCCGAGCTGCGGCGGCGCGAGGGCATATCCGGAATAGACGAGAAGAAATCGCGCGCGTGAGCGGGATTTCCTGACGAGCATCGTGAAAATGGCTGACGATACTCGACCCCTCACCCCTTCCCCCTCTCCCGGGAGGAGAGGGGAAAAGGTCAGGGGCAAATGGTCCGTCAGCCATTTGCCCGAGAATCAATAGGAGCGATAGATGGGCTCATTCAGTATCTGGCACTGGCTGATCGTGCTGCTCGTGGTGGTGCTGATCTTCGGCACGAAGAAGCTGCGCAACATCGGAGCCGACCTCGGCGGCGCGGTGAAGGGCTTCCGGGACGGCATGCGCTCGGAGGAGGACAAGTCCGCGCCGGGCAAGACGGAAATCCCGCCGGGCGCGGGGCAGACCATCGAGGGCGAGGCGAAGAAGGAAACGCCCAAAGCGTAAGGCGGGAGGCGGGAGGCGGGAGGCGGAGGAGTCCCGACATCCCGGCCTGCAGGGTCTTCCGCCTCACACCTCACACCTCACTCCTCCCGTATGTTCGACATCGGTTTCTCCGAGATGCTGCTGATCGCGGTCGTGGCCTTGATCGTGATCGGGCCGCAGCGCCTGCCCAAGGTCGCGCGGACGCTCGGCCATCTCTTCGGGCGCATGCAGCGCTACGTCAACGACGTCAAGTCCGATATCGCCCGGGAAATGGAGCTCGACGAGCTCAAGAAGGTGCAGGCGAGCATGGAGGATGCGGCGCGCTCGATGCACGACACGGTCACCCGGGAAGTCTCCGACGCCGAGAAGCAGCTCGACCAGCTGACGCAGGACGCCCAGACGGCGCAATCGAAACCCGACCCGTACGACGACCCCTTCGCGGACGGGCCGTCCCCGCAGGCCGAGGCGCCGGATTCCCCGCAGGGCGAGCTGCCGCTCGACGCAAATCCGCCGCCCGCGGAAAAGCAGGCCTGATTTGGCTTGCGAGCAAGCCAAATGACAGAAGACTCCTTCATCTCGCACCTGATGGAGCTGCGCGACCGGCTGCTGCGCGCGCTGATCGCGGTCGGCGTAATCTTTGTGTGCCTGTTTCCGTTCGCGGCCGAGCTCTACGACCTGCTCGCGTCGCCGATGATACGCACGCTGCCGGCGGGGTCGAAGATGATCGCGACCGGCGTGGTGACGCCGTTCCTGATTCCCGTGAAGATCGCCGCCATGATGGCCTTCGCGGTCGCGCTGCCCTACGTGCTGTACCAGGCATGGGCGTTCGTCGCGCCCGGGCTGTACTCGCACGAGAAGCGCCTCGTGATACCGCTGGTGGTGGCGAGCACGGTGCTGTTTTTCCTGGGCGTGGCGTTCTGCTACTTCGTCGTCTTCGGCATGGTGTTCGACTTCATCTACACGATCGCGCCGAAGAGCATCTCGGTCGCCCCGGACATCGAGAACTATCTCAATTTCGTGCTCACGATGTTCCTGGCGTTTGGCGTGACCTTCGAGGTGCCGATCGCCGTGCTGATCCTGGTGCGGATGGGGGCGGTCACGGTGGATCAGTTGCGGGACATCCGCCCCTACTTCGTCGTGGGCGCGTTCGTGGTGGCCGCGATCGTCACGCCGCCGGACGTCATCTCGCAGCTGCTGCTGGCGATCCCGATGTGCCTGCTGTACGAGGTGGGCATACTCGCCGCCCGGGCGTTCGGAAAGCCGTCGCGGTCCGGCGACGATGACCGTGACCTGCCAGACCCGGATTTGAAGCGCGAGCCGGACCGGGGTCCCTGAGCTATTCCTTCCGCGGCTTCGGCAGCGGTCGCCGTCCAACCGTCACGGCAATCTCGGTCTCCGACTGATTGCGCATCACTCGCAGCATTGCCTGCTGGCCCGGTTTCAGCGCGGCGATCATGTTCAGCATCCCCGCGGTATCCGCAATGCGCTTGCCGTTGACCGACGACAGTATGTCGCCCAGCTTGATGCCCGCCCGGTCAGCGGGCCCTCCCCGCTCTACGTGAGAGATGAGCACGCCGGTCGTGACGGGGAGCTTGAACGACTCGGCGAGCTCGCGGGTGAGGTCCTGCACGCCGACGCCGATCCAGCCGCGCGTCACCGAGCCCCGCTGGATGATCTGCTCCATCACCTGGCGGGCAATGCTGACCGGAATCGCGTAACCGATTCCCATCGACGCGCCGGTCTGGGAATAGATCGCCGTGTTGATTCCGACCAGGTTGCCGCTCGCGTCGACGAGCGCCCCGCCCGAATTCCCCGGATGGATCGCCGCGTCGGTCTGGATGAAGTTCTCGAAGGTCGTGATTCCGAGCTGGCTGCGCCCCAGGCCGCTCACGATGCCGAGCGTGACGGTCTGCCCGATGCCGAAGGGATTGCCGATCGCGAGCACGACGTCGCCAACGCGCAGCAGTTCGGATTTCGCGAAGGTGATGGACGGCAGCCGCGGCAGGCTGACCTTCAGGACGGCGAGGTCGGTCTCCGGGTCCGTGCCCACCACGCGCGCCGCAATCTTGCGCCCGTCCGACAGCGCCACCTCGATGGCGTCGACCGACTCCACGACGTGATGGTTGGTGAGCACGTAGCCCTGCTCGCTGACGATCACGCCGGAGCCCAGCCCCTCGCGGCGCTGCGGGCCCGACTCGAGCGGGTCGCCGAAGAAGTAGCGGAAGAGCGGGTCGTCCATGATCGGATGGCGCGGCCGCTTCACGTCCTGGCTCGTGTAGATGTTGACCACGGCGGGCATGGCCTTGCGCGCGGCATCGTTGAAGGAAGCCGACGCGCGCGCGGGCGCGTCCGGCGGCGCCTCCTTCACGGCGACCACGTTATTGTGGTTGCGCCCATCCCGCGCGAGAAGATCGGGGCGCAGCGTCGAGACCACGAACAGCACCGCCAGGCAGATGGTCGCGGTCTGGGCGAAAACGAGCCAGAGCTTGCGCATGGATCAGGAATTCGCCGGGCGGGCGCCCGGCGAATTCCTATTTGGGGGGGAGGGCAACAGGCACATCGCGAATTTATCGAGTTCGCGCGCATCTCGCGCGCGCGCCGTCATTATTGCGGAAAATGCCGGAAAGCGCCGCAGTCCGTGCTCGAATGGCGTCATGCGGCAGTCATAATAGAACGGCGGATTGATGCCAAACGGGGTCGACTTCCCGTCTCGGTCCGGGGTCATCGCGAGGCTGTAATTCGCTGATTGGGAGCCGTTTTTTCATGTTTTGCTTAAGTTTTCCGGGCGCTTTGTGTAGAATGTCGCTTTTTCGTGACACCCGGAAAGATTCGTATGGCGGACAATGAGTTGGACAAGGGCAAGCGCCGTTTCCTGATTGCCGCCACCGGCGTCGCGGGCGGTGTCGCCGGGGTCGCCGCCGCAGTACCGTTCGTTGCCAGCATGCTGCCGTCGGAGCGCGCCAAGGCCGCGGGCGCCCCGGTCGAGGTCGACATCAGCAAGCTCGAGCCGGGCGAAAAGCTGATCGCGGAGTGGCGGGGCAAGCCGGTGTGGGTCGTCCGCCGCACCCCGGAAATGCTGGAGACGGTCAAGCAGAACGAGGAGAACGTTGCCGATCCCGAAAGCACGCGCAGCGACCAGCCCGAGTACGCGAAAAACGCCTTTCGCTCGATCAAGCCCGAGTATCTCGTCGTGGTGGGGATCTGCAC
>Ga0326597_10003749_pt1 | contig 21700 bp, 17 predicted proteins | sample RVTome_12_FD_203789 | JGI IMG/M metagenome (GOLD analysis project Ga0326597, IMG submission 203789) | Soil microbial communities from uranium-contaminated site in the Upper Colorado River Basin, Wyoming, United States - RVT100D185 | ecosystem: Environmental > Terrestrial > Soil > Contaminated >...
CTGGCCGCCGCCCTGGGGAAGGCGCCGGTCGCCTTCGCCCCGCCCCCGGTGGACGAGGCCCTGACCGCCGCCGTGGACTCGGCCTGCCGCGGCCCCATCCGCGAGCTGGCCTTCGTGGCGGACAAGGAAGAGCAGAAGGCCCGCCGGCGGAAGCTCCTGGAGGAGACCCAGGCCCGCTTCCCCGACGCCACCGACGCGCAGCGGGCGCGGATCCGGTCCGTCTTCGACAAGGTCGAGGAGGACGAGATGCGGCGCCTGGTGCTGGGGGACGGCCGCCGGGCCGACGGGCGCCGCCTCACCGAGGTGCGGGCCATCACCTGCGAGGCCGGCCTCCTGCCGCGCACACACGGCTCGGCCCTCTTCACCCGCGGGCAGACCCAGGCCCTGGTGACGGCCACCCTGGGCACCAAGGAAGACGAGCAGCGCATGGACACCCTGGAGGGGGACACCTTCAAGCGGTTCATGCTCCACTACAACTTCCCGCCCTTCAGCGTGGGCGAGGTCCGGTTCCTGCGGGGCCCCGGCCGCCGCGAGATCGGCCACGGCGCCCTGGCCGAGCGGGCGATCCAGGCGGTGCTCCCCACCGAGGAGACCTTCCCCTACACGCTGCGCATCGTCTCGGACATCCTGGAGTCCAACGGCTCCTCCTCGATGGCCACCGTGTGCGGCGCCAGCCTTTCCCTCATGGACGCCGGCGTGCCGGTGCGGGCGGCGGTGGCCGGCGTGGCCATGGGCCTCATCAAGGAGGGGGACCGCCACGCCATCCTGACGGACATCCAGGGCCTCGAGGACCACCTGGGCGACATGGATTTCAAGGTGGCCGGCACCCGCCGGGGGATCACCGCCCTGCAGATGGACATCAAGATCCAGGGCATCACGCCGGCCATCATGCGCGAGGCGCTGGCCCAGGCGCGGGGGGCGCGCCTGGAGGTCCTGGACGCCATGGACCGGACCCTGAGCAAGGCACGCGCCGACCTCTCGCCCTACGCCCCACGCATCGTCACCATCAAGATCCCGGTGGACAAGATCCGCGAGATCATCGGCCCGGGCGGCAAGGTGATCCGCGGCATCCAGGACGAGACCGGCGTCAAGATCAACGTCGAGGACGACGGCACCGTGTCGGTGGCCTCGGCGGACGAGGCGGCCGCCCAGAAGGCGCTGAGCATCATCAGCAAGATCGTCGAGGTTCCCGAGGTGGGGAAGGTCTACCTGGGGAAGGTCGTCAAGATCATGGAGTTCGGCGCCTTCGTGGAGATCCTCCCCGGCACCGATGGGCTCCTCCACGTCTCCCAGATCTCCGAGGAGCGCGTGAAGCGGGTGGAGGACGTCCTGAAGCCCGGAGACGAGGTGCAGGTCAAGGTCATCGAGATCGACCGGTCCGGCAAGATCCGCCTCTCGCGCCGGGAGCTCCTCAAGGAGCAGGAGGGCAAGGGGGACGGGAACGGCAAGGGCAAGGGATCGTCCCCGCCCCGCGGATGACCATGGCCGCGCCCTTCCGCAAGGATCGGTTGCCCAACGGCATCGTCGTCCTGACGGAGCAGATCCCCCACGTCAAGTCGGTGGCCGTGGGGCTCTGGGTGCGGGTAGGCTCCCGGGACGAGCCGGCCCGCCGCGCCGGCACCTCCCACTTCATCGAGCACATGCTGTTCAAGGGGACCCAGCGCCGGTCGGCCGAGGAGATCGCCCGGGCCATCGACGCCGTGGGCGGCACCCTGGACGCCTTCACCTCCCGCGAGAGCACCTGCTTCTACGCCAAGGTCCTGGGGGAGCACCTCCCCCTGGCCGTGGACCTGATCACCGACCTCCTCCTGCATTCCCGCCTGGATTCCGACGACATCGAACGCGAGCGCCAGGTGATCCTCCAAGAGATCAAGATGGTGGAGGACGACCCCGGCGACCTGGTGCACGACCTGCTGGCCGGCGCCCTCTGGGGGGACCACCCGCTGGGCCGGCCCGTGCTGGGCAACCGCCAAACCCTGGAGGCCATCGGCCGGGAAGACATCCTGGCCCACCTTCGGGACTTCTACCAGCCGGACCGGGTGATCGTGGCCGCCGCCGGGGACGTGGACCACGGGCGGTTGCTGGACCTGCTGGGGGACGCCAGCCGGGACTGGCGCGGGAAGGCCCTTCCGGCCAACACCTCGACCCCCGCCGCCCGCATCGCCGTGGCGCGCGACGGGCGGGACTCGGCGCAGATCCACCTCTGCCTGGGGGTGGAGGCCATGCCCTACGCCGACCCCGACCGCTACGCCATCTACCTGCTGAACGCCATCCTGGGCAGCTCCATGAGCTCGCGCCTGTTCCAGGAGGTGCGGGAGAAGCGTGGCCTGGCCTACTCCATCTACTCCTACCAGCAGGCCTACCGGGACGCCGGGCTCTTCGTGATCTACGCCGGCACGGGCCCGGAGACGTACCAGCAGGTGGTGGACCTGATCTGGGGCGAGTGCCGCCGCCTGCGGGACGATCCGGTGGACGTCGAGGAGTTCCAGCGGGCCAAGGCGCAGCTCAAGGGAAACCTGCTGCTGGGCCTGGAGAGCACCAACAACCGGATGACCCGCCTGGCCAAGATGGAGTTCTACTTCGGCCGCACCTTCGACCTGGACGAGATCATCCACGGCATCGAGGCGGTGACGCCCGAGACCTTCCGGAACGTGGCCCGCCGCCTCTTCGGCGCCGACGCCTATACCCTCACCACCATCGGCCCCGTCCCCGAGCCCGCCGCCGTCGCCTGACCCCAATGCGGCATGCGGAATGCGGAGGGCGGAATATCGAGAGTCCGCGGCCTGATCCCGCGTTCCTGACCCCGCACTCCGCATTCCGCACTCCGCACTCCGCATTCCCGAGATGATCCCGCGCTACACGTTGCCGCGCATGGGGGCCGTGTGGGAGCCGGCGGCCCGTTACGCCCGGTGGCTGGAGATCGAGATCCTGGCCTGCGAGGCCTGGGCCGAACTGGGGGTGGTGCCCCGCGAGGCCGTGGCCGAGATCCGGGCCAGGGCCGGCTTCGACCCCGACCGGGTGGATGCCATCGAGCGGGAGGTCCGTCACGACGTGGTGGCCTTCCTCACGGCCGTCGCCGAGCGCGTCGGCCCGGCCTCGCGCTACGTCCACCTGGGGCTCACCTCGTCGGACATCCTGGACACCGCCTTGGCCCTGCAGCTCCGGGACGCGGCCGACATCCTCCTCGAAGACCTGGACCGCCTTGCGGCTGTCCTCCGCCGGCTCGCCCTGCAACACCGGACCACGGTGATGATCGGGCGGACCCACGGCGTGCACGCCGAGCCCACCACCTTCGGCCTGAAGGCGGCCGGCTGGTACGCCGAGGCGGGGCGCCACGCCGAACGCCTGGCCCGCGCCCGGGCCGGGATCGCCGCCGGCAAGCTCTCGGGGGCCGTGGGCACCTTCGCCCACGTGCCGCCGGCCGTGGAGGAGTACGTCTGCCGCCGCCTGGGGCTGGCGGCCGATCCCGTCTCCACCCAGGTGGTCTCGCGGGACCGGCACGCCGAGTTCCTGGCCGTGCTGGCCGGCATCGCCGCCTCCCTGGAGCGCTTCACCACCGAGATCCGGCACCTGCAGCGCACAGAGGTGCGCGAGGCGGAGGAGCCCTTCGCCGAGGGGCAGAAGGGGTCCTCGGCCATGCCCCACAAGCGAAACCCCGTGTCGTGCGAGCAGGTCTGCGGCCTGGCCCGCCTGGTGCGCGCCAACGCCCAGGCCGGGTTCGAGAACGTGGCCCTCTGGCACGAGCGGGACATCAGCCACTCCTCCGTGGAGCGCGTCATCCTGCCCGACAGCACCATCCTGGCGGACTACCTGCTGGTCCGCACCGCCGAGATCCTGGAGGGCCTCCGCGTCTTTCCGGAGCGGATGCGCCGGAACCTGGAGGCCACCCGCGGCGTGATCTTCTCGCAGCAGGTCCTGCTGGCCCTGGCCCGGGCCGGCGTGGCGCGCGAGGCCGCCTACCGGATTGTGCAGCGCCACGCCATGCGCGCCTGGGAGGAGGGGGAGGACTTCAGGGCCCTGCTCCTGACAGACCCCGAGGTGGCGGGTGTCCTCCCGCCGGCCGACGTTGAAAAGTGTTTTGACCTGGGGTATCATCTCGCCCACGTGGATGCCATCTACGCCCGCATCGGCCTCGCCCCGGACGCCCGCCCCGCCTGAAGGCCGCGCCCCGGGCCGTGTCTGGGGCGCCTTCCCGTGCTCTCCGGTTTGTGGTTGGTCGTGCCCGGCCCCGGGACGGCGTGTGCCGTGCGGCGGCGCGGGGGAGGGAAGTTCTGTGGAGAAGCTGCGCAAGCTATACGAGGGCAAGGCCAAGATCCTCTACGAGACGGCGGACCACGACCTGCTGATCCAGCACTTCAAGGACGACGCCACCGCCTTCAACGCGGCCAAGCGGGGGACCATCCTCCGGAAGGGCGTCCTCAACAACCAGATCTCCACCCGGGTCTTTCAGCACCTGGAGGGACAGGGCATCCCCACCCACTTCGTCCGTTCGCTCTCGGACCGGGACATGCTGGTCCGGCGCCTGGAGATCATCCTCATCGAGGTGGTGGTGCGGAACACGGTGGCGGGCAGCCTGGCCAAGCGGCTGGGGCTGGAGGAGGGGACGCCGCTGCCCAGCCCGATCCTGGAGTTCTATTACAAGAGCGACGCCCTGGGCGACCCCATGATCAACGATGACCACATTCGCTTCCTGGGCCTGGCGTCGCCGGCCGAGGTGCAGGCCATCCGGGAGCAGGCCCTGAAGATCAACGCGGCCCTGCTCCAGTTCCTCGCCCAGCGGGACATCCTGCTGGTGGACTTCAAGGTGGAGTTCGGCCGGCACCACGGCAGGATGCTGCTGGGGGACGAGATCACCCCCGACGGCTGCCGCCTGTGGGACCGCTCCACCCGCGAGAAGATGGACAAGGACCGCTTCCGCCGCGACCTGGGCCGCGTCGAAGAAGCCTATCAGGAAGTGCATCGCCGCGTCTGCGGCGCCTGACCCGGGCGGCGGGGCGTTCGCGGTTTGCGGTTCGCCGTTCCCGGTTGGGAGAACCGCGAACCGCGAACTGTGAACCGCGAACCGGGACCTGGGATCGGTATGATCGAAGCGTGCGTCTACGTCACCTTGAAGAAAGGGGTCCTGGACCCCCAGGGGGACACGGTGCGGTCCGCTCTGGAGGCGCTGGGCTTCGCGGGTGTGGCGGACCTGCGCATCGGCAAGTTCATGGTCCTCACCCTCGAGAACGGGCCCCGCGCCGAGGTCGAGGCCCGGGTCCACGAGATGTGCCGGCAGCTCTTGGCGAACCCGGTGATCGAGGATTACCGGTTCGAGCTGTCCGAGGTCGGGCAGGGGCTCCCCGCGGGGAAGAGGCCGTGAAGGTCGGCGTGCTCGTCTTCCCCGGCTCATGGAGTCACGACGACTTCCTGTGGGTCTTCCGGGAGGTGCTGGGCGTGGCGGCCGAGCCGGTGTGGCACAAGGCGACCTCGGTGGCCGGGTTCGATGCCCTGGTCCTGCCCGGCGGCTTCGCCCACGGCGACTACCTGCGAGCCGGCGCCATCGCCCGCTTCTCGCCCGTCATGCCGGCCGTGCGGCGGTTCGCCGAGGCCGGCGGGCCCGTGCTGGGGAGCTGCAACGGGTTCCAGATCCTGTGCGAGGCCGGCCTCCTGCCCGGCGCGCTGCTGCGCAACGACTCGCTGCAGTACCGCTGCCAGTGGGTGCACCTGCGCGTGGAGAACCCGGACACGGCCTTCACGCCCGGCGCCCATCGCGGGCAGGTACTGGCCATGCCCATCTCGCACGGCGAGGGCCGCTACGTCGCCGATCCCGGCACGCTCCGCGCGATGAACGACCGCGGCCAGATCGTCCTCCGCTACAGCGCGCCGGACGGGCGCCTGGTGAACGCGGCCAACCCCAACGGCTCCCTGGACCACGTCGCCGGGATCGTGAGCGAGCGGGGGAACGTCTTCGGCCTCATGCCCCACCCGGAACGGGCCGCTGAGGCGGCCCTGGGTGGCACCGACGGCCTCGCCATGCTGGGCGCCCTGGCGGCCGAGCGCCAGCCCGCACCCGCCCGCTGAGCCCCCGTGGCCGAGCCGCCCCTCACCCCCGACTTGGTGGCCCAGCACGGGCTCACGCCCGAGGAGTTCGCCCGGGTCTGCGCCATCCTGGGGCGCGACCCCACCTTCACCGAGCTGGGCATCTTCTCCGTCATGTGGTCGGAACACTGCAGCTACAAGAGCTCGAAGATCTATCTGAAGGAACTGCCCACGGGGGGCCCCCGCATCCTCCAGGGCCCCGGCGAGAACGCCGGCGTGGTGGACGTGGGGCACGGCCTCGCCCTGGTGTTCAAGATGGAGAGCCACAACCACCCGTCCTTCATCGAGCCGTACCAGGGCGCGGCCACCGGCGTCGGCGGCATCATCCGGGACATCTTCACCATGGGCGCGCGCCCCATGGCCCTGATGGACTCGCTCCGCTTCGGGCCGCCGGCATCGGGCAAGAACCGGTACCTCATGGGCGGCGTGGTCTCCGGCATCGCAGGGTACGGAAACGCGGTGGGAGTGCCCACGGTGGGGGGCGAGCTGTGCGTGGCGGACTGCTACAGCCAGAACCCCCTGGTGAACGTGCTCTGCGTGGGCGTCGCGCCGCGGGACCGCATCTTCCTGGCCCGCGCCGGCGGCGCGGGCAACCCCGTGTTCTACGTGGGGGCGCGCACGGGGCGGGATGGCATCCACGGGGCCACCATGGCCTCCGAGGCCTTCGACGAGACCTCGGCCGAGCGCCGCCCCACGGTGCAGGTGGGCGACCCCTTCAAGGAGAAGCTCCTCATCGAGGCCTGCCTCGAGGTCATGGCCACGGACGCCCTGGTGGGCATCCAGGACATGGGGGCGGCCGGCCTCACCTGCTCCTCCTGCGAGATGGCCAGCCGGGGCGGCACCGGCATCGAGCTGGACCTGGACCGGGTGCCGCGCCGCGAGACGGGGATGACCCCCTACGAGCTGATGCTCTCGGAGTCGCAGGAGCGGATGCTCATGGTGGTGCGGCGCGATCGTGTGGAGACGGTGCGCGCCGTCTTCGCCAAGTGGGACCTGGAGGCCGTGGAGGTGGGGCGTGTCACGGACGACGGCCTGCTCCGCGTCCGCGACGGCGGCCGGGTGGTGGCCGAGATTCCCGCCCACGCGCTGGCGGAGGAGGGGCCGGTCTACCACCGCCCCGTCGCCCGCCCGGCGTACCTGGACGCGGCGTGGGCCTTCGACCCCGCGGCGGTGCCGCCGCCGGCGGATCCGGGCGGGGCCCTGCGTCGCCTGCTGGCCTCGCCCACCGTCGCCAGCAAGCGGTCCGTGTGGCGCCAGTACGACCACATGCTGTTCCTGAACACGCTGGTCCTGCCGGGGGCGGACGCGGCGGTGCTGCGCCTCAAGGGCACGCCCCTGGCCCTGGCCGTTTCCACCGACGGCAACGGCCGTTACGTCTACCTGGACCCGCGCCAGGGCGCCCGGCTGGCCGTGGCCGAGGCGGCCCGCAACGTCTCCTGCGCCGGGGCCACGCCGCTGGCCGTCACCAACTGCCTGAACTTCGGGAGTCCCGAGCGCCCCGACGTGATGTGGCAGTTCGCCGAGGTGGTGCGCGGCATGGGCGAGGCGTGCCGCGCCCTGGGCACCCCGGTGACGGGCGGCAACGTGAGCTTCTACAACGAGACCTCGGGCCAGCCCATTTACCCCACACCCATCATCGGGATGGTGGGGCTGCTGGAGGACGCGGGGCGGGCCGCCGGCCAGGGATTCCGCGCTGAGGGAGACGCGATCCTGCTGCTGGGCGAGGTGGGCGACGAGCTGGGGGCCAGCGAGTACCTGGCCGTGGTCCACGGCATCGTGGCGGGCCGCCCGCCACGGCTGGACCTGGACCGCGAGCGCGCCGTGCAGGCCAGTTGCCGGGCCCTGATCGCCGAGGGCATCGCGCGGTCGGCCCACGACGCCAGCGACGGCGGGCTGGCCGTGGCCGTGGTGGAGTGCGGCCTGACGGCCTCGGCCGGCCCGTTCAGGTCCGGAGAGACGCCGGGAGGCCCCCTGGGGGCGGACGTGACGCTGCCCGGCGCCGCGCGCCCCGACGCCCTGCTGTTCGGCGAGTCGGCCTCGCGCATCCTGGTGACGGTGCGCCCGGAGGACGAGGCGCGCGCCCTGGGCGTGGCGCGGTCCCACGGCGCCCCCTGCGCCCCCATCGGCCGCGTCATCGCGGATCGCTTCCGGATCGCCGCCGGCGCCGCCCGCATCGACCTGCCCGTGGCCGAGGCCGCGGACCTCTGGGAGAACGCCCTGGAGCGCTGCTGAGGGCGCCATCCGCCATCCGCCGGTGGTGACCGAAAGCGAAGGGCGAAAGGCCGGCGGCGAAAGGCGAGGAGAGCATGAAGACCATCGAGATCGGGATCCTGGGCTTCGGCACCGTCGGGTCGGGCGTGGTCAAGCTCCTGGCAGAGAGCGGCGCCCGGTTCGAGCGGAAGATCGGGGCCCGCCTGCGCATCCGCCGCATCGCGGTGCGCGACCTGGAACGGTCCCGCCCCGTGGAGGTGGACCCGAAGCTCCTCACCACCAACCCGGCCGAGGTGCTGGGCGATCCGGCCATCCACGTCGTGGTGGAGGTGATGGGCGGCACGGAGCCGGCGCGGGCCTACTGCCTGGAGGCCCTGGAGAAGGGCAAGCACGTGGTCACGGCCAACAAGGCCCTCCTGGCCATGCACGGTGTGGCGCTGTACCGCGCCGCCGCCGACCACCGGGTGGACCTGGGGGTCGAGGCCAGCGTGTGCGGCGGGATCCCCGTGATCCGCCTCCTGAAGGAGGGGCTGGTGGCCAATCGGATCACCAGCCTGATGGGCATCATCAACGGCACCTGCAACTACATCCTCACCAAGATGACCGAGGAGGAGCGTCCCTTCGCCGAGGTGCTGGCCGCCGCCCAGGCCAGGGGCTACGCCGAGGCCGACCCCAGCCTGGACGTGGGCGGGATCGACGCGGCCCACAAGCTGCAGATCCTGGCCTCCATCGCCTACGACACGGTGATCCCCTTCGACCAGATCTTCGTGGAGGGGATCGAGGGCGTGACGCCGGCCGACATCGCCTACGCGCGCGAGCTGGGCTACCGGATCAAGCTGCTGGCCATCGCCAAGGAGAGCGGGGGCGAGCTGGAGGTGCGCGTGCACCCCACCCTGATCCCCGCGGACCACCAGCTCGCGTCCGTCGGCGGCGTCTACAACGCCATCTGGCTCCACGGGGACGCGGTGGGGTCCCAGATGTTCTCGGGCCGCGGCGCGGGGCAGATGCCCACGGCGTCCGCCGTGGTGAGCGACATCGTCGAGGTGGCCACCAACATCGTCTACCGCCGGCCCTCCCGCCCCTCGCCCCTGGCCCTGCCCATGGAGGCCGGGGACCTGCGCCTGCGGGATATGGCCAAGGTGCGGAGCTGCCATTACCTGCGCGTCATGGCCATCGACAAGCCCGGCGTCCTCTCCAAGGTCTCCGGCATCCTGGGCGACCACAACATCAGCATCGCCTCGGTGATCCAGAAGGGCCGCGGGGCCCAGGCCGCCGTCCCCGTGGTGTTCATGACCCACACCGCCATGGAGGGCGACATGCGCAAGGCCCTGCGCATGATCGACCACCTGGACATGGTGACGCAGCAGACCACCTGCATCCGCGTCGAGGGCGACGAAGACTAGCCGGGCCGCCGGCCCGGGGTTCACCGTTCGCGGTTCACCGTTCGCGGGCTGGCGGGGGTGGACCGGGGGGTCGGTGGTGGACTCCAACGAAGCCGGTGCGTCCCTTGGGAACCGCGAACCGTGAACCGCGAACCGCGAACGGGGTAAAGGGAATGGGTTGGCGTGGGGTGATCGAGGAGTATCGGGCGCACCTGCCGGTGACGGCGGCGACGCCGGTGGTGACGCTGCTGGAGGGCAACACGCCCCTGATCCCCGCCTGCCGCCTGGCCGAGGCGCTGGGGTCCCCCTGTCCCATCTACCTCAAGTTCGAGGGGGTGAATCCCACCGGCTCCTTCAAGGACCGGGGGATGACCCTGGCCATCAGCAAGGCCGTGGAGGCGGGGTCGCGGGCCGTGATCTGCGCCTCCACCGGGAACACCTCGGCCTCGGCCGCCGCCTACGCCGCCCGGGCCGGTGTGCGTGCCTTTGTCCTCATCCCCGAGGGCAAGATCGCCCGGGGCAAGCTCTCGCAAGCGGTCCTCCACGGCGCCACCGTCCTGCAGATCCGCGGCAGCTTCGACGAGGCGCTGGCCGTGGTGCGCGAAGTGGCCGCCGGGCACCCCGTGGCCCTGGTCAACTCCGTGAACCCCTTCCGCCTGGAGGGGCAGAAGACGGGGGCCTTCGAGGTGTGCGACCAGCTCGGCGGCCCACCCGACTGGCACTTCATCCCGGTGGGCAACGCCGGCAACATCACCGCCTACTGGCGCGGCTACAAGGAATACCAGGAGGCCGGGAAAATCTCGCGCCTGCCCCGCATGATGGGCTGGCAGGCCGAGGGGGCGGCCCCCCTGGTGCGCGGCCACGTGGTGCAGGAGCCCGAGACGGTGGCCACCGCCATCCGCATCGGCAACCCGGCGAGCTGGAAGGGGGCCGTGGAGGCGGTGGAGCAGTCCAAGGGCGCCATCGACATGGTGTCGGACGAGGCCATCCTCACCGCCTACCGCCAGCTCGCCGAGCTGGAAGGGGTCTTCTGCGAGCCGGCCTCGGCCGCCGCGGTGGCCGGCCTGGCCCAGTGGCTCCAGCGCGAGCGCCCCCCCGCCGACGCCCGCATCGTCTGCGTCCTCACCGGCCACGGCCTCAAGGACCCCGATACCGCCATCACCCTCGCCCCCCGCCCCCGCACCATCCCCGCCAGCACCGACGCCCTGATCAAGGCCATCGGCCTGTAACCGGCCGCGCGATTCCCGTGCAGGCGTCAAGCGCGCCGGCCCGGTTCTCCAACGGCCCTCTCGGCTCACCCGGCGGGAAGGATTGGCGCCCGTGGGTTCATGGGTAACGCGTGCGGCCGGGGATATCACGCCGGAGGCGGACGCTGTTGAGGGCGGGGGCCGGACCCCGGGACGGGGCCGCGGGGATCGAACCGAAGGCGTTGGTGGGCCGTTTCGCGGCGGGTCAGGCCATGTGGCGGCCGGCGACGCGGCCGCTGAAGAGGCTGGGGCCGAACATGGTGCCCTCCAGGCCGGCGCGGCCGTTGATGCGGCCGCCGGCCATGCCGGCCACCTCGCCCGCGGCGAACAGCCCCGGGATCGCCCGGTCCTGGCGATCGAGCACCTGGCAGGACAGGTCGGTGCGGACGCCGCCCAGGTTCTTGCGCGCCAGCGGGAAGAACTGGATGGCGTAGAAGGGCGGCTCGGACAGCGGCTCCACGCCGCGCAGCGAGCGGCCGAAGTCGGGGTCCTTCTCCAGCCCGGCGGCCAGCATCCGGTGGTGGGCCGTGAGGGTCTCGCGCAGGGTCCCGGCGTCCAGGCCGGCGGATGCGGCGAGGGCCTCGGGCGTGTCCCCCCGGGCGACGAAGGGCGAGTCGTCCAGGAGCTGCTGCACGCGGTCGCGCCGCGGCGCCGTGCCGTTCCGGTAGCGCGGGTCGGCCACGTGATACCGCGCCGCGATCCGCGCGTCGATGACGGACCAGCAGGTGGCGGGCCGCTGCCGCAGCAGGGCCGCGGCGCCGGTGGCGCCGCCCCGCAGGTCCTCGTTGTGGAACCGGCGGCCCTGCCGGTTCACCCACACGTCGCCCTCCAGGCCCCGGCAGACCAGGCCGCGCAGGCCGGCCGGGTCCTGGTAATCGGGGGTGGCGTAGGGGTACATCCAGACGGCGTCCATGTTCACGAACTGGGCGCCGATCCGCTCCAGGATGGCGTGGCCGTCGCCGCGCGCGCCCTCGCCGCCGCCCAGCAGGATCCGGGTGTCCGGCGGCAGGTGCCCGGCATGCCGCCGCACCATCTCCAGGTTGTTGTTGAATCCGCCCGAGGCGATCAACACCGCCCCGGCCCGGACTTCGACGGGGCCCTCGGGGCCTTGGGCCAGGACGCCGGCCGCGCGCCCGCCCGCGGTGACGAGGTCGGTCACCCGCGTCCGGGGACGCCAGCCAATGCGCGGCTCGGCCCGGGCGGCCCGCTCCAGCGCGCGGATCACGCCCAGCCCGCCGTCGCGCGGCGCATGCCAGCGGGGCGCGCGGTTGCCTTCCTGCCAGTCCACCCGGATCCACTCGACGCCGAGGCCCGCCAGCCAGCCGTAGAGGTCCTTCACGCCGTCCTCGACATAGCGCCGGGCCCATTCCCCATCCACCGCGTCCCCGCCCCAGGCGAGCCAGTCTTCCAGCGCCCGGTCGGGCGAGTCCCGGATGCCGAGACGCTCCTGCAGGGGCGAGCCTGCGATGAACGTCCCGCCGCCGGAGGTTCTCGCGGCCCCGCCGGCCTCGGCCGCCGGATCGAGGACCAGCACCTGCGCCCCCCGCCCGGCCGCCTCCAGGGCCGCCGCGATGCCGGCCCCGCCGGCCCCGACGACCACGACATCCGTCTTCATGCCTCCTCCGGAGCGACCGAGGGATGGACCAGCATCCTGCCTCTCCGACGGCCCGTTCCCTCCCGCGGCCGGGAAGGAGCCGCCACCGTCACCTTCCACATGCCACAGGTCGACCCTCCTCGTCAACTCAGCCTCCGCCCCTGCCCAGAAGATCGTCCGACAGTTCGAATGTTCGGGTGTTCCCGGTGCCGGCCCGGGCCGGGGGCCGGACCCCCAACGCGCCATTTTCATGCTGCCTGGTGCGGGCATGGCCGGGGGGGAGGCGACAGAGGCCGTCTTGCGGGTGTGGAGGTTGCCGGCCGTCTGCGGTTGCGCCGCCGACGGCAGGCACGGTATAAGGTGGCCCGCCGGGTCGACCCGGCGCCCGGCCGGGCGTCCCGGATGGAACCCACTCCGGCGTCCACATCGCCCTGGGCCCTCGCATCGGAGTGCCTCGATGCCCACCTCGCGTTCGAGCACAACCCGCGCGGCCATCACCAGGACGGAGCGGTTCTCGCCCGGCCGCGGGCGACGTGGCGCGACCCTCCTCCCCGGTCGTGTCGCCCTGGTGACGGGGGCCTCCCGGGGGATCGGGCGGGCCATCGCGCTTGCCCTCGCCCGCCAGGGGGCCTACGTCTTCGTGAACTACCGAAAGGACCGGCGGGGCGCAGAGGAGGCCGTGGCTCGGTTGCGCGAGGCCGGGGGGAACGGAGAGGCGGCCCGGGCAGACGTGCGGCGGCCGGGCGAGGTGGCGCGCCTGTTCGCCCGGGTGCGACGGAGGTGCGGGCGCCTGGACATCCTCGTGAGCAATGCGGGTGTCGCGCCCCGGGCGCCCGGGGTGGAGCGGGTTTCCCCGGCGGCCTGGCGCGACACCTTGGCCACGAACCTGACGGGGGCCTTCCTGTGCACCCGGGCGGCGGCGCCTCTGATGCGCCGGCAGCGCTTCGGCCGGATCATCTACATCGGCTCCCTGGCCGGGTTGCGGGGCGGCACCATCGGCCCCCACTACGCGGCCTCCAAGGCGGGCCTCATGGGCCTCATGCAGTGGACGTTTCGCGAGGTGGCCCGGTATCGGACGACGGTGAACGTGGTCGCGCCGGCCTTCGTCATCACGGCGCTCACGGCCGGTGCGTACCGGACGGCGGCCGCCCGCGCCCTCATGGCCGCGCGCGTCCCGGTGGGGCGGCCCTGTACGCCCGAGGAGGTGGCCGCCGTCGTGGCGTTCTTGGCGGGCCCGGACGCCGGCTACATCACGGGGGAATGGATCACCATGGCGGGCGGGCGCTAGTCTCCCGAGTCAGAAGTCCCTGGACGGCTCGTGCCCATGCTCGTGCCCATGCCCGGGCCTGACTCCGGAAGTATCCTTTCCCGCGAACGGTTGCGCTGGAAGCCTGGTGTACGGTCGAGCACGGGCACGGAATCTGAAGCGTAATTCGGATCAAGAGGACCGACGAAAGGCGACGGAACAGGCGATCGCTTCGGACGTGCCGGCGAGCGGCACCCTTGACACGGCGTTCGCCGGGGAAGTATTGTGACGCGGCTTCATCATTCGTGAAGGATTTCCGTCGCGCAGCGGCCCCGGGATCCGAGGCCGGCCAGCGCCGAGGGATGGGCGTTCCGGCGAGGGAGCCGCCCGCCACATCGTCCGGTGAAGGCACGCCCGTCGGGGAGACCAGCAACCACCAAGAAGGGGTGTGAGGATGGGGAGAGTTCCGTACGGCATCGGCGCCACGGACTTCCAGGCGGGGATCAATTTCGAGCGGATGCGGCGGGAGCGCCTGGCCCGGGCGCAGGCCGCGCTGAAGCGCCACGGCATCGCCGCCGCCCTGTTCGTGCGGCACGAGAACATCCGCTACACGACGGCGGTGCGGGGGCACGCCTTCGCCCCGCAGCTCGTGTACGCCCTGGTGTTCGCCGAGCACGAACCCATCGTGTACGACCTTGGCGACCAGCTCGAACAGCAGAAGATGTACTGCCCCTGGATCCGCCCGGAGAACCTGCGGTTCTCCTATTGCTGGCTGGATTCCATCGGTGGCCGGGAGGCGGCCCGCGGGGAGGCGGCGAAGTTCGCGGAGGCCATCGTGCGGGACCTGAAGGCGCGCGGGCTCCACGGGGAGAAGTTCGGCGTCGACGTGCTGGACGAGGCGGGGCGCCAGGCGCTGCAATCTCTGGGGGTGCAGATCGTCGATGCCAAGCCCGCCATCATGGAGGCCCGCCGCTGCAAGACCGCGGACGAGATCGCCTGCCTCGAGACGGTCGCCGCCATCACGAACGCGGGGTACATGAGCTTCATGTCGTTCAAGCCCGGCCAGCGCGAACGGGACGGGGGCGCGGCCATGTACGATGCCATGATGCGGGCGGGTGCCGAGTTCGTCTCCGGGGGCGTGCGGGCCGGCCGGAACACGTTCGACGTCTACCATTTCGGGAACACCGACCAGATCGTCGACCCCGGGGATCTGGTCCAGGTGAACACGTGCGGGACGATCTATGCCGGGTACAAGGCCTGCCTCTATCGCAGTTTCATCGTGGGCCGGAAGCCCAACGACCGGGAGCGGGATTGGTACACGCGCTGCCATGACCGTGTCTACGGCATCATCGAGCGGATCCGGCCCGGCGCGACCACGGCCGACGCGGCCAAGGCCCTCCTGCCCGCCAGCACATGGGGCTACACGGCGGAGCAGCCGCTGCTGGTGGCGGAGGTCGGCCACGGGATCGGGATGACGTACGAAGAGCCCGTGATCAGCCGGCTCTGGTCGTTCGATCATCCCCAGACCTTCGAGCCCGGCATGGTCGTCGCCGTCGAGTGCCGGGAGGGGGAGTCGGGCTACGGGGGGGTTCGCCTGGAGGAGATGGTGCTGGTCACGGAGACGGGACGCCGGGTCCTCAACACCTGGCCCGCCGAGGAAATCGTACCCGTCGGGGTGCTTGCGGGGTGAGGGAATGGGCCGAAGGGAGGAGGAGGGACGAGAGATGAGGATGTCGCGCTGGGTCATACCGTCCGTTCTCGCGCTGGGGGGGGTCTTGACGGTGATCTCGTTGACGCCGGGAGAGCTGTTTCTCCCTGCCGGCGCGGCCGCCGAGGGGAAGCTGGTGCGCATCACTGTGGCGCGCGGCGTCAGCCACCTGGCCCTCTGGGGGATCGGCCCGTTCGCGGCGAAGTATGGGCTGCGGACGGAGGTGATCGACACGAACACCAATGCGGAGATGCAGCGCTACATCCAGGCCGGCCAGGTGGAAGTGGGCGCGCTGGGATACCAGAGCGCGGCCATCATGGCCGAGCAGAACGTGGGCACCATCAAGGTCATCGCCGGCATCTACAACAGCGGACAGAATCTGATCGTCCGGAAGGGCGTCGAGCTGAAGTCGTGGAAGGACCTGGAGGGCAAGCGGGTCGGGCGGCCCCCCGGGACCTACGTCGGGATCCTGTTCGCCCTGGCGGCGCAGACCAATGGGGTCGATCTGGCCAAGGTCACCCTCGTCAACACGACGGCCGTGGGGACCGCCGAGCTCCAGGCCCTCAAGAACGGAGACCTGGACGGTCTGCTCCTCTGGTCGCCGGTCATTGACAGGGCGGTGGTGGAAGGCTATGCCTATTATCCGCCGTGTTGCGACATCAGCTCCACGAGGGAATACGGGGGAGGGAACCAGGTCCTGGGGGCCAATACGGATTTCCTGAAGGACCGGCAGACGGTGGTGAACTTCCTGAAGGCCTTCGTGGAGGCGAAGGAGTTCTATGAGAAGAACCGCGAGAAGGCGATAGAGGTCATCACCCAGTACACCGGTGTGGGGAAGGACGTGGTCACCGAGGCGCTGAAGCATTCCACCTGGGAGTCCCGCGTCGACATCCAGACGGCGATGAACGTCGCCAGGCAGGGGCCGAAATTCGGGTTCACCAAGGCGGACATGAGCGGAAAGGTGGCCGGGTACTTCGACCTGAGCTTCCTGGCCCAGGCGACGGGAAAGCCCGTGGATCAGCTTACCAGCTTCGGCCGGTAACGGCGGCCGGGAGCGACCGCGGGACGAGTGATGCCCGGACGAGCTGTCGCAAGGGTGGGTCCGAGCTGGGTGGCGGGCATCCTCCCACGGTGGCCCTATGGCCGGAAGCGTACGCTTCGGCGGTTCGTGCCGCCGCTGGCTCTCCTGGGGGCGTGGCAGGTGGCGTCCGCACTCGCCCTGGTCGATCCAAGCTTCATCCCGGGCCCCGGCACGGTTCTTCGTGCGTGGTGGCAGTGGATGTTCGGGGAGCGGGCCGCGCTCTCGTGGTACTCTGGAACGTGGTTCGAGTACGTCTATCTCAGCGCCCGGCGCGTCCTGATCGGGTTCGGCATTGCCGCGCTGGTCGGAACGATGGTGGGGATCCTGGTGGGCTGGTACGAGCTCATGGCGGACCTCATCGACCCGATCGTGCAATGGCTCCGGCCCATCCCCATGACGGCATGGCTTCCGTTCGCGACGTTCCTCTTCGGGATTCGCGAGGGGGCGGCCATCTTCCTTATCAGCATGGGGGCCTTCTATCCCATCGTCGTCAATTGTACCGCGGGGGCCGAGCAGACTCCGAAGAACCTGGTCCGGGCCGCGCTGATGCTGGGAACTCCCCCCCGCAAACTGCTGCTCCGCGTCGTCCTGCCGTCTGCGCTCCCATTCGTCTTCACCGGCCTCCGGTTGGGGATCGGCATCGGGTGGGTGCTGGTGATCGTCGTGGAGATGCTGGCGGTGAAGGGGGGGATCGGCTACGCCATGTGGACGGCCTATCAGTTCGTCCGGATCGATCTGATCCTGGCCTCCATGTTCACCATCGGGATCCTCGGCCTGGCGTCCGATCGGCTCTTGCTGGTGGTCAGCCGGCGGGTACTGCGGTGGAGCAGCGGTCTCAAGGCGCGCTAGCCGGAGGGGCCGGCGGGATCGAATGCCGGTCCGTCCGGAAGACGTATCGGGACCTCTCCGGGGGAACGGAGGTCCTGGCGCTGGACGGACTGTCGCTGGACATCGCGCCGCGGGAGTTCCTGACTCTCCTGGGCCCCAGCGGCTGCGGGAAGTCCACGCTGCTGAATATCATCGCCGGCTTCGAGAAGCCGGACTCGGGGGCCGTGTGGCTCGATGGACGTCCCATCGAACGCCCCGGTCCGGACCGCGGGGTCGTGTTCCAGGACTACACCCTGTTTCCGTGGCTTACCGTCCAGCGGAACGTGGAGTACGGGCTGCGGGAAAAGGGGTTGAGCGCCGCGGAGGCGGCAGGGGTCGCCAGACACTTCCTGGAGTTGGTGGGCCTGGCCGGGTTCGAACAGCGATATCCCCATGAGCTATCGGGGGGCATGAAGCAACGCGTGGCGCTCATCCGGGTCCTCGCCATCGACCCCCAGATCCTGCTGATGGACGAGCCCTTCGCGGCCGTGGACGCGCAGACGCGGGCGATCCTCCAGGAAGAACTGCAGCGCCTGTGGCTGCAGACCCGCAAGACCGTGGTGTTCGTGACGCACAGCGTGGACGAGGCCATCTACCTGGCCGACCGGGTGGCCGTGATGACGGCTCGGCCGGGGGTGGCGAAGGCGGTGGTGCCGATCCAGCTCCCCAGGCCACGCGATGCCACATCCGATGCCTTCAACGCGTATCGGCGGGATATCACACGGCTGATCGAGGTGGAGGCGCGGAAGGTGTTCTCCACATGACGTGCCCCCCGTTCGGTTGCACCAGTTGCCCCGTGATGTAGGCCGCCCGATCGCTCGAGAGGAAATCCACGACGGCCGCCACCTCCCACCCGTCTGGAGGGACCACGTCACGTCTCGGCGGCGGGGGCCGGAACGGAATGGCCGCGGACCGATACCCCTTCATCGCACTACCCGGCGGGTTCGGGACCCCGGACGAGATCTTCGCGACGGCCACGCTGATCCAGAGGCGCAAGATCGAGAAGTTCCCGCTGGTGTTTATCGGGAGGGAGTTCTGGTGCCCGCTGAGAGGCTTCCTGGCGGATGACCTGGTGAAAGCCGGGACCAGCGATTCGGCCGACCTGGCGTGCATCACCGCCCCGGACTCGCCGGGCGAGGCCGTCGGGTCCGTCACCGAGGTGGCGATGCGCCGGTTCCTCCGCGAGTGAAGGGGGAGGGCGAGGAGTCATCCCATGAGTCAGAAGACCAGGCACCACCGGGCCGACCTCAAGGCCATCGCCCACCGGGCCATGCGCGATCGGGGCCTGCTGCCGGACTTCTCGGCGGCGGTGCTGGGCGAGGTCGGCAGGCTGCAGGCGGCGACCGCCGACGGAGACGCCGGGGCGCGGGATCTGCGCGCGCTGCTCTGGTGTTCCATCGACAACGACGACTCGCGCGACCTGGACCAGCTCACGGTGGCGGAGCCGTTGCCCGGCGGCGCGGTGAATATCCTCGTGGCCATCGCGGATGTGGACGCGCTCGTCAAGAAGGCCTCGGCCATCGACGGCCACGCCCGCCACAACACCACCTCGGTGTACACGGCGGCCGAGGTCTTCCCCATGCTGCCCGAGCGGCTCTCCACCGACCTCGCCTCGCTCGGCGAAGGGGAGGACCGGATGGCCATGGTCGTCGAGATGGCCGTCCAGGAGAGCGGCGAGGTCGGGGACGCCACCCTCTATCGGGCGACGGTGCGGAACCACGCCAAGCTGGCCTACAAGGGGGTCGCCGCGTGGCTCGACGGAACGGGGCCGATCCCGGACCGGGCGGCGGCGGTGCCCGGCATGGAGGCCCAACTGCGGCTGCAGGACGACGTGGCGCAGCGGCTGAAGGACCTGCGCCACCGCCACGGGGCGCTGACCCTGGAGACCATCCAGGCGCGGCCGGTGTTCGTCGGGGATGTGCTCGCCGACCTGGAGGTGGAGCAGACCAACCGCGCCAGGACCATCATCGAAGATTTCATGGTCGCGGCGAACGGGGTGACGGCCCGGTATCTGCGGGGGCGGGGCTTCCCGTCGTTCCGCCGCGTCCTGCGCTCCCCCCAGCGGTGGGAGCGGATCGTGGAGCTGGCGGCGGGGCTCGGCGAGCGCCTCCCCCCGGAGCCCGACGCGGGCGCGCTCGAGGCCTTCCTGGCGAGGCGCCGGCGGGCCGACCCGCTGCGCTTCCCGGACCTGTCGCTCGCCGTGGTCAAGCTGATGGGGCGGGGCGAGTACCTGGCGGAGTTCCCAGGAGGGGAAAGCCCCGGCCACTTCGGGCTGGCGGTGCCGACGTACACGCACTCCACCGCGCCCAACCGGCGCTTCCCGGACCTGATCACGCAGCGCCTGCTCAAGGCCGCCCTGGCGGGGGCCCCGGTCCCGTACGGGAACGCCGAGCTGCAGGGGCTGGCTGGCCATTGCACGGAGGCGGAGGACAGCGCGAACAAGGTGGAGCGGCAGGTGGGGAAGTCCGCCGCCGCCCTGCTGCTGGAGCCCCGCATCGGGCAGCGGTTCGACGCCATCGTGACGGGGGCCTCGCCCAAGGGGACGTGGGTCCGCATCCTGCATCCGCCCGTCGAGGGCAAGCTGGTGCACGGTTTCGAGGACCTGGACGTGGGCGACCGCGTGCGCGTCGAGCTGATCGGCACCGACGTGGACCGGGGATTCATCGACTTCGCGCGGGCCGGCGGCTAGCCGGGCTACCGAAGAGGACCCGGCGTCTTCCCGCGCCGCCGACAGTGCGGCAGCGGATGGGGGGGGCGGGGCCGGCGCAGAAGAACGGGACGGAGTGGCCGGCCTCACACGCGCCGGGGCAACCCCGCCATCTCGCGCAGCACCTCGATGAAGGCGACGGAGTCTCGCTCGGCCAGGCCTCGCTGGGAGGCGGCCTGGACCACCTGCGACCAGAGGCTCGTCAATAGCATGGGGGCGCCCAGCCGGCTGCCCTCCTCGAGCATGAGGCGGGAATCCCTCAGGGAGATCCGGACCAGGCCCTCGGGGGCGTATTCGCCGTGCAGCATCTTGGGGCCCTTGTCGGTCATCGTCTTGGAGCTACACGCGGCGTCCTGCAGCACAGCCAGCAGGTTCTCCCCGGCCACCCCCGCCTTCATCCCGAGGACGAGCCCCTCCGCCAGCGCGAGGCGGTTTCCGGCGAGGATCAAATTGATGATGAGCTTGGTCATCGAGCCGGCACCCACGGGGCCCATCCGGTAGGCCGCGCGGCTGATGGCCTGGAAGTAGGGCCGGCAGGCCTCGAAGTCCTCCGGCGCCCCGCCGGCGATGATGACCAGGTCCTTCTTCCGGGCCATGGCGCTGGTCCCGCTCACGGCCGCATCGAGGAACCGGAGGCCGCGCCCGGCGAGGTCCGCGCCGAGCCCTTCCGAGTCCTGCGGCCGCGACGTGGTGGTATCGACGAGGATCGCCCCTTCCCCCGCGCCGTCCGCGATACCGTTCGGCCCGAGCACGGCGGTGCGGACGATCTCGCTGGTGGGCAGGGAGGTCAGGATCCACCGCACCCCCCGCGCCGCCGCCGCCGGCGAGGCCACCGGGTTCCCGCCCCGCGCGGCGAATTCGTCCATGCGCTTCGCGTCCACGTCGAACCCCTGCACCTGGAAGCCCGCCTGCAGCAGGTGGTGCGCGAAGGTGCTTCCCATGAGGCCCACACCCACGATCCCGACCCGTTCGCCCATGCCGTCGTCCTCCGGAGAAAGGCCCGAGGGCCGTTCCCGATCGCCTCCGGCCCCGGCGGGCGGCGGTGGCGAAGCGGGTCCAGACCCTCGTGCCAACAGCGTCCGGCGCCCTGGTGATGTCGCCGTCCATCACACGGGCGACGGTCGCCCCCGCCGGCCTCGGCGGGTTGTGCCGGTAAAGGTAGAAGGAGAAACCTGTGGGCGGCAAGCACAAAATGCGCGCGGGGGTCCGGGGGGAACGCGCGGGCGCGGGGGAGCAGGGGGGCAGGCGGCGTTTGACTTCACGCGGGTTTTTTGGTACGAATACCGTTCCGTTTGCGGGAGTAGCTCAGTGGTAGAGCATCGCCTTGCCAAGGCGAGGGTCGCGGGTTCAAATCCCGTCTCCCGCTCCAATGAAATCAAGGCGTTACGGTGATCGAGGCCGCGCCTGTCTACCACGAGGTTTACCAATTTTTTGGGCGCGATCTCGCCGGGCGCCAGCAGTCCCGCGTCGACCCCGTCTAGGAGTTCCACCGCTCACCGCATCGCCTGCAGGCTCTTCGGGATGTAGCGCCGGTCATCGTCGGCGTCCGGTGGCCCAGCAGATCATGGTTGGTGCCTTT
>Ga0326597_10003750_pt1 | contig 21698 bp, 19 predicted proteins | sample RVTome_12_FD_203789 | JGI IMG/M metagenome (GOLD analysis project Ga0326597, IMG submission 203789) | Soil microbial communities from uranium-contaminated site in the Upper Colorado River Basin, Wyoming, United States - RVT100D185 | ecosystem: Environmental > Terrestrial > Soil > Contaminated >...
CGACGAGCGCTCCCGGTTCTGTGGGTCGGTCGATCCCCATGAGTAGTACCCCAGCACGCCGGTCGCCCCACGGGCGGGCTTCGGCGTCTGCTCCAGGACCACATCGCTCTCCAGGCCCTGATCGGTCAGGCGCGTCGAGGCCAGCTCGAGCCACGAGTCGCCCGTCTGGCCACCGACCGCGCCCTGCTGGTCGAGGACGACCCGACCTGTCGTCTGGGGCGACAGCCCCCGCTCGATGAGCGCCAGCACCTCGTCCACGGTGAACCCGTCGAGGCGGCTGACCAGAAAGATGTCGAACGCACGATGCGAGAAGGGCTGGGCTTCGGTGAGGTCCCTGTCCCCGAGGAAATACGGATTCTCGATGGCATTCTCGGGGCCAACGATCGCCCCGGTCATTCGACGGTACAGCAGCGTCAATTCCGAATCGACGCTGGCAATCGTGGCTCCTGGGCCGGTGGTTCCGTTGATCCGAAGGGGCACCCCTTTGGTCAGGACGAGGTACAGGATCCGGTCCTGCAGGCCCTCGCGCGCGATCGCCCCGGCCAGCGGGCCCTCGATGGTTTGCGTATAGATCGCTCGGTCCACGTTCTCTGTGAGCGCCGTGCGGAGGTGAAAGATATTCGAGTCGGGAATGGAACGCGCGGCCGCGTACGCCTGACCGATTCTCTGGGAATCAGGGCTGTTGTCGTTGATGACGACGGCGACGTTCTCGGCCGACTGCGCGAGCGCCTGCGGTGCGGACGCCAGCAGGGTCGCGGTCGCCACGAGGAGCGCTGCGCAGCAGCCGTTCGCGAAAGTCTGATCTGTCATCGGGCCATACCTTCCTCGTCGCATCATACCGCCCGGCAGACGCAAGGACCGGACCCACGTGGCCAGAGCTATCAAGCGGCCGAGCAAGAGTGCACGGGACGGCGCGATCCCCGCCTCCCAGAACCCAATCTCCTTGGTGTTTTCGTGGCTTTGGGGTACACGGATCAGCGGCCGCGTCCTGACGGTTCGATGCGAGACGGATGGCAGGACGCCCCGAACCGAGCGATTCGCCACCACCAAAGACGCCAGTCGGGGAGACAAAAGCCTGGCCCGAACTCGACACTCTTGGCTGCACTGCTGGCGCAGATCCCCACGCGAATCACTGCCGGTCCAAGGCGGCTTGGCGGAACCAATCTGCGAAAGGTCGCAGGCCGGCGGCGTACGTCGTGTGTGGGTCGTAACCGAGAAGCCGTCGTGCCTTTTCGATGTTCGCCCACGTCTGAGGCACGTCACCGGGTTGTTCAGGGAGCCAGTCGATCGAAGCGGTCAGGCCGAGCACGTCCTCGAGGCCTCGAATCATCTCGAGCAACGTAACGGTCTGACTGTTCCCGAGATTGACAATCTCATACTGACTCTGGTCGTACTGCAAGGCGGCCCGCACGCCGGCAATGACATCGTCGATGTAGGTGTAGTCGCGCCGCGTGCTCCCATCTCCGAAGACCGGAATGGCCTGTCTCGTGGAAATAAGTCTGGCGAATTTGTGAATGGCCAAGTCGGGGCGCTGTCGCGGCCCATACACCGTGAAGAACCGCAGTGCGATGAAGCGAATGCCGTAGAGGTGGCTGTACACGTGACCGAGCAGTTCCCCGCTGACCTTGGTGCTGGCATACGGGCTGATCGGCTGCAGGACGGCATCGTCTTCGTTCCACGGGACGCTGGGATTGACGCCGTAGACGCTGCTCGAGGAGGCGAACACGAAGTGCGGAATCCTCGTCCGCCGAGCCAGTTCCAGCAGGGTCTGCGTGCCCCTCACGTTGACGTCTTGGTACACCAGCGGCTGTTCGATGGAAGGTCGTACCCCCGCCTTGGCCGCCAGGTGGACGATGGCATCGAAGGGACCCGGCAACCTCCCCTCCAGATTGGCCGCATCGCGCAGGTCGGCCTCAACGAGGCGCCAGCGAGTATGACCACGGTGGGGCTTGATGTTTTCTTCCTTTCGGGCGCGTGAGTAGAAGGCATCGAAACTGTCCAACACCGTGACATCGTGACCATCCCGCAGTAATGCATCGACCAAATGACTGCCGATGAATCCGGCCCCGCCGGTGACCAAGGTCCGCACGCCCTCCAGTGTAGACGGGGCCCGCACGGCAGTCGAGCGCAGCCAACGCGCTTCCTCTGTGGCGTGGCAACGGTGCCTCGAAACCCGAGTGAGGGGATCGCGATAGCGGGGGCGCCGTCGCGCCAGCGCTGGTCGTTGCTAGTCGTTCCCAGGTCGTTCCGACCCGCGTCGGAACCGAATGATCCGTGACGAGGCGGCCGCCGGCTCGCCGGTCGTCACCACAAGGAGGACCTCGCCTTCGGCCGACCCGCGGCTCACTGCAACAACCCGACCCCCAAGCTCATCCGCGTCGATCCACGGGGTCGTGGTCATCCCGTCGGGCGTAGCCGTCACCTGAGATACCCCACCGGCTTCGTCGACCACCAACACGGCAGCCTCAACGGCCGTGTCCGGCGTCGGATCAGCGGTTGGCTCGAGCGCGCTGAGGCTCACGGCGGTGGAGCCCGCAGGAAGGGAGACACTCTCTGGAACCGCAGCAGGCCCGGCCACCGCGCGATTCAATGGGAGGCGCGCCAGCGTTCCCGCCCACTCGGCACCGGTGCCGGCCAGCCACAGCTGGTCGCCCGCACCACTCCAGGCCAGGGCTGTCGGCTGCGCATACCCGCGCGACAGCACTGGAGCGTCCGCACCATCGTCGCCGACAGTTGAGCCGTCGCTCTCGAATCGCAGGACCATGCCCCCGTATCGGTTGGCGCGCGGATCGATGGTGGGCGCCGCAGGCATCGCCACATAGATCCGCCCCGCGGCATCGATCGCGAGCGCGGCGTCGCCGACCATCGGCAGCGGCAGCCCCGCGACGATCACCGCGCGCTCGCCGAGCACATTCGCGACTTCGCGGTAGCGAACGACATTCAGCTCGCGTCGGCCGTCGGCTGTCGCTTCGACGACGCCAACGTAGACGAACCGCGTGTCGGCAAACCTCGGATCGAGTACGAGGCCGACCAGCGCTTCCGAAGCGGCCGCCGTGAGCGCCGGCTCCAACACCAGAGCGTCGTCATCGATGACGCGAACGTGCGTTCCGTCCTCGATAAGAAGCACCCGTCCGTCTGGCGCGCGCGTGAGAGCGCTCGCGCGCCCGTCAACGTGTGCGAGGGCCTCCACCTGGTAGCACCCGGCACCCCCGACACACGGAACCCCAGAGTCGTCGGTATCGGTGGGACCGTCGGAACTGGCGGGCCCGACCACAGGCGCGCCAGTAGTGTCGTCGTCACTCCAGGGCTCTCGCGGCCGCAATGAAGCGGCGGTTGCGCCGCCGGCAAGGAAGAAGACCTCTTCTGAACGCGGACCGACCGTTGGGCCCGAAGAGTAGGCCGCCACGGCGAAGTAGTACGGGCGCCCTGGGACCACGCTGGCATAGACGAACGATGTGTGCGACCCGACGTCGTGCTGTTCGTCGTACGCGCCGGAGGCGCTCCCCACGTAGACGATGTAGCCGACCACCGAGCGCTCGGGACTCGAGTCCCACTCGAGCGTCACCGGCCGCGCCTGACCGAGCGCCGACGAGGCAATGCAACTCAGGCTGGCGACCGCGAGGAGAAGGGCTCGCACGTTCATGTGAAATTCTGTGAAGGTGAGACATAGTGCCACGAGCGGTTCCGTGGTGGCAAAGCGTCCAGAGGCAACAGCGGTGCCAGTGACGACCCGACGAAAACGTCAACGGCTCGAGTCACTTGGATGGGCCGGCCGGCCAGCGGTCGTTCGCCCGATGACGGTTTGGTCAGTTGTACTCAGATTTGGTCGCGAGCGCGTCGCACGTTCGAAGCCTCGCCGGCCGGACAGGTATCATCGACCGCGTGAATCGACCGCTTCGCGCCGTACTCGCCGTCGGCCTGCTACTGGCGATCGGCGTTGGCGCTCGCAGTGCCGGCGCGCTGCTGGTTGTGACCCGACCGCTGGAGCGCCCCGACGCGATCGTCTCGCTTGCCAGTCACGAATGGGAGCGACTGCCGGCAACGGCTGAATTTGCGCGCGCGAATCCAGACGCGCTCGTTGTCCTCACGCTTCCGCAACCCGCCACCATCTACAACTGCCACGATTGCGGCAACCGTCTCGCGCGGCTGCAGCGCCTCGGCGTTGGGCCCGACCAGGTCCGAATCATCCCGCTGACAGCCCCAGGCACCTACGGCGAGGCGCTCGCCGCCCTGGCATTCGCGCGTCGGACACCGATTCACCGGCTGCTCATCGTGACAACGCCGTACCATACGCGACGCTCCCTCGCCGCGTTCCGTTCGGTGTTCGCGGGTACGCACGTGGAGATTGGCATCGAGCCGGCCAGCGACTCGTCTCCCGCACGGCCGGACAGATGGTGGGCCACACCGTACGACCGCGCGTACGTGGCCTATGAGTGGGCGGCAGCGGTGTACTACGCGTTCCGCTACGGTGTCGCCTTCTGGCCGTGAGACCGTGACTTTCCTGATGTTCTTCTGTCCGACAGGCGGACAAAGTCTTCCGCCTGAGCGACAACAACGCCAAGCGCGGCACCTGCCTACTGAAGCCCTCGGGCACGGGTCTTGCGCACCAGTCCCTGAGAAAGTGTTCCGTTCTTGACCGATCCCGCCATCGCCCTCGCTGCTATTACGTTCCTGGCCGCCATCGTCAACGGGGCGCTCGGGTACGGATTTTCGTCCATCACGGTTCCCCTTGCGCTGCTCTTCCTCGCCAATCGCGTCCTGAATCCGGCGATCGTTCTGGTCGAAGTCGTCCTGAACGCGTGGGTGTTATGGAACAATCGTGACGCATTCTCGAGCGTGTGGCGACGCGTGGCGCCAATAGTGGTCGGGCTGATCCCGGGCATCGCGTTCGGTACGGTAATCGTGTCGCAGGTGAATCCCACCCCCCTTCGGTTCGCCACGTTTCTGGTGCTGCTTCCGCTGATTCTGCTGCAATCGGCCGGCTACCGCCGACCCATCCGATCGGAGCGAGGGGCTGGGCTCGTGTTCGGCGGCGGCCTCGGTGTGCTCTATTCCGTCACCACGATCTCAGGACCACCGCTGGCAATGATGCTGAAGAACCAGGGGCTGGCACAGGGGGAGTTTCGCGCCGCGCTCGGCATCGTGCGCCTGGCGGAGTCGTCCATGACGGCCGTCGCCTACGCGTACGCCGGGCTCTTCACGATGAGCAGCCTGTCGCTAGTGCCGTGGATCGTGCCCAGCATTGCGGTTGGCGTGCCCATCGGCGCTTTCATCATTCGACGAGTACCGGCAGAAACGTTCCGCCGTGTCTCCATGAGCTTCGACGCCTGGGTGGTGGCGTTCGGGGTGTCGCGACTGCTACAAGAACTCAGGCTCGTCGAGAGCAACGCCGCCTACCTTGTCCTGGCAGGTGTTGTCGTGCTCGACCTCTGGATGCTGCACCGCTTCTTTTCCGCATCGCGGTCGCTGCCGCCGACCCAGTCGGCTCCGTTCCCAGCGATCCGCACCTAGTCCCCTGGAACCGTGATGACTCACATAATCCCCGGGCGGGGCATCCCATCTGGCGGCGTTGCTCATCGCTCACTTATGCCCAATAAGCTCGCTCTTCGCGCCTTGCCAGCCGGGCGCCGCGCGCCGGGACTTATGCAAGTCATCACGGTTCCAGGGGACTAGCCGGAGACGAGTTGAGTTGACGACGTTCTTGGGGCGGGTGGCGCTGGGAGGGGCATCCCCGACCGCCGCGCAGGCGCCTCCGCGTGACAGTCTTTCTGGGCGCCGAGGACGGGCGGGGAAACCCAGCGACAGGACCCGAAGGGCGTCAACTCAGCTGGCTTTCGAGTAGACCAGAGTTGACGTGGGTCGAAGATCGCGAATCCGGCTTCCGGCGTCCGGACCGCGCCTCGAGAGCATCGTCGACAGCCCATGGGCTGTGGCTACCTGGCCCGGTTCGCCAGTACCGGAATCCACTCGTAGGCCCCGACGTCGTAGGCCCGTCCCTGCGGCCTCGCGGTGCCGATGCGATCGGTCGTCACATCGGCCAGTGCGATTCCTGCGTCCACCACTGTCGCTCCCGCTGCAAGCGTGTAGTCGTTGGCAGCCGCATCGACGAAGGCCTCCGACCCGACGCTCCAGTTGGACGGGTGCGCCACCTCGCGCGGCAGCGGGCCGAACACCAGCAGGTTGCGCACGTCGAGGCCGTCGCGGCCGGATTCGGCGGCCTGGAATGGACGCGTCACGCCAGCGCCAAGCGTGCTGTTCCAGATCCTGAGATGCTCGATGTCCTGTTCGTATCGGAACGCGGTGGTCGTGTCGTACACGAGGGCGTTCATGATGGTGACCCATGCCCCGCCTCTTTCGGACGTGGTGAAACCGCGCAGTCGAAACGCGATTTCCGAGTCGTATACCGTGATGCCGTCCAGCGTCGCGGCGACGTTCTCCTTCAGGTTGAACGCCGCCATGTTGCCGATGAGTCCTCCGCGGAATCCCGATGCCGTGGTGTTGCGCACCACCAGCGTGGCCCGCGGAAGGTTCGCCGATGCCTTGGTGTCGATGGCGTTTTCTCCGGGCACCGCGCCTGCGGGGAACCCGTTCTCGGCCGCCGGCAACGGTGCCAGCCAGATGCGCGCACCCTCCAGTGTCACCCGATCCCATCCGGGGGCCTCACGGCCGGGGTCCACCTGCAGGCCGTCGCCCGAAAACGTGTGAATCTCGGTATTGCGAATCGTGAGGTCACGCACGGCCCCAGCCGCGATGCCGTGCGCGTCGGTACGCCCATTGGTGGCATTCAGCGCGTGATGGATGAGGCTGTCTTCGATCAGGACGCCGTGCGGGGCACCCATGTCGATCAGCTCGCGACTGGATCGGCGAACCTCGACGTTCCGCAGCGTGAAGAAGTGGCCCCCGTCGTTGACATCCACCGTGTCTCTCTCGCCATACTGCCCGTCGAACACGAGCCCTTCCACGACGAGATGCGCGTGATCGACGCGCAGCACGCGGCCGGGCGCCGTCAGGATCGCGGATCCGCGCATGCCCTCGGCAACCACGCGGATGGGACGCTCAGGCGCACCGCTCCGGACCGTTCGAACCGATTCGGCATACGTGCCCGGCAGCACGGTCACGGTGTCTCCGGCGTGTGCCGCGTTCAGCCCGTCCTGCACCAGACCAAATGGCGCCTCGCGAGTCCCGGCCCCAGTGCCACCGGGAGCCACGAACCACTCCGTCGCCTGCGGCCGTACCACGACGATCGACAAGAGGACCGCCACGACACACACCGTGAAGTTCCGCACGTTCGTCAAAGGGCTCCTCGCAACTCAGCGAACATGTTCACAAGGCACCGGACTCCGAAGGCCAGCTTGCCAGCCGGGCAGTGTGGCGTCAAGCTCACGGCCCACGGGACGTGAAGCGCCGTGTTGAGGCCGGACCGATAGTCGGCCCAGAGGCAGAACTTCTTCCCTCGCAAGTGGGGACTGCGCGTCGGCTGAGCGAGAATGAGGAGGATCGATCGTCCAGGCTCAACAACTTAGGGTATCGTCGCCGATCCGCGCTGGTGGTAGCCCCCTTGCTGCAGAACGTACCGACTGACCATGCACTCTGCTTCTTCGACCCTCCTTCCTCGACAGGCGCGTCAGGTTCGCCTGTACCTCGGGCAACCGCTGCCTCGCGAATTGGGGTCGATCGCGCTCCCAGAGGAGCTGCACCGAGCGGTGCCGCGACGTCAGCTGCAGTTCCGCGCCGGCCGTTATTGCGCCATGCGGGCGATGGAAGCGCTCGACCGTCGCTTCGCGGGATGCCAGGTTCGGCGTGGCGCCAACGGCGCACCGCTCTGGCCCGAAACGCTGACAGGGTCGATAACCCATACAGACGATTTCGTATCCGCGGCGGTCGCGCGGACGACCGACACGATGGCGCTTGGCATCGACACCGAGCGCATCATGTCGGAGCCGCAGGCAAGGCAGGTTCGCGATCTCCTCGCCTGGCCGCACGAAGTGGCGTGCGCGTCGGACGCCGGCATGAGCCCACTCGAAGCGCTCACCCTCGTGTTCTCGGCGAAGGAATCGATCTTCAAGTGCCTGCACCCGATGACGGGCCAGTTCTTCGACTTTCACGACGTGCTCGTCGACGGCGTGGACGGGCGCGCGCACACGTTCGCCGCGCGTCTGGTCCGGCCTCTCTCGCAGCGCCTGCCAGCACGGACGCAGCTCCTTGGGCGTTTCCAGATGGAAGCCCCGTGGGTGCACACCGCGATGTCACTGCCGTCCGACCATGACGGTTCGAACTATCATCGAGCTTTGCTTGACACGACACCGGAGTTCACTTGAGTTCGGATTATGTCGAGCAGCCCGGGTCCTATCGTCGGGTTTCCCCACCCGCGCCACCCGCCAGATAAATGAGTCAGAGGGATAGGAGTCGCCGAGTACGCCTATGACCACAGTGGCTGGATCGCACAGCAATGCCTCCCCGACACCGGCTACCGGTGCGCAGCTGACGCATCTTCAGCGCCTCGAAGCCGAGAGCATCCACATCATGCGCGAGGTTGTCGCCGAGTGCGAGCGACCGGTGATGCTCTACTCGATCGGCAAAGACAGCTCGGTGATGCTGCACCTGGCGCTGAAGGCCTTTTACCCGGCCAGGCCGCCGTTTCCGTTCCTGCACGTTGACACCACCTGGAAATTCCGGGAGATGATCGCCTTCCGCGACGAGACGGCGCGGCGCCTGGGGCTGGACCTGCTCGTGCACATCAATCGCGAAGGGGTCGAGATGGGCATGGGCCCGTTCACCCATGGGTCGGCGTTGCACACCGACGTCATGAAGACCCAGGCGCTTCGACAGGCGCTGGACCACTACCGCTTCGACGCCGCCTTCGGCGGTGCCCGACGCGACGAAGAAAAGTCCCGAGCCAAGGAACGCATCTTCTCGATTCGAAGCGAACAGCACCGGTGGGATCCGAAGCAGCAGCGCCCGGAGTTATGGAGGCTCTACAACGCGCGCGTGCGCAAGGGCGAGAGCATCCGCGTGTTTCCGCTGTCGAACTGGACCGAGCTCGACATCTGGCAGTACATCCACCTGGAAGACATTCCGATCGTCCCGCTGTACTTCTCGCTCGAACGTCCGGTCGTGGAGCGGGACGGGACGCTGATCATGGTGGACGACGACCGGATACCGCTTGCTCCGGGCGAGACGCCCGTGCTCCGGAAGGTCCGATTCCGAACGCTCGGCTGCTACCCACTGACCGGCGCCGTCGAAAGCGACGCCGACACCCTGCCGGCGATCATTCAGGAGATGCTGCTCACCAAGCAGTCGGAGCGCCAAGGGCGCGTGATCGATCACGACCAGTCGGCGTCGATGGAGAAGAAGAAGGTCGAGGGGTACTTCTGATGGCGCACGTCTCCCACCTCATCGACACCGACATCGACGCATACCTGCGTGCACACGAGCACAAGAGCCTGCTGCGTTTCATCACCTGCGGCAGCGTGGACGACGGGAAGTCGACACTGATCGGCCGGCTGTTGTACGAGTCGAAGATGATCTTCGAAGACCAGCTGGCGGCGCTGGCCGTTGATTCCAGGCAGGTGGGCACCCGTGGCGACGAGCTCGATTTTGCGCTGCTGGTCGACGGTTTGTCCGCCGAGCGCGAGCAGGGCATCACCATCGACGTCGCGTACCGGTACTTCTCGACCGACAAGCGCAAGTTCATCGTGGCCGATACGCCGGGTCACGAACAGTACACGCGGAACATGGTGACCGGGGCCTCCACCGCCGATCTCGCGGTGATCCTGATCGATGGGCGCAAAGGCGTGTTGACCCAGACCAGGCGCCACAGTTATCTGGTGTCGCTCATCGGCATTCGTCGCGTGGTGGTAGCGATCAACAAGATGGACCTGGTCGGCTACTCGGAGCAGGTGTACGCCACCATCGAGCGTGACTACCGCGAGTTTGCCGCGCGGATCGGCTTGACCGACGTCACCTGTATTCCGATGTCGGCCGCCTACGGCGACAACGTCGTCGAGTCGAGCGCCAACATGCTCTGGTACACCGGGCCCACGCTCATGCACCATCTCGAGCACGTCGCCGTCGGCGACGACCTGGCGACCGCGCCATTTCGCCTGCCCGTGCAATGGGTGAATCGACCGTCTGCCGACTTCCGTGGCTTTACCGGCCTCATCGTCAGCGGAGATGTTCAGATTGGCGACGCCGTCCGCGTGCTCCCCTCCGGACGCCAGAGCCATATCGCGCGCATCATCGGCGACAGCCGCGACGTCGAGACGGCCGTCGCCGGGCAATCGGTCACGCTGACGCTGGCCGACGAGATCGATGTGAGCCGGGGTGACGTGCTCGCCGCGGCGGCCTCGCCACCTGCCGTTGCCGATCAGTTCGAGGCCACCGTTATCTGGATGCACGACCGCCCGATGCTGCAGGGACGGTCGTATCTGCTCAAGATCGGCGCGCAAACCGTGGGCGCCACCGTGGCTCCGCTGAAGTACTGCGTGAACGTCAACACCTTGGAGCACGTCGCGGCCAAGAAACTCGAGCTCAACGACATTGGCGTATGCGGGCTCGAACTCTCGCGCCCGATCGTGTTCGAACCGTATTCCCAGAACCGCGACCTCGGCGGGTTCATCCTCATCGACCGCATCACCAACACGACGGTCGGCGCCGGCCTGCTGCACTTTGCACTGCGCCGGTCCGACAACGTGCACTGGCAGGCGCTCGACGTGAACAAGGGTGCTCGCGCGGAACTCAAGGAGCAGAAGTCCTGCGTCATCTGGTTTACCGGCCTCTCGGGCGCCGGCAAGTCCACCGTCGGCAATTTGCTGGAGAAGCGCCTGTTCGCGCTTGGACGCCACACGTATCTGCTCGACGGCGACAACGTGCGTCACGGCCTCAACAAGGATCTGGGCTTTACCGAGGCCGATCGTGTCGAAAACGTCCGCCGAGTGGCGGAGGTCGCCCACCTGATGGCCGATGCCGGCCTCATCGTGCTCGTTTCGTTCATTTCGCCGTTTCGCGCCGAGCGCCGCATGGCGCGTGCACTGATGGACGAGGGCGAGTTCTTCGAGGTGTTCGTCGACACGCCGCTCACCGTGGCCGAGGAGCGCGACCCGAAGGGCCTCTATAAGAAGGCCCGGCGCGGTGAGCTGAAGAACTTCACCGGCGTCGATTCGCCGTATGAGGTGCCGGAGGATCCGGAGATCAGGATCGACACCACGAGCCTGACGCCGGAGCAGGCCGCCGAAGCCATCCTGGAGCAGCTTCGGAGTGCGGGAATCATCGACGCGCTCTGACGGCTGTGGCTCCTGGCAGCGGAGAAACAGCCTGCGCCACGTCTGCCGCGATCGAAGGGAAGACGGTCCGCTACGTTTTTGACGTCTCCGGCCAGACGTGAATCCCCATCTGCGCTCCGGCGTCCCAGAGCTGACGGTCGAATGTCGCGGTTCTCGCTGACCAGATCCGCCACCGTCGTCCGGCTGCCGCGTACCCGGGCGACCGGCGTCGTAGGTGTCAGTCGCCGTCCACTCCACAGAATGCGACCAGCATTGACGAGCACCTCAAGTCGCTCCTCCAACGAGCTGGCGTCCGCGATCATCCGTGCCACCGGGCGACCGTGCTCCGTCACCACGATCGTCCCACCGCCTCTGACCTCGCGGACGCACTCGCTCAGCTTGGACTTCAATTCCCGTATTCCGATGCGGCGCTCGGCCATGACGTCCCCCTCGTCTTAACGAGACTACATTCTATTATGTGAGACCACATCGGCTCATTCCGCGGGGAGCTCGCGACCGCTCGCGGACTCTTGAAGGCCATTTCAGGAGCGAGCGCCCCGGCCGGGGCACCACAAGCAAGAAGTGCGGGCATCGACGAAAGTGTTCTGACGCCCACACGCATCAGTTCGCTCCAGTGACGAGGTACAATCCGGCCCCTGTGCCCCTTCCCCTCGAGCGCCAGAATCATGCGATCGTCGAGCGTCTGCGAGGCGCCTTCGACGACCTGATCGCCGTTTATCGATTCGGTTCGACGGCGCAGGGCACGGCAACCCACGCCAGCGATGCCGACCTCGCGGTTCTTGCGAGGGGACGCGTGGCTCCAGAACGGCGGTTCGACGTGCAAGAGAGGCTGGCCGCGGAGATCGGGCGCGATGTGGACCTGGTCGATCTCGCGAGCGCGTCGCCCGTGATGGCGATCAAGGTGATCACCGGCGGTGAACTGCTCTACGACGGCGATAGCAGCGCGCGCGGTCGGTTCGAGGACCAGACGTTCGGCGCTTACGCCAGACTCAACGAAGAGCGGCGCGGCATTCTGGAGCGCGTCGCAACCGAGGGGACCATCTATGGCCGATGACGTCCTCCTCAACAAGGCGGCCGCCATCGAACGCGCGGTGCGACGCGTGCGCGAGGAGCACGCGGGAGACGACCGGAACCTGCACAATCAGACCAGACAGGACTCGATCGTCCTGAACCTGCAACGTGCCTGCGAGAGCAGCATCGACGCTGCGATGCACCTCGTCCGCGTGCGCCGGCTCGGCGTGCCCCAGCAGACGCGCGAGGCGTTCGCCCTGCTGGAACAGGCGCATCTCATCGACGCGCACCTCGCGGACCGCCTGAAGAAGATGGTCGGGTTTCGCAACGTCGCCATCCACGACTACCAGACGCTCAACCTCGACATCGTCCGGAGCATCGTCGTCGAACGCCTGGACGACTTTCTGGACTTCACACAGCTGCTCCTGCGCATCTGAGCGCCGGCTGGAGCCCCTCGTCGCCAGACCTGACAGGTTCGACGAAGAATCGGGAAGGCTGACTACGCGACGGCCGCGCGGGCGCGGGCCACGCGGAAGCGCGATATCTCCCCCGCGACGGTCGCGCACGTTCGTGGGACATCGCGAAATCCCTCGACGCGGCGACTCTTGTCCAAGGCACAATCGCACTAGGATTGCGGCCCGTGCCTTCGCCGCCTCGGTACTCTCGACTGTTGCCTGTTGCGATGCTGGCCCTTGTCGCGGGCTTCGCATTCCAGGGGGCACAACTGCGCTCGCAGGTGGGGCCTCCGGGTGGGCTCCCCCGCGTCGCAGTAGATGGCCGCGCTGCCGTGGCTGGCGAGGTTCTGGTGCAGTTCGAAACCCCGCAAGCCAACGTCGGACAGGACGCTCTGGGACAGCAGATTGACGCGGCGCTGAACGTCGCCGTCGGGCGAGGGGGTCTGCGCCGATATCGATCGCGCACCTTCGACGTCGAGACGCTCATGGCGTTCTTCCGGGCCAGGCCCGGCGTCGTGTTTGCCGAGCCGAACTACATTGTCACGACTGTCGCGACGCCGAACGATCCGGAATTGCCGAACTTGTGGGGGTTGCTGAACATCGGGCAATCCGTGGGTGAGGCCTGGGGCACGTCAGGCGCCGACGTCCACGCCATCGACGCGTGGGGCGTCTCGACCGGGTCCACCGCGAACGTCGTGGCCATCATCGACACCGGGATCGACTATACCCATCCGGATCTGGCGGCCAACATCTGGTCGGCCCCATCGGCCTACACCGTCACGCTCGGTGGCGTATCGATCGTCTGCCCGGCCGGATCTCACGGCTTCAACGCCATCACCCGCCTGTGTGACCCGATGGACGACCACGACCACGGCACGCACGTGTCGGGCACGATCGGCGGCGTCGGCAACAACGGCCTCGGGGTCGTTGGCGTCAACTGGACCACCAGTATCATCGGGGGAAAATTTCTCGACGCAAGCGGCATTGGGATCACCTCGGATGCGATCGACACGATCGAGTTCATGATCCAGACCGAGGCAGCGTTTGCCGGCAGCGGCGGCGCCAACATCCGGATCCTGAACAACAGCTGGGGTGGGGGTGGATTCTCGCTCGCACTGCGGAACGCGATCGCCAGTGCAGACGCAAGCAACATGTTGTTCGTGGCCGCCGCTGGCAACGACAGCAGCAACAGCGATCTCTCTGCATTCTACCCAGCCAGCTTCGACGTGCCGAACGTCGTTGCGGTGGCCTCGACGACGAACCAAGACTACCTGTCGTCGTTCTCGAACTACGGCTCGGCAGCGGTCGATCTCGGGGCCCCCGGTTCGGACATCCTGTCGACCGCAAGAAACGGCAAGTACAAGACCTTCAGCGGCACGTCGATGGCGACTCCGCATGTGGCAGGCGCTGCAGCGCTCGTGCTCTCGAGGTGCGCCCTGGACACCGCCGAGCTGAAGAACACGCTGCTCTCCACGGTGGACGTTCTCGGCTCACTGGTCGGCCTCTGGAGGTTTTGATCGGCTGTCACGAAGACCGAGAATCCGGCGTTCTCGGCTGCGGTGAGCAGCGCACCGTTCGTGAGACCGGCCCACGACTGCTGCTGAACGGTACGAACGTCGTGGCCAACCAGATGCACGGCGAACTGCCGCGGCAGTTGCTCATCGAGAAGAATGCGCACGGGCACTCAGCGCTTCGTGAGCTGCTTCCAGCGATGCGACTGCTTGCTCTCGGGAGACGGTCGGAAAGGCGTCGAGAAACTCGTCGAGGCTGTGATTTCGTTCGAGGAAGTCGATCAGGTTGCGAAACGGGACGCGCGTCCCGACAAACACCGGCGTACCGCCGAGAATCTCCGGGTCGCTGTGAACGACAGTCGTCGTGCTGGGCATGTCGGTCCCCCTGTGCGTCGATTCTAGCTCCACGGCGACCTGTAAGCGCAACGCCATGCGGCTCCTACGTGACGCCTGCGCGAACACCACCGACCCTGGTGAGCAGTTCCTCGAACCGATCGGCCGGCAGGTGCGTCACGCCGAAGAACTCCGACCGCCGTGTGCCTTCGCCATGGAAATCTGAACCACCGGTCACGCCGACTCCGTGCTGGTCGGCGAGCGCCAGATAGCGTGTCTGGTCGGCCGGATCGTCCGGGGTGTCGTGGACAATAGTCACTCCTCTCGCAGGCTATAGTCGGATGGTGCCCAGGCATCTCCCGTTCCCCTCAGGTGAAAGGCACGAAGGAAGTTCTCGCCGGCGTGGTGCCTGCTCTGAGCGATGACGGCGTGATTGCGTCGCAGGATGGCCAGGTCCCAGTCGTTGCCCAGTTCCTTGCAGCCCCTGCAAGCTGGCAGGAGCTCGGAGTTCGCTAGTCGGCGCTGCTGAGGCTCTACGTCGCCGCCTGAAGCGCTCTCGCGAGCGCGACCAGTCCCATGGCCTCTGTGGCATCGCCGAGAGAAAACCGCTCCGTTCCCGCATAGACAATCACCTGTCTGTGCGGTTTCAGATCGGCACAGGCCACGTGGAAGCCCTTGTCCACCTTCGGCGCTGAACCCCGCTTCACCTCGATCGCCCACCGTTGTCGATTGGGCAGCTCGAGCATGAGATCGATCTCGGCGCCAGCGGACGTGCGATAGAAGCTCGTCTCCGTGCCGTCGGGCGCTGCCGCAATCAGTGTCTCGACCGCCAGGGTTTCCCAGGTCTGACCGGCGACAGGATGACCGAGGACATCCTCTTTGTCTCGCAGCCCCAGCAGCGCATGGGCAATGCCAGTGTCCCGCACGTAGACCTTCGGCGATTTCACAAGACGCTTGCCGACGTTTCGGCGCCATGCGGGCAGCCGTCGGACGAGGAGGAGATCCACCAAGAGATCGAGGTAGGCAGCGACCGTCTTGCCATCGACGCCCAGTCCCCGCGCCAGCTTGGCGGCGTTGAGGATCTCGGCCTGATTGTGCGCGAGCATCGTCCAGAAACGCCGAAGCGTTTCGGCAGCAATGCGGGGTCCGAGTTGCGGAATGTCGCGCTCGAGATAGGTGCGGATGAAGTCCTGACGCCACTTGAAGCTCAATCCAGGGTCGCCCGCGAGAAAGCTCGACGGGAACCCGCCGCGCACCCAGAGCGCATCCAGGCTGTCGGCAGGCACTTCGAGTGCGTCGAAGGGTGTGAGTTCCAAATAGGAAATGCGGCCGGCCAAACTCTCGCCCGGCTGTCTGAGTAGATCGATGGCCGCAGAGCCCAGCAAGAGAAAGCGCCCTGCCTTCTTTCCGCGCCTGCGTCCGCGATCGATGACACCCCGCAGCGTTTGAAAGAGCTCAGGGACGCGGTGCACCTCGTCGAGCACCACCAGCTCATCCTCGTGGTCGGCGAAATACCGTTCCGCGTCGCTCAACCGGGCGAGGTCGCTGACGGACTCAAGATCCAGGTACACCGACGGCCGTTGCCCGGCGACCTCGAGGGCCAGCGTTGTCTTTCCCGCCTGTCGGGGCCCGAGAAGGCCCACAGCAGGATAATGGTCGATGAGGTCAATCAGGTTGGCCTTGAAGCGTCGCCTGTCAATCATCCTTGTACTTATGGATCGTCACTCCATAATTACAAGGATAGTTTCCGTTCTCTCGAAGCGCGGCCGCGCACGCTCTACGACCATCGATGCACGTGTGTAGCGCGCAGGCTTCAGCCTGCGCGAACACCACCGACCCTGGTGAGCAGTTCCTCGAACCGATCGGCCGGCAGGTGCGTCACGCCGAAACACTCCGACCGCCGTGTGCCTTCGCCATGGAAATCTGAACCACCGGTCACGCCGACTCCGTGCTGGTCGGCGAGCGCCAGATAGCGTGTCTGGTCGGCCGCATCGTGGGAGCTGTGGTACACCTCGATGGCGCCCAGGCCGGCTGCCACGAGAGCCGGGACGATCTCGTCCTTCTTGGTGTACCCGGGGTGGGCGAGCGACGCGAGGCCGCCGGCCGCCGTCACCAGCCTGACGACGTCGGCGGGCGAGGCGCCTCGGTGCGGGACGTACGCCGGAGAGGTCTCGGACAGATACCGCTCGAACGCCTCCGCCACGGTGCTCACGTGACCAGCGGCTATGAGGGCCCGCGCAATCTGCGGACGCGCGAGCGCCTTCCCGCCCCCCTTCTTGGCACCGTCGACGAGCGCGGCAACGTCGACAGGCGCGCCTAGTGCTGCCAGACGATCGGCAATCTGGCCGGCGCGCTCGATGCGATTGTTGCGCTGCGACACCAGCAGATCCTGCAGCCCGGGTGCGTCCTCCGACAGGAAGTAAGCCAGCACGTGGACGTCTCGACCGCCATCCACGGAGGTGATCTCGATCCCGGGGATGACTGTCATGTCGTAACTGGCTGCCGCGGCGATCGCCGGAGCCACGCCCGCCATCGTGTCGTGGTCGGTCACGCTCATCGTGCGAATGCCGGCGTCCCAGGCGCGCTCCACCAGCGACGCTGGTGTGCAGGTGCCGTCCGATGCGGTGGTGTGCAGGTGCAGGTCTATCACGTCAGTGGGCTCCTCGGGTTATTGAGCTGGCAGTGAAACGAACAAACGCCGCCATGGACACCTGCAAAGGTAACACCAGGCCAGGGCCGACAGCCCTCGCCGTCGAGACCGTCGCGCGACACGGGCGCACTACCGCCAGGGACGCCAGGAGCCGGATCGTCCGGGATTTTGTGGACAATAATCACTCCTCTCGCAGGCTATAGTCGGATGGTGCCCAGGCATCTCCCGTTCCCCTCAGCAAAACGGGGCATACCGCACGTCACCCCCGGGCGAGGACTGGCCAAGGCTTTGCTCCCTTTGGCGGCACTGGTGCCACAGTGGTAGCGTCCGACGGATACAACCGCGCGCAGGGTGTGCTGCGCGTGATGCACGTGGTGTTCGCGTTCGATCCCGGCGGGATGGAGTTCGGCGTCCTGAAGCTCGTCAACGGTCTCGACCCGCGCCGGTTTGACAGCGCCATCTGCAGTACCAGAGGCGCGCGCGCGCTGGCGCCGCTCCTGGCACCCCAGGTGGCCTTCTTCGAACTGCGCCGACGCGAGGGCAACGACCCCCGCCTGGTGTGGGACCTGTACCGACTGTTTCGCCGGGAACGGCCGCACATCGTGCACACCCACGCCTGGGGCACCCTGCTCGAAGGGTTGATCGCCGCACGGCTCGCCCGGGTCCCCATCGTGGTGCACGGCGAGCACGGCACGCTTCAGCTGCGCCGCCAGCAGCGCGTGTGCCAGCGGTACGGCTGGTCGCGTGTCGACCGGGTGCTGTCGGTCTCCACCCGTCTGGCTGAACGCATGTCGCGCGAGATCGGATTTCCGCTGGACCGGGTTCAGACGATTCGAAATGGGGTGGAACTGTCGCGGTTCGCCGGGCTCATGGGTCGAGCGGACGCCCGTCTGGCGCTCGGGCTCCCGGTCGAGGCACCAGTCGTGGGCGCCGTGGGACGACTGGTCCCGGTGAAGGATCACGTGGGTCTCGTCGAGGCGGCTGCCCTGCTCGGCCGTGACGGGCTGCGGCCAGTGGTGGTAATTGCCGGCGACGGACCTCTTCGAGCCGACATTGAGACCCGTGCGGCGGCCCTGGGTGTCGGCAGCCAGGTCCGACTCCTCGGACACCGGCAGGACATCGACACCGTGTTTGCCGCCCTCGACATCTTCGTGCTGTCGTCACGGTCCGAAGGTCTGAGCAACACGATTCTGGAGGCGATGGCCGCAGGCGTGCCGGTGGTGGCGACGCGCGTGGGCGGCGCCGATGAGATGGTTGTGGAGGGAACGACAGGTCTGCTGGTACCAGCGGCTTCGCCCGAGGAACTTGCCACCGCGCTGCGGCGACTGCTGCTGGACCCTGCGTTGCGCACGACGATGGGGCACGCGGGTCGCGCGCGCGTCGAGCAGGCATTCGATCTCGCCGAGACGGTGCGCCGGTACGAGGCCTTGTATACCGACCTGGCGCAGGAGCGCGGCCTGCCGGTGCCGTTGCCTGCTGCCCTTCAGCACGTGCCGGAAGCACGGGGCGCGAGCAAGTAGTCTCATCCCCGTCGTGGAACACAAGAATGAGCAGAGAGGCAGAAGGTAATCGGTGGCGAAGCTAAGAATTAGCTATCCATCGCTTCGCCAGCCGGGTCGGGTGACCTTGGGCAGCGGCTCAATCAAGACAGTGGCCGAAGCCGATGGATTGCAGGACACCGTCTTCTTCCTGAGCTCACGGAATGAAGTACGCGTCGCCGTCGATGCCGCTTTCCAGAAGCGAGGACTGAGCCTCGGCGAATTGCAGGTGTGTACCAAGCCGCCTGGTGAGCCATCTCTGGAGATAATCGAATTCGGGGCGGACTTTCTCGCCAACCGGACGCCCCGCCGCATCGTGGGTATCGGCGGCGGCTCGGTCATGGACTGGTGCAGGCTGGCCTGGGCGCATCAGCAGGGACTGCTGTCGACCACCTCGGGAACCATGGAGGTTCCACGCCTTGACAAGCCACGACCTGCCTTCTGGTTGATACCAACGACCTGCGGCACCGGCGCCGAGGCAGCCGCGGTTGCGGTGTACAGCTGCGGTGGCCGTAAAGTCGCCGCCGTCTCGGACGTGTTCGTGGCCGAGCAGGTTGTGCTCGATGGCCGGTTCCTGGACCGGATACCGGCCGGGGCGCTCGCCGATTCTCTCGCCGACACGATCAGCCACGCCATCGAGTCGTACTCGTCCATCGTCCCGAACACGCTGGCGAAGGAAGCCGCCGTGTCGGCACTGCGGTTGGTGCTGGAGCATGGCTCCAACCCTCCGGACCCATGCCGGAACGACCGCCTGATGGAGGCGGGATACCTGGGCGGCGTGGCGGCTTCCAACTGCTCCGTCGGAGTGATACACGCCTTCGCCCACACGGTGTCGCGCTACGGGGTTTCGCACGGACATGCGAACGCGATCAGCCTCGGCGCCGGGCTGACAGTCAACGCCGCCGCACCTGCGCTCCAGTCGCTCGCGCATCGCGTGGGATTGAACGGCCGCCACGAACTCATGGAGAGGCTGCAGCCGATCGTGAACAGTGCGATTGTCGGCCGAGACCATCGCCAATTGCTTGCCGTGCTCACAGACGAGACACACCGCGTCGATATCGTCAACGGGATCAGATCCGATGTGTGCCTGCGGAGCAATCCGCTACCCCTCGGCGACCCTGAGCTACGGGCCTTCGTCGATCACGTTGTGGAGGGGCTCAGCCGCGCATGATCTCCTTCCTAGAGGCTCTCGCCAGCAGCAGCCCTACTGCGATAGCGCTCGTCGACCGCCGTGAACAGTTGACGTATGGAGGGCTACGCCAGCGAGCAGGGCAGATTGCCAGCGTCCTCATTGACCGCTACGGAACCGGGCGTTTTGTGCTTCTCCGGGCCAATTCCTCGGTCGCCTTCGTGACAACTCTCATCGGCATCATGTACAGCGGGAACACGCCTGTTCCCGTCGATCCCGGTCTGCCGGAGCCGGCGCTCGATTTCATGCGACAGAAGACTGACGCCGCTGATGCGCTGTCGCCGCTCGATGTCGAGACGTATCACGAAGCCCTGCCGGTAGATCGCTCGGACTGCTCCCACCCGGCGCTCGTGATGTTCACGTCAGGAACCACCGGTGTTCCCAAGGGTGTGATCATCAGCTACGCCAACCTGGCACACTCCTGCAGCACGATCGCAGAGTACTTGCAGTATCGCCGATACCCCTCGGCCGCAGTAGTGCTCCCGCTACACTACAGCTACGCGCTGCTTTCGCAGGTGTTCTGTCAGCTGTCGGTGGGAGGGCGCGTCCACCTTTTCGGTGACCTCCGGAACCCTGCCAAGTTCGCTCGAATCGTCACCGCCTCTGGGCTGGAAACGCTGTGCGGCGTTCCGTCGAGTTTTCACGCCCTCGCGATGTGTCATTCGATGATCCCGCTCAGCATGCCCACCATTCGCGTCTTGTGCTCCGCTGGCGCGCCGATGGATCGCGGCAGATTCGACACGATCAAGGAGATATTTCAGAACGCGCTGTTCTTCAACAACTACGGCATGACGGAGGCTGCTCCCCGCATCGCGTTCATCCGCGAGGATGATCCTCGGTTCCATGAGCCGACTTGCGGGAGGCCGATGGACGGCGTGGATGTGAAGGTCGTAAGTCCCGACACACACACCGAGCTGCCAGACGGCGAACAGGGAGTACTGGTGGTTCGTGGTCCAAACGTGACCTCTGGTTACCTGAACGAACCCGAGCTGACGCGAGCGGCGTTCACGGCGGACGGCTATTTGGTGTCCGGAGACGCGGCCTTCATGCGAGACGGATACATCTTCATCTGTGGCCGCTATGACGACATCTTCAATTGCGGCGGTGAGAAGGTCTCCCCCGGAGAAATCGAGCGGGTCCTGAACCACCTTGACGCGGTGGAGATGTCGGCGGTCGTCGGACAGCCCGACGAGCAGCGTGGCATGGTGCCGGTTGCATTTCTGAAGCTGGCTCGCGCCGTCGCCCGTCTTGAGATCGCCGCCGCACTCGGTGCGCATCTGCCGGCGGTAAAGATTCCGCAGCGCTATTACGAAGTGACCGGCTTCCCGAGGACCGGCAGCGGCAAGCTCCAGCGCCGGCAATTGTCGCCCGAATCACCATACGTCACCAGAGAGATCCGCTGACAATGTTTCTTCCTGGTATAGGTCCCTTCGCACTGGAGCCCAAGCGGAAGGCCGAATATCTGGCCGGCCAACTCTCGACTTTGCTCGAGCATCACCGGGCGCGCTGTCCCGGTTATGCGAGGCTCGTCGAGGACTGGCAGCGCGACAACGCCAGGCCACTCAGCCCCGAGAACTATCCGTTCGTGCCCGTGACGGTGTTCAAGGAATACGACCTTCGCTCGACGTCTGATGCCGTGATCGATGTGCGGTCCTCCGCGACCACCTCCGGGATGAGTGCCCGTATCGCCGTGGACAAAGCGACCGGGAAACGCCAGAACCTCTCCGCG